>ENA-ORXM01001559-ORXM01001559.1-marine-metagenome-genome-assembly--contig:-NODE-1559-length-31412-cov-15.701707_pt1 | contig 31412 bp, 28 predicted proteins | sample MGYA00237867_ERZ511480 | MGnify/ENA primary metagenome ERZ511480 (study PRJEB26309, sample SAMN06266103) | marine metagenome | isolation source: Algal blade | place: United Kingdom:Sidmouth, United... | reverse complement strand
GCACTACCCTAAAATCTCAAGTGAGACAACGAAAGTCAATAAAAACAGGGGTTGAGCTCCTCTGAACCCTACAAAAGCACCCTCCAACTGTCAAACTCAAGAAATGAATAGAAATCTCTAATAAAGCAAGTGCTCTCGACTCAGCGGTATGTACCATAAAAGTGTTTAAACTATTCCATCTAAAACCTTTGGCTAATGCAGCACCAATACCTTTTAATGTTTGTGTAAGATATTTTTCTCTTTCAATTCTGTAAACTAGCATTAGGCTAAATTTCCATATTCCAAACGGTTTAAACAGTTTTTTACTTCTTCAATGCCAGTTAGCGAATCGAATAAACTTTTAGGCGCAACGCCACCCAAAGATATATTGGCCTTTGTTAACCAATTGTGAAACTTATTTTCTTCATTGTTGAAAACAGAAAATCCATATTCTAATAGTTCATTTAAAACTAGTAAAATTTCGCTGTCTCGGCGGTTTAAAATATTATTTTCCCGCTTTTTTTTGTTGTAGGTGGTTTGAGGTAAACCCAATAATTGCAGCAGTTGTGTTACCGATAAATTTGCTTTTTTGCTCAACACTTCAATAGTCTCGTATGGCAATCCTGCTCTTATTAGTGCTATTCTTTCAATATTTTCACTCCAAGCCACTTCTTTTTTTGTAAACATAATGCTCCAAGTTTTTTGTTTAGAAGATTTCACTTTTGAAGCGTTGCTTATACTTTTTGAAGTGTCAAATTTTTTGGGTTTGGCTAATGTATCTTTTGACATGCAATATATTTGTTGTGAATATACAGTAAATATGCTGCAATAACAAATTGTTTAGATAGATAATTCTAAAATGATTGTTACCACTTTATTACCAGAATTTAGGACCACTTGTTTTATTTCAAAAATTCAACTATTTCGCTAATATAATTGTCTCCCAATCTATTAAAACTCATCACAGAAAATCCTTGTAAATGATTACCATCAAACTCAATAAGTTTATTTTGGTTACTAAGGTTCTTTACAAATTCGCTATGTTTTTCAGTTGTCACTTCATTTTAATAGAGCGGTATTATTTGGGTGTTTGTTATCACCTATAAGTTCTTAATATTTCCCTCATCACTAAGTTTCAACCCTTCTTGCTAAAGCCTTTTCCGTATCAAAATACATAAAAGCGCAAAAGCCTATTAACACCAATAAAGCAAATAGCCAGCCCCATTCGCCAAAAGGAAGAAACATACCTCCGAAAGAAAAAATCATCATACCAAAACCAAATAACTTACTATCAGCAGCAGATTTGCGCTGTGCAAAATCCCAAGCTTCTTGGCTTTTCATTGAAGCACTACTGCGGTAACCATATAATGAGTTTATTTTTTTTGGCGGATATTGACTCATTACAAAACCAGCAATTAAAAAACATAAGCCACTTAAAAATAGGGTAATAGTAAAAGTATTTAAAAAAAGTTGAAGCATTTATATAATTTTAATGAACCCGTTATGTTCAATTTCTACACAAAATTAATAAATTTTCTTACCAAAAAAATAACAATTGCAAAAGGTTATTTTTTTGTTTAAAGTACAAGCCGAGATATTAAAATGAAAAGCATTATCTTTATTATAAATTCTAACCTAATCCAACAAATGAAACTAAAACGAAATTTCAGATTTACTATCTTTATCATTTCAATAGCTACTTTTTTTACAATTACTAACTTAGCAGCACAAGTTGGGCAATTATTGTGGGAAGATCACTTCGACACCTTTAATGCTTCGGTTTGGAACAAAGATGTAGGCGATGGTTGCGATATTGGTATTTGCGGTTGGGGCAATGCAGAGTTGCAGTGGTATTTACCCAACAATGTAAATATTGAACCTATTGCCGCAGAACCCGGTAACAATGCTTTAGTGCTTGAAGCTCGTAACCAAACAATAGGCGGTAATAGTTTTACATCGGGCAAAGTAACTACAGAAGGTAAGCTTTCTGTACATTATGGTTTAATTGAAATACGTGCTAAAGTGCCAGATTTAGATACCGGTTTATGGCCAGCATTGTGGATGTTAGGTACTGCAAATATTAACTGGCCCGCCAAAGGTGAAATTGATATAATGGAAATGGGGCATAAGCAAAGTAGCAGGGCGAGTCAAGGTTATCCAAATTCGGATGTTAATAGTTACATTGGTGCCAACGCTATTTTTTCTAATAATGATGGCTCGGTTGGCAGCATTGCTTGGGATGTAAACTACAACACACCTTATGTTGCCAGCACACCATTAACCGATAGGTTTGCAATATATCGCTTATATTGGGAGCCAACGCAAATTAGATTTACAGTAGAAGATAATGGAGCAGAATACGATTTGTACGCAGCACCTTTACCTTTTAATTCAAATGGAGCTTTATCCGAATTTACCCAACCTTTTTTTATGTTAATGAATTTGGCAGTAGGCGGTAATTTTACTGATGCATCAACTAACGAGCAAATAACTGCACCATTACCCGCCAAAATGTTTATTGATTATGTTAAGGTATTTGAGTGGAATGGACACGGATCTGTAACAACAAATTACGCTACCTTACAGGTACAAAGTGACACTTTTGGAGTGTTTACAGAAAACACGCCAACTGCCAACGAATTAACTTTAGGTGTTGATGGTGAAATATATCTTTGGGGAGGCACATTACAAGGCAATAACAATTGTGTAACTTTAGATGGTAGCAATGTTTTAGGTTGGACAAATACAACGCCTAATAATTGGTTTGGCGCAGGCATCACCACTTTAAATGGTGTAAATATGAGCAACTATGTACAAAATGGAGAACTTAAATTTGACATTAAATTACCTGCCGACATTAGTTTTAGAATTGGTATTACCGATAATTACTCCAATGAAAGTTGGTTAGATTTTCCGGCATTTCAAACAAAGTATGGCTTAGTACGTAATGGCCAATGGGGAGAAGTTGCCATTCCGCTAAATGACTTTGCAGGGCTAATTGATTTTCAAGATATTAATTACATGTTTGCTATCTCTAGTTTAGACGGAGCATTTCCTTCTTACATTTTTGATATGTGTATTGATGATATTGTTTGGATAGAAAACTCAGCCGACTGCAATATTACTGTGAGCATAAATGGTTTGCCTCCCTCGGTAAGTGCTAATTCACCAATTAAGTTAATCGGTAATCCAACAGGCGGCACTTTTAGTGGTTTGGGGGTGGTTTTTGACGTCTTTAATCCAAGTGTAGTAGGGGCAGGTATTCACAATATAACTTATAATTATACCGATGAAAATGGTTGTAATGCCACTACCATACAACCCGTATTAGTGTTTGACATTACCTATAATTTTGTAAATTACAACTTAGGTACCGTTGCGCCCTAATAAGCAACCTAATATTCTTGCACCAAAACTTCAGCAGAAATTTGCAATCTTTTACTAAGCTTTCTTATCATTACCCTCTTCAAGTATTTATTATCTTCGGTAAACTAAATTTTCGTGCCAGTTTCGTCCGTTCGGTAGAGTTCAATATAAATTAAAACCGTTTATTCACGTTCTCAATAAAAATGTTTTTTAATTATAAGATCTTTTAAATATAATTAAAATAATACATAACTGCAGCAATAATCGCAATTTTAACTTTTAAGTAAGGTGGAGTTAAAACCAATCTGCTGCTATTAACTTTTTTCTCGCAGTACAAAAGTGTAATAGATTTTAAGTTCGTAAATTTTACCATTATTAATTCCCTTTTAAATTGCATTAATATTCAGTAGTTAAATAAGTGTGAAATTGTCTTTTTTATATTGCACATTTAACTTTTATAATGTATTCATATTAAAAAATAAAATAACCATTGCATTAACAATAAGCAGCCATCTAAAAATGGGTATTTGAAATCACTACAATAATTTTTTATCTTTTTCATTCAACTTACTTGTAATATTAAAAGTATTGTCTAATTTTGCATCCGTTATACGAAAGAACGAAACGAATGCTTCCACATTCACCTTTTTTAGGTGCTATGTTTCCAGTTTTTTCGAGCATATTTTTAGAATGATTTATATTTGTAAATTGTAAAATTATATGTACCTTTGCAGGCCGTTAGTGAAATATTTTCATTAATGTTTGTTCAATTCCTATTATTATAACGTATAAGCCGATGTAGCTCAGCTGGCTAGAGCAGCTGATTTGTAATCAGCAGGTCGTGGGTTCGAGTCCCTCCATCGGCTCTTTTTATTCTTTGACATTATTAAATACTTGGGGGGATACCAAAGTGGCCAACTGGGGCAGACTGTAAATCTGTTGTCTTCGACTTCGTAGGTTCGAATCCTGCTCCCCCCACTTTTGTTTAGCGGAAGTAGCTCAGTTGGTAGAGCATCAGCCTTCCAAGCTGAGGGTCGCGAGTTCGAATCTCGTCTTCCGCTCTAATGAAAATAAAAAATGCCGTCGTAGCTCAGTGGTAGAGCACTTCCATGGTAAGGAAGGGGTCGTGAGTTCAAATCTCACCGTCGGCTTTTTAGCAAGGTGATACTATTAATTTATTGAACTATATTATATAATAACGATTATTAAAAAAATTTAAATTTAAAGTCTGTAAAGTTATGGCTAAAGAAAAATTTGAACGTAATAAACCCCACGTAAACATTGGTACAATCGGTCACGTGGATCATGGTAAAACAACTTTAACTGCTGCAATCACAGTAGTGTTGTCTGATGCTGGTTTGGCAGAAAAAATGGACTATGCTACTATTGATTCTGCGCCCGAAGAAAAGGAGCGTGGTATAACTATTAATACAGCGCATGTTGAATACGAAACCGAAAACAGGCACTATGCACACGTTGATTGCCCTGGACACGCCGATTATGTTAAAAACATGGTAACAGGTGCTGCACAAATGGATGGCGCTATTTTAGTTGTTGCTGCGACCGACGGTCCAATGCCACAAACTAGAGAGCATATCTTATTAGCTCGTCAGGTAGGTGTACCTCAATTGGTTGTTTTTATGAACAAAGCCGATTTGGTAGACGATCCTGAATTGTTAGAGTTAGTTGAAATGGAAGTAAGAGAATTGTTAAGCTTTTACGAGTTTGATGGTGACAATATTCCTATTGTAACTGGATCTGCTTTAAATGCCTTAAATGGTGAAGCAACAGGTGTAGCTAGTGTTAAAGAATTGATGGAAAAAGTAGACAGTTGGATTCCAGTTCCTGCTCGCCCTATCGACAAAGATTTCTTATTACCTGTTGAGGATGTATTCTCAATTACAGGTCGTGGAACTGTTGCGACTGGTAAAATAGAAAGAGGTGTTATTAATACTGGTGATCCGATAGAGATTGTTGGTTTACAACAAGCACCAATGACTTCAACATGTACTGGTGTGGAAATGTTTAGAAAAATATTAGACAGAGGTGAAGCGGGTGATAATGTTGGTATTTTATTAAGAGGTATTGATAAAGCCGACATTAAACGTGGTATGGTAATTGTGAAACCAGGCTCTATTACGCCACACATTAAAGTTAAAGCCGAGGTATATGTATTATCAAAAGAAGAAGGTGGTCGACATACTCCGTTTTTCAATAAATATCGTCCTCAGTTTTATATGCGTACCACCGATGTAACAGGTGAAGTAACTTTACCAGATGGTGTTGAAATGGTAATGCCAGGTGACAATGTAAGTTTAACTATTGATTTGATTTACCCAGTAGCAATGGAGAAAGGTTTACGTTTCGCTATTCGTGAAGGTGGTAGAACAGTTGGAGCCGGTCAAGTAACAGAAATTTTAGAATAATAAAATAATTTGAAGTGATCTTTATATAAAGATCACTTTTTTATATAAACGGGTGTAGCTCAGTTGGCAGAGCACTGGTCTCCAAAACCAGGTGTCGGGAGTTCGAGTCTCTCCTCCCGTGCTTTTTGAATGAAATTTAGCTTTTAATAAATGAACAAGCTTTTAGAATATATTAGGGAATCCTATAACGAATTAACAAGTAAAGTAAGTTGGCCTACTTGGGCTGAATTACAAAATAGTACCACATTAGTTGTAATTGGGTCTATTATCTTTGCTTTAATTATTTTCGTAATGGATCAAATATCTGATTTTGTATTAAGTAATTGGTATAATTTCGTTTAAAACATAATGTCGGTGATTGCAAATTCAAATTGGTATGTATTAAGGGTTATTAGCGGTAAAGAACGTAAACTCAATGAGTGGATTACGAAAGAAATTCAACGTTCTGGCTGGTCAGATACTATTACACAGGTTTTGGTACCCACCGAAAAAATATTTAAAGTAAAAAATGGCAAAAAAGTGATTACTGAAAGGAATTTTTTCCCCGGTTATATTATGATAGAGGCTGCTGGTGGAAAATTAACGGGTGATATGATTTCAACCATATCACAAATGACTGGAGTAATTCATTTTTTAGGTAAAAGCAATCCTCACCCCATGAAACAAGCTGAAGTAAACAGAATACTTGGCAAGGTTGATGAAATGGAAGAAACAGGAGAGAGCCTCAACGAACCATTCATTATTGGTGAAACGGTAAAAATTGTTGATGGCCCTTTTAACGATTTTAATGGAAACATTGAAGAGGTTTACGAAGAAAAGAAAAAATTAAAAGTAATAGTAAAAATATTCGGTAGAAGAACTCCTGTAGAATTAAATTTTATACAGGTAGAAAAAGTATAATTTTAAATTATGGCAAAAGAAGTAGAAGGTTATGTTAAATTGCAAGTAAGGGGCGGCTCTGCCAATCCTGCTCCACCTGTTGGTCCTGCACTTGGTGCAAAAGGACTTAACATTATGGATTTTTGTAAGCAATTTAATGCCCGTACACAAGATAGACAAGGCAAAGTATTACCGGTAGTAATATCTGTATACAAAGATAAATCTTTCGATTTCATTATAAAAACACCTCCTGCAGCAGTATTGTTATTAGAAGCGGCCAAACTTAAAAAAGGATCGCCAGAAAGTAACCGTGTTAAAGTAGGTAAAATAGGTTGGGATGCTGTACAGAAAATTGCCGAAGAAAAAATGGAAGATTTAAATGCTTTTACCTTACACTCTGCTATGAAAATGGTCGCTGGTACAGCAAGAAGTATGGGTTTAAATATGGATGGCCCAGCACCTTGGGAAACAGCAACCGAAACCACTAATTAATAAAAATATTAACAGTGAAACTAACAAAGAAAAGAAAAAAGGTTAACGAACTTGTTGATAAAAGTCAACAATACAATATAAGTGAAGCCGCTGCTTTAATAAAAAAAGTAAATACAGCAAATTTTGATGCTTCTGTTGATTTGCACATACGTTTAGGGGTTGACCCACGTAAAGCAGATCAAGCATTAAGAGGAACCGCTTCGTTACCACACGGTACTGGTAAAGAAAAAGTAGTTTTGGTATTATGTTCCGAAGATAAGTACGAAGAAGCAAAAGAAGCAGGAGCCGATCACGTAGGTTTGGACGATTACATTGAAAAAATTAATGGTGGATGGACCGATATTGACGTTGTAATTGCTAGCCCCAATGTAATGGCTAAGGTTGGTAAATTGGGTAGAGTACTTGGCCCAAGAAACTTAATGCCAAATCCTAAAACGGGTACCATTACACCAAACGTTGGTGATGCAGTAAAGGAAGTGAAAAAAGGTAAGTTTTCATTTAGGGTAGATAAATTTGGTATCATTCATTCTTCAATAGGAAGAACTTCATTTTCGGCAGATCAAATAGCAGATAATGCAAACGAACTAATACAAATTTTAACAAAAATGAAACCAAGCTCCGCAAAGGGGACTTATTTCAAAAGCATTTACCTAGCCTCAACTATGAGTCCATCAATACCTTTAGATTCAAAGACATTCAAAAAAGAGAGTTAAAAGAAGATAACAATGACACGACAAGATAAATCAAACGAAATACAAACGCTTAAGCAAGAGTTTGAAGAATCAAATGTGTTTTACATTGCCGATTCTTCCACCTTAAATGTTGCGCAAGTAAACGATTTAAGAAGACTTTGTTTTAAGAATGATGTAAAGCTTAAAGTAGCAAAAAATTCGCTAATTTTAAAGGCTTTAAAATCAATAGAAGGTGCTAACTATGAAGATCTATATCCGATATTAGCAGGTCCAACCTCTTTAATGTTTAGTGAGGTAGCTAACGCTCCAGCAAAAATTATTAAAGAATTTCGTGCCAAGCACGATAAGCCGGTTTTAAAAGCTGCTTTCATTGATTCGGATTGTTATATAGGCGATGAGCAAGTGGAAATTCTTGCCGCCTTAAAATCCAGAGAAGAATTAATAGGCGATATAATCAGCTTATTACAATCACCAGCTAAAAATGTTATTTCTGCGCTTCAATCAAGTGGTAATAAGTTGGCAGGCATCTTAAAAACATTATCTGAAAAAGAACAATAAATAGAGGACACGAAATATTTAATTAAATTATTAACAAGTATAAATAAAATAAAATGGCTGATTTAAAAGCATTTGCAGATCAATTAGTAGGCCTTTCGGTAAAAGAGGTTAACGAGCTTGCTGGAATTTTAAAAGATGAGCACGGTATTGAGCCGGCTGCAGCAGCTCCAGTAATGATGGCAGGTGGAGGCGGCGGTGAAGCTGCTGAAGAACAAACGGAATTTGATGTGATCTTAAAATCACCAGGTGGTGCTAAACTGCAAGTTGTAAAAGTAGTGAAAGAAATTACCGGTTTAGGTTTAAAGGAAGCAAAAGAAATCGTTGATAATGCTCCGAAAGCAATTAAAGAAGGTGTACCAAAAGACGAAGCTGATGCGTTAAAAACTAAATTAGAAGAGGCAGGCGCAGAAATTGAAGTTAAATAAGGCACACATACTTTATAGTAAGTGTAAACGTAGGCTTAAGGATGAAAATCCTTCAAGCCTTTACGTATTTTAGGTAATCTTTAAATACGCTGTAAAAATATGAAGGCAACGCTAAAACCAAGAGTTAACTTTGGTAAAATAAAAAAAACTGTAGAATACCCAGATTTATTGAACATTCAAATCCAATCATTTGAAGAGTTTTTTCAAATTGATACCACGCCAGATGAGCGCGAGGAAGAAGGATTACACCGGGTGTTTAGTGAAAATTTTCCAATTACCGATGCGAGAAACATTTTCGTATTAGAGTTTTTGGATTATCATATTGACCCTCCACGTTATTCAATTGAAGAATGTATTGAGCGTGGTTTAACTTACGCTGTTCCGTTAAAGGCGAAGCTAAGGCTTTCTTGTAATGATGAAGAACATGTTGATTTTCAAACAATTGTTCAAGATGTGTTCTTGGGCAATATTCCTTATATGACCCCTAAAGGAACGTTTGTTGTTAATGGTGCAGAACGTATTGTGGTATCACAATTACATCGTTCTCCAGGTGTGTTTTTCGGAACAAGTTTTCACCCCAACGGAACAAAATTGTTTTCGGCAAGGGTAATTCCTTTTAAAGGAGCTTGGATTGAGTTTGCAACCGACATCAACAATGTAATGTATGCATATATTGACCGTAAAAAGAAGTTTCCGGTTACTACATTGTTAAGAGCAATTGGTTATACAAAGGATAAAGAAATTTTAGACTTGTTTAACCTTGCTGATGAAATTAAGGTAAGCAAAAAATCGCTTAACGATACTATTGGCAGAAAGCTTGCAGCAAGGGTTTTAAAATCGTGGATAGAGGATTTTGTTGATGAAGATACTGGTGAAGTGGTATCTATTGAAAGAAACGAAATTATACTTGAAAGAGATACCAAAATTGAGGAAGAGCATATCGAATTGATTTTGGAAACCGAAACGCCAACCATATTATTACAGCGAGAAGAATTGACTGCAGATTTTGCCATCATTTATAATACGCTTCAAAAAGATACTTCTAATACCGAGTTAGAAGCATTGCAGCATATTTATCGTCAATTACGTGGTACCGATCCACCAGATGAAGAAACGGCACGTGGCATAATTGAAAAGTTATTCTTTTCTGATAAGCGTTATGATTTAGGGCAGGTAGGCCGTTATAAAATTAATAAAAAGTTAACCCTTACTACACCAGATGAAGTTAGGGTTTTAACCAAAGAAGATATTAACTCAATTATTACTTATTTAATTAATTTAAGTAATCAAAAAGCTGAGATTGATGATATTGATCACCTTTCTAACAGAAGAGTTAGAACAGTAGGGGAGCAATTGTATTCGCAGTTTGGTGTTGGTTTAGCACGTATGGCACGTACTATTCGAGAGCGTATGAATGTACGTGATAATGAAGTATTTACACCAGTTGATTTGATTAATGCACGAACGTTATCGTCCGTAATTAATTCCTTTTTTGGTACAAGTCAGTTAAGCCAATTTTTAGATCAGTGTAACCCACTATCAGAAATTACGCATAAAAGAAGAATTTCAGCTTTAGGCCCTGGTGGTTTATCAAGAGAAAGAGCAGGTTTTGAGGTAAGAGACGTTCACTATTCTCACTATGGTCGTTTATGTACTATTGAAACGCCAGAAGGGCCAAATATTGGTTTGATAACAACACTTTGCGTGCACGCTAAGGTAAATAAAATGGGCTTTATACAAACGCCTTATAGAAAAGTTGAAAAAAGTAAAGTGGTTTTAAAAGGCAATGCGCTTTACTTAACCGCCGAAGAAGAAGATACCAAAATTATTGCACAGGCAAATGCGCCAATTGATGATAAAGGTAACTACGTTAACAATAGGGTGAAATGCAGAGAACACGGTGAATTTCCGGTTTATGACCCAGAGAAAATTGAATTTATGGATGTGGCACCCAACCAAATTGTTGGTGTTTCTGCTTCATTAATTCCGTTTTTAGAACACGATGATGCCAACCGTGCTTTAATGGGATCTAACATGCAACGACAAGCGGTACCTTTAATGGTAACCGACTCCCCAATTGTGGGTACCGGTTTAGAAAAAAAGGTAGCAACTGATTCAAGAATGTTGATAAATGCAGAAGGATCTGGAACAGTTCAATATGTTGATGCCAACGAAATAATTATTAAATACGAACGAACAGATCAAGATCGGTTAATTAGTTTTGAAGGTGATGAGAAACGGTATCCATTGGTTAAGTTTAGAAAAACTAATCAAGGTACTTGCATCAATTTAAAACCTATTGTTCGTGAAGGAGATAAAGTTATAAAAGACCAAATTCTTTGTGAAGGTTTCGCTACTCAAAAAGGCGAATTGGCTTTAGGTAAAAACCTTAAAGTGGCATTTATGCCTTGGAAAGGGTATAACTTTGAGGATGCAATTGTAATTTCGGAACGTATTGTAAAACAAGATGTATTTACTTCAATTCATATTGATCAATACGATTTAGAAGTTAGAGATACTAAGTTGGGAGAAGAAGAATTAACCAACGATATTCCAAACGTAAGCGAAGAAGCAACTAAAGATTTAGATACCAATGGTATTATAAGATTAGGTGCGCACATTAAAGAAGGGGATATTATTATTGGTAAAATTACACCGAAAGGAGAATCAGATCCTACACCAGAAGAGAAGTTGTTAAGAGCAATTTTTGGTGATAAAGCAGGTGATGTAAAAGACGCATCTTTAAAAGCAACACCTTCAACAACAGGTGTAGTAATTAATAAAAAGATTTTTGCTCGCGCCAAAAAAGATAAATCAACAAAATCAGAAGAAAAGAAACTGATTGAAGATTTAGAAGCAGCACACAGTAAAAGGTTAGTGATTTTAGATGAATTGTTAAAAGAAAAGTTGACCATTTTATTGAGTGAAACTAAATCGACAGGGGTAATTAATAATTACAACGAAGAAGTAGTGCCTGCTAAAATGAAGTTTACGCAAAAGGTAATTAATAACTTAAATGTAAATGAAATACCTGCCGGTAACTGGACAGATGATGACGATGTAAACAAGCGTTTAAAAAGGTTATTAAACAATTACAACTTTAAGGCCAACGAAGAAGAAGGTCGTTTAAAGCGCGAAAAATTTAATATTAGTATTGGTGATGAATTGCCTACCGGTGTTTTAAAATTAGCTAAAGTTTACGTAGCCAAAAAACGAAAACTTAAAGTAGGCGATAAGCTTGCTGGTAGACACGGTAACAAAGGTATTGTTGCACGTTTGGTAAGAGAAGAAGATATGCCGTTTTTAGAAGACGGAACTCCAGTAGATATTGTATTAAATCCGCTTGGTGTGCCGTCTCGTATGAACTTGGGCCAAATTAATGAAACTGTATTAGGTTGGGCCGGCGAAAAATTAGGGTTAAAATTTGCTACTCCAATTTTTGATGGTGCGCATTTGGATGAAATTGAAGACTACATTACAAAAGCAGAATTACCTGAAGGAGGTGTAACTTATTTATATGATGGCAATACTGGCGAACGTTTTCATCAGCCTGCAACAGTTGGCGTAATTTATATGCTTAAACTGTCGCACATGGTTGATGATAAAATGCACGCTCGTTCTATTGGGCCATATTCATTAATTACGCAACAACCATTAGGTGGTAAAGCACAGTTTGGTGGTCAACGTTTTGGTGAAATGGAAGTTTGGGCCTTAGAAGCTTATGGCGCATCTAACATCTTACAAGAATTATTAACCATAAAGTCTGATGATATTGTTGGTAGAGCCAAAGCTTATGAAGCTATTGTAAAAGGTGATAACCTACCAAAATCAAATATACCAGAATCGTTTAATGTATTAATACACGAGTTACGAGGTTTGGCATTAGATTTAGTATTTGAATAGAATTAAATAACCGGTTTAAATTTAAGGAGGAATTATGCCTTTTAAAAAGGAAAACAAAATAAAATCTGAATTCACCACGGTAACAATAACCCTTTCATCGCCCGATACTATTTTAGAGCGTTCGTATGGTGAAGTGTTAAAGCCCGAAACTATTAATTACCGTACTTATAAACCAGAGCGAGACGGCCTGTTTTGCGAACGTATTTTTGGCCCAGTAAAAGATTATGAATGTTACTGTGGTAAATATAAGCGTATACGTTACAAAGGTATTGTTTGTGATAGATGTGGTGTTGAAGTAACCGAAAAGAAAGTACGTAGAGAAAGAATGGGCCACATAAAATTAGTGGTTCCTGTTGCGCATATTTGGTACTTCAAATCATTACCAAATAAAATTGGTTACTTGCTGGGCTTATCTTCTAAAAACTTAGAAACGCTTACTTATTATGAGCGTTATGTAGTTATACAAGCGGGTGCTGCCGAAGAAATGGAGATGAACCACATGGACTTAATTACCGAAGAAGAATATTTGGAGGTATTAAGTAAATTACCAAAAGAAAATCAACAGCTCGACAATAGCGATCCTAATAAATTTATTGCTTTAATGGGTGCCGAAGGTATTCGTGAGTTACTGGCAAGAATTGATTTAGATGAATTGTCATACTTCTTACGACATAAAGCAGCAACCGAAACTTCGCAGCAGCGTAAAGCAGAAGCGTTAAAACGGTTGAAGGTTGTTGAAGCTTTTAGAGATGCAAACAAACGCATTGAAAATAAGCCAGAGTGGATGATTATTGAATACTTGCCTGTTATTCCGCCAGAATTGCGCCCGTTGGTACCTTTAGATGGTGGCCGTTTTGCCAGTTCAGATTTGAATGATTTGTACAGAAGAGTAATTATAAGAAACAATAGATTAAAGCGACTAATAGAAATTAAAGCTCCTGAAGTAATTTTACGTAATGAAAAACGTATGCTTCAAGAAGCAGTAGATTCTTTGTTTGATAACTCAAGAAAATCGAACGCAGTAAAAGCAGAAGGTGGTAGAGCATTAAAATCACTTTCAGATGTATTGAAAGGTAAGCAAGGGCGTTTTCGCCAAAACCTTTTAGGTAAAAGGGTTGATTACTCTGGCCGTTCGGTTATTGTTGGTGGGCCAGAAATGAAAATGCACGAATGTGGTTTACCTAAAGATATGGCTGCTGAGTTGTTTAAGCCATTTGTAATTAGAAAGTTAATTGAAAGGGGCATTGTAAAAACGGTAAAATCTGCAAGAAAACTGGTTGACCGTAAAGAGCCTGTAATATGGGATATTTTAGAAAATATACTAAAAGGCCATCCTATATTGTTAAACAGAGCGCCAACCCTTCACCGGCTTTCCATACAAAGTTTTCAACCTAAATTAATTGAAGGTAAAGCAATTAAATTGCATCCATTGGTATGTGGTGCTTTTAATGCCGATTTTGATGGTGATCAAATGGCGGTGCACGTTCCATTAGGTAGTGCCGCTATTTTAGAAGCACAATTATTAATGCTTTCTTCACACAACATTTTAAACCCTCAAAGTGGAGAACCTATCACCCTTCCATCGCAAGATATGGTATTGGGGCTTTACTACATAAGTAAGCTTAGAAGATCAACTGCTGAGCGAAAAGTAAAGGGCGAAGACAAAATGTTTTATTCGCCAGAAGAAGTAGTAATTGCCTTTAACGGAGAAAAAGTGGAATTACACGCCCCTATTAAAGTTAAAGTTGATGACCTTGATGAAGAAGGAAATCGAATAAACCATTTGATAGATACCACCGTAGGCAGGGTGATTTTTAACGAGAGCGTTCCGATAGAAGCGGGTTATATAAATAAAGTATTAACCAAAAAAGAACTTAAAAAGATAATCAGTCACGTGATGAAAAAAACTAACGTGGCAGAAACTGCTAAGTTTTTAGATAAAATTAAAGACCTTGGTTTTTACTGGTCTTTTAAAGGTGGTTTGTCTTTCAACTTAAAAGATATTATTGTACCAGATAGTAAAGATATTTTAGTTAAAGAAGCGCAAGAAAAAATAGAAGAAGTATGGAATAACTACAATATGGGTTTTATTACCAACAACGAGCGTTATAACCAAATTATTGATATTTGGACAAGAGCCAGCTCGCAGTTAACCAATAATTTGATGAACCAAATTTCTACCGATGATCAAGGATTCAACTCTATCTTTATGATGTTGGATAGCGGTGCAAGGGGTTCAAAGGAGCAAATTAAGCAATTGGGTGGTATGAGGGGTTTAATGGCCAAGCCCCGTAAATCTGGTAGTAAAGGAGGCGAAATTATTGAAAATCCAATTTTGGCCAACTTTAAAGAAGGCTTATCGGTATTGGAGTACTTTATTTCTACACACGGTGCACGTAAAGGTTTGGCCGATACGGCTTTGAAAACTGCAGATGCAGGCTATTTAACACGTAGGTTGGTTGATGTTGCTCAAGATGTAGTAATTAACGATGAAGATTGTGGTACTTTAAGAGGTATAGAAATTATAGCCTTAAAAGAAAATGAAGATTTAATTCAATCTTTATACGATAGAATAGTTGGTAGAACTTCTTTACACGATATTTATGATTCGATTAGTGATGAGCTTATTGTAGAAGCAGGCATTGAAATAAATGAAGTGTTAGCTGAAAAAATTGAAGCTTCAGCTATTGACAGAGTAGAAATAAGATCGGTATTAACCTGCGAATCTCGTAAAGGAGTTTGTGTAAAATGTTATGGCCGTAACTTGGCTACTAACTTAACTGCACAAAGAGGTGATGCTGTAGGTATTATTGCCGCCCAATCAATTGGTGAGCCAGGTACTCAGTTAACACTACGTACTTTTCATACGGGTGGTACAGCTTCTACTGGAGCAACCGAGTCGCAGCATATTGCTAAGTTTAATGGGGTAATAGAGTTTGAAAGTTTACGTACCGTTAATGTGAAAGACGATAGCGGCGCCAGCAAAGTGGTAGTATTAGGCCGTACTGGTGAAATCAATATTTTAGATGGTGAGAATGGTCGTCAGTTAATATCTTACAATATCCCTTATGGTTCTGATCTTTTTATAAAAGATGGTCAGAAAATTAAAAAAGGCGATAGTATATGTACTTGGGATCCATTTAACGCCTTAATAATGAGTGATTTTAATGGCGTTGTGGAATACGAAGGTATTTTAGAAGGCGTTACTTTTCGGGAAGAATCGGATGAGCAAACGGGTCACGTTGAAAAAGTGGTAATTGAATCGAGAGATAAAACCAAAATTCCAACATTATTAATATTAGACAAAAAAGGTGGCGAAGTATTAAAATCATACAACCTGCCAGTTGGGGCGCACATTAGCGTAAATTCAAGTGAAGCCGTTAAACAAGCTAAAATTATTGCCAAAATACCTCGAGTATTAGGTAAGGTACGTGATATTACGGGTGGTTTACCACGGGTAACCGAGTTGTTTGAAGCACGTAACCCATCAAACCCAGCTGTAGTTTCTGAAATTGATGGCGTTTGTTCTTTTGGTAACATTAAGCGGGGTAACCGAGAAATCATTATCGAATCGAAAGATGGTACAACCAAAAAATATATGGTTTCATTAACCAAGCATATTTTGGTACAAGATGGCGATTTTGTAAAAGCAGGCACCCAACTTTCCGATGGTGCAATAACACCAAATGATATCTTAAATATTGAAGGACCTTACGCAGTACAAAAATACATTGTAAACGAAGTACAAGAAGTATATCGTTTGCAAGGCGTAAAAATTTCTGATAAGCATATTGAGGTAATTGTTCGTCAAATGATGCGTAAAGTAAATATTGAAGATTCAGGTGATACTATATTTTTAGAAAATACACCAGTTAACAAATTTGATTTTATTAAAGTTAACGATGATATTTTTGATAAGAAAGTAGTAACAGAGGCGGGTGATTCTACCAATCTTAAAGTTGGGCAATTAATTAGCCTAAGGCAATTGCGAGAAGAAAACTCAATATTACGTAGAAGTGATAGGCAGTTAGTGGACGTAAGAGATGCTATACCAGCAACATCTAAACCCTTGTTGCAAGGGATAACAAAAGCCTCTTTAGGTACCAAAAGTTGGATTTCGGCAGCTTCTTTCCAAGAAACAACTAAAGTATTGTCATTAGCTTCAATAGAAGCGAAACGAGATTATTTAGAAGGCTTAAAAGAAAACGTAATTGTTGGGCATAAAATACCAGCAGGAACAGGCATGCCTTACTTAGAAGATTTAATTGTAGGCTCAAGAGAAGAGTACGATCGTTTAAATGCTCCAGAAGAAAAAGTAGAAGCACCGCAAGATGTTTCAGATGTAATTCTTTAACAGCAGAAAACGATTTAAAATAATTTACAATGCCGGGCAATTTTGTTCGGCATTTTTTATACCGGCTTGTTTTTCAATTGCCAAAATGGCTGTTGTACGCCAATCGAATAAAACTTAGTGACTTATAATTTTAAAGTTTTAATTCAACTGTGTAAACCTTATTATTAATTTTCGACAGCGATTAAAAAATTTTAGTTCACTACAAATTATAAAAAAAACCATCAACTCAAAAATAGTGCGTACATCAAGTTCATCTTTGCATTATCATTAAGGTACTAAAAAAAAACATCAACCATAACACTACTTGGCCTACAAACCTTACAAGTGGTTTACAGAAGCATTAGCGCATATTAGCGGAAACAATTTAAGTGCTGCTGCTTTAAGCGCTAACCCAAAAATAAAGCTGTAAGCTGAACCATCAAAATTTTCGATAAGTATAGTAGCGAAAACGACATTTGAACTACAAATTGTAAACTCGATAACAGCTACTACGAAAGCCTTAGTTAACACCCCAACTTTGGTTAACAGTACCATTAGCTCTATGCTTGCTCAACCAGTACAATTGTATTGTTATTGTAGGAGGCCTTGAGCTGGCAAAATTACCATTCACCCATATAATATAAAAAAGAATTAATAAAAATACTGTGGATAAGTAATTGATTACATAATTTTAATAATGTTTAATTATTTTATATTTTTATGAAATTAATAAAAATGCTATGCTTACTGCAATTACGGAAATTATGTTTAGGGTTGCTTTTAGTGGTGAATGGTTGGTTTGCCCGGGTTTCAATCCTTGTTATAATTAAAAAATAAATTCCTAATTTAGGCGCAATTATTTTGTTTTACTGTAAGGCTTTTGCATCGCAGCAGTAGGGCAAAAGAACAAGTCTAATCGGTGAAGTTATTTTTTATCCGTTACTTACTATGCTACATTATTTTTAATGGAATTAGCATACTCCATAATCCTTGCATTTCTGTTATCAATAAAATTTATAACATTAGATTTATAATTGATATAATCACGTACATCCCTAAATTGTGGTGGATTATTAAAATTAGTAAAAGGTAAATAGAACAACACGTTTTGCTGGTCATCTACTAAATCATCTAATAAAAAGTATTTAACATAACCATTGAAACTAAGGAATAGACTAAAAAAGTTTGAGTATCTTTTTAAGGTTTCGAATAATGGGCTCGGTTTATTTTGGTAGTATCTTCTTATGCATTCCAAAGTCAAATCAAACCTATCATCAATCAGTTTGCTAATTCCTCGTGCTTGATTGATTGTGTGTTTTCCATCAATTCTATTATTGGGAAAGATAATATAGCCACCAATCGTAGATCCTTTGTCATAAAGTTCATTTACATCTCGTGGAATTTGTTGAACTATGTACGCTTTCCTTTTATGGTATTTGTAGGAGTGCGTAATTGCATCACTACCCAAATAGAATTTACCTAAACAAGATTTATGAAAAAGGTATGCACCACCTATTTTTTCTTTTAGCACAAAAGTTTGATCGTTTGGCAGTTTTTTACTCCACAATAGTTTATGATACCTTCTTAAAGTTGGGCTTGCGCTATCCGGATCTTTTCCATTCGAATCAGCATAAAAATTGAATGCTGTATTTATAATATTCAATTTATTGTTTTTTTATATATCACGTAAACCAGAAAAAGGATGTTACTAAGATATTATTTTTAGTTACAAAATGCAAATACTGAATACAAAGCAAAAAGCCGAAAGACCACCAACTACCCCTTGAAATTATTAAAGCCGATAGTTATATATTACGAAAGCCGTAACAGTGGCTATAAGTTGTTGATAACTCCTATGTTTAAAGCATAATCGAAAATAATAAAATTATTATATTTGGGGTGTTAATAGATAATGCTATGCCTACTGAAATAACGTTTAGAATGAATTTAATTTGTGATTTGAAAATTTTCTGCACTTTGAAACCCTTGTTATATTGGAAAATGTATTATATCAAATACTGTATTGCAGAATGCTGTTTCAAATCGTGTTATTATGAAATATTTTATATTTTGAAGCAAGTTAAAGAAATTTGTCTATCTTTGCAAAACATTTGAGCATAATGTGTACAGTATTTTAAAATTTAGCAATGAAAGAAATAAATAAAGAATCCATACAACTATTATTGATTATAGCAATATTGGTGTTCGCTTCAATAGGCAATTATGGAGCAACCTTTATCAGCATAATTGTAATTAGTCTCATTGAGGTAAGCAAAAGAAAAGTATTAAGCTCAAAGCCAAATGAAATACAGTTTGAAAAAAGAAAATCAGTAAGACCAGATTTATTGATAACTTTTATAAAGAAAACATTTGGTTTAAAAATTATAGTGAAATTTTACAAATTAATAAAACGATTTTTTACCGATGAAGAATAGATACATGATTGTTAAAGTGACAAATTTTTTGCTGTTTTCATATTTGAGAGTAAAATATTTATATTCCAAAATAAATTTTAAACGTTTTTATGCTTAAAACAATTCATACCATAGGCGAAGAAATAAGTAAAGGTCGTGATGTTTGGAGAGACATTATTGAAACTAAGATAAAAGTAAAATCTAAGAAAGATGATGAGTTGCTAACGCTAAATATTATACTTGATTTAGATGAGCGAGAAGTAATTGTTTCAGATAATCACTATCAAAAATTTGATGATGATTTTGAGACTCTAAAAGATTTACGTTTTATAGCTACACAAGGTGGGAATTTCAAAGCAGTTTATGTTTGTGTAGATGCCACTAATATTGACAAACTGGCGAAAACTTTGTTTGGAAAACCTGATAAAAATACTGGAGATTATCCTACCTCCGGTGAGTTGATGCAATCCATAGAAAAAGATTTACCCACTTTAGTAGAAAGTGAATTTTACAGCTTGCTTGCGGAAATTGTTACTCTAAGAGAATCATTTTTCGAAAAATTTTTTGATGCGGAAAAACAAAAATTCAACTTAATTAAAATTAATGAAGGGCTTAATCTTAGTAGTAACAGTAAACTTGTTTTATTATATGTTAGTATTCAAAGTGAAAAATATAAATTAAATGGGGTGCCTTTAGCAAAAATTGAAGAATACAATCAATTTATTAAAAGCAAATTTTTTAAAAATGAAGAGAAACAAAAAAATAGCGCTGTTGAAAAGTTGTGCTATGTAACGGGCTGTATTGAAACCAATACTAATATGGCGGAGTTTAGTGGAGCAAACCGTTATAACTTAAACCGAATGTTTATTTTAGACAAGATAAATTATTCATCCGATTTTGGAGGAAAGAAAAGCTATCATAAAAATTATCAGCTATCTCAAAATGCAATCACTTTGCTGGAACGTGGGTCTGATTATATTTTGGAAAATTTGACTACAACTATTGCAGATGTACCACATGCACTTATCCCCGAATTTTTAAATTCTAATAAAATAACAAGAGATAAACTAAAAAGCATTTTATCAAGTACCGATTTACTTTTTAATTCAAGAAAATTTGAAGAGTTAAATACATATTTAGAAATGCGTACTGATGACGATGTTTATTGGTTAAACTTTCTTGCTATAGATTCAAATGGAAATTATTTTAAAGCAGGTAATATTATAAAAGATGTTAGTAAGTTGCATTTTATTACACTTATTAAAACACTTGATGAATGTGGCAAAATATTTTCAGCTTGGTTAGGGAAAAATTATTCCTTTAACCTAAATGTAATGTATCGATTAGTGCCTGTCCGAAAAGACAAAGAAAACGTAAACCAAGCCCTAAAGCTTTTCGCAGCAGTTTTAGAACAACGAAAAATTGATATTGAAAAGTTGTATGCACATTTTACGGAACTTGTTTTATGCCATTGGTATGAGCGATATAGAAGCTTTACTAATGTAAGAAGTATGTATAAAGACTTTGATTTTGCCGTTAAAGATGCTGTATTTGGCTATATGGCATTTATCTATTCTTTGAAAAAATTAAATTTAATAAAAAGATCATCATATATGAATACAGATAAACCAATAAGTGATATTGCTAAAGACCTGGAAAATTTCTTTAAAGAATTAGAGTATAGCTCTTCTCAAGTTGCTTTATTCTATTTAGGCAGAGCCCTTTCACAAGCTGGGCGTGCACAACAAAAAAAAGGAAACAAAAAGACTGTATTAAATAAAATTAATTTTAATGGAATGGACAAACGAAGTGTCCTTCGTTTATCAACAGACCTTTTTGAAAAGGGTACCCAATATAATTCCGAAGATGGGAAAACTCCTTTAATAGAAAAAATGCAATGGAATTTGGCAGAGTTCAATCGTAGATTTGAAATTAATACATGGCATATGAATCCTCAGGAAGCACTTTTTTTCCTGTTATCCGGCTATACTTATGGAATAAAAACAAAAACCTCCAATAATGAAACATTAATTGAAACAGAAACCACTAACCAATAAAAACAAAAAGAAGATGTCAAAAACAATTTCAAAAAATTCAGATTTTTTATATATTTATGAGGCGATCCAATGTAACCCAAATGGAGATCCTGATCAGGAGAACAAACCTCGAATGGATTACGATACCAATACAAATTTAGTAACAGATACCAGAGTTAAAAGATACATTCGTGATTATGTTAAACAAAATGGCGGTGAAATTTTTGTGGATATGGAAGGTAATTCTAAAGTTACGATGGATGATAAGTTGAAAGCCATCTTACAAAAAATTTATTTAAATGATGAGAAAATGGGATCATTAATAAATGATGAAGATTTGTTTAATGCCTTTAAAAAATTAAGAGAAAAGGAAAAAGAAAAAACAATATCTGTAATGGTTAATAAAAAGCCTTCGAACAAGCAAATAAATTTAGCTGTGTTGGAAGGTTTGATAAGACAGCAATTTATAGACATTAGAATGTTTGGAAGTGCTTTTGCAGTTGATGGCTTTAATAGAGCTTATACAGGACCCATTCAATTAAATTGGGGCTATTCTTTAAACAAGGTTTTTTTAATGGACTCTAATACAATTGTTTCAATTATGAATGATGGGAACAGTACATTCGGAAAAGATTATAGAGTGAAATATAGCTTGTTAAGTTTTCATGGCACAATTAACAAAGCTGCTGCTGCAACAACAGGTTTAACAGAAGATGATCAAGTAGTTTTTAGAGATGCAATTTGGAATAGTTTAGCAGCTAACCCAACCCGAACCAAAATAAATCAATACTCGAAATTATACCTTGAAATTATATATAAAGAAGGTGTTTCAAATGGATATTTTGGCGATTTACGACAATATGTTTCTGCACTGCCTAAAAAAGATGAAAACGGTTTAAGAATCGATGAACGAGCCGTTAGAGGTTTTTCAGATTTGGAATTGGATTTTTCGAAGCTTGAAAATTTAATCAAAGAAAATAAAGGTGAAAAAGAAGAACAACCGATATTTGACATAAAAGTTAAAGTTGCTCATGATATGAAAAGCACATTTAGCTATGGAAGTAATTAGTATTGACGTATCAGGGAAATTTGCTCATTTCAGAAAATTTTATGCAAACAATACGGCTTTAAGTTACTTTATACCGCCTCGTACCACTATAATGGGTATGTTGGCATCTTTACAAGGTAAAAAAAGAGATAGCTATTATAATGAGATGACTGCTGATAAAATTAGAATTGGTGTCAGAATTTTAAGTCCGGTTAAAAAAACATTTCATCGTGTAAATCTTTTATCAATAAAAACAGTAAATGATTTCAGAGGTAAATCTGGAAGAACCCAAATACCTTTTGAAGTAATTTCGGGTATTGATCCAGTAAAAGATTTCGTAAAATATAGAATTTACGTAGCTCACCATAAGGCAGGCGAACGGCAATTTAAATCGCTTAAAAATGTATTGAATAGCAAAAAATTTACATATAATTTTACCTTCGGTACGGCAAATTTTTCGGCATTTGTTGATGCAGTTAATCTTTTAAATGCAACAGAAATAGATGCGCCTACTACCATTTTAAAACTTCATTCAGCTATATGTTCAGAAAGGCTTCAAGAAATAAAATTGGACTCGGAAAATAAATTGCTAATTGAAGAAGAACAGTTGCCCGCAGAATTTGTTGACGATAATAATAGAGAATTATCTAAAATATTTAGAGTTGTGTATGCTACAAATAACAACCCAATACCTGTAATACTAAAGGGAAGTTATTTTGAATTAAGTGGATTAGAACAACCCGAAAACATTGTATTTATCGAATAAATGGGAATGGAATTTTACTCGCATGCTTTTAAGGATGAAAATGGCAAAAAAAGAGGTTCAAAAAAACTAAGTAATCATACTCAAGGAGTTTTAGCCAAAGCCTTAGAAAGATTATTTAATTTAGTTAATTTCAGATATTCAAATGAAGAACTTCGTAACTTAATTAAAGAGGTTTGTTTGTTTCACGATTTAGGTAAATATACCAATTACTTTCAAAATTATTTATTAGGAGAGTCTGGTTATGATGAAGTGTTAAAGAGACATGCTCGATTTGGAGCGTATGCTATTCATACTAAATTTAACAACAACTTATTGTTGGCATATTTAGCTTATTACTTAGTAAAAAATCATCATGGTAATTTGCATTTCCCTCACGATGATGAATTCTTGATATCAGAAAGATTATCAAATAACCTAACAGACAATTTCAATAGTCAATTAAAAACAATAACTCCATTTATAAGTGAAATATCGGTAGATTCAGCTATTGAAAACTTAGAAGCCTATTTAAAAGTACCTAATTGGAAAAAAATTTACAGATTTTTAGAAGATTGGACAGAAGATGAAAGAGATATTGAAAATTATTTTCTAATCAACTATCTATTTTCTTTACTTATTGAAGCCGATAAATTAGATGCATCGGATACTGAGGTTTTTTCTTTTTCAAAGATACCACCTAATGCAGTTGATTTATTTCTAAGTAAAAAACCATCTCAATCTGAACAAAATAAGCTAAGAAATAAAGTGAGAAAAGAGGTAATAGAAAAATTAAATGAACCGGATATTTTAGATTATCGTTTATTTCTTTTGGCTGCCCCTACAGGAATTGGTAAAACATTAACTGCATTAGATTTTGCGCTCAAGCTTAGGGATAAACTATCGTATGAAGCACAAATTATAACAGGCTTACCTTTTATAAATATTATTGAACAAACAATTTGTGAATACGAAAAAGTACTTAGCCCACATAACATTAAAGTTTTAGGGCATTACCAATTTGCAGATGTTTTAGGAAGGGAAAAGAACAATAAAAAAAATGGCAAAAAGGAAAACGGGTATAACCAAAGAAGAATGGAATTAAATACCTGGCAAGGCGATGTTGTGGTTACTTCTTTTGTTCAATTGTTAGAAACGATGATAAGCAATAAAAATAGACTTTTGCTAAAGTTTAATCATTTAGCAGGTTCAATTATTATAATGGATGAAGTACAAAGTTTACGCTTAGAGCAAGTGCCACTTATTGGTGCGGTTTTATATTTTTTTTCTAAACATCTTAACACAAGGTTTATTTTAATGACTGCAACAAAACCTTTAATCTTTGAATTAGCAGACAGTGAAATCTTATCAAAAAAATATAACATTCAATCAAGTGAATCGGTAAAGCATCTTTTGGATAAGCCGGAATGTATTTTTAATAAATTTCACAGAACTAAAATTGTATCACTAATTGATGAAAAAATTAAAAAAAGTGAAGAATTTTTAAGTGTTTTTAAGGAGTATTTGAAGCCAAATAAATCTTGCTTGATTGTATGTAATACTGTCAATCGATCTATTGAAATATTTAATGTAGTTAAAGGAATTTTAAATGATGGAAAAAATGTTAGACCTGTATTTTATTTATCTACTAACATAGTGCCAGCAAGCCGCCTTGGTATAATTGAAGCAATAAAAGATTGTTTAACTAATAAAGAATATCCCATATTAGTAGCCACCCAAGTTGTTGAAGCTGGTGTTGATTTAGATTTTGATATGGGTTTTCGTGATTTAGCTCCTATTGATTCTATTGTTCAAGTTGCTGGAAGAATAAATAGAGAAAATTCATGTGATAGAAAATATTCACCATTATATATAATAGATTTTGGAGATTGCGAAAAAATATATGGTGCTATAACCAGAAGTCAAGCTAAACTGGCTCTTGAAGAAAAAGAAATTTTAGAACCAGACTACTTTAAATTAGTTGAAAAATATTTTTTAAATATTTCCATAAAAAATAGTTATAGTTTTTCGAGAAAGCTATTTGAAGGTATGAAACGACTTCAATATGAAGGGGAGAAAAATGAGGATTTTATTCCTGTTAACCATTTTAAAATAATTAATGAAAGTGGCAATACAGTTGCTGTTTTCGTGGAACTTAATAATGAAGCGAAATGTGCGAAAGAATCATTTTTAGCAAGATTTAATTCAAAAACGAGAGAAGAAAAAAATCTGTTAAAAGAAAAATTTGAAAAAAATCACAAACGCACTTTCTATCGACATATCATAAACATACCTGAATATTTAACTGAAGATTTGCCTTTTTTAGATGAATCAATTATTGATTTAGGCATAAAATATATTTCATCAGAAATAATTGATGATTGGTATATTGAAGCCAATATAGGATTTAACAGAGCTAATGTTACTGTAAATAGAACTAATGAAAATATATCAATATGCTTATAAAATTAGGCTGTATAAATTGTTTACTGTCGTATTTTTCAATTAAGATTTTTCAATTCAATATTTTAAATTTTAAATAGAAAAGGTGCACCTAACAACCTTAAACTTCCCAGAAATACCGCTCCGGCAAAGCGACGGATACAAACTAAGCGGTTACTTCACTGAAGAAACTCATCTTTAATGCAAACTTCTATTTTCTGTTTAACAACTCATTATACTCGCCAATAGTAAGGTTTATCTCTTTTAAAATGGCTCTAATTAATAGTCTGCTTAAATCTCTTCCTTTATGGTGCGGTAAAATAGTATAGCTCCCGTCAGGATGTCGGTAAAAAACGTGACTGCCTTTTGTCTTACTGCTTTAAAGCCAAGCTCAAACAATAATTTTTCAAATTGCTTTGCATCAATAATGCTTAACTTACTCATACATTAATTGATACTTTCTGCGTACCTACAAAGTCAAAATTTAATGCTGCCTTTTCTTCATCAGAATGCGCTTCAATACATAATGCAACAACTTCCTGTAAGTATTTTTGTAATTCATCTAAAGTTGCTGCTTGTGTATGTGCGCCTTGCAAATGAGGTACATTACCAAAGTATAAACCTGTTTCAGAATCTTTCTCTATATACGCTGTAAAAGTATAGTTAGCCATATCGCCAATTTACTTATTGGTTTCGAGTTGTCAAAAAAAACATTTAAATAGCTAAATATTGACAATAAATTTTTTACTTTAGTGACATCACGTATTCTCTAAATATCTTACCACAATAATATATATGGAACTCTTAAAATTAACAAACGCTACCTATCTTGATGAATATAAAATAAATCTGCAATTCAGCAACAGTATCAAAGGTGCGGTTGATTTTAAACAAAAAATATTCAATGAACATCGTGCTATTTTTAAACCTCTGCAACAAATTAATTACTTCAAAAATTTTAAACAAAACAGGTGGACAATAGAATGGAAAAATGGCTTAGATATAGCACCCGAATATTTACTAAACTTATTGCTAAATCAACAGAAAAAAGCTAACGAACCATGCACCTAACAACCTTAACCTTCCCAGAAATAAACCTCCGCCAAAGCGACGGACACAAACTGCGTGGCTACTTTGCCGAAACTTTTGGCCAGCAGTCCGATTTGTTTCATAACCACCAAGCCGATGGCAGCACTATTTATCGCTACCCTTTAATACAATATAAAGTGGTAGATAAACACCCGATGGTGGTGGGTATTAACGAAGGCGCACAACTGATTACCGAACGTTTTTTAAATATTAAAGAAATAATTATTAACGACAAACAACATCCCCTCCAACAAAAAAACCTGAAAAGCGAAACCATAGAAATAGCGGTACATAACGATTTATTTACCTATCAATTTATTACGCCGTGGTTAGCACTTAATCAACACAACCATTTGCAATACGAAAAGGTAGATGAGGTTAGTAAACGTAGATTACTAAAAAAAACATTAACGGGTAACCTGTTGACTTGCGCTGGTGGCTTGGGTTATCGCCTTACACAACAACTGCTGGTTAATTTGGTGGTGCAGCCTATCATTATCAATTTTAAAAATAAAAAAATGACGGGCTTTAAAGGCAGCTTTACCACCAACCTTTGGCTACCCCATTTTGTGGGTATTGGCAAATCGTCGGCAAGGGGTTTTGGTACAATAAAAGGGCAACAATAATGCAACTACATTTAAATACATACGGAACTTACCTGCACGTTAAAGAGGAGATGTTTGAAATAAAAATTAAGCAGAAAGATGGTAAGGTAGAAAAGCACCCAGTTGCGGCGCATAAAGTTAAAAGCATTTGGATAGGGCAGGGGATAGCCCTTTCGAGCGATGCAATTGCGCTGGCCGTTAAACATAATATTGATGTAGTTTTGTTAGAAAAAAGTGGTAACCCTATTGGCAGATTTTGGCACAGCAAATTGGGCAGTACTACTAAAATTAGAAAAAAACAACTGATTATTAGTGATAACAATTACGGATTAAAAGTTATTAAAACTTGGTTGTGCGAAAAAATTTGTAATCAAATAAATTTTTATAAAGAACTAAAAAAACACCGACAGAAACACGAAGATTTGCTGAATGAAAGCATTACAAAGGCTGGAGCATATATTGATAAAATTAATGCTTTAGAAGGTACTTCTGCTAACGAAGTGGCCGATCAGTTACGAGCCTTTGAGGGTAATGCCGGTCGTATTTATTTTCAAACTTTAAGCAAACTTTTGCCAGCACAATATCAGTTTAGCAAACGTAGTTTTCGCCCAGCAGAAGACCCATTTAATGCCTTTTTAAATTATGCCTATGGTATGTTGTATAGTTACGTAGATAGGGTGTTGACCTTGGCTGGTTTAGATGCTTATGTGGGCATTTTGCATAGAGATGATTATAATTATAAAAGTATGGTGTACGATTTTATTGAGCCTTTTCGCATTTTTGGAGAAGCACCTGTTTATCGTTTGTTTACAGGTAAAAAGGTAAAAATTGAACATACTGAAGAAATTGAAAATGGATTTACGTTGGTTAAGCCGGGTAAGGTGTTGTTGGTTGAATCGTTTAATAAATATTTTATGGAAGATAAGGTGCGGTACAAAAATAAAAATATGACAAGAAATAATATTATGCAGCAAAAGGCACACGGGTTTGCTAATGAAATTTTACAGTTATGATCGCTTGGGTTTTATACGATATTGAGGTTGACAAAGCCAGAACGAAGGTGGCTAAATTTTGTAAACAGGCTGGTTTATATCGGGTGCAGTATAGTTGTTTTTTGGGTTCGTTAAATGCGAATCAGTTAGATAGTTTGCGGCTGCAAATTGAGGAGTTGATTAATGAGGATAAAGATAAAGTATACATTTTTAAAATGACGAAGCAGGAATTGAAAGAGTCGGTTTTGTTGGGGCAGGCTTTTGATAAAAAAATGATTACCGATGAGGTAAGGGCCTTGTTTTTTTGATTTAAGTTTTAACTTGTGCCATCACTTGAATTGGTGGCACAAGTAATTTGGACGTATGCTGAATTTAGATGTTTTTTTTGTGAATAAGAAGTTTGTGCGGAGGAGCGAGGCCAGAAAATTAGCCCTGATTGCAGCGGTATCCTTTTTGTGCAACGTAGTGAAACAAAAAGATTTAGCGGAAAGCAGGACTGCTGTTAATGTGTGTTTAATGTTTCGCTTCTGTAGAAAAAAATGTAATAGTAAGCGTATACATTTTATTATTGATAATTTTATATAACGATAGTTTATGGGGTCTTTTTCTATTACGCCTTCGCATATTTTAGAGTATTTGTTTTGTGCTCGTTATACGTATTTTGAGTATGTGTTACATATACCTCAACATCAGGAAAAATATTTTAAGGTGCAGAAGGGGCGGTTGGTTCACGAAAAAAAGTCGCGTGAAAATATGGGGTATATGCGTAAAAGTTTGGGTGTGGTGGATAAAAAAATTAATCAGTATTTAACGAATGATTTTTTGAGGGGTGAGGTGGATGAGGTGTTGTTTTTTGATGGTGGTTTGGCGACTCCGCTCGACTATAAGTTTGCTAAATACGAACAGAAAATTTATGATACTTATAAAACGCAGTTGTATTGTTATGCGGTTTTAATTGAGCAAAATTTTGGCGTGGTGGTAAATAAAGGTTTTGTTGTTTATACCCGTAGTAAAAATAAATTGGTTGAAATTGAGATTAAACAAAAGCATAAGCAAAAGGTTTTAGTTGATGCTGAGGCTATTATATATATTATTGAAAATAATTATTTTCCGAAGGCTACGAAATTTAAAAAGAGATGTGTAAATTGCACTTATCGGAATATATGCATTAAGTAGTTTCCGAGGATAAATTTATATTTAGGATAGTCTAAAACCTGCTGTAATTGGCTGATTATTAATTGTTTAAGTGTATGAAAATAATGAAAAAATGGATAAAACGGTGTTGTTCTTTGACGTATTGAGTATAATTTTAACTAAAACGCACGGGGTTGAAAGGCTTGGTGTTGCTGGGTTTTGGGGTTTTGGCGGCTTAATCACCCGCTTCCATTATAACAAGGATTGAAACATGGAGAAGATAAAACAGATAGTGATGGGAAAATTCTTAATCACCCGCTTCCATTATAACAAGGATTGAAACTGAATATACTAAAAATTATTTACGCTAAAAAAAAATAACTTAATCACCCGCTTCCATTATAACAAGGATTGAAACTTCAGTAGTTTCCGCTTAATAACTTGAGTAATATTCCTTAATCACCCGCTTCCATTATAACAAGGATTGAAACCAGAAAAATGCAAAGCTGATTGCTGTAACGCTCAATACTTAATCACCCGCTTCCATTATAACAAGGATTGAAACAAATTAGATGGGATGGTGAGAATTTTAGATTAAAAAACTTAATCACCCGCTTCCATTATAACAAGGATTGAAACATTGTAATAATATAGATGATGTACCACCACCTATTAACTTAATCACCCGCTTCCATTATAACAAGGATTGAAACAAGTTCTTAATGAAAGAATTACGTAAACAAAACATTCTTAATCACCCGCTTCCATTATAACAAGGATTGAAACTGCGTATCTATCCTCTAAGATAGCCCCCGTTCTTAGCTTAATCACCCGCTTCCATTATAACAAGGATTGAAACTAAAAAGGCTGGCGGTTAAACCAGCCTAAAACCTACTTAATCACCCGCTTCCATTATAACAAGGATTGAAACAAAGAATAAAAATTGATTCGCTTTCATTTCAAAACCCTTAATCACCCGCTTCCATTATAACAAGGATTGAAACTCTATTGCTTCGTGATAATCATTTTCATTAACGATACTTAATCACCCGCTTCCATTATAACAAGGATTGAAACCAAAAAAAAGATAAGGCAAAAAATTAGTATTAAACTTAATCACCCGCTTCCATTATAACAAGGATTGAAACTAAATGTTAATGTACTTCTTATCGCAAACCAAGCCCTTAATCACCCGCTTCCATTATAACAAGGATTGAAACTCGATATCTTCATTGTGTGGGTGTTTTATCTTAATTCTTAATCACCCGCTTCCATTATAACAAGGATTGAAACATTTACTTTTTTTGGTGGCTTAAACATTTTTTTATTCTTAATCACCCGCTTCCATTATAACAAGGATTGAAACTATCAGCGAAAATAGCATCAGCAACGTTTCCAAATACTTAATCACCCGCTTCCATTATAACAAGGATTGAAACAAAAATGATTTAGTTCAAAAGTGTATAACCAAGGATGCTTAATCACCCGCTTCCATTATAACAAGGATTGAAACAATATTCTTGTGCAGGTTTATTTCTAAATTCATCTTCTTAATCACCCGCTTCTATTATAACAAGGATTGAAACTTCAACATTGCCAGAATTTCAATTGGGCTAAGGTTCTTAATCACTCGCTTCCATTATAACAAGGATTGAAACCTTCTACTAAGCTGGTTAACTTTTCGATTAGGGTGCTTAATCACCCGCTTCCATTATACCTTATATCCGCAGGTCTTTTTATAAAAAAGCCACAAAGCTTTATAGATAAAGACTTTGCGGACTAAATGATTTCACCTATTTTGGTGATGTTACAATCATTAGGTATGAAAATAGTAAAAAGTAAGCAGACCATTAACCC
>ENA-ORXM01001558-ORXM01001558.1-marine-metagenome-genome-assembly--contig:-NODE-1558-length-31450-cov-5.674752_pt1 | contig 31450 bp, 27 predicted proteins | sample MGYA00237867_ERZ511480 | MGnify/ENA primary metagenome ERZ511480 (study PRJEB26309, sample SAMN06266103) | marine metagenome | isolation source: Algal blade | place: United Kingdom:Sidmouth, United... | reverse complement strand
TTATCTTTATTCTGACTGAATACCTTGACGATCTGAAATTCATTCAATGGTCTTAGCAAGCTGAGATATTCAAAATGTGGACTGATATATCTCTTGAGATAAGTATTATAGTTTTTCTCAAAATCAATGGTTTTAGAATACTGGTGATTTATCTCAGTGCCGATAATGGTAGGCTCATTAGCGGAGGATTCATTGCTAAGGCAACTATACTTTGTATCTGCAACTACACTTACTAGTGTCGTGTAAAAAGCAAGCATAGCAGAAAATGGAGTATGCCCATTAAGATAGCCTTTTGCATTTAGCGTTAAAAGCTTTTTTTCTATACTCCTCTTAATAAATACAGTATAACCAAGCTGCCTTTTGATGGCTGCCTTCGCTGCATCCTTAGCTGCCTTGGTTGGATTCATCAGCAGATAGTATTTTTCGTCTCTTAGTTTTGTAAGTAAATCTATACTCGCTAAAGAATCCTTACCTCCACCTATAGGCACTAACAATTTATTTTCTTTCGGTTTAAACTTTTTATTAAGCTTAAATCGAGGTACATCTGCACATTCAATATTTACAAAATCCGCGTCGTTTGTATTTATCCCATTGAGATAGAACATCTCTCCCAAGCCGTGAAAGTATAAATGCTTCCACCACTTTATTTGCGGCTTGGTAAGTTTTCCACAACTCACTTTTATCATAGGACTACAAGTAGCTTTCCAGTATGATATCAGCTCGATCATCCCCACACTGAATACCAAATTATCAATAAGGGCCTTTCGTGTATGGGCTACTTTTTCAGCCTTTATTATTGCAGGAAATTTAATAATCGACTTAGGTTTAAAAACAATATCTCCACAAATAAAATGAAAATACAAATGTAATTTGTTGCCGCTTAGCTTCCAGCTGAAAGTATGATATTCAAAAACAGGGTAATGCTTGCGCAGATATTTAAAACGACTTGCGCCACGTTTAGGTAGCTTGATAGTTTCAGCCATTTTAAACTTCATCTTTTACTTTATTTGCAAATTGCTCTAGGTCTAGTCCACCATAATTTCCCGAGGACATGAGCAGAATCACCACATTATCTTTAGCGATATCATCCAGTTTAGCTTGCAAACTATCCGTGTCATTTGTGATCATCAAGGAAGGCAAGTTAAAGGCCTCCTGCACAAGGTCAGCAGGTAGATCGGGCATGCGCTTTATAGCCATTGCTTTTGGATCGTAGTGTACTATAGCCACATCCGCTGGTGTCAGACTACCCTTATACTGTGGTATAAAATCCTTATTCAGGCTACTATAAGTATGCAACTCACAGACAACTACCAATTTTCTTTGTACATATTTTTCTCGAACGGCCGCAACGGCTGCTTTGACTTTTGAAGGCGAATGCGCATAATCCTTTATCACCGTATAACCATCCGCATCAACTAAGTATTCAAGACGTTTAGCTGCACCCTCAAATGTAGCAGCGGCAGTATAAAACGCTTCCTCTTCATTTCCTAAAATATCCCATACCTTTTTTACAGCAGCAAGATTCTGTAAATTATGCTTGCCATACATGGATGTAGCATACCGCTCCCCCCTTGTATCCTTTAGGAACCATTCTCCATCCACGACTTCCGAATCTAAAGCTAGATAAGGATGTAATTTACAAGATGCATACTCCTTTACCAGAGTAGGCAACTCCTCATCTTCTGCAGAGTAAACCAAATCCGTATCAGGATCCAATGACTTAATATAATCTGCAAAGACTTTAAGGTAAATATCATAGGTTGGAAAAACATTCATATGATCCCACGCGACCCCTGTCAAGATAGCTATCGTAGGATGGTAATGCACCAATTTTGGGCGCATGTCCTCCGCCGAGGTAGGGTACTCATCTCCTTCGATGACCATATATGGGGCGTCGGCAGTCAACTTTACAGAGCCATCTACACCAGCTATTTTTGCGCCGACCATATAGTCACAGGCAATACCCTGGCGAAGCATTGTATGGATTATTAAGGAGGTCGTAGTTGTTTTACCATGAGAACCACCCACCACTATTCTCGTTTTATCCTTCGAATAATTAAAAATTAGTTCTGGAAATGTGACAACCTTTATTTCTAGGGATTTAGCTTTTGCTAATTCTTCATTGTCAGCATGTGCATGCTTACCCAGCACCACCATATCAAGATTATGTTTAATTTTAGCGGGGAACCAGCCAAAATCTGCGGGGCAAATACCTTGTTTTTTTAAATTTGACAATGCGGGATCAAAAATCATATCATCTGACCCCGTTACTTCATGACCCTGGGCTTTGAGCTGGAGCGCCAGCTGATGCATAATGCTTCCTCCAATAGCTATAAAATGAATTTTCATGTGACGAAGATAAAATTTATGCATTGTACAACGTAATTTATTTTATTCCCTTTTACAATATTTTAGGCGAAGTTTTTGTATCTGTGTAGTAACCCATTAATCCCCAAAATAACACATATGAAAATTTTTAAATTAGTTGTAATTATTGCAATCTGCAGCCTAAACTTTACATCATGTAAAGACGATAATCCAGCTGCACCTACTTATGAATCAATAGATGCAGGATCTCTTCAAGCCTCCGTCGGCGATGAATTTTTTGTCTCGACCAATGTTAATACTTCGCAGTTTGAACCAGATTTAATTAAGATCAATGCCTCAGCCACCACATCTGGAATCTCACTAGTCTTGACCGATTGGCAGATAGGGCAATATCCTATAGGAGGTAACAATAATGAAAACTACATCTTGTACAGTAACCTTAATTCTCCGCAAGATTTTTCTGTTTATACATCTGAAGGCAAGACAAACACAACTGGCACAGTAAATATTCTGGCTGTTGACGAGGAGAACAAAACATTAAGCGGTACTTTTGATGGTCTGTTAGTTTTAGATACGGATTCAAATGATACTATCATTATTAAAGACGGCATGTTCAATCAAGTACCGTACTAAATTTCCAACTTACATTTTTAGTATTCTTTGGGCGAGCATATAAATAGCTAAGAAAAACCTCACGGTATTTCCTTAGCTATTTATATACCAGGCTATACGTGACTTCGCTAGCGCTACGGTCCTGCGGACTGCCACCGAAGAAGGTGGCCTCACTTCTATCCTTCTCGCAAAAAAAGACCTATCCCAAATATTTATCATTCGCTCTCCATCACAAAAGAACTGGTATTAAGCTCCACTACCCTACCACGACTATCTATATCCATAGAAATAGAAAGACAATCTTGATAAGCCACTTGTCCCATATATTCTCCATGATAACAATCATTTCTGTCTGGATGATTGAAGCTGTAGATATAGGTCTGCTTAGCATTAGGCAGGAAAGATTTAGAAATATAGCTGGGTTCGCCTACGATAGAAACGAGCTCCTCTTTTAGAATATAAGCTTCGCAATCTCCATAAACAAGCTTTTGAAGAGATAGCGGTAGCAGCAAGAACTGCATGGCCGTTGTATCATATAATTGCACGGGGACCGCGTAATCTCTTCCAATTTTTCTTTCCCAAAAAATGGTTTCGAATCCGTCGGGAACAGAAACTTCATTATGTAAATAAGTATATACTCCTTCCTGCTCGGGAGAAATTATGAGCTTACTTAACCGCTTCAATTCTTTGATTACAATCTTCTTACAATCACCTCCATCCTCTATTTTTTTATTTACTACCAAGCACGAGGCTAGACATAAATAGATAATAAGTAGAAGTAATTTTTTCATCGGTAAATTGGTAAGTAATCTAGAATAAAATTAAGCATTTTTATTCAATATCAACTGACTACTCCAAATAGAAAGGACACAATATCCTAAGAAAAAATATAAACCTAGCAGTACATTACTTTCCGTAGTGATCCCAACTTGCATATTACTAAAAGCTAAAAATGCCAGAAATACGGCTACTACAAATACATCTGCCATAGACCACTTACCTGCGTAGCGTACAAAGTAGGTCATGAGTTTATTCTCTGATAGCCCCCTACCAAATAGCAAAACACTTGTAAACAATAGTTTCAATAACGGAATTAAGATACTGAAGGCCAAAATAGATATCCCAACTACCCAGTTTTTCTGTGCTAGTAACGTTTGTACCAGTTCTAATACAGACTTGCTCTGATAGTAGAAAATCATATCACCTTCAAAGACCTGCTCTATATTGAGATCTACATTAAAGCCCATGACATTGGTTTTAATAGGAAGGGCGCCTATATCGAGATCCCTTTCGAGTGCAGTTATTTCTAACATGGGATAGGTTAGTCCAATATGTAGGCAAGCTAATGCAAGCACTGTTATCCCTAAAGGCAATACACCTGCGCCATCCATGCGACGGGAGAAGAAAAAGGTTATCAATAAAAAGATAAAATAGGAGGCAATGATTATCCAAAAGTATTTGTTGCTTTGCCTGTGATAGAGCTTCGCTTTATCTGCATAGGTCGCTGCTTTGTTCAGTTTTGCGCGTTCGGCAGTGTCGCCAGTCCATTCTCCTGGATCAAGAAACCGCTCTTTGAAATTAAGGGTATCTGCATATTTTTCTTTCTGGATTTTTATTCGCTGTCCTGCTTTGGTTAGCTGAAGATTGAGAATAAAACTAGCTACCAAAAATACTGCACTGATTCCTATAAATAATTTATTCATAATTATATTTCTTAGATATTGCGAAGGTAAGGAATGGAAGGTTATTCACCTAAGGTATCTAAGTAGCCCTCCTTGGAAAAATCCACCTTTGGAATATGAGGATAGAGGCGTAGGCTTAGGTGTTAAAAATGTGTGGTTGGCAGGGCTTGCGCGGGGAACCACCGTAGGCACCGAAGCAGCTCTATCGTGTATTTGACACTTTTGCTATGTGAGGGTGGCAGGGCTGGCGCGGGGGACCACCGTAGGCACCGAAGCTACTCTCTCATATGTAAACACCGAAGGCATCGAAGCAGCTCTATCGTGTATCATACACTTTTGCTATGTGAGGGGGCAGGGCTGGCGCGGGGAACCACCGTAGGCACCGAAGCTACTCTCTCATATGTAAACACCGAAGGCATCGAAGCAGCTCTATCGTGTATTTGACACTTTTGCTATGTGAGGGGGCAGGGCTGGCGCGGGGAACCACCGTAGACACCGAAGCAGCTCTATCGTGTAGTATACACTTTTGCTATGTGAGGAGGGCTGGCGTGGGGAACCGCCGTAGGCACCGAAGTAGCTCTATCGTGTATTTGACACTTTTGGTATGTGTAGATGGAGGCGTAGGTTTAGGTCGTTTCTTAGATTTTTAAAAAATGTGAACATCGTAAAATAAAAGCTTTGTCCCAGTATTGGAACAAAGCAAATAATCAACCAATTCATAAGTGATTAATTAAAATTGGATCTTTAATATTCTATAAGAGAACTATTTTTTCTTGGAAAATTTATCACCGAAAGCAGTCACCTTCTCTCCAAATTTATTCATCGTCTCGGTCAGATTTTCAAGCCCGTTTTCCATTTCTTTAGAAATGTTATCTACATTGATGTCTTCGCCCCGCATGGCCAATCTATCTGATGCGGACGTTGCTTCTGGCATTGCTATCCAGAGCACTATATAGAGACCAAAGCCTACACCCATACCGAGTATCATTGCCGCCATACCAAGCCTTATCCAGATGGGATCCTCTATTCCGAAGTAGGCAGATAGACCTGAGCATACACCGCCGAGTATTTTCTCTTCCGGATCACGCATCAATTTTTTTCCAAAGACCCATTCGGATTTTGGAATGTGGTCATAGTCATCGGTATCATGTGCCGTAGCACCAAATTCTTCAGGAGTGCCCATGATAGCAATAGCTTCATGTACTTCCTTGATCGTAACTACCTCCATAGCATTGGGTTTGTCCTTAAATATTTCTGCTATTCTGGATTCTATATCATTGACTATCTCCTGATATCCAGCCGATCGAGAGAAGTGATTTTTGATCGTTTCTAGGTAGTCTTCAAGCGCAAAATAGGCTTCCATGTCTATGGCAAAAGGGTAACCTCCGAGGTTTATATTTTTTATATCATTCATATTAATTCGAATTTTAAGGTGTGGTGATTATATATTAAAGTAGATCGTTTTGTTATTTCATGCTTTGGGTCACTGCTTTTTGCATTTGCTTCCAAGAGGCTTTGAGATCTTTGAGAAAGTCTGAGCCTCCGTCAGTGATGGTATAATACTTTCGAGGGGGTCCACTCGTAGATTCTTTCCAATTGTAGTCTAGTAAGCCTGCATTCTTTAGCCGTGTGAGTAAAGGGTATAATGTTCCTTCTACTACTATCAACTCTGATTCTTTTAGTTTCTTGAGAATATCAGAGGTGTAGATTTCTTCTTTTTCTATGATGGCTAGGATACACATCTCGAGGACGCCTTTACGCATCTGTGCTTTCACTGTACTCATAGGATTTTTAGATTTATTCATATTCATACTGCAATGATACGGTGATTTTAGGTATTATGCAATACATAGTACCTTCCAATGGATAGTAATTCTATGAACAATGTAAAATAATCGACGGAGGGGATTAGATTTACTTTGATGCCTTGCTTGAGTAGGCAAATATGAGTGTAGCTGCCTTTGCGCAGGAAACCACCGTAGGCACCGGAGCAGTCCTATCTTGACCTATCCACATGAAGAAGATGAGATTGAAAGCGTAGCCTTTGGTCTTATAAAAAATAAGGATGGCTGCTCTTACGCAGGGAACCACCGTAGGCACTTAAGCTACCCTCTCTTTTGTAAACACCGAAGGCACCGAAGCAGTCCTATCTTGACCTATCCACATGAAGAAGATGAGATTGAAAGCGTAGTCTTTGGTCTTATATAAATATAAGGATGGCTGCTCTTACGCAGGGAACCACCGTAGGCACCGGAGCTACCCTCTTATGTGTAAACACCGAAGGCACCGAAGCAGTCCTATTGTATCTAACCATATAAAGAAGATGAGGTTGAGAGCATAGCCTTAGGTCTTTTCTCATCCGAGGATTGGTTGGGCAAGCTTAGGTGTTAAAAAATTGTGAACGTAGCGGCGCTGACGCTAGGAAACACCGAAGGCAACCCTACCAAGTTTTTGTCTGATATGGATAACGCTCTTCGTACTGAGCGGCGACCACCACCTTTAGCATCTCACGTAGCTCATTGATATTTTCTTTCTTGATGGCAGACACAAAAATAGCATCATGGTCATAGTTGTTTATTAGATTCTCTTTCAGATCCGAAAGGATTTCCTTTTTCATTTCTTCTTCTAGGTAATCATCAAAATATTTCTCACGGTATAGGTCAATCTTATTGAAGATCATGATAGTAGGCTTGGACATTGCGTCCAGATCCTTGAGTGTTTTGTTTACCGCAGCGATATGATCCTCGTACTGCGGATGTGCGATGTCGACCACGTGTAAAACGATATCTGCCTCGCGGACTTCGTCCAAGGTCGACTTAAAACTTTCGATCAGGTGATGTGGTAGCTTGCGAATAAATCCCACTGTATCTGACAACAGAAAAGGCATAGTGCCGAGTACCACTTTGCGTACCGTCGTGTCTAAGGTGGCAAATAATTTATTCTCCGCGAAAACCTTGGATTTGCTTAGAATATTCATCAACGTTGATTTACCAACGTTGGTATAACCAACTAGTGCCACCCTAATTAGCTCTCCCCTGTTCTTTCGGCGAGTCGCATTCTGAACATCTATTTTTTCGAGATGCTTTTTGAGCAAAGCGATTTTATCATTGACAATACGTCTATCCGTTTCTATTTCTTTCTCCCCAGGACCACGCATACCGATACCCCCTTTTTGTCTTTCAAGGTGGGTCCAAAGTCCTCTCAAGCGTGGAAGCATATATTGCATTTGTGCGAGCTCGACTTGTTTCTTGGCTTGGGCAGTTTGCGCGCGATTGGCAAAAATATCAAGAATCAAAGTAGATCTATCGATGATCTTCACCTTCATCTCTTCCTCCAAGATACTTACTTGCTTACCCGTAAGGTCATCATCAAAGATGACCATATTGATGTCCTCATTCTGCTCGACATATTCTCGAATCTCCTCCATCTTACCTTTACCGACGAAGTACTTATTATCAGGATGAGACAACTTTTGGATGAATCTCTTCTTCGTTTCTGCGCCTGCGGTCAATGCCAAAAATTCGAGTTCATCAAGGTACTCCGCATTCTGTTCAGGAGTAACACCTGGAACGACCAAGCCCACCACTACTGCATACTCTTTCTCTTTCTTGAGACTATTTTGCTTTTCTCCTAATGTCCATTCATTACCCATATTTCCTTTTATTTTTATAGCGTACTATTGTTGACTTTGTTTAGAACTGGTCAAAAATAAGATTGTTCTTTGAATAAGTGCAGTGGAGTGAGCAGGTAATTCTTGCGCATCAAACGGATGCTTGCCACCAAAGGTGTGATTAGCTCCTTCTATCAAGTCCATTTTTGCAGTATTACCCCAGGCTAATAGTGTCTTTGCCGCCTCATGTGTGACCGCCTCGTCCGACGTGCCATGTAAAATGAGCCAAGGAATATTTAATTTTTCTGCTGCCAACTTTGAATCTAGATGATCTTTATTATCTATAAAATTTTGATACAGTTGATAATATAAAGGCATGCCTTGCTTGGTGCGGGAATTGACGCGATACATAACGCCATTACGCTTCCAGTCCGCCATCGACTTCGGGTCTTGCCATGCATAATCCAATGTAGCAACCGACGCCCAAGTTAGTATCTGCGTAATACGCGGGTCATTAGCAGCCTGGATCAGGCATATGGGGCCGCCTCTGCTGTGGCCGATAAGTGCAATATGCTTGCCGTCCCAGGCGCTCGCAATATCCTCATGCGTCGTGCAGTGATCGATAACAGCATTAAGGTCTGCCAATTCAAGCATGTAATTATTGCGTCCAAAAGATTCTAGATCATCAAAAGCAGTAGGATTCTCTAAGGTAGTTCCATTGTGCGAGAAGTTGAACTTGACGAAAATATGCCCAGCACTCGCCATCTCTTCCCCGATCAAATCCCATGTTCCCCAGCCTTTAAAACCCTTGATACCATGGACAAAAATGACTAAGGGCAAGTTTTTTTGCCCTTCTGGGATACGAAAGTCCATCAAAAACCTTTTGCCATGATTAGGCTCAACAATATGATTCTTCTTGATGTTCATATAATAAGTTTATTCTGGTTATCTTGCTGGTTCATAAATGACGACAGCTTTCGAGCGCAAAAGTACTAATTATGGTTCAATCTCTGAACACTATAAAAAAGCCTATCGTTGAAGAGTTGAACGCCTTTCAGGGCAAGTTCAAGACTGCAATGAGCTCGCCAGTACCGCTGCTCGAAAAAATCACTTATTATATAGTAAAACGAAAAGGGAAGCAAGTGCGTCCGATGTTCGTTTTTCTCTGCGCCAAACTTTGTGGCGAGGTAAATGAGTCTACTTATCACGCTGCTTCCCTTGTGGAAATTTTGCACACAGCGACTTTGGTACACGATGATGTCGTGGATGATGCGAATAAGCGAAGAGGTTTTTTCTCTATTAATGCACTTTGGAAAAATAAGATTGCCGTGCTCTGCGGAGATTATCTTTTGTCCAAAGGTTTGCTTTTGGCAGTTGACAACGAGGAGTTCGAATTGTTACGTATCGTATCTACTGCGGTAAAGGCGATGAGCGAAGGAGAGCTATTACAAATAGAAAAAGCTCGACGACTTGACATCAAGGAAGATGTTTATTATGATATCATAAAAGGTAAAACAGCATCGCTCATTTCTGCGGCTTGTGCTGCGGGTGCCTCCTCCACTACCTCAGATAAAAGTATTGTCGACAAGGTAAAAACTTTCGGAGAGCTGATCGGTATTTCATTTCAGATCAAGGATGATTTATTTGATTTCGGGGACGATGATATTGGTAAGCCTGTAGGTATTGATATCAAAGAGAAGAAGATGACCTTGCCCCTGATCTATGCCCTTGAGCATGCGAGTTGGACACAAAAAAGGAGGATCATCAATATTATTAAAAATCACAATACGGATAAAAAGAAGGTGCAAGAAGTGATTGAATTCGTCCGTGCCAGTGGCGGCATTCAATATGCAGAAAAAGCGATGTATGAATACCGCGATCGCGCATTTGCGATTTTGAATGAGTTCCCAGATAGTCCATCCAAAACTTCCTTGGAAGAGTTGGTATTGTTCGTGACAGAGCGTAAGAAGTAAATTGTAACTGAGGCCTAATTTGGGGCTAATGCAAACACCACTACCACCGCTTGTCCTTCTAGGGCTTTTGCCTGATCGGCTCGCCTGCTTTTATTTCAACACCAATATCTTTTCTTGAATCCTATTTCCATTTGATAGATGAATATCTAATAGGTAAATACCTCTATTGTTATACCCATCGCGTAGCACCGAAGGTGCGAAGCTCGACAAACGGAGTACGTAGAGACAAGGGACAGCAACGGCATCCCATTGTTTTACCTTTTGGTAAAACAAGGGGATATAGTGGATGGCGCGGTCCCGTGCTGGCTTTGGCTTTTCGCCATGGCAGCAACGGGATGGCCCCACCTTATAATTATTCATAACACTTAGATGAAAAATAAACTTCATTTGATTAAATAAATTAAATTTACGCCATTAAGAAAAACACAACCTACATTATGTCTATTCTACAAAAATATGCGCACCTGCTTGTCAACTATTGTCTAGAAATAAAAGAAGGCGATAAGTTTTACATACGCACTACTACCCTTGCAGAACCGTTGGTGAAGGAATTATATATAGCTGCTTTGAAAGCAGGGGCATATCAGATAGAAACGGATATGGGATTTAGTAGTAAAGGTAAGCTGTTTTTTGAGCATGCGAATGATGAACAATTGCGGCAAGAACCGTTTTTGCAGAAGCAGGCTATGGAAACTTTTGATGCCTATCTATATCTAAGGGCGCCGTTCAACCTAAGAGCAGATCAGAATAATGATCCTGAAAAAGTAAAGCTAAATCAGGAGGCGACGAAGGGAATTTCCGATACTTATTTTAAGCGAACGGCTACCAGAGAACTTAAGAGAAGTCTGTGTCAGTATCCGACGGAGGCATCGGCTCAGGCAGCAGGTATGTCACTTGATGAATATTCCGATTTTGTATTTGGGGCTTGCAATCTTTATGCAGAGGACCCGCAGGTGGAATGGAAAAAACTGAGTGCTAGTCAACAAGTAATTGTGGACCATCTCAATGGCTGTGAAAAGATTCACTATAAAGGAGATGGTGTAGATATAAAATTCAATACGAAAGGTCGCACTTGGATAAACTCTGATGGGCAGACGAATATGCCATCGGGAGAGGTTTACACTTCGCCAGTAGAGGATTCCGTGCAAGGGCAGATTCATTTCTCCTATCCAGGCTCGTACTTCGGCAAGGAGGTCGAGGGTGTTACGCTATGGGTAAAGGATGGCTATATAGAAAAGTGGGAAGCGAAACGTGGTGGAGATTTCTTAGATGAAATATTTGCGATGGATGGAACGAGAAGATTTGGAGAGGCGGCTATAGGCACGAACTACAACATCCAACAGATGACAAATAACATTCTATTCGATGAAAAAATAGGGGGCACTGTACACATGGCAATTGGGCAATCTTACCTTCAGTGTGGAGGTAAAAATCAGTCGAGCGTCCACTGGGATATGATAACGGAGATGAAAAACGGTGGGCAAATATTTGCGGATGATGCGCTTATTTATGAGAACGGTTTGTTTTTGATTTAACTTTAATTCTGACTTATATAAAGATGTATTTCTGCTCTACGTGCACTTGCAGGATCAGACATAGAACTGTCTACGCCTAAGGGCTCTAGGCTCATACGGTCTGCTGTGATTCCAATACTGCGAATGTAATCTCGTACTGCTATCGCTCGACCTTCAGACAGCGCTTGGTTAGTAGATTTGCTTCCCACATTACTGGCGAAGCCTTTAATGATAATATCAAGGCTATCGTATTTTTTCAACCATCCAGCGACTTCTTGGATTTTGGATTTCTCTGCTTCGGTCAATTGACTTGATCCATTTCCAAAGTAAATATTCTGCTGTCTATGCTTGGTGATAAAAGTATTGATATCCATAGTCACCTTCGAAGTAGTCACTGTCTGTTGGGACACACTTTCTTTTCGCGCTAGTTCTAAACGTAACTGATCTATCTCTTTTTGCATAGCCGCCATCTTGCTATTTACTCTGCTAAAATCTGTCTTCGGCACCGTTACAGGCTTCACATTCTTTAGTCGATCTACCTCTTTATTCAGCCTATCATAGTCGTCTTTATTTTTTAATGCTTCTATCTCTGTTTCCAAGCTAGCCATCTTAGCCGCCCAGTCCAGCATTGCCTTCTGTGATTCTGCAGACATCTTCGTATCATCACCGTCATTGCTCTGACCTTGAGCGGCAAACCATAAAGTTTGCGCTGCTTTCATTTCTTTGACTTCACGATTGAGATCACGCATTCTGGTATCAACATTTTGCGGGCTTTGATCAAACTCGCGTTGCATAGTTGCTAGCTCCGAACTCATTGTTTCTTGGTTTCTAATCAGGCGTTGTAGGTCGTCATCATCAAAGCTTCCATTGGTTGCCTGATCATTATTGTAATCTAATTTTCGTTCAATATTTCCAATATTTCTGTAGTTATCTTTTTCGCTTTCTATGAGTTTAGTTTCCAACACACCTAGCTCTCTCTTGAGATCATATATCTCTCTATCAAGCTGCTCATATTTAGCATCGCTATTTTGTACATTTGACCGCTCTATTTCCTTACTTCTATTCTTCTCCTTCATTTCAAATCTTTCTTCCATCTCCATCACTTTAGACTCCACCACAGATTCTGAAGAATCGATATTGGATTGAGCCATTTGATTTTGTTGCATAAGCATATTATGCTGATGGATAAGAAATCGCTTTTGTCTGGCTTTCAGAATAGTCTCCATTAGGTTTTGATACTCGGCAGGAGTCATATCTATTGTCGACTTAACTTGAGCATTTATATTCGAAAAAAATATAGAACAAAGAACAAGTACTAAAATTCGCATATCAGTGTTGGATTTTACAAGGTATAAATATTGGCGGAACGCATTGCATCCCGCCAAATATATTTGAACTAATTATTGATCCTTCTTTTTACCGAACAAGCCTTTACGCTTCTTCTTTTTCGAATCATTTTTATCCTCCTCCATCTCTTCTTCTTTTGAAGATTCTTTTTCTTTCTTTTTATCCGCCTTCTTATTAGAATTGCCACTTTCCAGTCTTTCGATACGGGAATTTAGTTTTCCTATTTCAGCGTTATTGTCATCGAGCTTCTCCTCTAACTTATAAAGCATTTTTAGCATATCTTTCTGGGTACTGTTTCCTTCTTCTACAACTGGTGACATTGTGCTGTCCTTCATCATCGGCGATTGTAGCAACTCTGACTTACTGTTAGGCTCCATTTGGTTTCCTAAGATAGCTCTTTCCAATCTTTCTAATCTCGCATCCATATTACTATTTGGCGATACTTGTGGCATATATTGCTGGCTGCCAAAGTTGTTAGGTGCTCCCATCATATAGTTATACAGTTGAGGTTCTGTACTTTCTAGAATCTCCTCGATCAAATTTTCAAATTCAGCAGGACTCATTTGGATTATACTATTGGTAGGAACAATATTAATTCCTGGAAACATGGTGTTACTAGGTGTGTTATTAGATGCTGATGGCGTAGCAACTGAAGCAGCAGTCCCATTGATCTCAGAAGTATCATTTCTAGTATCAATTTCTTTGACTATCATCTCTGCTTCCTTCTTTTGCTGTTTCATCATTTCTGCTTTTTGCAAATCATTAGCAGCGTATGCCTCTAATACTTTATCCTCTAACTCTAATACCCTTTGTTGATATACCGCCTTTAGTGAATCGGCTTTTAAATCATTTCTTTGCTGTTGAGCACTTACAGCACCAGAGATCCTTTCGTTCATAAGTTGATTAGGATCTTTATCTTTCTTGCCAAATCTAAGTTTGAAGCCGGCACTATAAAAATATGAAGTTTGAATTTCTTCAGGTGCGGTAACATCTTCTATGGGAGAGGCAGAAGTCAATAACGCTCTAGCAGATCCAAACACTTTAAAGTTCTTGGTAAGTGGAATTAAAAGTCCAGCTCCACCCATAGCAAAACCAGTGTCATCATCATCTGTAAGCGTGATACCGATAGTATCTGAATTCACGATTACAGATTTTCCAACATAGTTGTCGCGAACATCTATTTTACCTCCACCTACCATAATGAATGGCGTGATACCACCTCCAGAGTTTAGTTGCATGCGAACCTCACCACCGTATATAGCAAGTGGGTCCGTGCTTAAAAACTCATCTTCTTCCAGTGCTTGCCAGTAGAAACCACGGATGCCGATATAAGGCCCCAAATCAAAACCAGCACTACCACCAGCCATATTAGCATCACGGAATGGAAGGTCGCTATCGAAGTTCATCTTACCAATAATTCCTTCTAAACCTAGATTAAATCCTCCGCTACCACCCGTAAAGGAGTCAAAGTAGGCTCTGTCCAAATCCGTCATTTCACCTGGCTTTCTACCCCCTAGGTAAAACTGTAGTGACGCTAAAGCAGACCAGTTGTTCAATGCTTCGTTTGGAAAATTCATACCCGCTACCCCAAGGCTCTGGCGCTCATTATTTGATAGTAAATTCCTCGCTGCGCTATATCTATATCTTGTATTTTTACCCTCCAGCGTAAGAATAAATCTATCAGATAATCCGATGGTAATACCCAATCCAGCCGATAAATAAATCTGTTTATTCTCTTCTAGATCAGACCATTTTATTTCTTGAATACCTGTACCAACAGTTACATATGGCAATAATCTTCCCTTGCTAAAGTTGGCCTTTATTTCAGCTCCATACCTTTTTAGATCTACCTCAGATTCTGCGAGGTTAGCTCCTTCAAAGTTGTCAAAACCGTAATTTTCAAAATTTCTCATCAGATCGAGATCTTGAAAGTAAGAACCACGAAATTCAAAAAATTCACCAAAACCTATTCCTATTTTACCTCCTATAAGTACCCCATCTTCTAACCCCGCTTGATCGTCCCAGAAGTTATATTCTACACTTGGTGAGAAGGTGTAACTAATACCCTTAACCTGGGCAAAACCTCTGTCTAAAGTGAATAAGAAAGAAATAAATACTATAAAAATCAGCTTTTTCATAATTGTAAGTGTATTGTTATTTACCATTAATATTTTGTAGACACCACTTCAAATGCATATTGGTGTACATTGTTCTGCAAGTAACGTAAATTTATATTAAAGTAAATTTATATTTGACTAAAATCGTGATTTTTATGTACGCAGAACCTCCTAAGTAATTGAATATCAATATCTTTAATTATTCTTGCGCTACGGAAACTAAACTAGCCTGAAAGATGTTTTATCACTTTAATGAACAATAAAATCGACTATGAAACACCTTATATTATTATGTCTTTGTATACTAGGAAGTCAATTGAATGCGCAGACAACTCAGCCTGCTGAAAAGCAAGGCAATGAAATGAAGAGTGGAAACGAAATGATTGAAAACCGCCTGAGACCCACCCCTAAAATGTCGAAAAACACAGACGGTGAGGCGATGACAAAGGATACTCCAAATAAAGTAGAAAATGTAGAGTCTTTGCTAAGCGAAAAAGAATTGATGGCTAAATATGGTCTTGCTATTTCTGACAAAAATGTTTTAGGAGGTCTAACTTCCGAAGATAAAGTTCCAAACATTAAGGGAATAGATCAAAACGGAAATAAGATTGATCTTTATGATATGCTCAAAGAGGGGGAAGTAGTTGTGTTTTTTTACCGTGGAATCTGGTGTGGAATTTGTAATCGACAACTAGCAGAAATGGAGAACCAATTGAGCAAGATAACAGATAAAGGTGCTAAAGTTATCGCAATAACATCTGAAAGTAATGAGTTCGTTACAAAAACTAGTGAGAAACATAATTTATCATTTAGTGTCATATCTGATGAAGATGGAAAAATAATGAAAGACTATAAAGTCCTTTATGAAGTGAGCGATGATTATCAAAAAAAAGTAGCTAATTATACTAAGAGCGATTTACAAACATATAACAATTCGGATGAGGCTTTCCTACCTATACCAGCAACTTATATTGTTGGAAAGGACGGAAAACTTAGCTATATCCAGTATAGTATGGATTATGCAAAGCGCGCTACTGTCGATGAAATTGCTAAATATTTAAAGTAATATTTTGCACTGACTTTGATAACATTAGCATATGCTATCTGCTATAAAATTTAAGATCACTTCCCAATAAACAGATAGTCAGATACTTTAATATTCAACTCTTCAAAGAGCAGTAAATCAGATAATTGATTTACTGCTCTTTTATTTGGAGTACTACGCTGATTTATTATACTTTTACTTTATGTCCAAGCCATTAAGCTTTTCACGTCTAAAACCATGGTGGATATTCACCATAGTATATATAAGCTTGATGTTTATTCCAAGGCTAGTAACTCAAGGACTTTTCCCTGACGGCTTATTATATGCTTCCATGGCAAGAAATTTATCCATGGGTACAGGTGAATATTGGAGTCCCTACTTTTCTAGTAGTTACTGGTTGCCTTATGTAGATGGCACTAGGTATATTGAGAACCCGCCTGGTATGCTCTGGATACAGTCCTACTTTTTTAAAATTATTGGAGATTATTGGTGGATTGAAAAATTGTACTCCTTCTTAGTTACGGTGGCAACATGTCTACTTATCATCAAGCTTTGGAATCGTCTATTTATTCAAGACCCCTCAGCCAAATACTTTGCTTTTTTACCATTATTTTTCTGGTATACCATGCCTACCGTCTTTTGGGGAGCACCAAATAACTTGATGGACAACTCTATTGTCTTACCCTGTTTAGGAGCTTGTTATTTCCTTGTCTTCGCTGTTCAATCAGATCGTAATCCACTACTTTTAAATGTATCAGCTATTGCTTGTCTATTTGTAGCATTTATGATCAAAGGACCAGTTGGGCTATATCCTATCGCTGTTCCATTTTTATATTCCTTGGTTTACAAAAAGAATACATTTATGAAGGGCACAATGGATTCTGTGCTGCTTACTATCTCCTTCGGGATCTGTCTATGTATATTGCTTTTCTTTGAACCTGCGGCGGACTACTTTACTGAGTATTGGAATAATAGATTGGGTGCGGTATTAGGTGGCGGACGAGAAGATGCCTCTTTGCATGGGCTAGCGAAGCTCAAGATTGTAAAGCTAGTCGCTACTGAACTGCTAGTTCCCTTAGCAGTAGCGAGTTTTTTATTAGCTGTGTTGAAGTGGAAGAAAATCGATTTACATTGGACTTCTAGCGATAAGCAACAGAGTTTATTTTTATTCCTACTTGCATTATCTGCCTCTTTACCTATCATGTTGAGCAGTGCTCAGAATAAGATTTATATTATCCCTGGTATGGCTATATATGCCTTAGCAATAGCTAGTTTTGTGTATCCAATATTAAAAAAATGGTATTCATTCCATGAAGAGAATAAGGTATTTAATCGTAATGCAAATGCGTTTTTCATTGCTGTCTTTGTAGGCGTGCTTATATATTCAGGAACAGAGTTTGGAAAGTTTGGGCGAGAAAAAGAACTTCTTTCAGATCTAGAAAAAATCAGCTCCATTATTCCCAAAGGAAGCAAGGTATATGCAGATGAGGCTTTGATTAATAACTTTAATGCCCAAAACTATCTCCAACGATTTCATAGGATAGAATTGCTGCCACAAGATAGCCATACTACATTACCATATTACTTTTTACAATCGGATAAACCTATAGATGGATATACGAAGATAGCATTAGGCACAAGTTCTTTTACCGTCCATCAAAAAAATTAGAAACCAAAATCATGATCCTTGTACTCCTTAAAATCTTGATATAGCTTTCTATTATCTAATTTACCTCCATTAGATTTAAGGTGGTTTAAAATAATTAAACTTTTTCGAATACGAATATCTTGACTTTTGGGAATGCCTATAATGTGCAGCAGAGAGCGCTGCTTCCCTGGTGTAAGTGCATGAAACAATCTGTCACCTTCTAAATCTTGATAAAGCATTTCTTGAAATTCTTCAGGCATCGGTAACCCATATTTACTTTTATCTTTGCTCAGTTCGATGTCCAACATTTGCCCTTCAATCCAACCATTTTTTTTGGCGTTCCTTTTGCTGAAATTTACGAAGTACCTACCTTTCCCTGCAGGCATCAGGGCTGCTTGAAATGTAAAATCATTATTAACTTTGACCACAATGCGTTTGCTATCATCCGCTAATAACTGCTGTACATATTTTTCTGGGACGATAATAACTTGACCCCATACAGAGGAACTTATCTGTTCTAGTTTGGCTTTAAATTTTATCATCCTATTCCGCTTTTGCTACTTTTCTAGGTTGATAGCTGACTCCCACAAAAAAACCGTGACTATCAGAAGAAGGATTCCGCTGACGCCCTTTAATATCTGCATTCGAAAAATGTAAGTGCCGAGCTCCGATCAAAACTGACAGCGCGGGATTAATATTAAATTCAGCGCACAATCCGTATTTAACTACTCCATTCCAATAGGTACCAAAACGGTCTGAACGATCCGTTGCTACAGGAAATATTTTAGTGAAGTAAACAACGCCTACTCCTGACTCAAACCACAATCTAAATTTATCAGTGTCACGAAAGTAAAAACGGTTAAAGATGCGTAGCATACTAAATCCTGAGGATTGATTAAATTCATCTTTGGGAAAATAAACACCCATATCCGCTCCATAGCTTAGCCATTTGAGCACTTTAAAATTGAACCCAAGATTGGTCTCAGGGATGACCGTAGCAGGATGACGATAACCCCACATGGTTCCATTTTCCAAATAAAATGAAAGGCGCTTATCTTCTACTTCTTTGTTCTTCTTATTAAGAAAATAAGCAACACCTGTAAGTGCACTTACATACATAGCGCCTCGACCTAGATGCAGATTAAGTGGACTAAAACCTAAGGGGTTATTAATTCTGGCCTCAGGATTTTTCCGTAATTGGGCATGGCTATGCTGTGGAAGTATGAGAAATGATAAAATTGTGATTATGCAAACTAAGATACCGACTTTACGCTTCATATTTCAAAGGTAAAAGGATAAATACCATTTACCAATCATTATAGGATTTACTAACATTTTATGCAATATGACCTATAGGAATTCTCCTATTATTAGCCTCCGTAAATTCTTGCAGTGAGGCACTTAATTTTCCATGCTCTATCAAGAAACCATCGTGCCCGTACAACGATTGTAGCGTAACTAATTTACCTTTTGGAATGTCGCGAGCCATGGCTTCAATTTCTGCAAATGGTATCAACAAATCACTTGGGATACCAACAATCATGGTCGGCATACGAAGTTGACTAAGTGCCTTTTTTACGCCTCCTCTCCCTCTCCCTAGATCATGACTATCTAGACAATGACTAAGATAGTAGTAGGATAATGCATCAAAGCGATTGACAAATTTGTCTCCTTGGTACTGAAGATAACTGGTAGCATTGTGCTGACCCACACTGTTCAACCCAGCTAATCGTTGAATAAAACTGTCCGCAGTTCTATAGGTCAATAAACCCATGGCACGAGCGGCTTTTAATCCTTCTTTGCCTTTTCCTACTTCTCCAAAACTACTGTCGGCTTTTAAAGCTATTCGTTGTGCCTCATGTAATGCGATACCCCAAGAAGTTTCTTTTGCAAGACAAGCCATGACTACTAGTTGGTCAATATGACCATCGAAGGCAAGAGCAAACTCCAAAGCTTGCGCCCCTCCAAATGATCCACCTATAGCAGTTTTAATTCTGCGGATTCCGAGAAAATCGGCTAACTTCAATTGCGTATTTACAACATCACGGACGGTCATTCTTGGAAATAACAAATCCTTTGGCGCAGTACTTCCATAAGGAGAGAGGATGGTGTTCGCACAGATCACACAATGCTCTTGCACACTAAATATCTCCCCCTCACCGAAAAGCCCTGGCCACCATTCCTCCACATTTGCATTCGCAGAAAGAGGATGAAAAACCCAGATCACATTACTCTGACTTGCATTAGGTTTACCGTATTGATGGTATTTAATAACCAAGTTTTCAAGATGTTCACCAGACTCTAGAATAAATTTTTCGTCGTGTATATATGTCAATTCCATAAAGTTTCTATTTTATTGATATTAAAGCTTGTTCAATATCTGCAATGATATCTTTCACATTTTCTAAGCCTACAGAAAATCGAAGGTAGCTTGGCAATATATCAACTGCTGCTTGCTCCGCAGCGGTTAGTTTAGAATGTGTAGTAGAGGCAGGATGTGTGGCAATACTTCTAGTATCGCCAAGATTTGCCGTCAATGAATGCAGCTTCAAAGCATTCAAAAAAGAACTTGCTTCTGCGAGCCCCCCTTTGAGCACACAGCCAACTAAACCGCCGCCACTCTTCATTTGTGTACGTGCAATCTCATACTGCGGATGTGTATCCAAAAATGGATATGTAACTTGCTCAACCAGATCATTCGCTGAGAGATAATTCGCAACTGCAAGCGCATTTTCTGCATGGCGATCCATACGCACAGCCAGCGTCTCCAAGCTTTTAGAAAGTACCCACGCATTGAATGGCGACAAAGCTGCACCCGTGCGACGAATAAATTCATAGCATGGTGATATCAATTCTTTGCTTCCCAATACTGCTCCACCGAGTACTCTTCCCTGACCGTCTATATATTTAGTGGCAGAATGAATAACGAGGTCGGCACCAAAAGAAATTGGCTGCTGCAGATAAGGTGTAGCAAAACAATTATCTACAGAAAAGATAATCTTATTTAATTTACATACATCACCCACTTTTCTCAGATCCCAGAGTTGCAAAGTAGGATTAGAAGGTGTTTCCAGATACAGCATTTTAGTATTAGGCTGCACAGCTTTTATAATTCCATCGTAGTCGTGCATATCGATCATGGTGACCTGTATCCCCATGTTAGGTAGCAGCGTAGAGAGTATATATTGCGTATTTCCAAATATAGCTTTACTTGCAATTACATGATCTCCTTGCTTCAAAAAAGCTGAAAAACTCGTGTACACGGCAGCCATGCCAGATGCCGTCGCTATACCTGCTTCTGCTCCTTCTAATAAACACAACTTCTGAATAAATTCATCCGTATTCGGATTAGAAAATCTAGAATATAGATTGCCTTCCTGTTCTCTATTAAACAAGCGACTCCCCTCTTCTGCATTGTCAAATGTGAAACTAGACGTCAAATACAGCGGCACTGAATGTTCTTTCTGAGCCGACTGTTCTACCTGTGTTCGTATCGCCATTGTTTCAAACTCCCACTTGTCCATTGAGGATATATTTTGTTTTTATTGAAGCCGTTTTTTCCACAATTTTGAATACTGTGCAGTACTTTTCCTCGGATAAACGAATGGCCTGTTCGAGTTTGTTTGCTTTCACATCACCCATTACATTTATCGTTATCAAAATATCTTTGAAGAGACCAGGAACTTCATTGTGCCTAGTGGCAGACACGGCTACATCGAAGTCTTCTACGAGCTGTTTTGACTTTTCTAAAATACTAAGTATGTCGATGGACATACACCCACCGAGTCCTACCAATACCAGTTCTGTAGGTCGAAATCCGACTGGGTCAGATACCATTTTTTCGGACCCACATACCTGAACACTGACCGTGTCATTCTTGGCGATGAAGTGATAATCTTTGGATTGCTTATGGATATTTATTTCCATTCTTATGCTTTGTGCTTATCAAGAATGGTATCCTAAAAAAGAGAAACCTCCTTCGCCTGTGTCGAAAGAGGTATGTTTTCTTGCGACTTATCTTGCCTCTTTTCAGAAGCAGGATTTAGCACCTTCTCGCTTGCGCAAGGGTTGCTAAGGTATCATAGGGCCTTTTCCCTCCACCTTTCTTGATAAGAAATTATATAATATTAAAAAACAGCATCGTCCTGCTGCAATGCAAACATAATGAGTTTTTCCACCTTTATCAAAAAAATTTAGATATTAACTTTATAATAACTATTCATAAGGGGCCATCTCGGTCCTGACTAGGCGAAAAGCCTGCGTCAGTACGTGACCGAGTCGTTCGCTACTACAGCTAGCATCGGCAAGAAAAATGCCGCTACTATCTATACCGCTACCACCTCTTGTCCTGCTCACTCTGTTCGACGGGCTTCGCTGTCGCTGCGCCTTGAGTGGACTAAGTTTTCTATATATGAACTTCTCGTTGTAGATTACATTACTATTGTATCTATCGCATCTAATCTAAAACATATATATAATGACCATCAACTGCAAGGTTAAAATAATATCTAAGAAAACTATAGATGAGCTACCAGACGCTTGGAGTACTTCAGACTATGCTAAGATTTTAGATGACTTAGGTTTTTCAAATAAAGACTTATCAGATAATGATATAAAAGAAATGGCGATGATGTCGCTCGCGGATCAAGAGCCCGAAGAAAGCGCTGCACTCCTTCTTAACTACCGACTCGGTGAAGTATTGATCGAGGGACAGATACAGTCTATCAGTCATGAAATGCAAACAGATAAAATATCTGAAGAGTATCCAGACATTGCACTTCATGAAGATTTATTTAATATCAATCAATTACTTTATAAATCATTCAATGGTAAATTTCCTAATGCGCACGCTATCAAGGTGAATTTAAATATCCAGTCAGATGCTTTTCGTGATCATGTGGATGAAGACAATATTTCTACATTTATCATACAGGCACTAGCACCAGCTCTAGGAGAACATTCCGGTATTGTTCGTTTATATGCAACTGAACTCACAGGAAAAAAAGAGTTTTCGAGCGCCGAGCATATTATCTGGAAAATAAAAAGGACAAAAGAAGCAGAGGATATTTATGCTCTCGAAATTTATTCTTCTGAATACTGGCTACACGACTTGCCAAACACTGCTGAATATGAAACCAAATTTATGTTTTTTGAAGAAGTGGATGAGTAGTAATATCGATAACACTAAATAAAATAGAATGACCATCCGCATATTGTACTCCATTCAATATCATAAAATGATATCAAATGAAAGCCTCCCTGTTCGTCAATGAATTCAGCCGTTGATGTTAGGTGAATTTGCTTTTTGTCGTACCTACGGCACATAAAATCATATAACCTGGTCACTGGGTTTACACCCATCACTTTAATCTTGCGTGCCTCAAGAGCTGTTTTAGATCTATATAAGTACGTATTATGATTTGCTCCCCTCAGAGTGCGAAGTGGCTTACAAAACCGATAGCTTGATTTTTATTATAGGGATATTCGTAAGAAGATTAAACTGCAGAACCATAGGGAGTTAATCGAAATTTAAGGGTTTGGATTACTCCATTTTTCTTGATTATACTCTAAAAACGGGGTTATTCACGTAGACAATTTGTCACGATTTTTTCCAAAAATCTCGCCAAATTGGTTTATTGTTTGCCTAATACCGTGGGTTGCCACCCACGGCTAGTGATATTTAACCACTCTGTGGTTATCTCCTCTTACTTATGAATATCCCTCTATTAAGTGTTAGGGATATTTCATAAGAAAAGTAACCTTTAGAACCATAGGGAGATAATCAAAATTAAATCCTGGGTTTTCAACCCAGGGCTAATAAATATTTCACTCCCGAAAATCTGGACGGGCTACGCTGTGGTGATGTGCTCCTACTTCTGAGTACATCTGGAATAAAAGAACAATCCTATTTTTTCCTAACATTTCTCCTATTCACTGCATGTGATAGCTGCGTCTTGTTATATTTATAAATGCTTTATAGTTGGATATTACAAGCTCCCTTGTATATGATTTTTAAAGAAGTAATCATGCTTCAAGATAAGTACGGGGATGTCCATTTTTCTAGCGACTTTGCTCGCTGTACTTGGCTCCATAAACCGAGCGGTAAAATCTCTGCGGTTAGATAACATTACTAACATATCTACCGATTCTTCCTTTACTATACTGTCAATTATTTGTTCAAATATGCCAGATGTCATGCGCAGGTGCACATTATCTCCATATCTTTTATGATTTTTAAAAAGTGCGAAAGCTGCATCGAATTTGTATTGCATCTCCTGCTTATTCTCATCTGATTCTAAAACGTGAAGACAGGTCAAGGTCGATTGCGTTATTTCGTTAAATTGGAGTAGATTGAGGATAGCGCCTAATTCTTCAAATTCGAAATTGAAAGTATAGGTCATATTGCTAATAACTTCAAACTTACTCGTATTTGGTATGAGTAGTACTGGTACTTGTACTGTACTGATTATATCCATTGCAACACTAGAAAAATAGGCCTCTAGAGCTGTCTTGTGTGCTTCCATTCCCATTACGATCATGTCTATATTATTTTCAGACACTTGCCGCTCTATACTTTCTACTGGGAATCCTATCTCTATCTCGTATTCAATATTTACGGCATGGTACGCTGGTGATAAGTTTGTTGCCACGAAATTCTTCATTTTATCTTTAAACTCCTCGCCTATTTCCTCCCAAGACTTCTGACCTGTACGATCTCCTTCGGATTGTTTTAGGGCATGCATAACCACCAAATCGGCATTAAATTTTTTGGCCCAGTCTAAAGCATAATAAAAGTTATGCACGGCATTAGGTGAAAATTCTGTAGGGAATAAAATTCTTTTCATAAGATGTTGTTACTGTTTTATTACTAGATGATTGGATTCTTTGCAATTTAGAAATTGTTATACATAAATCCGAAATTTGTCTCAAGATAAAATAGTAATGCTTTTCTTTTTGGACTAGCGCTGTGCAGTGGTGCCACTTTTTGGTGGCAGTCCCTAGTAGGTCTAGAGTGAGGCGATAGCTCACTCTAGACCTACTAGGGACCGAGGCGAATGCCGAGTCACGAAATCTAGCGACCCTTCTGCACATGGCTAGCGGGCAAGCCAAGGGTAGGCCCCAAATACGCCTAATACTAAGACAATATTTGATAGGTAAACATGCTGCCAAAATACGCTAGAAGGGTCATGAAAATAAATTGGATCAGCGGCCATTTCCAGGAGTGGGTTTCTTTACGCACGACGGCCAAGGTACTCATACACTGCATAGCAAATACGTAAAAAATAAGTAGGCTCATAGACACTGCAAAAGTAAATGTTTTCTGACCCGTGTTAGGATTAACTTCAGCGTCCATTTGCTTGCGAATAGCGAAATCATTCTCAGTGCTACCCACATTATAGATCGTCGCCATAGTACCGACAAACACCTCACGCGCAGCAAATGAAGTAATCAACGCGATACCAATTTTCCAATCAAATCCTAGTGGTTCAATAGCGGGTTCAATAAACTTGCCTAGATGTCCAGCATAGGAGGCCTCCAATTTTTTAGAAGCTAAAAGGTCAGCTGCCTGCTCGGGGGAAAGGTTCTCTGCGATAGAAATAGAGGCTGTTTTCGCTACCGCATCCGACATTTTCTGAGCGGGGCCAAAGCTACTAAGTACCCATAAAATAATGGAGATAAACATAATAATACGACCCGCTTCCCATACGAAGGTAAATACTTTATCCTTGACTACGTGAAGCACATTGCGCAATGAAGGCATCTTGTAATCAGGCAACTCAAGCATCAGAAAGCTGCGTTCCTCACTCTTGAGAATATGCTTAAAAACAAGTGCCGAGATCAATGCTGCTAATATACCTAGCCCATATAACCCAAAGAAAACTAAGCCTTGAAGATTCAGAAAACCAAATATTTTAGTCGCTGGAACCACTAGCGCAATAAGAATAATATATACTGGGATACGTGCGCTGCAACTGATCAGTGGCGCGACCATAATGGTGATAATGCGCTCTTTCCAATTGGGAATAGTGCGGGTAGACATTACTGCAGGAATCGCACAGGCCGTACTCGAAACCATAGCCAAGAGGCTCTTACCATTCATACCAAACCGCTGCATAAATCGATCAAATGAATACACTACTCGGGCCATATAACCTGACTGTTCCAAAATAGAAATCAGAAAAAATAGTACTGCTATTTGTGGTATAAAAATAAGAACCCCGCCTAACCCTGCCAATATCCCTTCCGTCAAGAGCGAGGTAAGCATGGAGTCCGGCAAAGTACTTTGAATAAATCTACCTGCTGCGGCGAACCCTCCCTCTATCCAATCCATTGGTATCGTAGACCATGCAAAGATAGACTGGAAAATGAAGAGCATAATTACTAAAAATACAACCACCCCAAAAATGGGGTGCGTCAGATACTGATCTATTTGTGCAGAATTATTGATATGATCTGGATCCTGTTGTATTGCCTCTCGCACTACTGGCTGAAAGGTATCGAAACGTGCCATCGTTTCTTTTACTTGATAGTCGAGCGAATTGAATTTTTTTTGGTCGAGTTGTTGACCCACATTTATTCGATCGGCGGCTGAAATAAAATGATAGGATTGATAGTGGTGGGCTACTAAAATATTCTGATACAAGTTTTCGAAACCTGTACTTTTTCTGATAAATTCAGCTATCTCGATTAATTTTGCGGGCGGCTTGAAAAAGGTAGCCTTAGAGATAAAATCTAATGGACTCGAACACATCCTGTCCATAGCTAGTAACAGCTGATCTATACCTAATCCAGTTCTAGTACTTATTTTGATAACCTCAAGATCTAGTTTGCTAGAAAGTATTTTTTCATCAAGAGTGATACGATCTCGCTCAAGCAGGTCACTCATGTTTAGCGCTAGGATGCAAGGTATTTTAAGTTCCAAAATTTGCGATAAAAGAAGTAATTGCTTGTCAATCTTTGTGCTATCACAAATGTAAACAATGCCTTGTGGAAAATTTTCATCTTTTGGATTGGCTAATACTTTGGAGACAATCAGCTCGTCCTGTGTGCTCGGATAAAAACTATAAGTACCTGGCAAGTCCAATAGCTGAATTTGATGACGAGCGAGCTTCAAAGCAGCGTACTTTAGATCAACCGTAACACCAGGATAGTTGGCGACCTTTTGTCGCTGACCTGTAATCTTATTAAATAAGGAAGATTTACCACTATTAGGGTTTCCGCATAGTGCTAATTTTATTTTTTGAGTCATACACTTTAGACTATTATCAAAGATTCGGCTTCTTCCTTTCTCATCGCAAAATGACGATTACTAGCTAGAATGTAATAAGCACCTATGCGAGGATTGGCTCTGATAAGCTTAACTTTAGCACCTGGTAATACGCCCATAGACATCATACGCTGTGCGATAAAATCATCTTTGAAATGCGAAAGTACGCCTTCTGTCTTGTCCAATATACAGTGGTGCATAATTGATTCTCTTTGAGGCCAAATGTACTTATTTAGATGGAGTCTAAACAATAATCGGGGTTCTATTTTAGCTTATTTAGTCCTATAGTTGCTTGGAATACACTAAAAATTAATCCCACGAGGAAACAATGTGTAAAAGACTGAATATTGTTGAGAAGTATATTCTATACCAATAAAAAATTTACTTTTTGGCTTTATTAATCCTCTCAAATGACTACTTTGATACAAATATGTGTACGTAGGATAGTTTAATTAAAATAAATGAGAATAAATTGGCAGCTTTACGCCATCAAAAAGCACTTTGTGATAAATCGCATAAGATTTATCACATTTTCTAGATAGAATTAGAGACTTAGATGTTTTTGTGAATTGATTATGTCAAATGAAAGGATTATTTAGTTGAGGGAAATCCAAATGAAACAGTATTTATTCCTCAATGTTAACTATTAACTCCAAAGAATCCAGGAGACATCTACGTAAAGAAATTTACCAGTTCATAATGCATTTAAGTCCTCTTTATTTCTTTAATTCAGGTAGGTAGACTACCTACCTCCTCCCTTATCATAGTTTTTCACAGAATAGGCTCAGCTGTGAAAAATGCATTCTACTTTCCAATACAAAACCTAGTAAAAATAGACTCTAATAAGTCATCTGTGGACACCTCCCCCGTTATGAGGCCAAGATGATACAGTGCTTGACGTATATCTAGTGCAACTAGATCGCCTGTAACCCCATCGGTAGACAAACCCTGATAAACAATATCGAGCGCTGTGTAGGCTTGACCAAGTGCATCTTGGTGTCTGATATTACTTACAATACTTTGATCGCCCAATTCTGGAGCACCTATTACGAGTTGATAAAGCGTATCTTTTAAATGTTCAATATTCATTTTATTGAGTGCGGATACTGGGATCATATTTTCCTTGCCGATGAGGCCTTCTATGTAATAGTCCTCGGGTTTAGTATATGGGTTAAGATCCATTTTGTTGGCAACGAATATTTTTTTGCTGTCCGCAGTAAGGGTGCTACTGGCTGCTAAGAAATTGGAAACATCCTGCTGTAAATCTGTTGGTGTAGAGGTTAGAACATCGAAAACATATATAACCACGGTAGCTACTTTCATTTCAGCCATGGTTTTTTCGATTCCCATTTGCTCTATTTTATTTTGAGCGGCGCGGATGCCAGCGGTGTCGATAAGTCTGAACTGGACTCCTTTAATATTCAAATGTTCTTCAATCGTGTCCCTGGTAGTGCCAGCAATATCAGATACTATGGCACGCTGTTCATTGACTAAGGCATTGAGTAGTGTGGACTTACCTGCGTTAGGCCTTCCTGCAATGACGGTGGACACGCCTTGCTTGATAACATTGCCCAAGAGAAAAGAATCTTGTAATCGTTTGATCACTACTTGGATCTTAGTCACTAAATCCATTAGTTTGTTTCGATCAGCAAATTCTACATCTTCTTCTCCAAAGTCTAATTCTAGTTCTATCAAACTAGCAAAGTCAATCAACTCTTGGCGTAGTGCCTTTATCTCGTCTGAAAAACCTCCGCGCATCTGCTTGATCGCCAGCGCGTGTGAACCTGCTGAGTCGGAAGCGATTAAGTCTGCTACCGCCTCAGCTTGTGCGAGATCCATCTGACCAGATAGAAATGCTCTTAGGGTAAATTCCCCAGGACCTGCTTGTCGAGCACCAACATTGATAAAGAGATTAATAATGGACTTGATAATGTAAGGAGATCCGTGACAGGAAATTTCTACTACGTCCTGTTTAGTATAGCTTTTGGGTGCTCTGAATATAGTTGCCAGGCACTCATCCAAGATTTGTCCATTTGTATCTTTTATCTTTCCAAAATGAACGGTATTGCCTGCTTTAGTAGATAAGTCTACTCCATAAAAGTAATTATTGACTAGGGTAATAGATCCCATACCTGTTAATCGTATCACACCGATTGCGCCTAAACCTGGTGGTGTAGAAAGGGCAATAATTATATCGTTAGTATCATTCTGCATATCCTGTACTGCTTTATATCCTTACATTATGAAACTGAATGAGATTGCCCAGCCTGTCAAATGTAATCTAATTCTAATTTTGAAACTGCCTTGGTTTAGACCTTTCAATTGACTAGTTTTATACGCTAAAACTTAGATTTATCAAACGTATACAAATATATCTATTCCTGAGCTTGTTGACCTTATCATGTGGTCATGATTTAGACATTCCCTCGGTGAGAGGGGAATTCGTTTCTGAGGTATTCGAGCTAAAAGGATATGGGAGTCTTCCGTATAACATATTATTTCCAGAAGATTATAATGGAAAGCGGGAATATCCACTCGTGTTTTTTCTCCATGGGGCTGGCGAAAGAGGTAATGATAATAAGTCCCAACTAAAGCATATAGCTCCATTTTTAAGTTCCACTGAAAATCGGGCAAAATTTCCAGCTATCTTGGTTTTTCCTCAGTGCCCAACAAAAGATTATTGGGCAAGTGTAGATCGCAGCAATGGCGAATGGAATGTCGGCAGTTCTGATCGTCCAACGGCAGCGGGACTGAAAGCAGAAAAACTGTTAGAAGACATTATAAAACGTTACCAAGTAGATGAAAAAAGAGTTTATCTAAACGGTATAAGTATGGGTGCATTTGGCACTTATTCAATACTTGCGCGTTGTCCTGAGAAAATTACGGCGGCTATTGCTGTAAGTGGCGGTGGTGACGCAAATAATGCGGTCAAATATAAAGAGGTGCCTCTGAAAATTTTTCACGGAAAAAAAGACAGTGTAGTTCCAGTAGCACTTTCACGGAATATTGCTTCAGAATTGGAGCGTTTAAAAGCCCCTTTTAGTTATATGGAATACCCAGATATGGATCATAATATCTGGGATAACGTATATAAAAATCCTGAGACTTTGACTTGGCTATTCTCCCAATCAAAACCATAATTAGCTTTACTTCTTAATTGGTTAAATAATTGCATTATATAAGTGTACTGTTTGCATAACAATATACATGCATGAATAAGCTTACATACTATAAGGATAGGATAAAGTGGCATCTTTTAATGCCGATATTACGATCAAAAAATGTTGCGGTTAAGGAAAGTATATTTATTTTTTCTGAACCTCGGGGTGGTAGTACCTGGCTAATGGAAATTCTAAGCGAACTGCCAAATACAGCAGCTATCTTTGAACCTTTTCATAGCCATTACGGAGCATTAGATGTCTACAATTGGGGAGACCATTTCTTCTCTGATGAAAAATGGATTGCAGGTAAGCATGGAATCGATAAAATTTTAAATGCTAATAAATTTGATTCTTATCAGCTGGAAAGATCTCCTTGGTACAAGCTCATCAAAGCTAACAATTACATTTTTAAATGTGTAATGGGAACGCCAATATTACCTTGGATAGTAACAAATTATGAATTTAAGTACAAGCCGATCTATATGCTTAGGCATCCCTTAGCTGTTGCAGCTTCTACCTTAAATAACTTGTACAAAAGAGATGTTAAAATCAATGTAGATCATCGGTGGAGACCTAACGGATACAATCTAAAATTGTATAATAAAAATAAAGATTTCTTCTCTGAAGATAGTCCTGTAATAGATCAGCTGATCGCAAGATGGTGTGTAAATAATCACTATACTTTAAATCATTGTGCTGATAAATGGATTCAGATATGGTACGAAGAAATGCTGCTTAATCCTATAATTTCGTTGGAGCGTATATTTTCTGAATGGGCCATTGATCCTCCAAGGTCCATCTGGAATAAATTAGAGAAGCCAAGTCATAGTGACTTTAAGAAAGATCTTAGAAGTGACAGCACAGAGCAGATGAATAAGTGGATAAATAACTACACCAAGAAGGAACTGGCCCATTTTCAATCTATTCTAGATCGATTTGAGATTGACAGTTACAGGATGGATGAAGCTTTGCCTACAGAGCTCGGTTTATTCTAGGGGTATTTAGAAGTAAGAGCACATCACCACAGCGTAGCCCGTCCCGATTTTCGAGATTTAAATATCACTAGTCCTAGATTGAAAACCCAGGATTATCATCAGAGTTAGATCCAATTTGGCGTGATTTTTCTGAAAAAAATCATGACAAAT
>ENA-ORXM01001555-ORXM01001555.1-marine-metagenome-genome-assembly--contig:-NODE-1555-length-31471-cov-28.911321_pt1 | contig 31471 bp, 32 predicted proteins | sample MGYA00237867_ERZ511480 | MGnify/ENA primary metagenome ERZ511480 (study PRJEB26309, sample SAMN06266103) | marine metagenome | isolation source: Algal blade | place: United Kingdom:Sidmouth, United... | reverse complement strand
CTTAAAAAAGAGACTTATAGACCTGAAAAACTTGAAAAAAAGCAAAATAAATGGTATTTGGGAGTAAAAAAATAAAACTAAAAAAGTGAAGTGGAAAATTTAACCCTTTCGCAACGGTCTCATATTCTTAATTTCACCTTTTTAAAACTACTCTGGTGCCAAAGTAACCTCCAGACCATCTAATTCAGGAGTAATAGGGATTTGACAGCCTAGGCGCGAATTATCTTCTACATAAAAAGCCTCTGCTAACATTAAATCTTCATCGTCTCCCATTTCTGGCAAAGGGGTATCCGAAGTTACATAACATTGACATGAAGCGCACATTGCCATTCCTCCACAAGTACCTTCTACTGGTAATTCGTACGCTTTACATACTTCCATTAAATTCATTGCCATATCTGTAGGTGCTTGAACATCATGTACTACTCCTTCTCGATCTGTAATTTTTATTGTAACGTCTGACATTTTTTCGCTTTACTCAAAAAAAAGCTATCGGCTATAGGCTATCGATTCTCAGCAATTTTAACCGATAACCGATAACCGAAACCTGTGAGCCTTTAAAATATTAACCTATCGCCTTAACGACTTCTTTTTTTGCTTCTTTTTTTGTTCCGTCAAAACCTGTAACTCCACCTACCGTAGTATATTTCATTACATATTTTTTGTTTGGAAAAATTCTTTGGTATGCACTCTGACACATAATTGCTGCTTCGTGAAAACCCGAAAGAATTAATTTTAATTTTCCTTTATATGTATTTACATCTCCTATTGCATAAATACCTGGAATATTTGTTTGATAATCGTAAGAATTATCTACTTTAATTGCATTTTTCTCGATATCTAACCCCCAGTTGCCTATTGGCCCTAATTTTGGCGACAATCCGAATAATGGAATAAAGCTATCTACTTCTAATTTGATATCTCCCTTTTCTTTATGAACAATTCCAACACCTGATAATTGATCCTCCCCGTATACTTCCTTAACCTCAGCATCCGTAATCAAGTTAATTTTTCCTGATTTTGAAAGTTCCTCTACTTTTTCTACTGAATCTAAAGCTCCACGAAATTCTCTACGACGGTGAACTAAAGTAACTTCAGCAGCAATATCTGCTAAAAAGATAGACCAATCTAAAGCAGAATCTCCACCACCAGCAATTACTACTTTTTTACCTCTGTATACTTCTGGATCACGAATAATATACGATACTCCTTTATCTTCAAAATCTGCTATTCCTGGAATAGGTGGTTTACGTGGCTCAAAAGAACCTAATCCACCAGCAATAGCAACTACAGGTGCATTGTGCTTTACTCCTCTTAAGGTAGTTACTACAAATGAACCATCTTCTAAAGTTTCTATAGTTTCGGCACGATCACCTAAAGTAAATCCTGGCTCAAATGGTTTAATTTGTTCCATTAAGTTATCTACTAAATCACCTGCTAATACTTCTGGAAAACCGGGAATATCATAAATTGGTTTTTTAGGATAGATTTCCGAACATTGTCCTCCTGGTTGTGGTAAGGCATCAATAAGATGCGTTTTAAGTTTTAATAAACCTGCTTCAAACACACAAAACAATCCTGTTGGTCCTGCTCCGATAATCAAAATATCTGTCTTGATCATTACTTTTCTTTTTTTGCTATTAATCCTTTAGTAAATTCGTTGAGCGTTTCTACTTTCTCTTCAAAATCACCTTTAATGGTTTTTCTATACTCATTTAAGTTTTTCACCAAATCATCTACATTTTCAGGAATTACCTCCTCAAAAAATTGCCGTAAACGTTTGGCAGTCGTTGGCGACTTTCCGTTTGTCGAAATCGCCACTTTTACATTACCTTTTGTTACTATACCACCCATATAAAAATCACAATAAGGTGGGTTGTCTGCTACATTAACAAGTTTAGCTTGCGCTCGACAATCTTTCCATACTTGTACATTTACCTCTGGAAATTGCGTAGTGGCAATTACTATATGTCTTCCTTGTAAATACTTTTCATTATACACATCAGTTACCATAGTAACGCAATGCTTTTTTGCTAAAGCTATGGTTCCCTCTCTAAACATTGGCGACACCATTGTCACTTTGGCATCTGGACTAGATTTGGTTAAGAAAGTTAGTTTCTCTTCTGCCACATTGCCCCCACCTACAATAAGTACGTTTAAGTTCTTGACCTTTAAAAAAACAGGATATAAATTATTTCTTTCCATATGCTTCGCTGCTTTTAGCTGTATGCTTAAGCATCAATGTAATTTTATACTCTTTATGTGATACTGAAACAAGTTTAGTATGACGTTATATTTAATATTTAAAAGTACAATCAACTTAATAACTCTACTCCTATTTTATACTTTTTTGGCTTTTGTTATCGTAAAGCATATTAACTATCGCCCTAAGTCAACAATCTTTTTCATTTCCAAAAGCTCTGTTCTATGATTCACTACATCACCTATTACAATAATTGCTGGTGCACCCAAACCTTGTTCTTTTACAATTGCTTCAATAGTTTCAATTTTTGCTATTGCCACTTTTTCTTCAGCACGTGTACCGTTTTGAATAATAGCAATTGGCATTTGCGATTTTCCTTCGTTTACAAAAGCTTCGGTTATTTTTACTAGCTTATGCATTCCCATTAAAATCACTACCGTTGCATTACTCTTTGCTGCTGTAAATACATCTTTAGAGAGCTTATGTTCTTTAGTTGTGGCTGTAATTACCCAAAAACTTTCTGAACTTCCTCGCTTAGTTACTGGAATATTTTGTAAAGCTGGCACGGATACCGATGATGATAAACCTGGTACCATTGCCACATCCATTCCAAATTCCGCTGCATGCGCCATTTCTTCAGCTCCACGACCAAAAATAAATGGATCACCTCCTTTTAAACGTATTATATGTCCGTGACTTTTTCCGTATTGAACAATTAAATCATTTATTTCTTCTTGCTGAAAGGCATAACATCCTTTACGTTTACCTACGTAAAGCAAGTCTGCTTGCTTACAATAATCTAATAATTCTGGATTAACCAAAGCATCATACAATACTGCATCAGCTTTTGCTAACACTTTAATTCCTTTTACTGTTATTAAATCTACATCTCCAGGGCCTGCTCCTACAACTGTAAGCTTTCCGTTTGTGTTATGTAAATTATCTTCTTTCAACTTTCTTTCTCTGTACTGAATATTTTCAGTGTTCATTTTATTTTTGTAAATCTACTTAGAGCTTCACTAACTTTATGTAATACTTGAAAACAAGTTAAGTATAACGGTTTGAACCTATACACTTGCTGCTCTAAAAGCTCTTACTTTTCCTAAAAATGCCTCAGCATTAGCAATATAATCTGTTGCAAAATCTTTTGATGGTGCATTTTGATTAATCGCATATACTTGATTTGCAAAATCTCCCTCTAATTCAATAGCTCCATTGACTACAAATTCCTTATCAAAACCAGCTACTATATCAGCTTGTGTATTTGTTTTTTTATTCTCGGCTAATAAAATTGCTTTTGCAGAATTGATTTGAGAACTGTATGCATAGTAAATAGCATCACTATACACTCCATTACTAAAAGCTTCTTTTGCATTTGCAATTTTCTCATCGCTTTCTAGGAATAATGTTTCGATTAAATCAATCACTACACCAGCACATTCTCCAACTCCAATTGCTTTTACATAATCTTCGTTTGTCCCCCAATCAATGAAGAAATTAGCTGGCAAGTCTTCTACTTCTGATAAATCAGTTAAAAAGTCATAAAAATAACGTTCTCCTTTTTCCGCATAATAATCCAAGAATTTTTTGCCGTTTCCATTGGCTTCAAAATCGTTTAAAATTCTACGTAACGCTTCTGGACCACGCTTACTTGGGATTTTTACTACTTTATCCGAAAAACGTCCTTGACCGTTTCCTATTGTACCTCCTCCTAATAATACTTGTAATGCTGGAGCTACTTTTTTGTCTTTTGTACGAATCGTCATTCCTTGGAAACCAATATGTGCCATATTATGTTGTCCACAAGCATTCATACATCCACTAATTTTGATTACTAAATCTTCGTTTTTCAAATACTGTGGATATTCCGAAGCAATCACTTTTTCTAACTCTTCTGCAATACCTGTACTACTTGCAATACCTAAATTACAGGTATCGGTCCCAGGACAAGCTGTAATATCTACTGCTTTATTATATCCTGCTTCCACAAAACCAAGTTTTGCTAATTCTGTATAAAAAAATGCTACTAGTTCTTCTTTTACATAAGGAATAACAATATTTTGACGTAGTGTCAATCTGATTTCCCCTGCTGCGTACTGCTCTACTAAATCCGCTAATAAACGTGCTTTATCTGTATAAAAGTCTCCTAATAAAACTTTGATTCCAATAGCCACGAAGCCTTTCTGCTTTTGAGAAATTAAGTTAGTCGATTTCCAAAGCTCAAATGCTTTTTGGTCTTTAATTTCTACTGAAGGAATTTCTGAAACTGTTGCAATTTTAGGCTCTGGATATGCATCTGCATCAATTACTACTGATGTGTAAGGCACTGCTTTGCGTTCTGTTTCAATTAATTCTTTAAAAGCATCAATACCAATCTTAGCCATTAAAAACTTCATACGTGCTTTAGCACGACTCTTACGTTCTCCAAAACGGTCAAATACACGTAAAATAGCATTCATAGCAGGAATAATCTTATCCGACTCTAAAAAGTCATACAATACTTCTGCGTGATGTGGTTGTGAGCCTAAACCTCCAGCTACCATTACTTTAAATCCACGTACTCCGTTTTCCAATTTTGCTATAAAACCAATATCGTGTAAGTATGACAATCCTGTATCTTCATCTGTTGAAGAAAATGATACTTTAAATTTACGTCCCATTTCTTGACAAATTGGATTACGTAAAAATTCTTCGAAAATTGCATGTGCATAAGGTTGCACATCAAATGGTTCATTAACATCAAAACCTGCTGTTTCCGAAGCCGTAACATTACGCACCACATTTCCACAAGCTTCACGTAAAGTAATGTTATCTCTCTCTAGTTCTGCCCAAAGTTCCGGAGTACGGTTTAAATCCACATAGTGGATCTGAATATCCTGACGTGTAGTAATGTGTAAACGTCCACGAGAATACTCATCGGATACCGCACTAATACGACGTAATTGATTTGCTTTTACATTGCCGTAAGGTAATTTTATACGAATCATTTGTACGCCTTCTTGACGCTGACCATAAACCCCTCTTGCTAAACGTAAACTACGAAATTTTTCTTCATCAACTGTACCTTCGTGAAATTGCTGAATTTTATTTGCTAAATCGATGATATCTTTTTCAACGATTGGATTTTCTATTTCGGTTCTAAAACTTTGCATTTCTTTTCTAGTTTATAGTTTTCTGTTTATAGTTTGCTGCTCTTATCACTCACATAAACTTCCAACTAATTCCAACTTATATTTAATTGTAATTCTGAATCTTCAACTGCTCGAAAACAGGCTTTATTTTTGAATCACTCTGTATATTTCCCAATTTATGAAAAGCTGAAATAAATTCAGCCTGACTAAAAAGAAAATAAACTATACTTTGTATCTCTACTTTCTTAACTCGTATTTATTGTATAAACCCAACACCAGCCGTATGATTGGTTTGTGGATCGATTAAAATAAAAGATCCATTGGTTTTATTTTCTGTGTATTTGTCGTAAAAAACAGGCTTTGCTAACTTAATATTTACTTCGCCTATTTGATTTAACGATAATGCTTCAGCTGCTTCTTGACCTGAAAAATCTGGAGCTAATACATTATCTACACTTTGTACCATTGCTTGAACTCTGTTGACTCCGTGTTGCAGTAAGTATTTTGCTCCTCCAATAAGATTTTTACTACCCATCCAACATACTTTAGCCTTTAGTTGCTTTTGTACTGCTGGCTCTTCTCCTGTTTTTACTATCATATCTCCACGGGATACATTGATATTATCTTCAAGAGTTATATTAATCGAACTTCCTCTTCCTGCTTTGTCATATTTTTTATCAAAGAAATAAATCTCTTTAATTTTTGATTTTGTTAATGAAGGTAATACTGTAACAGTATCACCAACGACTAAATCTCCACCATATAATTTACCAGCGTATCCACGAAAATCATGAAAATCATCTTTCTTAGGTCGAATTACATTTTGAACTGGAAAACGAGCTTGTCCCGCTTCAAAAACATCCTGTGCTTGTAGCTTTTCTAAGTGATCTAAAATAGAAACACCATCATACCAAGGTGTGTTTTCTGAACCTAAAACTACATTATCTCCTTTTAATGCGCTAATTGGCACAAATGTGATATTTTGATCTTTATAGCCACTATTAGCAACCATCTTCTTAAATTCAGCTTTAATCGCATTGAATTTTTCTTCAGAATAATCTACTAAATCCATTTTGTTTACTGCCACTACAATATTCTTAATTCTTAAAAGATTATTGATAAAAAAGTGACGGTATGTTTGCTCGATTACTCCATTACGAGCATCTACTAAAATAATAGAAGCCTGTGATGTTGACGCTCCAGTAACCATATTTCGTGTATACTCAATATGCCCTGGTGTATCTGCAATAATGTAACTTTTTTTCGCAGTCGAAAAATAAATGTGTGCTACATCAATTGTTATTCCTTGTTCACGCTCTGCAACTAACCCGTCCGTTGCTAATGAAAAATCCAGGTAATCAAAACCGTTAGCTTTACTGCGTGTTTCAATTGCTTCTAGCTTATCAGTAGTAAGCGATTTTGTATCATATAGGATACGTCCGATCAAGGTACTTTTACCATCATCTACACTTCCTGCTGTTGCTATTTTTAATACTTCCATATTTAGTTTATGGTTTTCAGTTTATAATTTTCTGCTAAAAAAAATTAGCTATAAACTGATATTATGTTTTTGCTTCAAGCTGCTAGCTTTCTGCTTATATTCTTTTTAAATTTCTTTTGCTATCTCTAATTGCCTTTGGATTGCAAATTCACAATTTTAAATTCATAGTTCTGAATTTTAGAAATACCCTTGTTGTTTACGTGTTTCCATTGCTGCTTCCGAACGCTTATCGTCGATACGTGCACCACGCTCTGAAATTGTACTTTCTCTGATTTCTCCTACTACTTTTTTGATGCTTACTGCATCTGAAAGTACAGCTGCGGTACAAGACATATCTCCTACTGTACGGAAACGCACTAAACGCTCTTCTACGATTTCATCTTCTTCTCTGTATACTACCTCATCTTCTGCCGACCAAATCATACCATCACGTACAAATGTTTTACGCTTGTGAGCAAAATAGATCGATGGAATCTCTATATCTTCTTGTTCAATGTAACTCCAAACATCTAATTCTGTCCAGTTACTAATAGGAAAAACACGAACGTTTTGACCTAAATCAATTTTCCCATTTAACATATCAAATAATTCTGGACGTTGATTTTTTTCATCCCATTGTCCAAAATCATCCCGTACTGAAAAAATACGCTCTTTTGCTCTTGCTTTTTCCTCATCGCGTCTTGCTCCACCAATTGCTGCATCGAATTTAAATTCTTCTAACGCATCTAAAAGTGTTACTGTTTGTAACGAGTTACGACTTGCATACTTACCTGTCTCTTCCTTCACTTTCCCTGCATCAATCGCATCTTGTACATTGCGCACAATTAGCTCTACACCTAATTCTTTAGCTAAACGATCTCTAAACTCAATTGTTTCTGGAAAGTTATGCCCAGTATCTACGTGTAATAATGGAAAAGGAATTTTTGCTGGCCAGAATGCTTTTTGTGCCAAGCGTACTAATGTGATAGAATCTTTTCCCCCCGAAAATAACAATACTGGTTTTTCGAATTGAGAAACTACTTCACGAAAAATGTGAATTGCTTCTGCCTCTAATGGATTTGTAGTAAGTTCTGTACTCATATTTTTAGATTTCGGCTGTTAGCTTTTGGCTGCCAGCGATCGTAATTTTTGTTTCCTTTTTTGAATTTGTAAATGTACTTGTTCAAATAAAGATTATCAATTTTATTTATATTTTTGTTATCGGTTACTTGTTTTCTGTTTTCAATAATAATAATAATAATTACTACAACTAAGTACCAAAAATTTGTAACCGTAAACTATAGGTGCAATCCACACTCTCTATTTCCTAATACTTTTGTTGGATCAAAATATTTATGTTCGTTTGGCAATCCCTTTTCCTCTAAATATACATCTAAATCTTCGTCAGAATAGCTGTAAAAAGGACTAACTTTTAACACTCCATCTTTACTTAAACTTAAAATATCCAAAGAGTCTCTTAAAGCGGTTTGTCCTTTTCTTAAATTTGTAAACCAAACATCAGGCCTATGCTCTGCCATTGCTCTACCAAAAGGTTCTAATTTTACTTGCTTTGTAAACTCAGCGTGCTTTGGATCATCGATTCCTGGAACCCCCAAAACCACATTTCTATGCGCTACTGTTTGCTGTGGCACATACAATTTCACATTTAAGTTTAACTGAGTAATCACAGCTTCTGCATGTTTGTATGTATTTGGAGTGTTATATCCTGAATCACACCAAATAACGGGCATATCTACTTGTGCTTTTACACAAACCTCTAATAATGAAGCCTCATATGGCCTAAAATTAGTTGTTACTACTGGCTTTTTAGCTTTACTGACTGCCCATTGAACAATTTCTAAAGGAGATTTCGCCTTTAGTTCTTCATTGTATTTCGCTATTTCTTCTTGTGTGAAACTCATTTTTTTAGCTATTGACTGTCAGCTATAGGCTATCAGCTTTATTTTTATTCTTCTAAAAATTTAAAAACTTGTAAATCATATTTCCAAATTCATATTTCAAACTATCTCCCCCATTTTATTTTATTCCACACTCTTTCGTGTGCAAAGTATAAAATCATTTTAGTAACAAAATCAATCAGTGCTATAGTAGAAGCTTCCATCCACTTACCTTCTCCCAGTACTAAATATGATACTATTAGAGTATCAATAGTACCAACTACACGCCAACTAACAGCTTTTACAATACTCCGTATCGGCTTTTCCGACCGAACATCTTGCTCATAAGTGGTTTTTGCTCCTGCTACTTTTTCTGTTATCATAATTACTTTGTCGTAAAATATTTAATTCCTATCGGATTAGTAGGAGTTAAATTTGAATGCAAATATACAACTTATTTTAAATGTTTCAATTCTTAATAATAAAAAAAAGGATGCCCTTTGGACACCCCTTAACTTATGATCCCGTTATAAGACTAATTGTTCAAAAACGGTTGATACATTATGCATCAATAAATAGTCGTCTTCTAATATTTCAGTATTACTTAAAAAGTTAACGAGTTATTTTTAGATGATGTTGTTATATCCTCTCTTCTATATCTATTGATATTTGTGAATCGTTGTAGTCTTTTAAAATTTCTGCTATAGGGTCTGTTTTTTCTCCATCTTAAAAATACAAAAAATCACTATCCTCCAAACCTTTAAAAATTAACGTTTTTTGGATATTTAGACCCACTATCGTCGTCCGATGAGCATGAAATTATTGCAAACAGAGTGATTATAGCAATAGTTTTTAATAAAAATTTTAAAGTAAGTGTTTAAGTTTTTGAATATAAATGGTTCTTCGCCAAAAAGTATGGTTTAAGAAAAAAGGTGATTTTATTTAATATAATCCACCTCATTAAGTAGTTTTAAATTAAGGCTTTTATGAGATAAATGACTCTTTCATAAAATTTTGTTTTTTTGTAAAACCTTTAATCCACAACTTTTGGCGAAGAACCATAATATTATTTTTTAAGATATTTAAAATGAATTGATTTTTTATATTAAATAATTTGATAAGGCACCTAAAGGAAAAAATAATTTTAGACTAAATATTTACAATATTGATCCATATTAATTTTGTGCTACACAAATATAGCTGGACATCTTTTATAGAGGTTGTAAATAAAACCTATCATTTATAAAGAAAGGGTAGAAACAAAATATTTATATTTAACTAATTAATCAAAACACAAAGCCTGTCATTCGCTAATATCTTTTATTAAAAATATATGCAAAATAACATCACTTTTCCGTGGGAAGAACTAGCTTCTAAACTTTCAGGAAAATTAAAATTGGATAATTTAACGCAGTTAATTTATGCTACGGATGCTTCAGTGTATCGGAAACTTCCTTACGGAGCAGTTTTTCCTAAAAATAATGAAGATGTAAAGTGTATTATTAACTTTGCATCAAAACATCAACTTAATTTAATACCTCGTACCGCAGGAACATCTTTAGCAGGTCAATGTGTGGGGGAGGGATTAATTGTTGATGTATCTAAATACTTTACTTCTATACTCAATTTAGATCTAAAAAATAAAACGATTACAGTCCAGCCAGGAGTAATCCGCGATGATTTAAATCGTTATCTAGAGCCATTTGGGTTATTTTTCGGGCCCAATACTTCGACTTCTAATAGATGTATGATTGGTGGTATGGTAGGAAATAATAGTAGTGGAACCACAAGTATTCAATATGGAGTTACTAGAGATAAAATATGTTCCTTAAAAACCATACTTTCTGACGGTAGCGAAGTAATTTTTGAAAATAAAAGTAAAGAGGAAATAGAACGTTATAGGTTTCAAAATACATTGGAAAGTAGCATTTATAAAAAGTTAGATGAAATTTTAGTCTCAGAAGAAAATCAAAATCAAATTCAAGCAAATTACCCAAAAGCTTCAATTCACAGAAGAAATACGGGTTATGCTTTAGATGTACTTTTACAAAATTCTTTCTATGGAAATAAAAAAGAAATAAATGTATGTGAGTTACTTACAGGAAGTGAAGGGACTTTGGCATTTACTACGGAAATAACAATACAATTAGATGAGTTACCCCCTGTATATAATGTAATGGTTTGTGCTCATTTTAAAACCATAGCACACTGTATGCAAGCGGTTGTGCCTGTAATGGAACATCGATTGTACACTTGTGAAATGATGGATAAAACAATTTTGGATTGTACTAAAAATAATATAGAACAATTTAAGAATAGGTTCTTTGTAGTAGACGATCCCAAAGCAATTTTGATGTTGGAATTGCGAGCCAATACAAATGATGATTTAAATGAGCAAGTAAATGCACTAATTAAAACCTTAGACACGTCCAAATTAAGTTATGCACACCCAGTATTATATCAAAAAGAAACTCAAAAAGCTTTGGAATTGCGTAAAGCGGGTTTAGGTTTATTGGGAAATATGATAGGAGATCGAAAAGCAGTGGCTTGTATTGAAGATACGGCTGTAGCCTTGGAAGATCTTTCTGGGTATATAGAAGAGTTTACTGCTTTAATGAATTACTATAAGCAAGATGCAGTATACTATGCACACGCTGGGGCAGGGGAAATTCATTTACGACCAATCTTGGATTTAAAAAAATCGGAAGATGTAGAATTATTTAAAGAAATAACGGATGCTGTAGCTGTACTAGTAAAAAAATACAAAGGTTCCATGAGTGGAGAACATGGAGATGGAATTGTTCGCTCAGGATATATTTCACAAATGATTGGGACCCATAACTATGAATTATTAAAGCAAATAAAACAAGTTTTTGATCCTAAAGGAATATTTAACAAAGGAAAAATTATCGAACCATTTTCAATGGTTGAAAATTTACGCTATGAATCGGATCGAACCGAACCAGAGATTGAAACGGTTTTAGATTTTTCAGACTCTCAAGGAATTTTACGAGTTGCTGAAAAATGTAATGGTAGTGGAGATTGCAGAAAGTCGGTAGCCGCAGGAGGGGGAATGTGTCCAAGTTACCGCGTTACAAAAAATGAAAAAGATACTACTCGTGCACGAGCAAATGCATTGCGAGAGGTATTGACCAATACCTCGGAAAAAAATAAATTTGATAGTAAAACTTTAAAAGAGGCTTTTGATTTATGTGTAAGCTGTAAGGCTTGTGTAAGCGAATGCCCATCTAATGTAGATGTAACATCATTAAAAGCAGAGTTTTTACATCAGTATAATAAATCCAATAAACCTTTATTGAGAGACCGATTATTTGCTTTTAATGACAAAGCAAATCGCTTGGCTTCTAAATTTTCAGGGGTTTCAAATTTTATGTTTTCAAACTTTTTTACAGCTTCTGCAATTAAGAAACTATTAAATATTGCTGCAGAGCGTAGTTTACCAAAAGTAGCTAAGCAACCGTTTGTAGATTGGTTGGTTTTATTTTTAGAAGAAAATAAAATTCAAAATCCCATAAAGGAAGTATATATTTTTATAGATGAATTTACGAATTATTTAGATGTACAAATAGGGAAAGATGTGGTTCAGTTACTAACAAAATTGAATTATAAGGTTCTTTTTATTTCTCATGAACAAAGTGGGAGGGCCTTAATTTCTAAAGGTTTTTTAAAAGAAGCTAAAATTATAGCCAATCAAAATATAAAAATTTTCAAAAAAATTATTTCTCAAAAAGTTCCATTAATAGGCATTGAACCTTCAGCCATACTATCTTTTAGAGATGAATATTTACGATTGGCAGAAAACTATAGCGAAGCGCTAGAATTATCAAAAAATACAGTAACAATTGATGAGTTTTTAGCTAAGGAAATTGATCTTTACAATGTAAAATCAGAGCAGTTTTCTACATCCAATAAGCAGGTTAAAATCCATGTACATTGTCATCAAAAAGTACTGTCCTCAGCAGAGTACACTTTTAAATTATTAAATCTACCTTCAAACTACAAAGCCACATTAATCACATCAGGTTGTTGCGGAATGGCAGGGTCTTTTGGTTATGAAAAAGAGCATTACAAAACCAGTATGGAAATGGGCGAATTATCACTACTTCCTAAAATTAGAAAAGCTTCCGCAGAAATAATTATAGCAGCTACAGGCACAAGTTGCAGACATCAAATTAAAGATGGAGCTAAGCGTAAGGCTCAACATCCAGTAAGTATTCTTTTAGAAGCAGTAGTTTAATTTTTTAAAAGTATTTTTTTTAATTTCTAAGTCTCTTATTAATTCAATTTGTAGTAATTTAAGGCTATGAATAGTGATTTAACAAACTATAGAAAATCGTATACAAAAAACGAGTTATTGGAGGCGATAACCCCCAATAATCCGCTGGAATTATTTAAACAATGGTTCGAAGAGGTCGAACAAAAAGGAGGAGTAGAAGAGCCTAATGCAATGTCAGTTACCTCAGTTGGATTTGATGGATTCCCTAAAACAAGAATTGTTTTATTAAAAAAATACAACGATAAAGGGTTTGTTTTTTATACCAATTATAATTCTGAAAAAGGAAAAGCGATTTTAGCAAATCCTAAAGTGTGTTTGTCTTTTTTTTGGCCAAATTTAGAGCGTCAAGTTATTATTAAAGGAATTGCCACAAAAGAAGCGGAGAAAGAAAGTACAGCTTATTTTAATTCCAGACCAGTAGGAAGCCAAATAGGAGCATGGGTATCTCCACAAAGTAATATCATTAATTCAAGAGAATTTTTAATTCAAAAAGAAAAAGAATTAATCGAGCAATTTAAAAATAAGGTAATTCCTAAGCCACCACATTGGGGAGGTTTTACTGTCCAACCAGAAAGTATAGAATTTTGGCAAGGTCGTCCTAATAGATTACACGATAGAATTATTTATACAAACCCTAGTGGTTGGATAAAAAAGCGCTTAGCACCATAAATAACTAAAGACTCAAAATTATGAAAACTATTTACTTTATTCGTCATGCAAAGTCCTCTTGGGATACACCTATTTTAGATATAGATCGTCCATTAAACGAAAGAGGCTTTAATGATGCACATCATATAGGTGAGGAATTGCAAAAAAAAAGCAAATTAAAGTAGAGAGTGTTTATAGCAGTAGTGCTAAGCGAGCAAAATCTACGGCAAGTATAGTATCTTTTAAATTAGGAATAAAAGAATCCGAAATTATAGTGTCTAAGCAGCTTTACGATTTTGATGGGCATATGGTGTCAAATTTTATTAAGCAACTTCCGAATGAACAGAAAAAAGTTCTTATTTTCGGGCATAATCCTGCATTTACTAATATTATAAACAATTTAGGAACTGTTAGATTTGATAATTTACCAACTTGTGGAGTTGTAGCTATTCAATTTGATAATAATAGTTGGAAAGAAATAACAACTGGTGAAACAGCATTTTATATTTTACCAAAATTACTAGGATACAGATAAGATAAATTAGTTAAAAATTTGATATTGAAAAATAAGTTTAAGTACATAAATAGAGAAATAAGTTGGTTACAATTTAATGCTCGTGTATTACAAGAGGCAACAGATGAAAATGTACCATTATTAGAAAGACTTCGTTTTATAGGGATTTTTTCTAATAATTTAGATGAATTTTTTCGTGTTCGCTATGCTACAGTACAGCGAATTGTTTTTGCTGGTAAATCAGGAAAGCGGGCTCTTTACGGAATGGAAGCTCGACTTTTGCTAGAGCAAATAACAAATATTGTAATTGAACAACAATCCGAAAGTTTAGAGATAATAAGAGAAATTCAATTGAAATTAGAAGACAATGGTATTTTTATTATTAAAGAGCATCAGGTTTCGGAAAATCAGGAAGAATTTATAAAAAATTATTTTACGGAGGTTGTTAGTCCAGCGTTAATGACCTTTATGTTGGACGATTTAGAACAGTTTCCACATCTTAAGGATAAGGCGGCGTATTTGGCAGTTAAATTAACTTTAGATCAAAATCATGTAGATTATGATGATGAAGGTAAAGAAAAACTATTTGCTTTAATTGAAATTCCAGATTCTATTGATCGTTTTGTAGTATTACCAAAGGATAATCAGGGTAGAGAATATATTATACTATTAGATGATTTGATTAGGTATTGCATGGATCAAATTTTTAGTATTTTTAATTATAAAGAAGCTTCAGCTCATATGATTAAAATCACAAGAGATGCGGCATTAGATATTGATAACGATTTTAAAAAGAGCTTTATTGAAAAAATATCTAAAAGTGTTTATTTACGAAGAGAGGGAGATCCAGTCCGGTTTGTATATGACAAAAAAATAGATCCAGATACCTTAGTATTTTTAATGAATAAAATGCAAATTGATGATACGGATAGTATAATACCAGGAGGAAGATATCATAATAGAAGAGATTATATGAAATTTCCGTCTCTAGGTCATAAAGAATTAACGTACAATCCAATAAAACCATTACCTGTTAAAGGGCTAGATATTAATGGTAGTATATTTAAAAATATAGCAAATAAAGATTTTTTACTTTATGCTCCTTATCAAAGCTTCTCGTATATTATAAAATTTTTGAGAGAGGCAGCTTTGGACCCTAAAGTAAAAACTATAAAAATTACAATTTATCGTTTATCCAGTGTTTCTCACATAGCAAGTTCGTTAATTAACGCTGCTAAAAATGGTAAGGAGGTTACTGTACAAATTGAGTTACAAGCACGCTTTGATGAAGCGAACAATATTGAGTATGCAGAAGCTTTGCAAGAAGAAGGAGTAAAATTAATTTTTGGGGTGCCAGGCCTTAAAGTGCACTGTAAAACATGTTTGATTGAGCGATTAGAAGCAGGAAAAACAAAACGCTATGGCTTTATAAGCACAGGTAATTTTAATGAATCAACAGCCAAAGTTTATACGGATTATACTCTGTTTACCAGTAATGTATCAATTTTAAAAGATCTTAATAAAGTATTTAACTTTTTTGAAATCAATTATAAAGTTAATAGCTATAAACATTTAATTGTTTCCCCTCATTATTCACGAAAAAAATTCTCTCAACTTATAGCAAGGGAAATTGAAAATAAAAAAGAAGGTAAAGTAGCTTATATTCGCATAAAAGTTAACAGTATTACGGATTACTCTATGATAGATAAGTTGTATGAAGCTAGTAATGCAGGAGTACAAATAGACTTAATTGTTAGAGGAATGTGTTGTTTAATTCCTGGTCAGTCAGGAATGAGTGAAAATATTAAAGCAATAAGTATAGTAGATAAATTTTTAGAACATCCCCGAATGTATATTTTTGCAAACGGAGGAGATAATAAAGTATTTATTTCATCTTCCGACTGGATGCGAAGAAATTTAGACCGTAGAGTAGAAGTTACTTGTCCTATTTTTGATGAAGAAATAAAATCGCAAATAATAGATACATTCGATATTTGTTGGACAGATAATGTTAAAGCACGGGTATTAAACGAAAAGCAAGACAATACATATGTAGTGAATGATCAGCCTAAGAATAGATCGCAGGTGAGTATGTATAATTATTATAAAGATAGATTAGGATAATATTTTGATTACAATTGAAAAATTTGGAGCTATTGATATTGGCTCAAACGCAGTACGACTTTTAATTGGTAGTGTAACTACTTTAGATGGAGAACAACCTCGTTTTAAAAAAACAAGTTTAATACGAGTTCCTATTCGTTTAGGTGCAGACGTATTTCTTAGAAATGAAGTTTCTGAAGAAAATGTTTTACGACTAGTAGATGCTATGAAATCCTACAAGTTGTTAATGAGAATTCATAAAGTTAAATCCTATAGGGCTTGTGCTACATCCGCAATGCGTGGTGCTAATAACGGAATAGAAGTAGTAGATAGAGTACAAAGAGAGGCAGATATTCAAATTGATATTATTGATGGTAAAGATGAAGCTTCTATAATTTCTATGACCGATTTAGCAGAACTTACAGATCAGGAAAAATCCTACCTATATGTCGATGTTGGTGGGGGAAGTACCGAATTTACAGTTTACGATCATGGAGACCGAGTAGCATCAAGATCATTTGATTTGGGAACAGTTCGTTTATTAAATGATTTAGTAACTAATGATTTATGGAAGGAAGTAGAATTTTGGATTAAAGAACAAACTAAAGATTTTGATAATATATCACTAATTGGGTCGGGAGGAAATATAAATAATATTTTTAAGAACAGTGCTGTTGATAAAGGCACTCCATTAACATACATGTATTTATCATCTTACTACCAATTATTGAAATCATTAACTTATGAAGAACGTATTTGGGAATTAAATATGAATTCGGATAGGGCAGATGTAGTAGTTCCTGCAACAAAAATATTTTTATCAGCAATGAAATGGAGTAATGCACAAAATATATATGTTCCGAAAATTGGTTTAGCAGATGGTATTATTAAATTTTTATATAGCGAAACGTTAAAATAACGTCTTTTGTCTGATTTAATAAGCACTATGTCTATTTTTTTTTAATAAATTGATGTTTTAATAAAATAGTTTTTATAAAGATCATTAGATTTATCTAAAAATACATTAAAACATAACTAACTATAACACAATGGATAAGAAAATACTTTTAGGATTAATAGCATTATTTATAACTAGTTTTACAATCCAAGCACAACAAAGCCGATATGGCTTTCGTTTAGGGCTTAATTATAGTGAGATCGATTTTGATGATAATGCATCAGGAATAAGTGGTGGAGCTGAAGATGATGCACGTATTGGTTTTACAGCTGGTTTTTTTGCGCAATATTATTTATCTGATAAATTTAGTATTCAACCAGAGTTGCAATATTCAGCACAAGGAGAACGAAGTACAGTAATAAACGGTGGTTCAAATGACCGTTTGAAAATAAATGTTTTACAATTACCCGTATTATTAAACTTTCATATCAATAAATTAACACTATCTGCAGGACCGCAAGCTGGTATTAGAATTTGGGAGTGGGAACGCGAACATGATTATGAGACATTTCAGTTTTCAGGAATACTAGGAATAGGTTATGATATTACAGATGACTTCCAAGTAAACCTTAGAGGTAGTTATGGATTATCGGATGCTATTAAAACAGATGATACTAAAAGTATTTTTAAAGCTACTGGTGTAAACCATTATTTACAATTTACTTTAGCGTATAGATTGTAATTTTTACTTATAAAATATTGAAAAAGCACCTTTACGGTGCTTTTTTGTTTTTGTAAGCCAATCTATTTGTTTGTTTCAAACAATAAAACGAAATTTGCCAACTTACAAATAGTATATGGATATCAATTTCTCAAAAAATACAGATAGTTTAGTACCTGCAATTGTGCAAGATTCAGAAACTAAAAGCGTATTAATGTTAGGCTACATGAATAATGAAGCTTACAAGAAAACAATAGAAACTCAAAAAGTCACTTTTTATAGTAGAACTAAAAATAGGCTATGGACAAAAGGAGAGGAAAGTGGAAATTTTTTACATTTAGTAGATATAAAAAATGATTGCGATCGTGATACTTTACTAATTATGGTAACACCACAAGGGCCTACATGCCATACTGGTACGGATACATGTTGGGCACAAGAAAATACTGAAGCGTTTGGGTTTATTTCTACATTGGAAAATGTAATAGCTAATCGCATTGAAAACGCTGATTCTGAAAAAAGTTACGTTGCATCTCTTTTTAAAAGCGGAATTAACAAAGTAGCTCAAAAAGTGGGAGAAGAAGCTGTTGAGGTTGTTATCGAAGCCAAGGATAATGATAAGGATTTGTTTTTAAATGAAAGTGCAGATTTATTATTTCATTATTTAATACTTCTTCAAGCAAAAGGATTTAAGTTACAAGATGTAGTCAAAGTTTTAAAGGAACGACAAAAGTAATTAATAACTCATGAATTAAAATACAAGGACTTGTTATTATCTACAGGGTTAAATAATAATAAAACGACAAATAAGAAATTTAATTTCTTTATTTTTTTAACGGGTATAATAATTAAATAATAATAACCATTTGATAGTCAGTTGTTTTAATTTTTTTCTATTGATTATTACTATAATGTTATCACGTTTTTTACAATTTTGATTATACAAAAATAAAGTAGATTTAAAATTGTAAAAATAGCACATCAATTTTAAATTAAAGTTGATGTGCTGTTTTTTTTTAGTTGATCGCTATATAAATATCAAGTTCAGCATTTGTTAAATCTTTTGATTTTTCGCCGTAAACTTCAAAATCGGTAGTATATTTTCGATTTAAATTTACAGCCCAAATTTTCTCCCAAGCTTCATAAATAACATTACCTACGGTTAAATTTCCTTTTACAGGAAACTTGTTATAATTACTAGCAACGAAATGTTTTCCAACTAAACCATTTGGTATATCATTTAAGGAGCTCACTTTACAGCCAATAAGGGTAGTATAATCCATAGTATGATCTCCTTCGTAATCGGCGGTGTATACAGCGTAAATTTCTTGACTAATTTTTTCGGTATTTTGTCAAAAACATCTTCAGCCATAAACTGCTTCCATAAAGCAGGAATATCCTTAGCTGCTTTTCCATTGTTAATGTTTGTTCTAACGGTAATGCCAATAATAGTAAAGGCATTTAATTTTGTGGTTTCCATAAGTATTGATTTTTGATTTGATTCAAAATTATGGACAGTTTGTGACAGAGGTATGTCAGGGGTGTTTGTGTGTTTTTATTTACAAGCTTGGAAGTATTCTTTTAGTATGATTTGATGAGGTTCAAAAGTTTTATTTTGAATAATTAATCGTTGAATTAAATCTATTCTAAAAGCTCTAAATTCTTTTCGCAGTCTACAAAATGCAATTAATAACCAGTTTTCATTAGTGCTGTATACAGCAAAAGGTTCTATAATTCTTTTAGACTTTATATTTGAAAGGGAATAATATTCGATGGAAAGCAACCTATAACCCGTAATCGAAGATTGTATCTCAATTAAATAATTACTTGTTTTTTGATTTTTATGTTGGGAAGGAACTCTTATTTGAATTCGTTCAGATAATAGTTCTGTTTTTTCTTTTTGAGATTTTTTTAAAACCGATTTAATCTTAATTATAGCATTAGCATATTGTTCGATTAGAGATCCATCTTTGTTGTTTTGAATAAGTTGTTCAACCGTAATTAATGCATTGGCTTCACTTTCAGAAAACATAACAGGAGGAATGTGATATCCATCCATAATGCTATAGCCTTTGCCTTCTTCAGTAATTATAGGGATTCCTGATTGTTCTAGAGAACGAATATCCCTGTAGATTGTTCTTACGCTTACCTCAAATTTTTTGGCTAGAGTAGTGGCCGTAATAATTTTTGTAGATTGTAGTTGGGTAATAATAGCAGTTAATCTCGAAAGTCTTGTTTTTTCTCTCATATTAACTAATACAAATTATAAGATTCGCTTAATAACACGAAGTTTATGTGTGTGTTTGCGAAGTTCAGTATTAAAAATACCAGTATGATCAATACGATCTATGCGAACTTTTCCACTGGCATGTATAATATAATTATCTTCCATCATAATCCCAACATGGGTTATTTTTCCTTCGCTATTATCAAAAAAAGCAAGATCTCCAGGTTCACTTTCTTCAATAAAACTAAGTGGTTCACCTTGTTTAGCTTGGAGTGATGCATCACGTTTTAAAACATGACCGTTTAGTATATATACCATTTGCGTAAAGCCACTACAATCTATCCCAAAAGGTGTTTTTCCTCCCCATTGATAAGGTGCATTTAAGTAAGTAAGAGCAGTTGCTACAAATTTAGATTTTAATTGCTTAACCCCAGAAAAATTACCGTCGAAAGTATGCTTTAAAAAAGGGAGAGCATTTAGGTGCGCTCCTTGTGAAACAGCAATCAATTCTTGTTTTTCACCATTTATAAAATCTACAAGGTTAGTAACTAATTTTGGACTTTTATTTAGTATAATTTTGTACTCTTCTTCACTACAAAAAACAAATTGTTTGTTATCAATCCAACCTTCGTATTTATCAATACCTAATCGAATCCGACTCCATTTTTTACGATTTTCGAGTACTTTAAAATGTTCTCCGTATAGCACTTGGGAAATCTGTTCCGAAGTATCAGATGCTTCAGCACGAAGTGATATAACACTTAAAAAGGCGATTCCGTATAGCATAAAAATTATCCGTTGAAATTTGGATTTTCGATTACCATTGCAGAGGCACCCCCACCTCCATTACAAATACCAACAACACCGTATTTTTTATTTTCGTTATGTAAAGCGCTAATTAAAGTTGTTAGAATTCGTGCACCAGAGCAACCCAAAGGATGACCTAAAGCAACAGCACCACCATAAATATTTAATTTTTCTTCGGGAATGTTTAATAATTTTTGATTTACAAGACCTACACATGAAAAAGCTTCGTTTAATTCAAAAAGATCAATATTATCTATTGCTAATTGCGCTTTTATTAATGCTTTAGGTACCGCTACAGATGGAGCAGTAGTAAACCATTCAGGTTCGTGGGCACCATCTGCATAGCTTTTAATTATAGCTAAAGGCATTAAACCTAATTCAATAGCTTTTTCTTCACTCATTAAAACCATTGCTGCAGCTCCATCATTTAGAGTAGAGGCATTGGCAGCAGTTACAGTTCCTTCTTTTGAAAAAGCAGGGCGTAATTGTGGTATTTTCTCAAAATTAACACTCGTAAATTCTTCGTCAGTATCAATAATTATTGGCTCTCCTCTACGTTGAGGCACACTTACTTGGACAATTTCTGCTTTAAATTTTTCATTTTCCCAAGCATTGGATGCTTTCTTGTAGGAATTAATAGCAAAGTTATCTTGATCTTCTCTAGATAATTGATGGGTCGATGCACAAAGATCAGCAAATTCGCCCATTATTTTTTGATGGAAAGGGTCTTGTAAACCGTCCTTTATAAGTCCATCTGTTGTTGTTATATTGCCAAACTTAGAGGCTTGTCGTAAATAATTGTAATGAGGTGCTAAACTCATATTTTCCATTCCTCCAGCAACCACAATATCAGCATCTCCTAAAGCAATACTTTGAGATGCAAACATAATTGCTTTGAGTCCACTAGCACATACTTTATTTACAGTAGTACAAGGTACAGAGTTAGGAATATTAGCATTTAATGCCGCTTGTCTGGCAGGTGCTTGACCACAATTTGCTTGTATTACGTGGCCCATAAAAACTTCGTCTACCTTTTCAGGCGAAAGTTTAATTTTATCTAAAGCACCTTTAATAGCAATACTGCCTAAAGTTGTTGCAGGGATATTAGATAATTTTCCGAGGAAACTTCCTATGGGAGTCCGTACGGCCGATACAATAACTATATTTTTAGAACTATTCATCATTGCGAATTTATGCATTTTTTAATAGTAATTTAGAAATTCAGATCTAAGCTTATTAAGAATTTTGTGTTAATATTCTACACCTCATTAGTATTTAGTACATTTGAGTAAGTACTATTTTATATATGAATAATTTAAGAAGTTGGTTTCGAAATAATGAATACATTATTTATAGATTTTTAATTTTTGTTATTACTTCAATATGTATTGTTTATATCCTTCCTAAAAAAGGAAAATTTAAGTATCAATATGGAAAAGGGAAACCTTGGCAATATGAAAATTTATATGCGCCGTTTGATTTTGCAATTTTAAAATCAGAAGAAAGTTTAGAGGAAGAAAAACAGCGTATTAAGGATAAAGTTATTCCAATTTTTGAATATAATGAAGCAATATCCGACGAAGTATTTAAAAATGTAGAAGCAAAATTTAAAACTGTATTTGATGATTCGTTATCAAAAAAACAAAAAATAAAGCTTTATAATAACGTAATATCTACACTTAATAGAATTTACAAAAGAGGAATTTATGCAAAAAAAGAAGCCTACGAAGAAAGTAAACTCATATATCTTAAAAAGGGAAATAATGTAATCGAAAAATCATACGGTAACATTTATGGAAAGGATGATATAGCCAATATTATTAAAGAAAATATTGAGAAGCAAGATACAACACAACACAGTAAACTTACCTATCTTTTATTTGACGTAATTAAACCGAATGTTAATTTTAATTCAAAATTGACCAAAAAAGCATTAGACCAAGAATTAGCAAAGGTTCTTACAAGTAGGGGAAGTATAAAAAAAGATGCACGAATTATAGCTAAAGGCGAAGAGATAGATTTAAATACATTTCAAATTTTAAAATCATTACAAAACGAATACGAGGCAAAAATTTGGAGTAACAATAATCAAAATTGGATTGTTTTTGGGTACACTGTTTTGGTCGGCATGGCAATATTAATGTTATTTTTATTTATACATCAATATAGAAATGAGATTTTTGAGGATATCAAGAAAATAATTTTTATAGTATTTAATATTATTTTCATGGTATTTTTAATCACTTTTGTGGTTAAATACAATCCTAGTTACGTTTACATTGTTCCTGTAGTTATTTTACCATTGATAGTCAAAGCTTTTTTTGATTCGCGTTTGGCTTTATTTACACACGTAATCACAATATTAATTTTAAGTTTTATAGTACCTAATAGTGCTGAATATATGTTCTTGCAAATAATAGCGGGAATTGTAACTATTTTAACTAGTTCAGAACTTTATAAGAGAGCTAATCTTTTTCTTTCTGTTGGAAAAATTACATTGGTTTATGTTATTTCTTACATAGCATTCCACGTAATTCAAGAAGGTGGAATGCCAGGGGTTAGTGAATTAGAGCCTATTATATTATTTGTTTTGTGTGGCTTTACTACATTGATTGTACATCCACTTATTTACGGATTCGAAAAAGTTTTTGGATTGGTTTCAGATGTATCATTATTAGAACTAAGCGATACTAATTCAAAATTGTTGAAACAATTATCTAATGAAGCACCAGGTACATTTTACCATTCACTTAATGTAGCTAATATAGCAGAAGCTTGTGCAAGTAAAATAAGTGCAAATGCAATGTTGGTTAGAGTAGCAGCATTATATCATGATATAGGTAAAATGAAAAAACCAACTTATTTTACTGAAAATCAAACTAATGGTATTAATAGGCACGATCAATTATCACCAGAAGAAAGTGCGAAAATTATTATTGATCATGTAAGTAATGGTGTGGAGATTGCCCGAAAAAATAATTTACCTGATCGTGTAATTGATTTTATAAAAACCCACCACGGAACTGGCACTGTGTATTATTTTTACAAAAAAGCACAAGAATTAAATCCAGATATTTCAGAATCTTTATTTAAATATAAAGGGCCAACTCCATTTACAAAAGAAATGGCAATTTTAATGATGTCTGATAGTGTAGAAGCAGCATCAAAAAGTTTAAAACAGCCTACAGCCGAGCTAATTAATAATTTCGTAGAAAAAATTATAGATAAGCAAATGAACGACGGACAATTTTTAGATGCAGATATTACTTTCAAAGAGATTCAAATAATTAAAGGAGTAATGAAACAAAAACTAGGCAACATTTATCATTTAAGAGTAGAATACCCAAAGTAAACATAATTTGATTTTAGGTTTAAAATAAAAAAGATTTTAAAATAGTCAAATCAATACAAGTAAAGTTTATGCGTATTTCAGGTAGAGTGGCTAAATTTATGCCACTAAATGGATTGTGCAATATTGCTAAAAGTCAAATTGTAGTAATTAATATAAGCTAAATAAAAACCCTATACTATATTTCAATAACTTGTCTTTCTAGGTATGAAGAAGCATTTGGTCCTTGGTTGAAAATTAGATCTAAAATTGAAAGATTTGGAATAAAACCATGCTTAGATTCAAAAACTTGAATATATGGCTCAAAACTCACTCCAATTGATTGATCCTTAGGATTAGATAAAAACCGATAGTCTGTAGCTTTTGTTGGTTTAGCGATATATTCTGAAGTTTTAGCAAACTTAAAATCCAATTGTAAGGTATCGAAAATAAATTCTTTACACTTATAATTAAAATCCAATAAAAAAGTTGGTGTTCCTTCAAATAAAGGTGCTAATTCATCTTCATAAAACTCAAAATATGGAGATGTTCTATAAGCAGATTCTAAGGATTTCCAATGGTTTTTGAGCGTATTAAATTGGTGTTCAATTTTAATGTCCCTATATAGCTGTTTTACTCCTTTTTTAGTGTGTAAAATAGGAACATTCAATATTAACGATCCATTGGCACCATATATGTAAGTACGATTGCGATGCGTCTGTTTTTGATAATTATCGCAATCCTCAAAAATAATTTCATCAGATTTAGTTAAAGCTACAAACTGAGCAATTGAACCAAAATAGGAGGGATGTACTAAAATAGTATCCATATAAGCGTTTAAGATTTTTTCTTTTTAGATTGAAAATAACTAAAAACGAAATAAGCTAAAATTAATCCAAAAACTAAATAACGATAAGAAGTTAATTTACCATCACCACCAACAGTAGTCATTAAACGATTCCATCGAATTTTATTTAAAATTCCTGTTGCATTTCCATCAAAACTCATAAACAAAAACACAGGCTTACCTACAATATGAGTTTCAGGTACATAACCCCAATAACGACTATCTTCACTGTTATGTCGGTTATCACCCATCATCCAATAGTAGTTTTGTTTAAATGTATATTCTGTAATTGGTGAGTTGTTTAACAATATATCAGTTCCAGTAGTAGTAATTTTGTTTTCAATTCCCATTTCAGAACCCTCATAAACTTCAATAATACGTTTGTAAAAAGGAATACTTTTAGCAGTAATAGCTACGGTTTTTCCTTCTTCAGGAATATAAAAAGATCCAAGCTGATCTCTATTAGCCATTTTTCCACCAATATTTGGAAATATTTTTGATTCAACTTCTTGTACGTCTGAAATTAATGGTTTGACAGAAGTTACATAAGATAGGCTTTCGATTCTTTTTGCACTAACCTCCGTTAAGGCACTTAGCATATAGGTATTAGTTGGGCTTGTAAGAGAATTATTGATATTTGATTTAGAGTAAACACCTCCATTGATAGCTTGTTTATTAGCGTTTAAACTATAAACAGCATCAGTAACATCTAAGCTCTTATAAAGTGTTTTTAAATTAAGCCCTTTGCCAGTAGTCTTTATAGTATATGAATATTGTGGTTTTGCTTTTTGTGGTAATTTTAAAGGAGCACCGTTAACAAAAATTTTACCATTTATAATAGAAAGGCTATCACCAGGGATACCTACGCAACGTTTTACATAGTTTGATTTTTTATCGATAGGTTTGTAATGGTATTTTCCATCTCCAAAATGATGAAAAGCATCTACAGTATCTACAGGCCAATTAAAAACAACAATATCACTGCGTTTAATTTTTTGAAATCCAGGAATTCTAAAATAAGGAAGTTCTATTTTAGGGATATAAGATTTTAATTTTGTTTTAGGAATAGTATCATGTACCATTGGTAGTGATACAGCTGTAATAGGTGTACGTGCACCGTAATGAAATTTACTAACAAATAAGAAATCACCTACTAGTAATGTTTTTTCTAAGGAAGAAGTAGGAATGTTATAGGGTTGCATTATATAAGTATGTACAATACTTGCTGCTACTATAGCAAATAGTATCGAACTTGTCCATTCTCCAGCTGTTGTACGAGGTTGTAAACTACGCTCTTTAATATGTTTTACATCTTGCGTGTAATTAATATAATAGATGTAAAAACCTAAAGTAATTACTCCAAGAAAAGTGTCGATTACACTATTTTTTCCAAAACTTCTTAAAATTTCCACCCAAATAACAGGCAACATTATTACGTTAATTACAGGAATTAATAACAATATTACCCATGCCCAATGGCGGTTAATAATTTTTGTCAAAATATAAGCATTGTATATAGGAACAGCAGCTTCCCAAGCTTTAAATCCTGCTTTTTGATATAATTTCCAAGTTCCTAAAAAATGGATTACTTGAATAATTAAAAAAACGATTACCCAATGTGTTAATGTCATTTTTATATTTTTATGTTATTTTGATCAATTTTAAAAAGAATTAAAGACCCAATACGTCTTTCATTCCATAAATTCCATTTTTTCCTGCTAACCATTCAGCGGCTACGACTGCTCCCAATGCAAATCCACTACGATTATAGGCAGTGTGCTTAATTTCTATTTCGTCAACCTCGCTATGATATGTTACACTGTGTGTTCCTGGGATATCACCAATTCGTTTTGCAGTTATAGGAAGTGTGTTTTTATCACCTTCATATAATTTCCAATTCTCAATAGCTGTATTTTCGATGATACCTTTAGCAATTGTTATGGCTGTGCCACTTGGTGCATCTAGTTTTTTCGTGTGATGAATTTCCTCACTGGTAACACTGTAATTTGTTCCTAACATAGGATTCATTAATTGGGCTACTTTTTTATTCAATTCAAAAAACAGATTTACTCCTAGGCTATAATTTGAAGCGTATATAAAAGCGCCTTTATTTTGATTGCACAAGTCAACCATTTGGTCGTACTGATCTAACCAGCCAGTAGTGCCTGAAACAACTGGTGTTCCTCCTTTAAAACAACTAGTTAGGTTTCCTACAGCCGCTGTTGGAATACTAAAATCTATGGCTACGTCTGCTACCGAAACATCATAGTCAGTAGTGTTTTCGTCTACACGTAAAACAATTTCATGACCTCTTTCTAAAGCAATTTTTTCTATTGCTTTTCCCATTCTACCGTATCCTAAAAGTGCTATTTTCATTTTATTTTGTCTTAAGTACCTAATATTTTATTAGTACAAAGTTTTAGCTATATTTTAATTTTTTTACAACCTTAATTAAAGTTGTGGCAAAAAGCTGTGAATTTAAGGTTTTGAACTTAAACTAGTATTAATACTAACAATATATATATGCCTTTTAGAAGCTATATTTTAAAGCAAGCCCATAATTTATATCAGGAAGTAGGTAAGTATTATTTATATCTACTTTCGGAATTATGGTCAGATTTTTATTTAAGTTATATTGTTGTAAGTGTGCTGTTACATTTGCATCTACAATGTTTAGTACATAAATTCCAATAGAAATTAAAATTGAAAGTTCTTGTTGTTTTCTAAAGTTTTGTTGTGCATCCACCAATCCTTGATCGGAAACTAAAGCACGATTATTTTCTTGATCAAAAAACTGATCCGTTCTAATGCCTCTTAATCGATCTCTATAAATATCACGTGTAAACTCTAATCGATTTCTATTCCAAAGTGCAATTCCAATGCTTGTACCTAATGCTCCATAAACAATAGGTATTTTCCAATACTTCCCAGTATAAGCTTGACCCAAGCCTGGAATAATAGCAGAATAAAAGGCGGCCTTTGAAGGTGCTAATGCATTATAAGGGCGAATATTTTTAATACGACGCTCTTCTCTTTTGGCTACTCGGATTTCTTTTTTAGCAGCTTTCTTAGATTTTAAAACGGAATCTTTTTCAAATCGGCGTTCCAATCGTATCGAATCTCTTTGAGCCCAAGTTGATTTTTTTTCGCTTGAAATTATGGTTAGTGTATCCTTTGAAGTCTTGGTAGATTTTTCATCTTGAGCCAAGCCACTTAAAATTCCTAGAAGGAAAAAAATAAATATAAAATTGAGTTTAGTCACGCTGGAGTAACTTGAGAATTCGATTAAAATCTTCTTTCGAAGAAAAAGGGATGCTAATTTTTCCTTTACCGTTAGCAGCAACTTTAATATCGGTCTTGGCTCCAAAAAAGTTAGAAATTTTAGGAGAGCCTTCGGATATAAATTCAGGTGTTGAAGCAATTTTGTTAGGGGTGTTTTTTGTACTGTCTTTGTTGGAAAGACTTCGAACTAATTCTTCAGTTGCACGTACCGAAAGTGAATTACTAATTACTTTTTCATAAGCATCAATTTGTGTGTCGTAATCTTCAATGTTAATTAAAGCTCTACCATGTCCCATACTTAAAAAACCATCACGCATTCCTGTTTGAATAATAGGATCTAATTTCAAAAGGCGTAAGTAGTTTGCTATTGTAGAGCGTTTTTTTCCTACACGCTCACTTAATTTTTCTTGTGTTAAATTTATTTCATCTATTAATCTTTGATAAGACAAAGCTACTTCAATAGGGTCTAAGTCTTGACGTTGAATGTTTTCAACCAAGGCCATTTCTAACGACTCGTTGTCGTTTGCAATACGGATATAAGCAGGAACTGTTGTTAAACCAGCTATTTTTGAAGCTCTATAACGGCGCTCTCCACTTACTAATTGGAACTGATCAAAACCAAGTTTACGAACAGTTATAGGTTGAATAATACCTAATTCTCGAATGGAAGTAGCTAATTCTTGTAATGCTTCCTCATTAAAACTAGTTCTCGGTTGAAAAGGGTTAACTTCTATAACATTTAAGTCCAGTTCAATAATACTACCCACTACTTTATCTGCATTTTTATCATTTGCAGATTTTATATCGTTTTCTGGATCTTTTAACAATGCAGAAAGTCCACGACCGAGTGCTTGCTTTTTGGTTGCCTTCGCCATATATCCTTACTTATTTTTCTCTATAACTTCGTTTGCCAAACTTAAATAATTTGTAGCTCCTTTACTTGCAGCATCGTAGTTAATTATACTTTCGCCATAACTTGGTGCTTCACTTAAACGTACATTTCTTTGTATGATTGTTTTAAAAACCATATCGCTAAAATGCTTTTGTACTTCTTCAACCACTTGATTAGAGAGTCTTAATCGAGCATCATACATGGTAAGTAGTAAACCTTCAATATCTAAATCAGAATTGTGTATTTTTTGAACACTTTTAATTGTATTTAATAGCTTTCCTAAACCTTCCAAAGCAAAATATTCACACTGTATTGGTATCATAACCGAATGTGCAGAAGTTAAAGCATTAAGTGTTAGTAAGCCAAGAGAAGGAGCACAATCAATCAAAATATAATCGTAATCTTCAATAATTGGAGCAAGCACTTTTTTAAGCATATACTCCCTTTGTTTTTTGTCTACTAATTCAATTTCAATAGCTACTAAATCTATATGGGCAGGAATCAAATCTACATTAGGTGCAGTAGTTTTAACTATAGTTTCTTTGGCTGTGGCTGTATGCTCTAAAATTTGATAAGTTCCTAGTTCTACGTTTTCTACATCTATACCTAATCCAGATGTGGCATTTGCCTGTGGGTCAGCATCTATAAGTAACACCTTTTTTTCTAACACCCCTAAGGAAGCGGCTAAATTTACTGAAGTAGTTGTTTTTCCAACCCCTCCTTTTTGATTAGCAATTGCTATGATTTTACCCATTAATTTTTAGTTTTGTAGTGTATGTAAAAATACAATTATGATGTTAGATTTGTGATGTTTGAAGCACTAAATTTAAATTTTAGCTTGCCTCTACCATGGAATGATATACATTTTGTACGTCATCATCTTCTTCTAATTTTTCTAATAATTTTTCTACGTCAGCCAGTTCTTCTCCGTTAAGCTCTTTGGTAACTTGGGGAATACGTTCAAAACCTGAGGAAAGAATTTCAAGTTCTCTACTCTCCAGCTCTTTTTGTATTGCACCAAAGCTTCCAAAAGGAGCATAAATTAACACACCATCTTCGTCTTCAAAAATTTCTTCTACTCCAAAATCAATAAATTCCAATTCCATTTCTTCAAGATCTAAACCTTCTCCGTTAATACGAAAATTGCAGGTATGATCAAACATAAATTCTACAGAACCAGAAGTACCCATATTTCCATTACATTTATTGAAGTATGAACGTACGTTTGCAACAGTACGATTATTATTATCAGTTGCTGTTTCTACTAAAACAGCAATTCCATGTGGTGCATACCCTTCAAATAATACTTCTTTATAATCCCCCTGATCTTTATCAGAAGCTTTTTTTATTGCTCGCTCAACGTTTTCTTTAGGCATATTAGCCGCTTTGGCATTCTGTATTACAGCACGCAAACGGGAATTAGAAGCAGGGTCAGGACCACCTTCCTTAATGGCCATTACAATATCTTTTCCAATACGTGTAAAGGTTTTGGCCATAGCAGACCAACGTTTCATTTTTCGTGCTTTACGGAATTCAAAAGCTCTTCCCATTATCCTAATTTTAATTTTCACAAACATAACGATAAGCCAATTTTTGTGCAACTATTTTAAGGAGTCATAAATTATAATCTATTAACAATTATTAGTTTTCCTCTTCTTTTTTAAAGACATTTGAATTAAATTTTACAAATAATTAAAAATCAAAGTATGTTAGGCTTTTTTAGGAAAATTAGTTTATTAGAAGGGATTTCGTATTTATCTCTTTTTTTTATTTCAATGCCTTTAAAATATGTTTTCGATTATCCTGATGCCAATAAAGTTGTAGGGTATATTCATGGTTTTCTTTTTGTTACCTATATTATACTGGTTTTTTTACTTAGACTAGAGGAAAAGTGGGATTTAAAGAAAACAGCAATAATTTTATTGTGTTCTGTTATTCCTTTCGGAACTTTTTGGATGGATAAGAAATATTTACGCTGATTGTACCTTATAAACCACTTGAATTCAATTTATAGGCTTAGCATTAATAATAGCGAGTAACACCCTTTTTTTCAAGATTATTATTTTTAGTGCTAATTAGTTTAAGCACGGCATTTTCATAAAAACACTATCATAAGATTTTTTTTATTTTTGAGTTGAAAAACATTTAAAAATAACAGGCTTATGACAGCTAAAAAAAGCAAATTAGAAAGTATT
>ENA-ORXM01001553-ORXM01001553.1-marine-metagenome-genome-assembly--contig:-NODE-1553-length-31519-cov-4.851632_pt1 | contig 31519 bp, 28 predicted proteins | sample MGYA00237867_ERZ511480 | MGnify/ENA primary metagenome ERZ511480 (study PRJEB26309, sample SAMN06266103) | marine metagenome | isolation source: Algal blade | place: United Kingdom:Sidmouth, United... | reverse complement strand
TGAATAATTTCGAATACGACTTCATTGGGTGCATCGTCGTGCAAGGCGCGGACCAAGGTTTGCGCTACGTCGTCTCGACTGATCTCACCGGGTTCCGATAGTTTGGATTCCAGTTTTATGGTACCTTTTCCGGGATTGTCGTTCAATGTGCCGGGACGCACGATGGTATAGTTGAGGCCGCTCTGCTTTAAAAATTCGTCGGCATTATGCTTTGCTTTTAAATATTCTTGTAGTTCATCTGATTCTTCAGGATTTTCAGCACCGAGCGAGCTGAGCATCACGAATTTTTTAACTCCCGCCTTACTGGCTTCCCGAATCAGATTTTTCGCTCCTTCTTGATCTACCGCAATAAGGTTTTCGCCTCCCGAACCTGCTGCAAAAATAACCTTGTCGATATTCTTGAGGGCATGTGCCACATTCTCGGTCAAATCGGCCAACACCGCCTTGACGTTTTGAGATTTAAAATCCTCGTAGTATTCTTTCTTACGTACCATCGCCACAGGCGTAAAGTACTGCGATGAAGTCAATAGGGATATCACTTTTTTTCCAATTTTTCCGTGCGCGCCGGCAACCAATATATTATGCATCTTATGATTTTATTAATTGTTCAAAGTCAAAGTAAATTATCAAAGACAACATTTTTAATTCAAAAAGATTAAAATCTACCCCGATTAAATAAAAGACATGTCTTGGTATGTTTCAACGATTGGCGGATAAAACATATGATTATTTTTTTGCTGAAGTCCTTTGGACTTTTTTGAGTTGGCAAAGATTAGCCTAGCAGTCGGCAAGTAGTTTCTTTCGATCCCAAAAAGTTTAAACTACCACATTACCTGTTTCCACATTGTGAAGGGTATCTTGCTTTTTACCATTATTTCGGTTATTCTTGAAAAGGATTTCACGGAGTAGATAATCAGCGAAGAAATGCTGGCCTATTTTTTGGGAAAGCGATAGCGCATTTTTTCCAATATGAACTCAAGACGAGTTCTAAGCCTATAAAAATTTAAAACAAAAAGAAATATGCAATACAGAAGATTTGGTAGAACCGATTGGCAAGTCAGTGAAATCGGTTATGGTATGTGGGGCATGGCCGGTTGGAAGGAGTCTGACGATGAACAGTCTGCAAAGTCATTGGACCTGGCCGTTGAGAATGGGGTAAACTTTTTCGATACGGCGTGGGGCTATGGGGAAGGCCATAGCGAAGAACTTCTAGGGGAATTAGTGAGAAGGCATCCGAATACAAAATTATATACGGCCAGTAAGATTCCGCCGATGAATTTCCAGTGGCCGGCAAAGCCTGAATATGCTTTTGAAGATTCGTACCCTACCAACCATATTATCGAATATACAGAGAAGACCCTGAAGAATTTGGGCATGGAACGTATAGACCTTATGCAGTTTCATACGTGGGACGATGGTTGGTCAAATCGTGACGAATGGAAACGGGCCATCGAAGATCTAAAAAAGGCAGGAAAAATAGCGGCCATGGGCATCAGTGTCAACCGTTGGGAACCTGAAAATGGAATTGAAGCCCTTAAAACCGGGCTCATCGATGCCGTACAGGTCATCTACAATATTTTCGACCAGAATCCTGAAGATGCACTTTTTCCACTTTGTGGGGAAAAGGATATTGCAGTAATCGCTCGTGTACCCTTTGACGAGGGCACCCTCACGGGAAACATCACCAAGGAAACTACCTTTCCGGAGGGAGATTGGCGTGGCACCTATTTCGTACCCGAAAACCTGAATTCGAGCGTTGAGCATGCCGATGCGCTACGCCCTTTAATTCCCGAGGGAATGACCATGGCCGAGATGGCCTTGCGTTTTATTTTGGAGAACAAAACGGTCGGTACGACCATACCCGGTATGCGAAAGCAGCGTAACGTTTTGGCGAACACCGCTACTAGCGACGGCAAAGGGCTACCAAAAGAATTGCTGCAAGAACTAAAAAAGCATCGTTGGGATAGAACGCCAACGGAATGGTCGCAATAGGCGCTATTTTATTTTGTCCAGTTCCGCGGTATAGATTCTTTTGTAGGTACCATCTTTGAGCCTCAAGTTCAACCATTGGTCTACAAAGGCCTTAAAAGTATGGTCTACAGGCATGAGATACCCCATTTCAAAAAAATTGAAAGGTCGATCGGGATTGACGGCTTCCAGTTCGGGGTGTAGCCTTTCTTGTATGCGGGTCTCCATGGCATCTGTAATCATTACATCTGCTTTGCCATCAACTATTTTTTGAAAAATACTGAGATTGTCTTCGTTAAGGATAAGGGTGGCCTTTGGGAAATTCGCTCTGGAAAAAATTTCGTTCGTACCTCCGGGGTTAACGATGGCCCGAACCCCCTCTTTATTTATAGCATCGAGGGTTTTAAACATGTGTACGTTTTCATCTCGGGTAATCGCCGCTTTTCCACTGGACAGCAAAGGGATGCTGAACAGGGCTTCTTTTTGTCTTTCTAGTGTTATCGTAATTCCACTCATAGCAATGTCGAAGGCATTTGACCGTAAATCAGAGAGGAGGGAGGGCCATGTAGTTCTGACAAATTGAACTGCTACCCCGAGCGATTCGGCCAAATCTTTGGCCAACTCGATATCCAAACCATAATATGTTTTCGATTCGGAAGACCTCTGATAGGAGAACGGCAGAAAGTCTCCTGTCGTTCCTACTTTTAAAACGCCTCTTTCTTGAATTTGTTTAAGACGGGAGGGCTCGGCGACCTGACTATACGATTCGTTTTGTCGACTTACGCTTTCGACCGAAGAACAGGATACAAGTAAAAAGCCGATAAAAAATATTACTGCTAATCGTTGTTTCAAATTCAGTCTGCAGACGTAATGGCTCATTTTCATCTTATTTCGCGAACAACTGCCCCATATCTTTAAAAGCTTTGAATTCCAGCGCATTTCCTGCCGGATCTGAAAAGAACATTGTTGCTTGTTCCCCGACCTGTCCTTCAAAACGCACGTAGGGCTCGATAATAAAAACCACGCCTTTGCCTTTGAGCGCTTCGGCGAAGCTTTGGAAGGTATCCCACGGCAGCACTACGCCATAATGTGGAACTGGTACGTCGTGACCATCCACGGGATTGTGGTGTAAATTTTCAGTATTCTTTTTTGGTTTGTAATGAATGACCAACTGATGACCGAACAGATTAAAGTCGACCCAATGGTCGCTACTACGACCTTCTTCACAGTTTAAAACTTCACCATAAAAGGTGCGGCATTCTGCCAAGTTATGTACGGGTATGGCGATGTGAAAAGGAGTAACCTCTGGCATGACTTGCGTTTAAATTATTTCGTAAGAAGGGTTTCTGACACTTCGAAAATAGTCAATTCCTATAAATTCAAAAACCCGACGATCCGCTCATTGATATGCTGTTGGTGCAGCGAATGGCCTAGACCTTTGGTTCGAATAAAGGTGCTGTCCTGCCAATCGGCATGTACTTGCTCAGAAGCGTGAAATGGAGCAAGCTTGTCGAGTTCGTCGTGAATCAGTAGTCCCTTTTTGGTATTGTTCTTTACAAAACGGGAAGATGAGAAATCTTGAACCTCGTGACCAAAGCGCTCGACAACCAGGGCTTTGAATGCCTTCAATACCTGATTGTTAAAGCCCACAAGATTCTGATAATGAGCGAGAAGTTCTTTGAACTCCGATGGTGAGCCTATGGTTACGATTTTTTTCGTATCACTTTTGCTTCGTTTGAATTCATCGAACAAGATGGCCATACCCCCAAAGGAGTGGCCGATCAGATGTTTTGGGGAGTACGTTTTGATTATTTCATGAATGCAATCTGAATAGAGGGGGAGATGCAGATGTTTTCCCGACGAATTGCCATGTCCCGGTGCATCGAAAGCGACAATATCATAATCGTTTGCCCGTAATGTTGCGATAAGGTTGCGCCAACGGAAGCTATTGCTTTCCCAACCGTGTACGAGCAAGACCCTGTCTTTGTTTCCCGTCCAACGGTAGATTTGTAGTTGATGCCCACAGGTTTCCAAAACTTCATGTTTGGCCACTTCAAGATAAGCTTGTTGCTTGGGTAATACTTTTCCCCTTCGAATAGTGCTAAAGACTTCAAAGGTTTTCTCGGCCGCTTTTTTCTTGGAAAATAGAGCCAATACGTTAAAATAGAATCCGTAGAGTTTCGGAAGAATTTTGTTCAGGAATTTATGCATGTTTTGCCAATTCAGTTACTTTAGGTAACTTAGTTATAAAGTAATACCAATTTAAGGCTTCTTTGGTTGATTTAAAAGAAGTTGCAAAAATAACAGTAAGTATGCGAATGGAAACTATTACTGAAAACCAAAAGGTTAGGGCGGCAAAAAAACTGAAAAAAATGTTCGGACATATCGATTACCGTACCGAACATCATTGTCCCATTCGCGATGTGATGGCCTTGGCCTCCGACAAGTGGAGTATTCTTATTATTTTGTATTTGGGGTATTATCCGGTTCTGCGTTTTAATAGATTAAAGAAAGAGGTCTATGGCATTTCAAGCAAGGTATTGAGCGAACGTCTAAAACATCTCGAAGGCGATGGCTACCTTGAAAGAAAAATGTATGCGGAAGTACCGATTCGTGTTGAATACAAATTGACCGATTTCGGACATTCGTACTTACAAAAATTAATCGAACTTACGGAGTGGGCGGAGAAGCATAAAGGGTATGTGATGGATAATCGAGAGCGGTTTCAAAAGGAGTAGCTACTACTATTCTTTTAAAGATTAGGCGTAAGTTTATAGCATCAAAACAAAACACATTTTTCATAAAACTCCGTGCACTTTGTGTAGAACTTTGCGCTCTCCGTGGTTATATAGGTAGTATTTCTTTAACCACAAAGTCCTCAAAGAAAGGGCACAAAGGGCGCAAAGCTCGCAATATTCTTATTGACTACCTACAAGAGTACGATTACTTCATGGGTTTCCGTTTGATCATTCCCCCTTTAATGTCCTTTACAACCCCCATCACGATAAATGCGGATTTGTCTATTTTATCGATTTCGGTACTTAGTCGCGCCAATTCGAGACGGGTCATTACCGTGTAAATGATTTCCATTGATTTGCGTTCTCCGTCTTGACCGAATCCGCCCTTTCCGTTGTACATGGTGCAGGCTCTTCTCATTTTTTCGGTCAACATAATGCGTATCTCCTCGTTTTTCGGGGAAATAATTGTAACACCGATATATTCTTCAACGCCGTCGACTACATAATTTACCGTCTTGGCCGCAACCAAATAGGTAAGAATAGCATAAAGTGCAACTTCGATAGAAAGCAAATAGGCTCCCGCGGAAAAAATTAATATATTAATGAGCAGCAAAACATCACCGATGGTCAGATGCCATTTTCGACTGAGGTAGATTGCTAGCACTTCCGTACCGTCGATGACACTGCCTCCGCGCATGGCCATTCCGATGCCCAGGCCCAAAAAGAATCCTCCGAAAACGGCAATCAATAATTTATCACTGGTTATGATGGGGTAGGGTACAAAATGAACGACTATCGCCAGTGCAATAATGGCCAAGATACTTTTAAGGGCGAATTTGGTCCCGATGGTCTTGGCGCCTAGAATAATAAAAGGCAAGTTTACGATGACGAGTAAAAGCCCCAACGAGATATTTGATTTTACCCTTATTAAAAGGGAGACGCCCGTAGCACCGCCATCAATAAACTCATTCGGAAGTAGAAAACCTTTTAGCCCAAAACCCGCCGCGGATACGCCGATAGCGATGAACAAAAGCTCCTTAATGGCATGGGACAGCTCGACCTGCCCCGACCGGACTTCTTTGGCAAGCTGACGTTTCGATATTTCCTCGGTACCGCCCTTAGTTTTCAGCTTGCTCTTGGCACGCTCTACCAACAAAAACTGTAATAGTGGATTCATAGTGCGTACTTTGTTTGATGTATGTTTATAGGAACCTTTTTTACCTCAGTGCATAATTTTAGCCGGTAACCAAACTTACATTTTGTTTTAGATTTGAACTTGACTTGAACTTGAATCTTAGTTCAGTCCCAAGCTACCATCATATACTTGAGCTTGGCATCATCGGGAATTTGCACCGCCTCGATATTTACACTTGATGCATATCGTAGGCTTGATGGTAATTCTTCTTTGCTAATGGTAAAGTAAACGTCAGTGTTCTTTAATAAAAGTACAACATTGTTCATTGAGGTTATCACTTTTCGAATAGAGTAATTGTCTTTAATATCCTTAAAAGTACTACTGAGTCCTACGCCTTTTTCTGTTAAAAAGCGCTTATCTTCGATACGAATGTTTTCAATGGTAGGAATACTATCTGAACTCGGGGTCAGGGTCAACAAATGTTTGCCGCCTTTTTCGAAAATCTTGATTTTTTTGCTATTGTTCGCGGTATTGATTATCGTAGAATCTTTTACGATGGAATCATTCTCGTAAATTACTTCTATATCTCTGGCAAGACTGATTCTATCTAGTTTTCCGATAGCGTCTTTCGTAATCAGGAACTCCGTGTCCATTTCTTTTTCGCAGCTAACCATAAAAAGAAGCAGGCAGCTTAATACTATAATACTCCGCATATTTGGGTCAAATAATTTATTGGTTTCAGTTTTGGTCTTCGTTGCTTTACACTAATATCGCTTTGAATTGGTATAAAGGTATGTCTAAGAGCCCCCTTAACGCATCACCTTTTTTAGAACTCCCAAGACACCTCGAATAAAGGTGGCACTGGTCAGCACCTTTATAACAGGATTTTGCCGTGTACTGGTTCTTCTTCGCGATGTTCGCGGTTTTGCTTTTGCCTCTTCGGCGGCGACTTCGGCCTTCTCGATTTTTTCGTTCAAAATTTCATAGGCACTTTCACGGTCGATAACATCCCCGTATTTTTTGACCAAGTTCGAGTTTTTGATTACTGATTTTAGTTCGCTGGCCGTCAGCACATCCATACGGCTCATGGGGGCACGGAGAAGGGTAGCGGCCAATGGTGTTGGTCTTCCTTTCTCGTCGAGCGCCGATATGAGGGCCTCTCCGATACCGAGGGAAGTCAATACCTCTTTTGTGTCATAGAATTCCGATTCCGGATAGTTTTCGGCGGTCAGTTTTATCGCCTTTCGATCCCGCGCGGTAAAGGCCCGTAGCGCATGTTGAACTTTAAGGCCCAATTGCGAAAGCACCTCATTCGGAACGTCAGTCGGGTTTTGAGTGACAAAATAAAGACCGATTCCCTTTGAGCGTATCAGTTTTACGATATTCTCTATCTGGTCAAGCAATGCCTTTGAGGCTTCGCTAAAGATAAGGTGTGCCTCGTCGATAAATAGAATGAGTTCGGGCCGGTCACTATCGCCCTGCTCGGGAAACGTGCTGTAAATTTCCGCTAAAAGGCTTAACATAAAGGTGGAAAAAAGTTTTGGCCGATCTTGAATATCCGTCAAGCGGATGATGTTGATATACCCCCTTCCATTTTCATCGATTCGGGTAAGGTCGTCGACTTCGAACGATTTTTCACCGAAGAACAGTTCGGCGCCCTGCTGTTCCAGTTCAATAATTTTTCTGAGGATAGTGCCCGTAGAACTGGTCGATATGCGACCGTAATCTTTGGTAAATTCTTTTTTTCCTGCCCCGGTGGCGTATTGCAGTACTTTTTTGAAATCCTTTAAATCGAGTAGTGGCAGCTTGTTGTCATCGCAGTATTTAAAGACCACGGCAACGATGCCCTCTTGGGTGGTAGTTAGGTCGAGTATTCGAGACAAGAGGGTAGGACCGAATTCCGACACCGTTGCCCTTAGTTTTACCCCATCTTGTTCGGATAGGGAGAGAATTTCTACGGGAAAAGACTTGGCCTCGAACGGGAGTCCGATTTTCGCGTGGCGTTCATCGATTTTAGGATGCCCGGGACTCGGTTGTGCGATACCGCTCAAATCTCCTTTCAAGTCCATCAAAAGTACAGGTATGCCCTTGTCGGACAGATTTTCGGCTATGACCTGTAGTGTTTTGGTTTTTCCCGTACCGGTAGCCCCCGCAATGAGTCCATGTCGGTTGAGTGTTTTGAGCGGAACTTTTACATGCGCATTTGTAACGGCTTCCCCATCGAGCATGGCGGCTCCCATGACGATATAGTCTCCTTTCGTAGTGTAACCGGTTTCTATATGTTCGAGAAATTCTTCTTTGGTGGCCATTTGATTTATTTTAAGGTAAAAATAATGGAATTTTCGGTTGTTCTTGTAAGGGGCATTAAACTTTTGTCCCACTACCTATTTTAGAGTACATGCGAGAATTCCGTAGTTTAAAGAATTTTTAAAGGAATTTTTTCCCCTTGCGTGCGAACGAAAGGGGCGTATCTTTGCAAAATGCTTAAGGAAGAAGTTTTAGCGGCGGTAGACAATGGAACCTTTTTGCCCTTGATGGAAGAATTTTATACCATACAGGGAGAAGGCTTTCATAAAGGAACGGCGGCCTATTTTATTCGTGTCGGTGGCTGTGACGTGGGTTGCCATTGGTGCGATGTAAAAGAAAGTTGGAATGCCGAGACCCATCCACCTACTGATATTCAAAACATTGTTGAAAACGCGGTAAAGTATTCTGATACCATTGTAGTCACTGGGGGCGAACCCTTGACTTGGAATATGAAGCCTTTGACCGATGCCTTAAAAGCGAAGAACCTACAAACCCATATCGAGACTTCGGGAGCGTATCAGTTAACAGGTTTTTGGGATTGGATTTGTCTATCTCCCAAAAAAAACAAACTCCCGGAAGGTGAGATTTACGATGTGGCCCATGAACTTAAGGTCATCGTGTATAATAAACATGACCTGATTTTTGCCGAGCAAGAGGCTGCTAAAGTGAACGAAAAATGCATATTATATTTACAGCCCGAATGGAGCGTACGTGAAAAAGTAACACCTTTAATTGTTGATTACGTCATGCAAAATCCCAAATGGAAGGTGTCGTTACAGACGCATAAGTATTTGAATATTCCTTAACCTTTTTAGGAGTTAGGAGTTAGGAGTTAGGAGTTAGAAGTGCACGGTTCTGGATTTTTCTATAGTTAAAATTTCCACGTGTGCAGTTGAGTAGCTATCTTCCTCCATTGGAAGCTAAGTCCAACAGACACTCGCTATCGAGATTGGGTGGGTCTACCATGGGACCTTTTGCAGCTTGTGACTCAAGTAGTTTGAGCATGCTTTTTCCACTTAATATACATCCGGGCTTGAGACCGGTCTCACTTTTGGCATACTTCGATTTACCCTTGTTCGATGGTCCTCCGAACTGTAGTTCGGCCCGCATAAGACAGCCTTCTACGTCACAGTGACTATTGCCCATAGTCATGCCTTCTTCGTCCAATACGGGTTCACCGTTTTCATCCCTTTGAATATCTTCATGGTCGTTGACAGGTTCCGTACCCAAATTGACAAGTCCGAAAAGATGTCCGAATTCATGGTTCAATGTAGCGTTCTCTACATCGGCATCGAAGATGAATATGCTCTGATCGGCCAATCTTCGAACGGTAACTTCATGAATGATCATAGAAGTATTGCGATATACGGCCCCAAGGGTAACCAAACCCTCTTCTAGATCATCACCTTCTGCGGGAGCATCCCCGAAATAAATATAAACTGCCAAAGTATCGCCATCATTATAAACAGTTCTGTTTTCGCTTTCAAGGTCAGCGATTTCATCGAGTGTAAGGTCTTCTTCTCCGGGAGACTCGAGTTCGGTAAACACCACTTCAATAGCGTCTTTAAACGTTCTTTCCCTTAAAAAAGCCATAAAACCATCCATAGCTTCTTGAGTAGGTCGAAAGCCATCTACATAGGCAATTTCTATCTTTAATTTCGTGAAGTTGTCGTTGGAAAGAAGGTCATTGGCGGAATCACCTGTGCCTAATAAGTTCGCGGTTTTATCGACTGCTTTAGGTATCTCGGACGTTGTGTCGTCTTCAGAATTACTGGAACATGCCAATAACAATCCTAATAGAAGAACTACTGTAATCCAATGCGTCTTTTTCATTTACTTTTTTTTGTAATTGTATGTATAACGCAAAAAATGTTCCATTTCATATCACTTTACCGATAATCTTGCTAAATAGTCGAAATGTTCGCCTTTACTTACAAGCTCGCAGTCGAGTCCACGACCTATTGCCACTTCTTCTAAGGTATGATAATCTATGTATAACCAAAGAAAAGGTTCACTTTTAAGGTCCTTGTACTTCATTGTAAATTCGACTTGACCATAGTAAGAACCCGTATCTGGCACCCATCGCCCGCCATTTTCATCTTCGTCGAACATATAGATGATGTCACTTGAATCAAGTAGAATTTGTCCACCAGGTTTCAGCAGGTTTTTTAGATGTTCGAAGAAATCGCCAAGTTTGGGCAATTGGCCGACAATACCAATACCGTTCATCAGCATCAACAAGGTATCGAATTGACCTTTGGAAAAATTATAGATATTTGAGTATTCGGTCTTCGCGATTCCCCTGAGCTGACAGGTCTTCACTGCTCCTTTTGAATAATCAAGTGCGGTAACTTTGAATCCTTTTTTTTGTAGGTAAAGGCTGTGGCTTCCGGCACCGCATCCGATGTCTAAAACCTCTCCTCTGCATAGCTCCAAGGCCTTTTTTTCTAGAACGGGCATGTCACTATGTGCTCGAAAAAGATAGGGTAGGGGAATGGTATCTTTTTCGTCCAGAGAGGAAAAAGTAACGATATCCTCGGAATAATTTCCGTTTTGATAATCCAATAAGGCTGTTCCGAGAATGTCGCGCATGTTCGAAAGTATTATTCTGCAAAAATGGACTTTTTAGGTATTTCTTACCTAGTTTTGGACGGATAATCGAGAAAAATGGAGAAGGAAATAGCCCAACTTCCAAAAAAGGCGAAGGAAAAGTATAATGAGAACAAAAAGTTTTTTGCCAAACTTAAAAAGCGACCTCCAAAGAAACTGGATTATTTGATGAACGAGCTGCATGAGGTGGAGTTCGAGCATACCGATTGTTTGAAGTGTGCAAATTGCTGTAAGACTACTGGCCCTCTTTTTACAAAAGCGGATATCGAAAGAATATCAAAACATTTTCGGCAAAAACCACAATTATTTATTGAACAATACCTTCGAATCGATGAAGATAACGACTATGTATTACAACAGGTACCCTGTGCTTTCCTAGGGGAAGACAACTACTGTTCTATATACAATGTTCGGCCAAAAGCGTGCCGAGAGTTTCCGCATACGGATCGAAAGAAATTCCATCAAATTACCGATTTGACCCTGAAGAATGTTGCGATTTGTCCCGCGGCATTCAACATTGTTGAAATCATGAAGAAAAGAATAGGTAGCAAGTAGTTAAAGTTGAAAGTTCTATCGAAACAAATACGACCATAAAGCTATGGAACCACGAATAGAAGTATTGCAAGAAAAAAAGTTGGTCGGGCAGGCGGCAAAGATGAGCTTGGCCAACGACCGTACTTTTGAATTATGGAGTGGGTTTATGCCCAAAAGAAAACTCGTAAAGAGTATCGTAGGCACCGATTTGTACTCTGTTCAGGTATATCCAAAATTGCCGGATGCCAAAAATTTCGGACCAAATATCGAATTTGAAAAATGGGCCGCGGTCGAAGTATCCGAATTCACGGATAACGCCGAGAATTTTGAAACCTTGGTACTACCAAATGGACTCTACGCTGTTTTTATCCATAAAGGTGGCCCAGGCGATTTTCATAAAACGGTAAAGGCCATTCATTTCGATTGGCTGCCCGATTCAGGATACAGTCTGGATCATAGGCCCCATTTTGAATTGTTGGGCGAAAAGTACAAGAACAACCATCCCGACTCTGAAGAAGAGGTTTGGATACCGATTGTGAAAAGTGTGAACTAGTAGTCGGCAGTGACAGTAAGCAGTTTGCGGTATTCGTTAAGGTTTAAGTACGCCTGAAGGCTTTTTCAAGGTTCAAGGGGGTGAATTTAACTAAACCTTCGCCTTCAACATTGCCCCCACCGACTACCAACTAAAGACTAGAGACTAAATAGCAACTTTCTTATCTTTGCCCAATGGAATCCATTATTAACTATTTCGAGACCATACCTTCATTGCACCGCTCGATACTCTTGGTCGGGGGTATCACTTTTTTCTGGTTGTTGGAAGGTGCCGTTCCACTTTTCAGGTTTACCTACAAAAAATGGCGGCATGCACTGCCCAATTTGTTTTTTACCTTGACCACGATTATCGTGAATTTCGCTCTGGCATTTTTGCTGCTAAAAACGGCGGACTGGGCGGCAAGCAACGATTTCGGAATCATCAATTGGCTGCCCGAAATACCGTTATGGCTTTATGTAATAATTGGAGTGCTACTTCTTGATTTAATCGGGGCCTATTTGGCCCACCTCGTCGAACATAAGGTCAAGCCCCTTTGGATGATTCATCTGGTACACCACACGGATCATAATGTAGATACGACAACCGCAAATCGCCATCATCCCTTGGAAAGCATGATACGCTTCGTTTTTACCCTCGCGGGAGTTTTGATTATCGGTACCCCAATCGGTATCGTGATGTTATATCAATCCCTTTCTTTGGTGGCGACCCAATTTGGTCATGCAAATATCAAGTTGCCCCGTCGCGTCGATGAGGCACTTAGTTGGATTATCATTTCGCCCGATATGCATAAGGTTCACCATCACTACAAGTTGCCGTATACAGATTCGAACTATGGCAATATATTCGCTATTTGGGACCGCATTTTTGGCACATACATGAAATTTGATAGGGATGCTATTGTTTATGGAGTGGATACTTTTCCTGATGAGGTTGAGAATGCAAGCATTAAGGGGCTTCTCAAACAACCATTTCACAAATATCGAAAACCGACTACCCACGCAAAGGTCAATGGATGATTTCTTACTGTGATCAAATGAGGGTTACACGGAAAGTACTACGAATCTTATATTAGTACATCAGATATTTTGACCGTACCTTTTTGAACTTTTCCAGATCGGCTTGCCAAGTTTCCTTGATTTCGGCTTCCGAAAGACCTGATTCTATTTGCTTTTGAAGTTTTGTTTGGCCTGCATGTGCGGTAAAACCATCAGTATTGAAAACAGCAGTCTTATCTTCTGAATTGATATAGGCATCCAAAAGCCATTGTAAAGAGACTTCGTTCATTTTCGGGATTTCCGACAAATCTTTTCCAAAACACTTTTCACCCTCTTCCTTCGGATACTTCGACCCAAAATTCGGTTTCGGGGTATAGCTAAAACTATATTGTGTGCTATCTAAAAAAGAAGCTCCATAGCGCTGAAATTGAAATTCGGTGCCACGACCGGCATTGACGTTTGTACCCTCAAAAAGTCCCAAGCTCGGATAAAGGTTAATGGCCTTGTCATTGGGCAGATTGGGCGAAGGTCTCACGGGTAGTGCATATTCGGTATCGTGCGCCCAGTTTTCCAAGGTAATTACTTTAAGGTCTGCCTTTTTACCACCTGCAAGCCAACCTTCTCCATTGATCATATTTGCGTATTCACCAATCGTCATACCGTAGACGAGGGGTATTTTGGTCATTCCCAAAAAACCGGTATGTAGCTTTTCCATGGTCGGGCCATCTACATAGTGGGCGTTAGGGTTGGGGCGATCTAACACAATTACCGGTACCTTGTGTGAGGCACAGGCTTCCATTACCAACTGTAAAGTCGCGATGTAGGTATAGAAACGCACACCGACATCTTGAATATCAAATAGCACCAAATCTAAGTCTTTGAGCTGTTCTGCCGTAGGCTTTCGATTTTTTCCGTATAGGGAAATTAGCGGCAGTCCTGTTTTTTCATCTACACCATCTTTCACCTTTTCACCGGCGTCGGCCGCACCTCGAAAACCGTGTTCGGGTGCAAATACTTTTTTGATATCGACATTCAGGGAAATCAATGAATCGACCAAATGTACATACCGTATCGGTTCTTTCTTTTCCGTCGTCAAAGTAGTATCCACACCGATATTTTTGAAAATAATGCTGGTCTGGTTGGCGACTACACCTACCTTTTTGCCCAGCAAATCTTTTACATAGGCCTCGGTTCGATTTGCAGAAACCACTACGGGTTTAGTTAAAACCGTGTCTTGGGTTACGACCTCATTATCGGCTACAACCTTGGCTGCATTAGGCTGGTTTCCACAGGCAAGAAATATTAAAAACCAAATGAAAACTGTACTTTTGAACGACTTTAAATACCCCATAGATTGAATTTCGAATATTTTTTGGCCAAGCGGCTCATCAAAGGCGAGGCCCATAAAATTAGTATTTCCGCACCAATAATAAAAATAGCGATTGCGGCAATTGCCCTTGGGGTGGTTATGATGCTCATAGCCATTGCCACAGGTGACGGACTTCAATATAAAATACGGGAGAAAGTTGCTGCTTTCAAAGGGCATATACAGATTTCGAATTATGATAATAACGCTTCTGATGTTTCCGTTGTACCCGTTGACCTAGAGCAAGATTTTTACCCTAAGTTTACTTCCGTTGATGGCATCTCGCATATTCAAGCGGTCGCAAGTAAGGGTGGGATTATCCGCACCGAAGATACTTTTGAGGGTATTATCGCAAAAGGGGTCGGAGAGGATTATAATTGGTCGGTATTCCAAGAGTATATTGTAGATGGTGAACTACCCGACTACAAGGGCGAACTTAACGAACAAGTACTGATGTCAAGTCTCATGGCAAACCGTCTACAGCTCAAGACCGGTGATAGTTTCTACGCCTTTTTTCTGAAAGATGATGACGTTTCGAAAATGCCAAATCAACGTCGGTTTACAATTTCCGGACTTTACGACAGTGGATTTGAGGAATTCGATGGGGCCTATCTCTTCATCGATATTCGCCATATTCAGCGTATGAACAAATGGAAGGAGAACCAAGTAGGAAACTTTGAGGTCTTCTTGAACAATTTTGATGACATTGATATCAAGAGCAAGGAGATTTACGGTAAAACAGTTTCCGAGTTGGATACCCAGACCATTGTGGACAAGTACTACAAGATTTTCGAATGGATCGGTCTTTTCGATTTCAATACGCTGCTCATCATCGGTATCGTAATTATCGTAAGCGGGTTCAACATGATTACCGCTTTATTGGTATTGATACTCGAACGTACCCAAATGATCGGTATATTAAAAGCGTTAGGTTCCGCAAATTGGAGCATACGAAAAGTCTTCTTGTACAATGCGGCCTACTTGATCGGTATCGGTCTGCTCTGGGGCAATATCATTGGTCTTGGCGCACTCTGGGTACAGCATCGGTTTCAAGTTTTAAAGTTTCCGAACCCCAAAGAATATTACATCGATTACATACCGGTACATATAGATTTCTGGACCGTTATTTTTTTGAATATCGGAGTCTTATTGCTCTGCTTGTTGATGTTACTCATACCCTCATATAGTATTACCAAGATTACACCCATAAAGGCGATCAAGTTCGAGTGACCCAAAAGGTTTGGGTTTCTTCTGGGTCAAAACTTAAAACCTAATCTTATCTTTGTACCGATGGATTACGCAAAGAACATATTGGAAACCATTGGTAACACACCTTTGGTAAAACTTAATAAATTGACCGCCGAGCTACCGTGTCTGGTATTGGCAAAATACGAAACTTTTAATCCCGGAAATTCGGTAAAAGACCGTATGGCATTGCAGATGATTGCCGATGCAGAGGAAGCCGGAGTTTTAAAACCCGGGGGAACTATAGTAGAAGGCACTTCGGGTAATACCGGCATGGGCCTGGCACTCGCCGCCACGGTAAAAGGCTATAAGCTTATCTGTGTCATGAGCGACAAACAGTCCAAAGAAAAAGTGGACATCTTAAAGGCGATGGGCAGCGAGGTGCATGTTTGCCCTACCGATGTCGAACCGGAAGACCCTCGTAGTTACTATTCGACGGCGAAACGTTTGGCAAAAGAAATTCCCGGGGCCTGGTATGTGAACCAGTACGACAATCCGAGCAATTGTAAGGCGCATTATAAAACAACCGGCCCTGAAATTTGGGAACAGACCGAAGGTAAAGTTACCCATTTCGTAGTGGGCGTAGGAACCGGAGGTACGGTATCGGGTGTCGGTTCGTACTTAAAAGCCAAAAACCCTGATATAAAGGTCTGGGGTGTAGATACCTATGGGTCTGTGTTTAAGAAGTACCACGAAACCGGTGTTTTTGACCCGAATGAAATCTATCCTTATATCACGGAGGGTATTGGAGAAGACATCCTTCCTAAAAATGTCAATTTTGGCATTATCGACGGGTTTACCAAGGTAACTGACAAAGACGCCGCTGTCTATACACAGCGATTGGCCAAGGAAGAGGCGATGTTCTTGGGCAACTCAGCAGGAGCGGCAATAAAGGGCGTACTGCAGCTCAAGGAACATTTCACCAAAGACGATGTGGTCGTAGTGCTTTTCCATGATCATGGCAGTCGCTATGTGGGCAAGATGTTCAATGACGACTGGATGAAAGATAAGGGCTTTTTAAAATAGTTTTTGAAGATGATAACGTTGAAACTTGAAGATTCAAAGGTGAAAATCGACGCTGGCGAATTGGTGGGTTATCAAGTCGATGGGCATGAATACATACACCAAAAGGGGAGTCCGGGTTGGCGTAGTGCCGATACCGAAATGTTTCCCATTATCGGTCCCACCGCCGAAGCGGGCTTTCACGTTCAGACCCCGCGCGATATTGCCGTTCAAGACCAACACGGTCTGCTGCGTGAGCTTGATTATGAACTTATCTCACAAACGGATACCGAGGCTGTTTTTCAAAAGAATTATAAAGCCAGAACTCCGGTACTAAACTCAAAATATCCTGAAAAATCAAATAAGAAATATCTGTTTTGGACCTATGATTTCGGCTTCGAAAAGAAGTTTGAGCTGACCTCGGCGGGACTTCAAATTACATTCACGATTTCCGGGGAGCGCGATACGCCTTTTATGTTGGGGTACCACCCGGCATTTAGACTGTATTCGGAAAAACCAGAGATTGTTGTCGGCGACAAAACAATTTCATTGGGCGAAATTCTTGCGGTCGGAAGCAGGGCTTTGGAGGTTCCGAATTGTGAGGAAATCCTTTTACGCGATAAGAAGAAGCTCCTTTTAAGAACCGAAGGCTTCGGAAATTTTATGCTCTGGACCGAAGTGACCAATATGGTCTGTATAGAACCGATTACCTTTTACCCCTATGCGGTAGAGCAGAGAGATTTACACCAGGGTTTTCAATTTTTAAAGGATACTGAGCAGGTTTTCAAGGTTTACATTCGAGCTTTGATTTAGTACACCATTAGAAAATCGAATCCACATGGGTTTTAGTTTGCCTATTGAAAATTTGTTATGTTGAAAGATTAAGTCAATTACAATCATAGGTGCGATTTTAGGGGTAATTACGATTTTTCGTTGCCGAAGATGTATTTTCTGTAAAGAACCCTTATTCAAAGTTTAAATTTAATTTTGTGAAATTTGAGCAGATGGTTTATGTGTGATATTACACAACATCGATTGTTATGTACCAATTCACTTGCTATTTTGATTGTATTCTTGCTGAGTTCATGTAGAGACTTTGAACCACAAAGTGTTTTTAATATGAAAGAAGAAAATGAGCAAATTGTAGTGCCGTGTAATAATTGTGATAAAACTTTCGAACACAATGACATTAAGAGAAAATATACTTTGCACGTGCCCAAAAACCTTAAGAAAAATGCACCATTGGTTTTTTATCTTCATGGCACAGGGGCAGATGCTTCAAAGTTGGAATGGATGGGCTTAAACAAAATCGCGGACACTAATGGATTCGTGGTTGTGTATCCGCAAGGTCTTCCACGTGAAGCTCCATGGTGGAAAAAAGGCAAATCAATTTGGAACTCGGTACGCCCGGAAAGTAAGCCGGATGATCTTGGTTTTCTTGTGGCATTGGCCGAATATTTACAGCAGGTTTATGGTTTAAATCCGGATAGAACGTTTACAAGTGGCAATTCGAACGGAGGCTTTATGAGCTATCATTTGGTAGCGCAAAGACCAGATGTGTTCAGGGCCTCAGCTTGCTTAAATTCTACGGTTACCGGTGTCACCTGGCGCAGTCGAAATGATTTCTCTCCAGTACCGATTTTACAGGTTTCCGGAGCATTGGATAAAGTAATTCCTGTTGATGGAAGTCTTAATAAGGCTGGTTGGGGTGGTGCACCCGACACGAAAACCATCATGGAGTTTTGGGCAGAATTGAACGAGACTAAAGAAAAAGAGATAATTCAGGTGACCCCGAATACTTTGGCCTATAAATACACTGGTGGCAAAAATGGAAATGAAGTATGGTACTATTTAATTGACGATTATGGACATGGATTTCCTCTAGGGGAAAATGGAAGTATTAACTCAATGGAACTCATTTGGAAATTTTTTAGCAAATTCTAGTTATTTTCTTGACTTACGATTAACTCCTTATTTTATTCAGCTTGAATTTTTTTTTTAAGAAAAGTCCGAACAAACATTATAACCAAACCTTAAATAACAGTATTGTAGTGGTTTAAATAATTAGATAGTATTAGTTTTATGGGGTTTCAAGAAATTTTTTATTAGGAAGTTAAATTCCCGGAATCATAATTACGAATGGAGGATAAACTACAGGCCCATTACGGTTATCTTTTCGAAGATGCCTTGTTTAAAGAGATTCTGACCATTGCTCTTCGAAAGAACATTGCTGAGGGTAGCATGATTATTGATATCGGTGAGCCGATTTCCCATATGCCCTTACTCCTCGAAGGTGCTATAAAGATTCTACGCGAAGACAATCAAGGTGATGAGCTTTTACTCTACTTTTTAGAAAAAGGCGATACCTGCGCCATGACGTTATCCTGTTGCATGGGGCAACATAAAAGTGAAATTAGGGCCGTTGCCGAAAGTGATGCCGAACTGCTGATGTTGCCCGTAGAAAAAATGGAAATCTGGATGGCAAAGTACAGTACCTGGCGACAATTCATTTTGGATAGTTACCATACCCGTATGATGGAACTTTTGGAAACTGTAGATACCCTTGCCTTTATGCGAATGGATGAACGTTTACTCAAACATTTGCAAGATAAGGCCAAAGTTAATCATGACGATAGCATTAACACTACACATCAAGATATCGCTTACGACTTGAATACTTCGCGTGTAGTCATTTCCCGATTGCTTAAAAAGTTAGAAAGAGAAGATAAAATCGAGATGCAACGAAACCGGATTAAAGTTCTTGAGCTTTGAAAACGGTCTCTTGATAAAGAATCTATGAATAGTAACCCCTTTAATTATCGCACTTCGCTCATTTCTTAAGCAGCTGGTCAACAGCATAAAAAGCCTTTTTCTTGTAGATGGTCTGGGCGCGCTTTTAACCGCTTTTTTCTTGGCCGTAGTTTTAGCTCGGTTCCAAACTACTTTTGGGATGCCCGAAGATATACTTTTTGTATTAGCGGGCACGGCCTGTGTGTTCGCGCTCTATTCGTTGGGCTGTTACTTTTTTCTTTCAAGAAATCTAAGTGTTTTTTTGAAGGGTATAGCCGTGGCCAATACGCTTTATTGTTGTACAACGTTACTACTGATTTTTGTGCATTACCAAAATCTTACAGCTTTAGGTTTGGGATATTTTTTGTTGGAAATAATGGTTATTGGCTGTTTGGTTACTTTAGAACTGTTCGCCATTTACAGGTATAGAAAAACACAATAGGCAACGTTGTGGCCCTAATTTATTGCTGATAAAAGTCATATTCTGTGTCTCTTGAAATCCGTATTTTTGGAAACTTAGGATGGAGACTGAACCATGCGAAAATTATACACCTTCGTATTATATGTTTTACTGCCACTTTTTTTGGTCGGTTGTACCGATTCCGGGAAGGAAGAAAAATCCCGGAACAAACTGCGGGTGAACACCCGTTTAGCGGCCCTGCCTGAAACTGTAAGATCGCCTATCGATAATCCGGCATCGGCCGAAAAGGAAGCCTTGGGCAAATTACTTTTCTATGATCCTGTGCTATCGGGAAATAAAGACCTAGCCTGTGCGACCTGTCATCATCCCGCTAACGGATATGCCGAGTTCTTGGATATTAGTATAGGACCTAATTCCCATGGTTTGGGCAGCAAACGTCGGTTCAATGCACTGAACGATATTCCGTTTGTAAAGCGAAATGCGCAGACGATAATCAATACAGTTTTTAATGGAATAGGCCCGAACAAGCGCTATGAACCCGAACAGGCCACTATGTTTTGGGATGATAGGGTGAAAAGTCTGGAAAAACAGGCTTTGGAACCTATCAAAGCTTTTGAGGAAATGAGGGGCCATGGTCATGAAGAACAAGAAATTCTTGAAACCGTGATTGTCCGCCTAAAGAAAATACCTAAATATCGAGAGCTTTTTGAGTTGGCTTTTGGTAAAGAAAACGCAATAACCATCGACAATTTGGCAAAGGCCATTGCCGCTTTCGAGCGCAGTATCGTCGCTAACAATTCACGTTTCGATCAATACATGCGGGGCAATAAAGACGCTATACTGATATCTGAAAAAGAAGGCCTCGAGCTTTTTAAGTCCGTGGGCTGCGTCAACTGCCACAACGGCCCAATGTTTTCGGACTATAAAATGCATGTATTGGGAACACCGGAAAACAACAAACTCCGCAAACCCGATGGTGGCGTTCAAGATACCTTTGCCTTTCGTACCCCTACTCTAAGGAACCTTCGCTTTACCGCACCCTACATGCACAACGGTAGCCTACATAGTCTTAAGCGCGTACTCGAATTTTATGAGGATATTGCGAATGGAAAGGAGCGCAACCCGAACGTTCCTCCGAAAAAATACGACCCTCTTGTACGCGAACTTGAGTTGAGCGTTAAGGAAATGTCGTTGATCATATCATTTCTGAACACGCTGAACGACGATAGTTTTGATAAAGAAATTCCTGAATCCGTGCCAAGTGGACTTCCAGTTGGTGGAAATATTCAGTAAATGAATTTTAGAATAAATTATCCGATTATACTGTCGGTTTTAAAGCTATTTTATCCACTCGCTAATCACATCCTACTCTAAAAATGAATTGGAACGCTCAAAGGTAGAAAGACATGAACTTGAGTTTGAACTTGAAGCCCCCCTTGTAACCCAAGTAACAAATACACTTTAGATTTAACCTTACCTTTACGGTATGCGAAGTTTCTTCCCATTGCTGCAATGGCTGCCGAACTATACAAAGCGCTGGTTTTACAAAGATGTTTTGGCGGGTATTACAGTTGGTATTATCTTGATTCCGCAGGGTATGGCCTATGCGATGATTGCAGGGCTTCCTCCTGTTTACGGGCTCTATGCCTCATTGGTTCCCATTGTAGTTTATGCGTTCTTGGGCACCTCGCGTCAACTTGCGGTCGGTCCCGTGGCGATGGATTCCCTTCTGGTCGCAGCAGGCTTAGCTCCTTTTTTGATCGAAGGAAACGAGAATTATGTGGCCATGGTTTTGCTTCTCGCTTTTTCGGTCGGCGCAGTTCAATTGGTTTTGGGATTATTGCGGATGGGTTTTCTGGTCAATTTTCTGTCCAAACCCGTAATTAGTGGCTTCACTTCCGCAGCGGCCTTGATTATAATTTTCAGTCAACTGAAACATTTGCTCGGTGTTTCCATTGAAAATAGTAACCATTTCCATGAACTTCTGAGTAATGCCGCCCTAAAGCTCCCCGAAACGAGTCTTTTGGATTTGGCAATAGGTTTAGGTGGGATCATCGTAATCGTTCTGCTCAGAAAATGGAACCGGAAGATTCCCGGTATTTTGGTGGTGGTTTTTTTGGCGATTCTAGCAGTGTATATTTTGAAGTTGCCAGCGATGGGCGTAAAAATTGTTGGGGATATACCCACCGGGCTACCACATTTTCAACTTCCCAAAGTTACATGGGAGAATATATATAAAATCTGGCCGGTAGCACTGACCTTGGCTTTAGTTGGATATCTAGAAGCGATTTCCATCGGAAAATCACTTGACGAGAAAAATGGGGAAGAGACCGTAAATGCCAATAAGGAGTTAGTGGCATTGGGCACCGCCAATATCTTAGGATCCTTTTTCCAGTCTTACCCCGTGACCGGTAGCTTTTCGCGTTCGGCCATTAACAATAGGGCGGGGGCAAAAACGACCGTAGCCCTATTGTTCAGCGTGGCTATAGTAGCCATTACTTTATTATTTCTGACCTCTTTATTCTACTATCTGCCCAACGCGGTGCTCGCAAGTATTATCATGGTTTCAGTCTACGGGCTCATCGATATTGCCTATCCAAAGAGCCTTTGGAAATATCGGAAAGATGAACTGTTGGTCGTACTGATCACTTTTTTTACTACCCTCTTCGTAGGCATATCCGAAGGTATATTGATGGGAGTACTGTTATCGTTATTACTTATGGTTTACAAAAGCTCAAAACCGCACTTTGCGGTATTGGGTAAGATTTCGGGATCTGATTATTATAAAAATGTGGAACGATTCGGTGAAGACATAGAACTACGGGAAGATTTACTGATCTTGCGTTTTGATTCACAATTATATTTTGGGAACAAAAACTTTTTTAAGAGGCAGCTTTTTAAGTGTATCGATACGAAAGGAAACCGATTAAGAGCCGTAATTCTAAATGCGGAAGCCATTAACTATATTGATTCAAGTGCTGCGCAAATGTTGGTACAGGTAATCGAAGAGCTTCACGACAAAGGGCTGCAATTCTATGTTGCCGGGGCTATTGGCCCCACACGCGATGTTATTTTCAGTACCGGTATTATCGATGTATTGCATAAAGAATATCTTTTCGTACAAACAAAGGAAGCCGTTGATTATTTCGATAATACGATACAACCGTCGGCCATAAGTGAAAAAGTGGCTTATCAGAACCGGAGAAATGGTAACTAAAGTTACCTTCTCTTTTTGGTGATAGCTGTACTTTTGTTAATGAAGCTTCTTCACTGGAGGAAGTCTTAAAAAGAGTCTAATGAAAATAGAACAGATTTACACAGGTTGCCTAGCACAAGGAGCATATTATATAGAAAGTAAAGGAGAGGTAGCGATTATTGATCCCCTCAGGGAAGTCGAGCCCTACATAAAAAGAGCAAAGGAAGATGAAGCCAAAATCAAATATATTTTCGAGACCCACTTTCATGCCGATTTTGTGAGCGGTCACGTTACGCTTTCAAAAGAAACAGGTGCGCCCATCATTTTCGGCCCCAATGCGAATCCGTCTTTTGATGCGATTATTGCCAAAGATGGACAAGAATTTCAATTGGGAGAAATAAAGATAAAGGTGTTGCACACCCCGGGGCATACCATGGAGAGCACAACCTATCTTTTAAAGGATACATCGGATAAAGATCATGCGATTTTTTCTGGAGATACCCTTTTTCTTGGTGATGTCGGTCGCCCCGACCTCGCGCAGAAAGCTGCGGATATGACCCAAGAAGATCTGGCGGGCATTCTTTTTGACAGTCTTCGGAATAAAATTATGCCCTTGGCGGACGATGTTATTGTATACCCGGCCCATGGGGCAGGTTCGGCCTGTGGTAAAAACATGATGAAAGAGACGGTCGACACGCTCGGGAATCAAAAGAAGATGAACTATGCCCTGCGAGTGGACATGACCAAAGAAGAATTTGTTAAAGAAGTGACCGATGGTTTGCTTCCGCCGCCCAAATACTTTCCGTTGAATGTAAAAATGAACAAAGAAGGGTACGAAGATATCTCTGATGTGCTCGATAGGGGAACCACGGCCATGTCTCCCGATGTCTTTGAAAAGGCGGCCAACGAAACAGGGGCTATAGTATTAGATGTACGCCATCAAAAAGACTTTATTGCGGGACATGTTCCCCGTTCGATCTTCATTGGCTTGAACGGTGATTTTGCCCCATGGGTAGGTGCCTTGATCGCCGATACTTTACAGCCTTTATTGTTGGTAACCCCAGCTGGTAAAGAAGAGGAAGCACTGACCAGATTATCACGTGTCGGCTTTGACGGTACCATAGGTTATTTAGAAGGGGGCTTAGAGGCTTGGAAAAAAGCTGGAAAAGAGTTCGATACCATTACCTCGTTACCTGCGGAAGAGGTTAGGCAGCGCATTGAAGCTGACAATATACCCGTCTTCGATGTTCGCAAAGAAAGTGAATATCTATCCGAACATGTGCAGGATGCGAAAAATACCCCATTGGATTTTCTTAATGAACATATGGCCGAGTTTCCCGCGGAAAATACGTTTTATGTGCATTGTGCCGGTGGTTATCGTTCGGTTATCGCCGCCTCCATATTAAAGAGTCGGGGAATTCATAATCTGATCGATATCGCCGGTGGTTTCGGTGCCTTAAAAGCTTCGGGTGCCCCTGTTACGGACTATGTGTGCCCGACAACACTTTAGCTTTGAGTTCGAAACCAAATTAAACCGCCAATATCAAGTCTTGAGGACCATTTTATGGTATAAATAAGGGCAAAATGCAAAAACGGCCAGCGATAAAATTTTCGTTCTTTATCTTTTGAACTCTTTTTATTTGCGAAAGCAATACTTTTTTTGGTATTTCCTTACGAATTTTGAAAATGTTAAAGAAAACCTAATAAAATTTAGCTTTTGAGACATATTTTAAGTATATTTAGTAAGAATTTTAGTACGCATAATGATTAAAGATTTTATTAAGCGTATTGGACCGATGAATTTTATTATGCTTTTAGTGGTATTATCCATTATCATCGTATCTGAAACGCTATACCTGAGTGGAAAAAAAATGGATGCGATTTTTATCGCTTTTTGGGCCCCGACCATTTTAGGATTTATGAATTATTTCAAAGATAGAAAGTAGTGGACTTTATATTGCTATACTCCGTTTTCGTAGGCATCATATTTGTAATATGGATGTTCTTTGTTATTCGGATGTATCGCGAAATGAAAAAGTAAATTCTCTTTTCAATCGATTAGCTCTTTCTGTTATATCTCATATTCTTTCTGAAATACATCCTCTAACAAGAAAACAGTTTTCTGATTTTTACTGATGTAAGATTTGATGATACTTTCGGTCTCCAACGTATTGGGTTGTGGAATCAGAAAGGCTTCAAAATCTTCTGAAGTTTTCATATTGAACTCTTTTTCTACAAAGCCGTATCCTGCATACATACTGTTTTGCACCAGTATAAAAGCATCTTCTTGCGAATTCCTTCCTTTTTCCTTTATGATGAAGTTTTCGCTTTGGGCACCGATATTTTCCAAAGCGGACACCACCTTAGCGTTATAATTGGCAATAGTTTCCTTACCTCGGCAGACCCCTTTGCAAGTTGTAATTCGGTAGTGTGAACAACTCTTTACCTGCTCTTGCAAATGACAGTATTTTGGGCAAAGCTCAAAACGCCTACAGATATCCTCTAAATAAAGCCGACAAGTGGTCGGACTGTATAAAATGGTTTTAGGGTTCGGTGCCATTTTCAATTTGTTGTAAGCCAAATGCAGTATGCCGTTTCGGTCTTCGTAACTGAAGATACCATAGGGCTGTATTTTTCTTTTCTGCGCCCGATTATATAGAGGGTAATGATGTTTTATAGCTGTCGATTCCATCAAGAGCGCCAAAAGTTCGCTTCCCGAGAGCTCAAAATCGATATCTGCGGTTGCACTGCAAAGGCGTACTTCCTTCGTTGATTTGTCATAAAAATGGCCCAGCACCCTTTTTTTGATGTTGATGGCCTTTCCGACATAAATAATCTTTCCTTTATCATCCTTAAAATAATAAACACCGGGTTTTGAGGGCAAACGATCGAAGACTTCCCGGGGTAGCGAAGCGGGCAGCGTGGCCTCTTGCGAACGCGCATTTAAAAATGTTTTGAAGACCTTATCGGCTCCGTCTGTGCGCAAGAGTTTTTGAAACAAAAGGGTAGTAGCATGGGCGTCGCCACGGGCACGGTGCCTATCGGTCAGTGGTATGCCCAAGGCCGAACAGAGTTTACCCAAGCTATAGGAATGGTATCCGGGAATCAATTTTCGCGAAAGTCGTACCGTACAGAGTTTTTTTCGTGCGAAATCCCTTCCTGAATTTTTGAGCTCGTTCTTGATGATATTGTAATCAAAATTTACGCTGTGGGCCACGAAAATGGTGTTTTCCGTAAGCTGCAGAATAGTATCGGCGATTTCTTCGATTGTTGGTGCATTTCGAACCATATCATTGTCGATGCCGGTAAGACGGGTAATGAAATAAGGTATCTCGCACTTTGGATTCACCAGGGAGGTAAACTCATCTACAATGGCATAACCGTCGTATTTGAAAATCGAAATTTCAGTAATCTTGTTCCCCTTTATCCCGTTTCCGGTAGTCTCTATGTCAACTATGGTATACAAACGCTACTTTTTTGAGTAAGATTCTCCTCCCTGCGAAAGGCCTGTGAAAAGCCTGTGAAGGCCTCCAAGAAAATAAAGTTAGGGCAAAGTTTGACCACGGCAAAAATTTAAACCGCTTCAATGGAAAGAACTAAGGTCGATTATGTATTTTTAACAAGCTTGTTTAGAAACCGACTTACAATACCATCCGCCATGCGCATACGATTTATTTCTTTTTGGATATGCATTCTTTCGCTCACTTTTATTTCCTGCAAAGAGGAGGCAAAATCTATAGAAGAGCCGGAAAAACTTCCGAACATCATCTACATTTTGGCCGATGATCTTGGGTATGGTGATATTGGCGCCTTTAACCCGGAAGGAAAAATACGTACGCCCCATATTGATGACTTGGCCGCCTCGGGAATGAAATTTACCGATGCCCATAGTCCCTCGGCAGTCTGTACACCCACACGATACGGTATTATCACAGGTAGGTACAGTTGGCGCAGTCCACTGAAAAATGGCGTGCTTACCGGAAAATCAAAAGCTTTGATTCCAAAAAAACGCAGCACGGTCGCCTCTTTGCTAAAACGCAAAGGATATCAAACCGCTTTTATTGGAAAATGGCATTTAGGCTGGGATTGGGCCTTGAAAGATGGTACGGAGTTCGGCGGTACCGGTTGGAATCCCGAAGATTTCGACAGTATAGATTTTACAAAGCCCGTTACGAATACGCCGAACGATATCGGGTTCGATTATGCCTATGGGCATTCCGGTTCCCTTGATATGGCACCCTATGCCTATGTCGAAAACGGAAAAATTACTGCTGCGGTCGATTCGGTAACCGAAGATAGCGAAAAATATACGTGGTGGCGTAAGGGACCAACAGCTTCCGATTTTGTGCACGAAGCGGTGACCCCGAACTTTTTTGAGAAGTCGATGGTCTATATAAAGGAAAAAGAAGGCGACAGTTCCCCGTTCTTTTTGTATTTGGCGTTGCCCTCACCGCATACACCGATTTTACCGACCGAAGAGTGGCAGGGTAAAAGTGGAATCAATCCGTATGCGGACTTTGTAATGATGATCGATGATTATGTTGGTCAACTCGAGCGAACCTTGAAAGAAGCGGGGCTTTCAGAAAATACCCTTATCATATTCACCAGTGATAACGGATGTTCCCCTGAGGCCGATTTTGATATTTTAGGCGAAAAAGGGCATGACCCCAGCGCGATTTATCGCGGTCATAAGGCGGATATATTCGAAGGGGGCCATCGTGTACCCTTTATTGCTAAATGGCCAGGAAAAATCGAACCCGGTACGGTATCCGATAAAACCATCTGTCATACCGACCTTATGGCAACTTGTGCTGAAATTGCCGAAATTCAACTGAAGGACAATGAGGCGGAAGACAGTTTCTCATTGTTGCCCCTTTTCTCAAAACCGGATTCCGACGACTATTTAAGGGAGGCAACGGTACATCACTCGGTAAACGGTAGTTTTTCAATTCGTAAGGATAATTTAAAGTTGATTTTTTGTCCGGGTTCCGGTGGATGGAGCCATCCAAAGCCGAATATGGCCGGTATCGAAAAAATGCCTTTGATGCAACTGTACGATTTAGCCAAAGATCCGGGGGAAACGGAGAATCTCTATGACGTATATCCCGAAATAGTAAACCAACTGACCGAACTGATGGCTTCTTATATCGAAAACGGAAGAAGTACGCCCGGTTCGAAACAAATGAACGCGCCCTTAGATCTTGATGGAAAACCTTGGAGCCAAATCGAAAACATAAAATGAAAAAGTATAGCCTGTTATCAGTTTTCCTGCTTCTTGTTTTTCTTTCTTGTGAATCCGAAGAGTTGCAAGATAGTCCGCCGAACATTGTACTTTTTTTGGTCGACGATATGGGTTGGCAAGATACCTCCGTTCCATTTTTTACCGAGCGTACTCCTTTTAATGACCGGTATCACACCCCGAATATGGAACGTTTGGCCTCCGAAGGCATGAAGTTTACACAGGCCTACGCGACCCCGGTCTGCTCCCCGACACGTATAAGTCTAATGACGGGAATGAACGCCGCGAGACATCGTGTTACGAATTGGACACTGCAAAAGGATTCCATAAAGCGGATGGAGAAAAACCACGATTCATTAGAATTTCCAATGTGGAATGTCAATGGGTTAAGCCCTATCGCAGGGGATACCTTGGCCGTTCATGCCATGCCTTTGCCTCAGGCCTTGAACGATATCGGTTATTATACGGTACATGCCGGAAAAGCACATTTAGGGGCTATCGGTACACCTGGGGAAAATCCCCTAAACCTTGGTTTTGAAGTGAATATAGCCGGGCATGCGGCGGGCGCGCCCGAAAGTTATTTAGGCACTGAGAATTTTGGAAATGGAAAAGAAGGCAAGGAAGTTTGGGCCGTACCCGGACTGGAAAAATACCATGGAAAAGATGTCTTTTTGACCGAAGCAATAACTCAAGAGGCCTTAAAAGCTTTGGATACGGCAGTAAACGTACAGCGACCGTTTTTTCTTTATATGGCCCACTATGCGGTTCACACCCCGATTATGGAGGATCAACGTTTTGTTGAAAAATACTTGGAAAAAGGACTGGATTCTATTGAGGCCAGATACGCCTCAATGGTCGAAGGAATGGATAAAAGTTTAGGCGATATTATGAATTATCTTGACGAAAAGAATATCGCCGAGAACACCGTAGTACTTTTCATGTCGGATAATGGAGGTCTGAGTGCCCATGCTCGGGGCGGGGAACCCCATACGCATAATCTACCGCTTTCTAGTGGAAAAGGCTCTATGCACGAAGGTGGTATTCGCGAGCCGATGTTGGCCAAGTGGCAGGGAAAAATCGAACCGGAATCCACATCGCGTTATCAGTTGATTATTGAGGATTTTTACCCAACGATTTTGGAAATTGCAGGTATAGACAGTCTGAATACCGTTCAAAAAGTAGACGGGCAAAGCTTTCTTCCCGCTCTAACTGGTGAGAAAGAATACGCAGGGGTACGTCCCCTATTTTGGCATTATCCCAACGAATGGGGGCCAAGTGGCCCGGGCATTGGAGCGGCAAGCACGGTACGTAAGGGTAATTGGAAAATGATTTATTACCATGTCGATAGCAGAATGGAACTCTTTAACCTCAAGGAAGATATCGGGGAAACAGAGAATCTATGGGAGCAAAATCAAGAAAAAGCAAAAGAATTAGCCGAAATACTTACTAACTATTTAAAGGATGTTGATGCGCAAATACCAGTATCAAAGAGGACCGGGGAGAAAGTACCGTATCCCATTTCGGTTTTTCCTCCTGACGATATGGAGTAATCAAATTAGGACTAATTTAATGGGATAATCTCCATTCGCATGTAGCACATTTAAGATACTACCTTCAACTAAATTTATAAAAAAATAAATATGCCCATTATAGGAAACATTATTAAAGGCTTTATCGATGTAAGGGATACGTTTGCTGGTGAGAAAAATCCGGTGGAAGAACAAAGGGAAGTGCTTTCGAATCTCCTGAAAAAGGCCAAGGATACCGCTTTCGGGAAGCACTATGGCTTCGATGAGATTTTAATGACCGAAAATCCTGCGGCTGTTTTCGCCGAAAAAATTCCGTATCACGATTACAATAAGATCAGTGAAGAATGGTGGCAAAAGCTCCACGAGGGAGATACCGACGTGACATGGCCTGGATCTCCGGACTATTATGCGTTAAGTTCGGGTACTACCGGTAAGACCAGCAAACGCATTCCGGTAACCGAAGCTATGATAAGTTCAATTCGAGATGCGGGTATCGAACAGGTCTATGCACTCAGTAATTTTGATTTGCCACCTGATTTCTTTGAAAAGGGTATCTTGATGTTGGGCAGCTCTACAGACCTACAGGAGGTAGACGATCATAAAGAGGGCGAGATCAGTGGTATTAGCGCGAGCAACATTCCGAATTGGTTCAGAGGCTATTATAAGCCCGGCGAGGATATCGCCGAAATCGACGATTGGGACGAGCGCGTACAGCGAATTGCCGAAGAGGCCAAAAATTGGGATATTGGGGGACTAAGCGGCATACCCTCTTGGATGGAACTGATGCTCCAAAAAGTAATCGATTTTCATGGTGTAGACCATATTCATAAAATCTGGCCCAATCTGCAGGTCTATACTTCCGGTGGGGTCGCTTTTGGCCCGTACGAGAAAAGTTTCAATGCGCTTTTAGGAAAGTCGATTACCGTAATCGATACGTATCTGGCCTCTGAAGGATTCATCGCTTTTCAGGCACGCCCCGAAACCGATGCCATGCAATTGGTGACCGATGGCGGCATCTATTTTGAATTTGTACCCTTTAAACCGGAGTACATTAACCAAGATGGTTCGTTGGTAGATTCGGCTCCTGCGGTGACACTTTCTGAAGTGGAACTGGAACAAGACTATGTACTTATCATTAGCACGGTTGCGGGCGCATGGCGCTATATTATTGGGGACACAATAGCGTTCACCGATATCGAACGGGCAGAAATTAAGATTACCGGCCGCACCAAGTTTTTTCTCAATACCGTTGGCTCGCAGCTATCTGTCAATAAGCTTGATGATGCCGTACAATATCTAGAAGAGGAATTTTCAATGCAAATTCCCGAATATACATTGTGCGCAAAACGTATCGAGGGTGATTTTTACCATTGTTGGTATTTGGGCACGCAAGAGGAAAAAGATAATTTGAAACTTGCAAAGGCACTTGACGATTTTTTAAAACAGGCCAACAAGAACTACCAAGTAGCGCGTACGAAAGCCTTAGAGGGTGTAAAAGTAACTACCGTTAAGCCGAACGTTTTCCATGATTGGAACGGTCGTAACAAAAAGAAAGGCGGGCAGGTAAAAATGGAGCGCGTCATGGGCGAAGAAAAGTTTGCTGAATGGGAAGAATTTGCAGGTGGCAGTGACAGTTCGCAGTAGCAGTATGTGTAGCAATAAAATTAAAGTTCAACAACTATTGGATAATTTGGTTCAAGGTTCAAGGTGATTTCATATCAAAAATACCTTAAACTTTAAATTTACTTTTGGCAGTATTGAACTTTGAATCACACTGCCAACTGCAACCGTGGGCTGTTTACTCAACAGCAGCTTCCCGCTCTTCGACCAAAGTCATTATCTCTTCAGGTGATAAATAATACTTGCGAATACGCGCCTTGTATTTTTCCTC
>ENA-ORXM01001547-ORXM01001547.1-marine-metagenome-genome-assembly--contig:-NODE-1547-length-31644-cov-88.629962_pt1 | contig 31644 bp, 25 predicted proteins | sample MGYA00237867_ERZ511480 | MGnify/ENA primary metagenome ERZ511480 (study PRJEB26309, sample SAMN06266103) | marine metagenome | isolation source: Algal blade | place: United Kingdom:Sidmouth, United... | reverse complement strand
ATATGCTAAGCATAACATACACCTATGCTTTGGATGTTTCACCTGCGCCAGTAGTCGCTTGACTTCTTCTATACTGAATGTGTATGGTAGGCTCTTGGGTCTCCTGATTTGGTCGAGGCGCATCTTACTCCATCCTCCTATCTTCTCAAAGTAAAACTTGATCGCACTGACGTGTCGATTTAGTCTCTGGTTGAGGCTGACTGAAATAGTTTTATGAGGTAAAGTAGGGTACATTGTAAATTAATGCTTCGTGTAGTTATAAGATCACAATTTTTTCTGATATCATGAAGTAATCCTATTTAGCAATGGTTAGAACCTATTAGCAACTTTACGGACAATCATAAAGAATGTAAAGAAAAAGAAGAAGACTATAGAAAATTCGCGTTTAAGTTAGGTCCATCTTTTGGGGATCAAGAATTGAGATATTTGAAAGTCCTAACAGAGACTGAAGTTCTTTAATTAAGAAAAAGCTTCAAAGAGAAACCTCTCACCAATATATTTATACACTCACAAGCCTTTAAAGACATAATTGGTGGAAATGCAAACATAGAAATACCTTAACCATTTAGTCTTAAAGATAAGAACATAACCCTTACAACGACCCCTCAACACATAAAAAAAGGTAACTGATTGATAATCAGCTACCTCTTGAGGTCGCGGGCGGATTCGAACCGCCGTACAAGGTTTTGCAGACCTCTGCCTAGCCGCTCGGCCACGCGACCATTTTTAAATGGACTGCAAATATAAGTCAATTTTTCCTCTCAGGTAAGATCAAACGCGACTAATCTTATAATAGATTATGACTAGTCATCAGAATAGCATTCATCCCAGCATCTGATCAAACGATATCAGTTTCAAAAAATGACCATACATTCTCACCCATGGCTGCCATCCTCAAATCTCTTCATGATTTACTGATCTCTCATACCTAAGACACAACTATGCTTCTGACTACGGCAGCTACCTATGGCCGCATTAACTTACGACCTAAGGGCCTAAACTCACTTCCTGTAGTAGACAGGAAGCAACTGATCCTGCTGAGCTAAGGGGTGGCGATCAATCCGCCTTATAATTAGACAATCAGAGCCGAATGTCCTTGATGACCTGTTCAGTCTAAGTCACCCTAATCCATAGCAGTCTATCGAGATGTCGCTACTTGTCATTCAGCAGATCCAGATTGGCTTGGCTTGATATGTCACTATGAGCAAAAATTTAGACCATGAGATATCATTAAGCTTAGCATCGACTTTATGTAGACATACTCTGACTATGCCGTGGCTAAATACACGTACTTATGGTAAGATAGTAGTTTGGCTGAACGGACTGAGGCTATGCGTGATGCCAGCGTGAGGCAATGTGGAAATGATAAAAACAATGTAAAGACTGACGGCCTAGGCTACCAGAATGCTTACTAATACCTACTTATCCTGCTGTGCAAATACGTCGCGTAACAGATCAGTAGATCGTAAGCTTTTATCGTCTCTGATACCAACTTCTTTCTCTTGAATCAGGCTGAACATACCGTCTAACGCTTTCTGATTTACATGATCATCAAGCTTAGGATTCAGGTCCTTCGTGAAGGGTATATTATTATATGCAGTGACTGCCTTCTGCCAATAGCTCCGCCCATTCACTTCATCCAGTGATGCCTGTATAACTGGAAGAAAGGCTGCATATAAGCTCTCCCGAGAACTGCCCTCTAAATACCTGGTGGCGGCATCAGACTCACCAAAAAGTATATCCTTAGCATCAGTGAATGACATCTGCGTAATCGCATCTAAAAAAATGGGAGCAGCCTTAGAAGCTGCAATCTCAGCGGCCTGATTCATCTTGTCGATCAGGTCCTGCTCAATATTCTGAAAACCGGGAACCATTGCTAACTTCTGAGTGACTTTTTGGGCCTCTTCTGGCACTATAATTTTATAGGGCGAATCTAGATATCCATGCTCCGCTGATAAGCTAGACACCGCATCTCCCACACCTACTTCTAAGGCCTCTTTCAGGCCTGAGGCTATCTGGCTACCATCTACGGATGTAGCCAGCACAGTTTCTTTCGCCTGATTCAATAGTTTTCCGAATTGAGCATGAACAATTTGAGAGCTGCTGAGTATGAATATTGTGGCGCAAATTTTGTATATCATCATATGTGAATTAAATGTCTGTAGTAATTAACCATTATTCGGAAAAAATTCCAGTTAAGAAATTGCTAAAGTTATTTTTTAATAGATATTAGCACTTTGAATAAGATTTAGACTAATGTAAGCGTAGGTTTGGATCAAATAATTAGATAGTTATTGCAGAAAATACAATAAAGTATATAATTTTAAGACTCTATAAATCAACTGAAAACTGAATAAAATGAGAATGAGAAATGTACCTATTACACTTATAGCACTCGTCACACTGTGCATCTTTATGACTTCATGCGTTGGAAAGAAGAAATTCGATGAGATGGTCATGCAGAAGGAAGAGCAGATAGCCGACATGGAAATGAAGATGACTGAGATGAAAACAGACATGGATGGTAAAATAGAATCTTTGAATCAGAAGAACTCTACTCTATCTAAAGAAAAAGACTCGATCAATAAGGATCTACAAAATGTTAAATCAGACTTGTCTTCAGCTAAGAAGGATCTGACGGACGTAGAATACAGGGTCGATCAAAAGCAAAAGCAAATTGATAATCTAAGAGGTGAGATCAACGCTGCCTTCGCCAATGTAGAAGCAGCGGTGAGCAATGTAGATGCAGCTGTAGTGAACAGCAGCCAGCGTCTCAAAGAGATAGAAGGCCAGTTATATTTAGACCTAAATGACAATATCAATTTCAAATCAGCTTCTGATAAATTACAGAAAGGTGATGAAGGTGCAATCCAAGAAATAGCAAACATGCTCATCAGCAATCCGCAGTTAACTCTCTTCGTAGAGGGTCACGCTGATAACAGAGGAGTCCTAACAGATAAATTTGATGACAATTGGGATCTGAGTGCTGCAAGAGGTATATCAGTCGTGAGAAAGCTTATTGATATGGGTGTCAATCCTAAGCAGCTGGCTGCTGCTGGTAGAGCAGAGTTCTTACCTGAAATGCAGGGCGACTCTAAAGAAGCTCACGCTGCTAACAGACGTACTGAATTCGTGATTGTCCCGAATGTCGGTAAGCTATACAGATTATTCAAATCTAAAGAACCTTAGTCGAGTGTAATAGACGCTCCATGTTTCTACATAGAAACCATATTTCAGGCCTAACCAGCGCATACACAATTATCATCCTCACAGGAGGATCTAGGTAGATGTGATTTTATTAAGTAAAATAGTAATATGTTCTTGTTAGGCCTTGATATAGGTAGTTCCTCCATAAAAGCAGCTATCGTAGATGCAGCGACTAAGCAGTCACTCGCCATCAGTAGCTATCCACCCACAGAAATGGAAATATCCGCTCCCCACACTGACTGGGCAGAGCAAGATCCCAACAGCTGGTGGATCTATGCGAAAGCGGCCATCTCCCAGGTCATTCACAAGGCTCAGATCGACTCCACCTCAATTAAAGCCATAGGCATATCCTACCAAATGCACGGCCTAGTAGCCGTCGATAAAGATAGTAAGCCAGTACGGCCTTCCATCATATGGTGCGATAGCCGAGCCGTTGACATCGGTAGACAAGCAGCAGCGGATCTCGGTATTGATTTCTGCACTCAGCAACTTCTCAACTCCCCAGGCAACTTCACCGCATCTAAGTTGAAGTGGATCAAAGAGAATGAACCCAAAGTATACGATCGCATCCATAAGATCATGCTGCCCGGTGACTACGTCGCACTGAAAATGACAGGCGAAATAAGCAGTACCATATCTGGTCTATCAGAAGGCATATTTTACAATTTTAAAACTCAAGAGATTTCGAAAGAGCTATTAGATTATTTTGGTATCCACGAATCCCTGCTGCCCGATATCAAAGCTACCTTCTCTCATCAGGGAGAACTCACGTCTGAGGCAGCTAATTTACTGAGTCTGACGCCTGGTATACCTGTATCCTATAGAGCTGGAGACCAACCGAATAATGCCCTATCATTGGGCGTCTTTAATCCAGGGCAGGTAGCAGGCACTGGAGGTACTTCAGGGGTGGTCTATGCTGTCAGTGATCAGCTCATCCACGATCCTGATATGAGGGTCAATAGCTTCGCCCATGTCAACTACGCTAAGGCTGACCCGCGTATTGGCGTTTTATTATGTATTAACGGGTGTGGCATTCAGTATGGATGGCTAAGAAAACTCTTCGGTGATGTAGACACACACTATTCAGAACTGGAGAGCATGGCGGCTTCAGTGCCCATCGGCGCCGATAATCTTTCGGTCATCTCATTCGGAAATGGAGCCGAGCGTATGCTGCAAAATCAGAACCTCGGTGCACAGATGATGGGTCTCAACTTCAACACACACAGCAAAGCCCATCTCTATCGAGCAGGTCTTGAGGGCATCGCTTTTGCCTTCTATTATGGCATGCAGTGTATGCAGCAGATGGGTGTGCAAATCACAGAAATGAGAGTCGGAAATGACAATTTATTTCAATCAGCTATCTTCTCTGAAACCTTGTCGACTCTATGTGGTGCAGCTATCAATCTGGTCAATACGACTGGAGCCGTCGGCGCAGCGCTTGGTGCTGGTCATGGGTACGGGATTTACCGCAGTCTGGAAGAAACATTTGATCAGCAAGAAGTCGTCAAAACGGTGCTGCCAAACCACGAGAATCAGGCCTATCAAGCAGCGTATGATTCTTGGTCTACTCGATTGCAAAAACTTATAAAATCTTAAATTTAACTATGGGCAAAATCTTAAAAGCTAAGACCGAATACTTTAAAGGAATCGGCGAGATCAAATTCGAAGGGAAGACATCCAAAAACCCGCTGGCATTTAAATATTACGACGCCAAGCAAAAGGTCGGTAATAAAACCATGAAGCGCCACTTCAAATTTGCAACGGCGTATTGGCATTCATTCTGTAATACAGGTAATGACCCATTCGGTCCCGGAACCAAGATGTTCCCCTGGGATGCTAAGGAGGATCCTGTGGAGAGAGCAAAAGATAAAATGGATGCTGCCTTTGAATTCATGACCAAGATTGGCATGGAGTACTTCTGTTTTCATGATGTGGATCTGGTGGATGAAGCAGATAATCTGAAAGACTTTAAAAAGCGCCTGGATATCATCTCGGATTATGCTCAGCCTAAGATGAAAGCCTCTGGCATCAAGCTGCTATGGGGCACTGCCAACCTATTCAGTAATCCAAGGTATATGAATGGCGCATCAACTAATCCAGACTTCCATGTGGTAGCTTATGCTGGCGCACAAGTGAAGAATGCCTTGGACATCACCATGAAATTAAAAGGCGAAAATTATGTATTCTGGGGTGGCCGCGAGGGCTATATGTCACTTCTCAATACGAACATGAAAAAAGAGCTCGATCATATGGCACGCTTTCTACACATGTGTAAGGACTACGCTAGAAGCAACGGTTTCAAGGGCACCTTCTTCATCGAGCCGAAGCCAATGGAGCCTACTAAACACCAGTATGATTTTGACTCAGCTACAGTATTAGGCTTCTTGCGAGAGTACGACCTGATGGATGATTTCAAAATAAATGCCGAAGTGAATCACGCGACTCTCGCCCAGCATACATTCGCTCATGAGCTGCAGGTGGCCGCTAATGCTGGTGCCTTAGGATCAATAGATGCTAATCGAGGTGACTATCAGAACGGCTGGGATACGGACCAGTTTCCCGTAGATCTATACGAGCTCACGGAGTGTATGCTGGTCATATTAGAGTCGGGAGGCATCAGAGGTGGTGGCGTGAATTTTGATGCTAAGACAAGAAGAAACTCCACAGATTTGGCTGACCTATTTTACGCACACATCGGCGGTATGGACGTATTCGCCAGAGCCTTGCTCATCGCTGATGCCATCCTTAAAGAATCAGACTACAAGAAGATGCGTCGTGCTCGATATAAGAGCTTTGGACGTGGTGATGGTAAGAAATTTGCTGAGGGTAAAATGAAACTGACAGACTTAGCTAAACTTGGACACAAGATGGGTGAGCCAGAGCAGATCAGCGGTCAGCAGGAACTCTATGAAAATATCATAAACCAATTTATATAAGTAGCTGTTCATATTTAAAATAGTAAATCTGGTTTATACAAGCGAGACGTATAAGTTATCAGTGTCAATCAATTCTCCGACAAATGATTACGCATGTCCTGTACGGCACTGTGTAATAAATTATAGACTTATGAAATTGATCCAACTCATCCTACTCATTATTAGCTTAATGTCTATCGGTGCCTGTTCTGGCGAAGATAGCAACTCAGGACCTGAGCAGCCTTCCTTAGAGGATTTACCAGGTATCTCAGTTAGCGATGTCCGCGGTACGGAGTCTTCTAATGAAAGTTCGACGCTACCCTTTCAAGTCAGCTTAAGTAAAAGCTCTACTGTAGACATCAGCTTTGACTATAGCGTTTCTGGGCTTACTGCTGAGCCATCAGTTGACTTCGAAAATGTCAGCGGCCAAGGCGTCATTGCAGCAGGCACCCTTTCGACGGTGATCGATGTCAAAATCCTCGATGACCAGACGAATGAAGTGGAAGAGAAAGTGGAACTTGTCATCAGCAACGCAATTAATGCGACTCTACAGGATGAAAGAGGCATCGGTATCATCAATGATAACGATGAGATAAACTACGCTGACGACGGTTACGAGGCTCAGACTGCCTATTTTGGCTATGAGCTGACTTGGAGCGATGAATTTGAAGGGGCTGCCTTAGATCCAGAAAGCTATACTTATGAGATCGGTGATGGCTGTCCTAATCTATGCGGCTGGGGCAATGAAGAGCTGCAGCGCTACACTGATGAGGAGAAAAATGTAACAATAGAGAATGGTAACTTAGTCATGACGGCTACCAAGAGTGGCAGCAGCAATTATGAGTCCGCTAGAATCATCACTAAGGATAAGCGTGAATTCAGGTATGGGAGAATAGATATTAGAGCCAAACTTCCTAAAGGCCAAGGCCTATGGCCCGCGCTTTGGATGCTGGGTGCAAATATTGACGATGTAAGCTGGCCAGCGTGTGGGGAGATAGACATCATGGAGCATGTCGGTCATAAAGAAAATGTTACATCCGCGGCCGCGCATTGGGGTGACCGAAATCAGGGTTTTAGTAATTTTAAAACTCAGGAGTACAAGCAGGGCCAATCATTTCACGACAGCTATCACTTATTTACCCTTGTTTGGGAGCCTAATGCCATCGATTGGTATGTGGATGACACGAAGTATATGTCTCTGCGTCCGTCCGATACTTCTGGTAAAGAGTGGAGGTTTAATCAGCCGTTTTTCTTCATCTTCAATGTAGCCATCGGCGGTAGACTTCCTGGCAATCCAGATGAAACGACAGAGTTTCCCCAATCCATGGAAATTGATTTTATTCGAGTGTTTCAGTAGGAGTTTCGGAGGACTATGGTTCAGCCAAAGGGTGTCTGAACGTAGATAGATTCGGTATGCATGAAGTTGATCAGTTAGGCATATTTAGAAGTAATCATAGTGAAGTGTCATATTTTGGTAGCCCAGTACGAAGTATTGGGAAAGGTAGTAGAGAGAGGCTTTGGTTGGCGAGATATTTGATAAAAATCATGTCAACCAATGTTTACTGTGACCCGGTTTTTCTTTGAGAATTAATTATCACAGTGTAACAATTCCATACATATGATCATAGCAGCATAATTGACAATCTTTAAGCGATTAATTATCATTTAGAGTTTTCAATTTCAAGCAGTAGGATCTTCTGAACATGCCCAATTATGATGTGCTGTACTACCAGCAGTTATTCGAAAGGCTTAACCCCCTTACACCTGTGCCATTTTTGTCATTTCTGCCATATTGGATGTTCTGAAATTAGAAGAAAGTGTGCAATTGATCTTCAGCAATGTGAAGCATCTAGATTACAATAAAACAACATCAATAATTAACATGCTTTCGATATCCACATCTCATTCTGCTGAGCAGTAACCATAAAGTCATATCGCATGACCTAACGCAGATGCGCCTTGCATAAGTTGTGTAGAGTAGACATATGCGCATAAAAAAAGCTTCACAAATGTATGCGAAGCTTTATAGTCTGTGGGCGATGAGAGACTCGAATTGATCCTGTTAATCAATGTGTTATACAAATAATAAATCAAGGTGTGGTGTTAGGTGTGGTCAAATTGGCAAAAAGAATCCATTTTGTAGTAGAATTTCATTTCCTGCATCATAAATGATATTAGCAGGATTGTCTATCTGACTGTCAGAATGAATGTAATCTATAGCTTCAAAATGATGAGTCAATTAATAACTATTTGATTTTTGACGTTCGTCCGCGACCTCAAGAGGTTGCTGATAATCAATCAGTTACCTTTTTTTATTTCCAGAGGGGTTGTTGCAGGGGTTGTTCTTTTTATCTTTTAGACTAAATGGATGAGGTATTTCTATGTTTGCATTTCCACCTATAATGTCTTTTAAGACTTGTTCATGTGTAAATATATTTAAAAGAGGGTTCTCTTTGAACCTTGTTCTTAATTCATGTACTTCTGTTATTGTTGGGACTATTAAATATCTCAATTCTTGATCCCAAAAGGATGGACCTAATTTAAATGCGAATTTTCTATAGTCTTCTTCTTTATCTTTAAATTCTTCTTCTGGTAGTAAAAATTTATCAAAATTTATAGAATATGGATCAGGAGCATATCTCCATTCCCTTTCGTCTGAAAATCTATAATTTGAATATGCCTTTGATTTAGTTTTTAGAGGACCCTCATAATTTTTTACAAATGCTTGAACGTATTGATTGTGGAAATCTTTTGTCAGATTTCCCATTTCCCTAACCATCAATTCTGATAAGAAGGATTTAGATTCCAAATATAGCACAGGATTTAGTGATTGAACTTTAGCCCAATTTTTTGAAATACCTATAGTATACTCACCGTACAAGTTCAAATATTGGTTTAAGCTTGAGAATGGAATATCTGAAAATGATACAATTGGAAAGTAAAATGAAATACCATTGGATATTCCAGTGAGAACTTCTTTACAATATTGAAGACGAAATTTCCTGTCATTCAAAATACCATAAAACCCTTTTTTGTCTGTTTGATGTAGAATAGTATCTGTGCTAAAACTCATTTCATGGTTCTAAAATCATCAATGTGAATGCAATTCTCTTCTTCTATTAGTAAAAATGATTTCATTTCAATTGTCTGGATTTTACTTTTGATTTATTTTATAGTCCAAATAAATTTGTTCTAAGAATCCATATATCACTTAGGCCATGGGAAGTATCAAGAACATCACCCGTTGCGCTTGATTGTGTCTCTGAACCAATAATTATATCATTTCCAACTTCAGCGACTTTCACTATTCTTTCAGATTTATCACCTCCGTATATCTTCTCCCAAAGCAAATCTAAATTTTTGTCCACTTTTATTAAGCAAATATCACTTAGTCCATTATTAGTAGATGATATATCTCCAGATGGTCCTGATGAATGAGTGCTTCCAACAATTACATAATTTCCATCGAAGGCTTCTATTATTTCTAATGCAGTTTCAGTGTTATTACCACCGTAAATAGCTGCTTCTAACACATTACCTAATGGATTTAGTCTTGTAACATGATAGTCAGTAGATCCATTATTACCAGAATATATACCATTATTCGCCCGTGCGCTACCACTTATTAAAAGATTACTGTTTGCTTCTTCTAAAATATCATTTCCTGTAACATGTGAATTACCAGATATAGTTCTATCCCATATTATTGAGCCACTTGTGATATCTAATTTTACCACCCAAATGAAATTTTTACCATTATTAGGGGGGGTAGAAATGAATCCATTATTAGAATTAGAAGTTCCAACGATTACAATATTTCCATCATTTGTTTGTATTCCTGCACGACCAAAATCATCATCCGAACCTCCAATTAATCTTGACCATTCAATATTTCCGACACTACCTATTTTGACGATGAAATAGTCTCTATTACCATTAGATGCATCATTACCGATTACTGAAGAATAAGAATAACCTGTTATAACTGCTCCTCCATCTGAAGTTCCAGTAACTTGTTCTACGATATCTCTATCATTACCTCCGATAGAAATATCCCATATAACATTCCCATCAATGTCAACCTTAATAGTCCAAACATCATATACACCTGAATTACCACCTGTCACATTCGAAGAGTATGAGCGACCAGTAAGGAAATATGAGCTATTTACCCCTTTGGCTAAATCTGCAGAATGGTCATTAAAGTTACTACCATATTTTTTTTGCCAGTTAATTGTCCCATTTTCTTGATATTTAACTAACCAATAATCTGTATTTCCATTAGAAATTGAAGAAACATCTCCATCTAAAGAATTTGTTTCTGATAGACTTAAAAAACCTCCATTGTGTGCTTCAATTATTCCACTAAATGTTTCGTTTGATGAGCCACCAATTAGCATATTAACGGGGTTTGAAGATGAATTGCATCCACAATAGTTTAACCATCCATTGTTGGTAAAAAATTCGACACAATCTATAGACAAATTAAAAATCATCATACCTACTTTTGGCGTTAAGGCATTTCTCTGCGCAGTCGTCAATCTTGGCAATAAAACATGATCTGGATGAACTTCAGTCTCCAATACTTGACCATAAGAGAAGATAGATGACAGTAATAAAATTGATATAAAAATGATCGTTTTCATTATTTGATTTTAAGTTGTACAATAGGCGGGAGAAGTTCTTTGATTGAAAGTATTAAGAATAGTTGAGTATCTATCATTGATCTTCCGCATCAAAATAAATATTAACATTTGTTAAGTCGAAGTGAGATTATAGGATTTTTTTTAAAAAAATGAAACAACTAATAACTCTTATAGCTCTTTGGTGTATAATCGGTTGCAGTGGTCCCAATATTATATCTATTGATGATCAATCTTTAAGGATTCGAGTTGATACATTAGCATATGATGATGGTAAGACTCATCTGTATTTCTCCATTATACGTGACACTGTTGAGATTAACCATTTGCACTATCAAGTTCTTTGTAAAACACTAACTGATACAGATTACTGGGAAACACTTAATAAGAAGAAATTAGAACGTCGTCAGATATAGTGACATGAATGGTGTGTTGTATTCGTGTTATTACCTTGCTAATAATTGCGCAAAATTTCCTGTTTTACTATAGGGCGTTTTCTATCTATTTCTAACCGAAATCCCCCAAAAATACCCAAGAATACCCAAGAATGCCCAATATTCAGCTATTCACCTATTCGAGGTTCTTTTGACGTTTTACGGTGTTCTTTCGGTGTTGTGGACCATTAAACCTATTGGATCGTTTATAGCCTGTTTATAGCCCGTTATATCCTCATTTCAAAAATCTTCCTTAGTGGACTATAAAAACTCATTATATGATAGTGATATAGCCTTCACTATTGACCAACGAAAAACCTTCCTTATGATAGATTTCAGATTATAGTGTGTTTAATTCTCCTACGTGCGTATGACTTCGGAAAAACCTTCATGCATGCGTAATGACGTTAGAAAAATCTTTATGCGGACTGTAAATACTCATTGCGCCTTTGCAAGACCTGAATGAATTATTTGCGATTTTAAGCTGTTTTACGTCGTTTCTCGGACGTTTCATAGCATTGTATTAGGATTGTTTCTTTCTTCGTTTCATCACCGTTTTATGCGATATAGAAAAATTCTAACTTGTGATCCCGAAAAAACCTTGTGAAAGGGAAATCATACTTATGTGTTAGTCGCATAATCATATCCTCGATTTTCTTGCAGTCATTGAGCTTAGGAAAATCTTAGTAATTCTAAATATAGACTTCTGTCAAATTAGACAGTATTAGACAATATTTGGCAAAAAAAAGGTGCGCCCTTTGTACTAAGAACGCACCTATGTAATGCAGTACATCTGTTGCTAAGATTATGCCTTTTTAATCTGATATGGAATGATAGATAGAATATCATACTTAGTACCTTTCCATTTGTTGAGTAACGCAAATTCAACAATACTAAGATAGATAGGTCTATCTGGAAATAGGGATAGCTGTCTGTTGCGGTTACACCACCATTTGAGAATCTTTCTTTTCAAGTTGTTTCTTGGATTGGATTCCACATTTCTAATCTTTTTAAACTCTGGATGATCTGATAGAGGAATCTCCATTGCACTACGTTTTGCATACTTCTTATCTGATGGTTGACATATTCCATGTATGTACTTTGTAGAATCCGTCAACTTAGGGGGAACATAATCATCTATTTCCTGGCACTCTCCACATGTGTCTACTTTGTGAAAACCGTCAACCAGTTGAGTATATTTAGAGTCAATTTTTGATAAAATCTCATCCTTACATTTGAGAAGGTTATTACCTATTAGTAGCCTCGTATACCTAATTTTTCGTTTTCTAATTGCTTCACGTGATATGGATGCTCTCTGATTCTTATATACCTGTGGACTATTGAAACTATGGAATAGCGTCTTTTCGCTCTCTGAGAGCCTTTCAGGGGGTTCTACGCTGTCAACTATCAGTAATTCATTTATCAAAGATAGTAGTCGCTTATACAAAGACCTGAGACTATCAGCGTTACCTAAATCGGAGATGGTTGAAACACCGTGACCACGAATTAAATTTGAAGTCTTTAGTTTTACTTCAACTCTCATTCCATCATCTTTGTAATAGATACGAAGCCTTAAATTTGATTTAGAATACTCCTTAAACATTCCTCTGCCTCTATAGGTATGTCTCCTTGAATGTGTTGAACCATTTAGATGCAGAATATTATTATCAATTACAAACTTAGGATCAAAGTCTACTTTTAGATTTAGCCCAAACTCTAAATTATTTATACCCCCTATACTCCAGTTGATGAAGTAGTTATCTTGTAAGTATCTTATCGTTTCGCCTATTGCTGCAGCATCGAAATCGTTGTGATTATTCTTTGCTCTGCCACAGATCCAATTCCAATAAACATGCAAAGAACCTTTGATAACTAACTTATGTGGATATGCTAAAAAGTCAATTGGACCATCCTCGTATATGATAGGGAATTTTGTTTCACCTGTTCCTATTTTAGCATATTGATCTGGTTTATATCTTTCAATAAACTGAGATAAATTAAAGTCATAAATGACTACCTGAATATAATCTACCATTATCGTATATTTACGATAGCTAAACTTTTAGAGGGGTGCTATCTCAGAGATTGCGCCCCCCGCTCGTTAAGATACCTATGCTTCAATAGCGTTAATGGAAGAAATCACCTCACTCTTTTTGTAGAATATGCGGTTCCCGATCTTATACTTTTTGAGAATTCCCTTTTTAGTCCAATCGTGGATAGTCACCTTAGATACTTTACAGTGCGCAGCAGTTTGTGCTGCAGTCCAGTTCTCTAACTCGTTAAGGGATTTAGTGCGGTTCTGATCTAATAGTGATTGTACTCCTGTTAGAATCTCATTGATGAAGTCATCCTTTGCAATCTGAGAAAATAATACTTGATTCATAGTAACTGATTTAATGATTAAATGAGCTACAAATGAATCTTAGGTTTTCTTTAGGTAAAACCTTTTTTAATATGTTTCATTAAAATCTAATAAAGTCAGCTCTTTTTTAAGCTTCTTTTCTAAAGTGTCATTATATAAATTTCCATCTCTTATATCTTTAATGTAACCTTTGACTGTTCTCCTATCCTCTTCCTCAAATAAGCCTAATGATATTAGAACACTGGTCACTTTATTGTCATTAGTAACGGCTAAATTATTTCTGATCTCAGTAATAAGTCCAAGTTTATGTAAAAGTGCTACTCGTAAACTTTTTTGATCTGATAATTTTATTGTTGGTGGTTCTTCAGAAACTTGTGCTGATATCGAATGAGGATATAATTTGAATAGTTCTTCTATCATAGATATAACATCTGGTGTAAGTAAGACTAAATTTTCATATGTTATTAATTTGATAGTAGTTCCTTCTGAAGTAACAACTTCGTGTCTACCTTCAATCTTATGATTCATCCATTTTATCCGTAACTCTTTAAGAAGTTGATTATCTCCTTTTGATTCCTCTAATTTCTTCTTTAGAGAATCAAAATATTCCTTTTCTCGATTTTTTTGAATCCAATTTATTAGGTCACTAATATATAAACATGAATTCCTTTGATGCGGTTTCTGATAAAACAAATGGATATAGGCATAAATATAATACTTTGACAGTTCCTCTATTTCAATTAACTCTGGAACCCTCCAAGTTCTTTCATTAAAAATTCTTGGAAATTTACCTTTAAGTTCTTCGGTAGTGTATAGATTTTCTATACGTGCATACGGATCTTCTTTTATATATGTTTCCAAATACGCTTGTTCTAACAGAATTTTGTGTGAGATACCCATATTATCTTTGCTGATAAGTGCTTCATGTTTGATATATTCCTTATCTAAATACTCTATTAGCAAAGAAATTTCATCAATATCAATTTCTAAGTCTAAGGAATTTATACAAAGATGTAACGCTGGGAAAATATCTGTTTTAGTACTATCTATTTCTCTAAGCTCATTAAATAATTTAATGAAATCCATGCTATGCGATTTTCAAATTCCCCTTGAAAAAATCTGACTTCTGCATACGTTTTAAAGATTCATCCTCAGTAATCCTCAGATATGTTTCAAAACTTGCTAAAGTCTTATGTCCTGATATAATCATGATATCTTTACTCGATTCTCCACATAAGTACATTAAAGTTATTGCTGTCCTTCGGGCGGTATGAGTCATAATCAACTTGTATTTGGGTTCTGTCGTTATCTGAGATAAACCGCCTTTCGCCTTATGGACCTGCACCAGTGAATCTATCAGAGCTATGTTACATATCTCTTTGATATACTTATTCATTTTCTGCTCATACGTCTTTGGTAGCTCATAGTCATACTTCACTAATATTTCTCTCAGCTCTGGTCTAATCGGTATAACTACCTTTCTTTTAGTCTTATGAGTAATGATGCTGATCTTTCTACCCTTAACATGATCTTTTCTTAATCTGGAATAGTCTGAATACCTGAGAGCTGTATAGCAACCGCACAAAAAAACATCAAGATACTTCTGATGATGGTCTGCCAATCCTTGCAAGCCATACAATGTATCTAATTCACCATTAGTCAAATAAACTTTTGTCGTCTCTGAGGTAATATTTTTGAATGATGTTAATCCTATTTCAATACGTTTAATCTCTCTATCCGTAAGTATCGGCTGCTCTCCTTTTTTCTCCAATTCATAGTTTTCATCATGTATGGCTATCAGCTTGTGATTAATCACCCTCTTAAAGTGCTTGTGTTGTTTACCCACATTTGACGGGCTAGAGTTTTTGACTTTGTATAAGTATGTGGTCCAATCCTCTGCCAATTGCTTATTTATGTCCTCTATAGTGTACTTTCTCTTATTATAGTCAGACAGTTCAGTGAATGCCTTTGAAAGTGTCCTGTAGACCTTAATGGTGCCTATTCTGTATCTGTTCCTTGTTTTCTCTACTCGGATTGTACCATTAGATGCCCCTTTCAAAAACTCTGAAAGAATATCAGTTATATATAGTTTGTCCTTTATTACCTCAACATTTATTGGTTTAGCAGTTTTGATATTCTTGCTAAGGTAGTTTTTCCATTCACTTATAACTGGCACACCATCTGACAACTCTACATTAGCAAAGTATGCATCTGTAAGAGCCTCAATCTTCTTTAGCCTGTTATTGACATTCAATAATTCAGTTTTGATCTGAGGTCGTGCAGCAAGGTATTTTTGAAAATACTGTTTAGTCGTAAATGCTTGTTCGTTGTATTCATCCCATAAGTCAGGAAATATAACCTTACCAGTACCATACATATACCGCAGACCGTCCTTATAAAATTGAAATCTTATTGATGTCTCTTTTTGAGAGTTAGGCTCCCTCAGCCTAAACTTATAATTCACCATATACCTAAACTTTACATCAAGATACACAGATAAATTCTCAGGTGTGGTCTAAGGTGTGGTATTTTTCTTATTCCTCTTAATCACACTTTATAAAGAAAAAGGGACCAAATACACCTCGAACTATTGAAAATCAGTATTTTATGATTTGTTTTAAGCAAAAAAAAACCTAATTCCAATCAAATGAAATTAGGTTTTGTGGGCGATGAGAGACTCGAACTCCCGACCCCCTGGGTGTAAACCAGGTGCTCTGAACCAACTGAGCTAATCACCCCTTTCGTAGAGAAGCGCAAATATAGATTTCTTATCTTACTATCACAAATATGAAAGCACTTATTCGCCTAGCTGCTGATCAATTGAAAATCGTAAAATTACCGGCCTCATATATCTTTTCTCCATCAGCAATGATCTCCCCTTCTGTGGTCATATCTGCGATCATATCCCAGTGTATGGGCGAGTGGTTTTGACCACCAGTCTGCTGGTATGATTGGCCTACCGCCATGTGTATGGTGCCTCCTATCTTTTCATCAAAAAGAATATTTTTCGTAGGCTGCTGTATATTGTAATTAGTGCCTATAGCGACCTCTCCAAAGTATCGAGAACCTTCTATTTGGAAGACCTTATCTAAAAGCTCTTTGCCCTTCACAGCTTCCCACTTCTCGACTCGGCCATTCTCCACCCAGAGCGTAATACCTTCTACTTCTTTGCCCATATAAATGGAGGGATACGCGAAGTGGACTACTCCATTGACACTGTCTTCTACAGGACCAGTAAATACTTCTCCAGAAGGCATATTCGCCTGTCCATCAGAGTTGATCCAAGTCCTTTCTTTCACGCTGAATGATATGTCGGTGCCTTTTCCTTTATAAGTAATTTGGCTTTTCTGATTCAGGTAATCGACAATTTTCTGCTGCTTATTTCTGATGTCTAACCAAGATGCCGCAGGATCAGCATCATAAAGATGGCAGGCATTATATACGAAGTCCTGATACTCTTCTAATGACATACCAGCCTCCTGAGCACTGGCCTGAGTGGGGTATTGGCAAAGGCTGCGACGGAGCGACTTAGTAGCCGTTCTATCGAAGTAAGTTTTCATGATGCCCTTCAGTGATTCTGTTCTGATCTTGCGCTTAGCATGATCCACACTTTGATCTTCTTTCAGATTATATGGTGCTCTGATGGAGAGAAAGGCATCGAATTCATTCATCGCAGCATGATACAATATCGGTGTGTATTTCAGCTGATCTTCATTAGCGTGTTCCATGAAAATTCTATTCTTCTCTCTAAAACTCAGCTCTGTCTCTACAAAAGCACCTTTTTTAATGGCCTCTCGATAGACTTCTCTGACGAGTGGCTCGCCTAGTGTGGTGCTGCGGACATACAGCCGGTCACCAGCCTTCACTTCAAGGCAGTAGCTGACTAATAGCTGAGCATACTTTTTCAAAATATTCATTTATCTAAGCTTGTAATTTTACTGGAGTCGAATCCAGCTCGAGTGATATAAGCAGGTCACATGGTATTCCTTTCAAACAGTGTATCAGTCCACAAATTAAAAAATCCTCGACAGCTCTCTTGTCATATGGGCGCAAAAACTAACTTACCAGCGTTTCGTCTGATAGGGATATCTGACCTGGTACTGCTCCTCTACTAATTTCTTAAGCTTTTCTCTTAGCTCGGGCACATTCTCTCGACTCTTGGCGGAGATGAATACATTATCTTGATTATAGTTATGCTTCAGATTTTGCTGTAGCTCTTTCAGGATGGAGTCCTTCACTTCCTGCTCCAGTAGATCATCAAAATAACGTTCTCTATATAGGTCTATTTTATTAAATACGAGGATCGTAGGTTTATCTGTCACCTCCAGGTCCGTCAGTGTCTGGACCACTGTCTTGATGTGATCTTCGTACTGTGGGTGAGCGATATCCACGACGTGAAGCAGCACGTCACTTTCTCTGACTTCGTCTAGTGTAGACTTAAAACTTTCTACGAGGTGATGCGGTAGCTTCCTGATGAATCCTACAGTATCAGATAGCAGGAAGGGCATGGTGCCCATCACGATCTTGCGCACCGTCGTATCCAGAGTCGCAAAGAGCTTATCTTCGGCGAATACCTCTGACTTACTAAGTACATTCATCAGCGTCGATTTACCTACATTAGTATAACCTACCAGAGATACCCGTATTAGCTCGCCCCGATTCTTCCGCTGAGTAGAGTTTTGCTTATCTATCTTGTCTAATTTTTTCTTAAGAAGAGATATTTTGTCTCTGACTATCCTTCTATCAGTCTCGATCTCCATCTCTCCAGGTCCCCTCATACCGATACCACCACGCTGCCTTTCTAAGTGAGTCCATAATCCTCGCAGTCTGGGGAGCAGGTATTGCATTTGGGCTAATTCTACTTGAGTTTTTGCCTGAGCAGACTGGGCGCGACTGGCAAATATATCAAGTATCAAGCTACTCCTATCGATAATTTTTCGTTTCAGATGTTCTTCTAATACACTCGTCTGCTTGCCGGTGAGATCATCGTCAAATATTACTAAGTCAATATCGTGCTCCTCAATGTATGCTGCCACCTCTTCCAGCTTACCCTTACCGATGAAGGTCTTCTGATCGGGGTGCACTAGCTTCTGAGTGATGCGTTTCACAGTGACTGCTCCGGCGGTCATCGCTAAAAATTCAAGCTCATCTAAATATTCTAAGACTTGCTCCTCCGTGGTGTGCTTGTGGATGACAGCGATTAATATTGCCTTCTCCGTCTCTCGGCGGAGCCCTACTTTTTTTGCTTTACCTACTTGCCAATCACTCATAATATCATTTTTTGCGGAGCCAGGTTTCAGGGTCTTGCTTGACCTGGCCTTTCCATATTTGAAATTGTATTTCTGAAAAATCACCTTCTACAGCGGCCTTTCCTATTGTCTCACCTCTCTTAATTCGCTGTCCGGTAGCGACTCGAATATGTGTCAGTTTACCATAGACCATGAAGTAAGAGCCTACCTGCACGATGACTACATTATAGAATCCAGGAATTTGATTGACGCTCTTTACCTCGCCTTCAAAGATAGCCTTTACTTCGCTTCCCGTAACTGTCCTGATATCGATACCATCATTGTTGATTTTTACATTTCTATTGGTAGGATGCTGTCTTACACCGAAGCCGCTAGTCACTACAGCCTGCATTACCGGCCACGGTAGCCGCCCCTTATTCTCAGCGAATGAGGAGGAGAGCTTGATGCTTTCTGTGTCAGATGGGCCACTACTCATTTCTCTCTTGATGGCCAGAGAGATCAACTCGTTGAGTTTCTTTTGTTCATCACTTTGCTTTTCTAGTACTCGCAAATATTTCTTTTCATCCTTCTTAAGACGATTTAATAAGCTTTCCTTTTTATTTAGTGCTCTTTGTAGGTCAGTCTGCTCTTTTTGCTCTTCGGCGAGCAGTGATTTATTTTTCTGTTTAAGACCATTTAGATTGTCTACCACCAGCTTGATGCTATCAGTCTGTATCTTAAGTAGCTCTGCTTGTCTTGCCGCATAGCTTTCGAATTGTCTGGCATACTGTACATTGAGAAAGGCCTCCCTAATGGATCCTGCTGAGAGGATGCTCACCCAGTTGTTGGAGAGAAGCTTTCGCTTATATGCTGATCGCATGATGGTCTCATAGTCTCGTCGGAGTGAGATTTGGCTGGACTGCAAGCCACTAAGTGCTGCCTCGTGCTGTGATATATTGGTGGTGACTTCGTCAAGTTCAGTGGCAATGGCGCCCACTAGATTTTTTCTATTCTTCAGTTGTTTTTCTATGACTCGATAATTACTCAGTGTTTTGGATTTGCTGGATCTGGTGTCATTCAGATACTGATTCGTCAGTTCTATCTTTTGATTAATCACATCTTTCTGCGTCCTGAGTTCTGATGCCGACTGTGCCTGAAGTATCGTCCCGATAGTTCCGAAGGCTATAGACAGCAGAACTGTCCTAATAGTCGAAAGTCGTATAGTGATCTGGTATGACAAATGGTATTGATTTCGGAACATCAAATTCAACTGATGAGATATTAATCTTAGCTCGACCTACATCCTTCTCGTCCAAAGGTGCGAAATATTCTCTGGTGTGAGAATAATATCGTTTAGATCCGACTCGCTTATAATCATCAAAGCTCATCACCACTTCTCTACCTTGCTGATCGATAATTGTATGCTTATTGACCGTCAGCGTCACCGGATTAATTTCATACTGCACAGTATATTCGCCAGAGCTGGATATCAGCTCGTACACATTGCCCACTCTACTGACGCGAGCATGTTGCGCTTCAGGTAGTAGGCAGTTACCTACTAAGAAGCTTTGGACTTTATCGAATTCTAAGTCGATACCATACTCTTTGCTATATTCAGAAATACTGCCGCGCTCGTAATAGTTTTCGAAGCGATACATCACATAAATAGAGTCAGGCGTGATCTGCAGTCTAGCGAATTCCAAACCGAATTTTTTGAAATTCATCCAGATGACGCTGTCTTTCTTCACTCTTACATTAGCCACGCCTCTCCCTGATTCGTATGAACTTTCAAAATTTATCTTGGCTTTTCCAGAGAACCATTCGAAGTCATTATTATGCTTTTCCACTGCTTTGAGTAAATCAGAAGTGGTTCTTACTCTAAAGCCCTCCGACAATCGCTTCGATGATTTACAAGACATTAAACATGACACACCGAATAAGATCGAGAGAAATAAGCCTTTTTGTAGCGATCTCATACTAATTCTTATTCTGCTGCTCGATGGACTGAATTAGCTTATCCAATGCTGAATCTTTTGTGGCGCCTTGTACTTCTAATGCCTGGAGGGCATAACTTTCGGCTTGGCCTATATCTTCGTAATCATAGGCGATGAAGGCCATCGACCTCAAGATCTGATATTGGAGTGGCTGATTATTACCCGTCATCAATAAAGCTTCATCAAAAAGGCCTATAGCGTCTCCATAGGCCAATTTTTGGGCGCGCACATGATCTTCCGCGCTGATGCCTCTAAGGAATAAATCTTCCTTCGACAGCTGAGGATCTATCTTTCTGGCAGTCGCTATACCTAAAAAGTAGTAGCAGAGAGGCTGATTAGGATAGTAGTCGAGGGCCTCTTCAGCTGTCACTGCGAGCGTTTCATATTGCTTTTGATTCTCTTGAGCATACATTAACTGTTCCCAGATAGGGAATACATTTTTAGTCAGCTCTACGGCCCGTTGATATGCAAGGATCGCTGATGGCTCATCTCCAGATGCAATTAAGGCATCTCCTAGGATAGCGTGTGATTTGGCTTCATTAGGGTGTACCTCTGTAAGCTGGCGGACCAGCTTAATCACTTCTGATTGCTGCACTTGCTCCAGCTGACCCATGTCAGACACCATGGGTAGTAGCTCCCCTATTTTTTGATCTATGACTATATCAGGATTAGCTATGACTTGGCTGAGTGCTGAGGTAAGCGCTGAACCCGAATCTGCACTATCAGAAGTGCGCACGGCACTGACAGCTATGAGCGCTATCGGGTCTTCAGGATCCATACGCAGCACCTGCTGATACTGGGCCATAGCTTCCTTATCCTTACCTATTTCGATCAGGTAGCTTGCCATGTTATTTCTATATCTGCTGGACCTTGGGAAGGTATTGACCAGTTTTTGTAGTTCGGAGATAGCTGCCTGCTCATCATTGCTAGTGCTATAGATTTTGAACTTTTTTCTGGAAATGTCTTCTGACACACCCAGGATTTCCTCTAATTTATGGTAGCTAGATAATGCTTTTTCGTTATCCAAAGCTCTGGTCGCTAGCTGGGCATGCTTATTCAGGTAAGACACATTTTGAGGATCTAAAGCGATCAGCTTGTCATAAGACAGCATAGCAGCTTCGTAAAGTTCTTGCTTTTCTGCGTAATTAGCTTTGAGTCGATGATACCATTGATTTTTAGGATTGATCTGGATGGCTTTTCTGATATACTTTTCAGCGTTCTCTATATCCTCTTTATTCATGTAGAGCCGACTCAGCTCATACATCACCACGTCATTTCTTTTATTGCCTTTAGCAAATGCCAAGTAAAGCTCCTCTGCTTTGTCTAACTTTCCTAGCAGCACAAGATTCTTAGCTTGCAGAAACTTATCCTGGTCTTGTATAGCATCCTCAGTATAGAGCCCTGGCTGAGCTCCTGCTGCAGTGGCTAGCAGACAGCACGCTCCAATGATGAGTAAAATATTAGAAATGAATCGATTCATAGCTTCCAAACGATGGTAGATAATGCAAAGGTATGGTAAACTCAAGATTTACACTTTTCTTAATAAGCAGACCTCACAGATACACGCTAAGGTGCCAGACACTATCTATTAGACGCTATTACTCTACAACGGTCAATTTGACCATATTGGTTCGGAATTTTCTCTTTATTGGCATACTGCCTGTATTAATGACTACATCGCCCTTCTCCACATAGCCCTTCTCTTTTAAAATCTTATATAGATCTTCGATGGTATCATCAGTGGTAGTGAATTTATCATAATGAAACGACCGAACTCCCCAGATGAGGTTCATGACTTTATTCATCTCCCGATTAGAAGAAAATACAAAGATCGGACAGTCAGGTCTGTAGGAAGAGATCTTGAATGCTGTGTAGCCAGACTCTGTCAAAGATATTATGGCCTTTGCTTTTACTTCTTCCGATATTTTAGCGGCGGTGATACACATCACGTCAGAGTGAAATGTGGCTGAGTCCTTAGATATCTTAGGTCTTTTAGATAAAATAGAATAATCTTTTTCTGCCTCTGCTATGATATTATTCATCGCCTCTACGACTCTAGCTGGGTGGACACCGACTGAGGTCTCGCCACTCAGCATCACGGCATCGGCCCCATCGAGTACAGCATTAGCCACATCAGTGACTTCTGCTCTGGTCGGATTAAAATTGGTGATCATACTATCCATCATCTGAGTAGCTACGATGACTGGCTTGCCTTGCTGAATGCATCTTTTGATAATGTTTTTTTGGATCATCGGCAATTTTTCGATCGGCACCTCTACACCTAAATCACCTCTTGCTACCATAATAGCGTCGGTGGCTTTCACGATGGCTTTAATGTTATCCACGCCCTCAGGCTTTTCTATTTTAGCAATGACCTGAGCGATATGACCAGCAGCTTTTATCTTTTCTTTGAGGTCCTTGATTTCTTGAGCTGTCCGCACGAATGATAGCGCTATCCAGTGCACAGGCTGAGTGAGTATGTACTCCAGGTCAGCTATATCCTTCTTCGTCATGGCAGGCAGGGAGATGGCCGTATCAGGCAGATTCACACCTTTATTAGATGATAGGATACCCCCAAATAGGGTCTTGAGCTTCACTTCTGATTTGCCATCTGAAGAGAGTACCTCGAAGATCAGCTTACCATCGTCGACTAAGATCTTCTCCCCTACTTTGACGTCTTGGGCAAAATACTCGTAGCTCATATATGCTTTTTCCTTATTGCCAATACACTGTTCTTTAGTGAATGTGATGATGTCACCGCTATTCAGCATGACTCCCTCTTCCATCTTTCCGATCCTAAGCTTAGGCCCTTGGAGATCAGCTAAAATGCCCACGTTGATGCCAAATTCTTCATTGATAGCTACTATTTTCTCAATGGTCTCACCGTGCATTTGGTGATCACCATGTGAGAAATTGAGCCTGAAAATATCTGTGCCGTTTCTGACTAACTTCTTTAGCATCTCTTCACTAGTAGATGCAGGACCTAAAGTAGCTACTATTTTTGTCCTTTGTTTATCACGTATTTTCATATCAACTAAGTGTCTTTTTTACAATAATAAGATAGTAAATGTACCTCTATCTTTTGATTAACGTGCGACGGCTTAGTAAGAAAGTCACCTCGCAGGGAACAAAATCACGCATGATGACCTTTAGCATTGTATAGTATATGCAAAATAAGGTCGAAAAAATCCATCTTATGTTTGTTTTAGAATTATGTTATCCTTTATTTTACAGCCTTATAAAAGCACATTGTTATGTCAGAAATTGCAGAAAAAGTAAAAAAAATTATCGTTGACAAGCTTGGCGTTGATGAATCAGAAGTTACGCCTGAGGCGAGCTTTACTGATGATCTTGGCGCAGACTCGCTCGACACAGTTGAGTTGATTATGGAATTCGAGAAAGAATTCGATATTTCAATTCCTGATGAAAAAGCCGAAACCATCCAAACGGTGGGACAAGCTGTAGAGTTCTTAGAAGCTAAATAGATAATTTTCTACTTAGAATAAATGAAATGATCCACATGGGCCACACGGTACATGTGGATTTTTTATTTGGCACTTATCAGTGTCGTGCTAATACCATTGGTCATTAAGCACCCTCCGCTGAAATGACCTGCTCTATCTCCTTACTTAAGTGATTATCAACCTATTTATTAAGTGGACAGGCAGAATATGACAGATTGCTGCTGATTCCAAAATCAATAATCTCATTAAAATAGCCTCAATCAGATGGTTTAACATTCGCTTTTCCTTAGATTTATTGCATGAATAGAGTCGTTGTTACGGGCATTGGATGCCTCACACCTATAGGAAATAATATAGAAGAGTATAAGAAGAACCTTTTTGGTGGGGTGAGCGGTGCTGCTACCATTACTAAGTTTGACGCTTCCGAATTCAGAACCCACTTTGCCTGCGAATTGAAAAATTTTAAAGCGGAGGACTATTTAGATAAGAAAGAAGTGAGGCGCATAGACCCCTTCACGCAGTTCGCGCTGATCAGCTGTGACGAAGGACTCAAGGATTGCGGTCTCGATTTGGATAAGATGGACCCTGATGAGGTAGGTGTGATATGGGGCAGTGGTATAGGTGGATTAGAGACCATGCAAGAAGAAATAGGATATAACGCTATCAATCCCAGCCCGCCTCGATTCAGCCCCTTCTTTATACCTAAACTTATAGTAGATATAGCAGCGGGACATATTTCCATCCGATACGGCTTTCGAGGGCCTAACTATGCCACCGTATCAGCCTGTGCATCCTCTAACAATGCAATAGCGTCAGCATTCGATACCATAAGATTAGGTAAGGCCAAGGTCATGGTGACCGGAGGATCAGAGGCGAGCTGTACTAAGGTCGGCATCGGTGGCTTCGCTGCGATCAAAGCCATGTCTCAGCGAAACGATGATCCAACAACTGCCTCGCGGCCATTTGATAAGGATAGGGATGGATTCGTCTTAGGAGAAGGAGCAGCAACTCTTATCATAGAAGACTTAGCGCATGCGAAAAGCAGAGGTGCTAAAATATATGCAGAAATAGCTGGTACAGCCTGTACAGCGGACGCATACCACATCACAGCACCACACCCTGACGGACTGGGCGCAAGTAATGTCATGAAGAAAGCATTAAAGGATGCCAAGATGAATACCACAGATATAGACTATATCAATGTCCATGGTACATCCACTCCACTCGGCGATGTAGCTGAGGCTAAGGCGATACAGAAAGTATTTGGGGATCACGCCTATCATCTCAACATCAGTGCTACTAAATCTATGACTGGCCACTTATTAGGTGCGGCTGGTGGTGTAGAAGCCCTCGCGTCGCTTTTCGCTATAGAACATAACTTAGTGCCTCCTACAATAAATCACTTCACAGATGATCCTGAATTGGACCAAAAGCTTAACTTTACGTTTAACCAAGCTCAAGAACGTAAAGTCAATGCTGTGCTCAGCAACACCTTTGGGTTCGGCGGACATAACTCGTCCGTTATATTTAAGTCATTCAATGATTGAGTTTGATCATTCAGTTATATAATTATTATCTGTCTCCTGACAAAATATTAGCTAGGAAGCTACAGCGCATTCTGGGATTCATCCCGCGTAGGCTGAACTTGTTCAAATTAGCTTTCTACCATAAGTCGATGAAGAATTCTACAGAAATCATCGAACACTATAATAATGAAAGACTCGAATACCTCGGAGATTCAGTCTTAAGTACCATCGTAGCAGAATACCTATTTAAAAAATATCCCAACCAAGATGAGGGCTTCTTAACCAAGATGCGCTCCAAAATCGTCAAGCGTAAATCACTGAATGCGCTGGCTGAAAAGATGGGTTTGGATCTAGTGCTGACTACCTACTCACAGGGTAAACTCAGTAAAGCAATGATGGGCAATGCCTTCGAAGCCCTGATAGGGGCCATCTACTTAGAATCAGGGTATAAATACACTAAGAAATACGTGATCAATAAAATACTGAGACAGTACATCGACATTCACGAGCTGGAGACATTAGATGATAACTTTAAGTCAATGCTGCTGGAGTACTGTCAGAAGCATGGTCACAACATAGACTTCCGATTAATAAATAAATATAAACACGAGAAAAGGGATCGCTTCAAAGTAGCTATAGTACTTAACGGCGATGAAGTAGCCTATGGCGACGACTTCAATAAAAAATCAGCTGAACAAGCGGCCTCTCGTATGGCGCTTACCGATCTAAAAGTCTAAAACTTACTATATATGGATTCATTGACTCAGATTGCTCTTGGAGCAGCTGTAGCCGAAGTGACGCTGGGAAAGAAGATCGGCAATAAGGCTATACTATGGGGCGCTGTAGGAGGCACCATACCAGATCTGGACGTCTTGGCTAATCCATTTTTATCAGAACTACAGGCTCTAGCTTTTCATCGAGGCATCACTCACTCCTTTTTATTTTCGGTGCTAGGAGCACTTCTCTTCGGGTGGATCGTCCATCATATCTATGAGACTAAACACCACAATTTGATCGCGGGCATTTCATGGTCAGCATTTTACGCCATCATCGCGATATCAATCATGTTTCTGACCAATATAGTCATCATTCAGCTGGGAGCTATACTGGTGCTGTCCGCTTTGGTCTTCTCATGCTATCGCAAATATCGAGATCGACCTCTGCCAGGACTAAACACGACTCTCAGGGACTGGCAGGCTCTCTTTTTCTGGACCATCTTCACCCATCCCCTCCTGGACTCATGCACGACATATGGCACTCAGCTGTTCCAGCCATTTAGCTCTTACCGAGTCGCGTTTAATAATATTTCTGTGGCTGATCCGCTCTATACTATCCCGCTGATCATAGCGCTAATTGCCATCACCTTCTATCCTAAAGAGAACCATAAGCGGAGGGTCATCATCTGGTCAGCTATAGTCATCAGCAGCTTGTATATGGCCCTGACCTTCTGGAATAAAAGCCGAGTGAATGACATCTTCGTCAATAGTTTAGAATCAGAGCAAATAGACTATCAGCGCTATATGACCAGCCCATCTATCTTGAATAATGTATTGTGGTTTTGCCTCGCCGAAACGGAGACAGAACACGTCTTTGGTCTCTATTCATTTTTCGATACAGAGAAGAAAGTCATCTTGTACAAACTTCCTAAAAACTGGGATCTTCTCGCAGCCAACAAGGACGATACCACGGTCAATACCCTCGCCTGGTTCTCCAATGACTATTATAATGTTATGAAGCGTAAAGATGGCGGTCTGCAGATTAATGACATGCGCTTCGGAACCTATGACGGCAATGCGACGAATGAAAAAAGTTTTATTTTCAGCTTCGGAGTAGAGAAAGATGCACACGGCAACTACCAAATCTTTGACGAACAAACAGGACCACCAGCAGACAGGCGGATTCATATCTTTAAAGGTCTTTGGGAGCGGATTAAAGGGATATGATCTTAGTATTACTTGATTTCTTGCATACAGGCTTGGAGCTTATTGAAGTTACTCTCTGACATTCTATGCAGGGGGAGCCTCACCTGATTATTACACAGCCCTTTGATCTTCATGGATGACTTGATGCCCACTGGATTCCCTTCTATGTATAGCCATTTATGCAAATCATACGTATTAAAGTTTAACTCCCTTGCCTTCACGTAGTCTTGCTCCAAAGCAGCATTGATCATATCAGAAAATTCCTTAGGGTAAGCGTTCGCGATCACTGAAATCACTCCATCACCGCCGGCCGCAACCATTGGTAATGCCACTTCATCATCTCCAGATGTCACAAAAAATCGGTCAGGCTTATTCTTAATAATTCTGGTCGCCTGGATAAGGTCACCTGTCGCCTCTTTTAGGCCAATAAATTTATCGCTTGCTTCTGCTAATCGGATCGTCGTATACCACTCTATATTGGACTTGGTTCTGCCAGGTACATTATAAATGATGATGGGGACTGGTGATACTTCTGCCATCGCCATGTAGTGGGCATAGATGCCTTCCTGTGATGGTTTCACATAGCCAGGGCTAGAGCTGAGTATCGCATCCACTCCAGTGAAGTCGTAAGATTTGATCTTATTGACTAATTCTAAGGTATTGTTGCCTCCAAAATTACCCGCTACAATTGGCTTACGACCTGCATTATGTTTGATGACCAGATCCAAAAGAAGCCTGGCCTCAGACTCATTGAGCGTTGCGGTCTCGCCTGTGGATCCCAGAGGGACCAGATAATCTACGCCTGATTCGATGACATAATCTATAATCGTCGTATAGGCCTCAAAGTCAATTTCAAAATTGTCATAGAACGGAGTCACTAATGCTACCCCAGTCCCCTTAAATTTATGATTCATTCGTTACTATTTTAGCCAATGACTGTCATTGAGAACTTTGAATATCTTGTTGAGACTCTATCAACGAGCTGTAGTTATTCAAATCAAATTATAAGTAATTAAGAGGAAGATTTCTTGGTCGTGAATGATCCCATCTTACCATATTTTTCTAACCTGTGCTTTATGAGTTCATCTGGGCTAAGCGAGGATAACTCCTCAATCTGTTTTTTAATGTGGCTCTTTAGTATCCTGACCATTTTAGCGTGATCTACGTGTGCTCCTCCGAGCGGTTCTTTCACAATGTCATCTATCAGTCCAAATTCCAACATATGATCAGCGGTCAGTTTCAATTCTTCTGCCGCTTCTTCTTTATGGTCCCAGCTTCTCCACAAGATGGAAGAACAAGACTCCGGGGAGATGACAGAGTACCAAGTATTCTCCAACATGAAGACCTTATCTCCTAATCCTATACCTAACGCACCACCAGATGCGCCTTCTCCAATGACATAGCAAAGGATCGGTACCTTCAGCTGAGCCATCTCGAAAAGATTACGGGCTATGGCTTCTGCCTGACCACGCTCTTCTGCTTCAATGCCAGGATAAGCCCCTGGAGTATCAATCAAGCAGACGACTGGGTATCCAAATCGCTCGGCTAATTTCATCAGTCGTAGAGCTTTTCTATAGCCTTCTGGATTAGCCATTCCGAAATTTCGAAATTGCCTCATCTTAGTATTGATGCCCTTCTGGTGACCAATAAAAACAATGGGGCCTCCATTAATCTTGCCGATACCACCTACGATAGCCTTATCATCACTATATTTTCGATCACCATGCAGTTCGACAAATTTTTTGCACATGTGAGTGAGGTAGTGCATGGTATAGGGGCGATTGGGATGTCTGGATAGCTGTACTTTTTGCCAGCCATTGAGATTACTGAATATCTCTTTGGATTTAGCCTTAATTTTCTCTTCAATGACTTTGATCTTGTCCGTGACATCAATATCACTTTCTTCGCCGACCTGCCTGAGTTTCTCAAGCTGATCATAGAGTTTTTCCAGAGGTTTTTCGAATTCTAAAAAGACCATAGTTATGGTTGGTAATCAACGTACAGACTCCAAAAATAGCTTTCCCTTTTGCATTGTATAGAAAACAATCATTTTTTTTGAAATATTTATCAGATGTATTGTGAAGTATCTAAAAGCTTGTTACTTTTGCGCTCTGCCAAAAGCTGGCAAAATATAAATATTGGTCTGGTAGTTCAGTTGGTTAGAATACCTGCCTGTCACGCAGGGGGTCGCGAGTTCGAGTCTCGTCCAGACCGCCAACAAAGATAAAGCTTCTGCTTCGCAGAGGCTTTTTTAAGTTATTGGTTATAACGATAAGATGGTTTACTTAAGTTTTATGAGTTATTCAAAACCAACGCCGAAGCATTTTGCTATAAACACATGCAACTTACATGCTCTTGTGACATATCCTTCTTAAGATAACCACCGCGTAAACTTCTAACTTCTTCAATACATAAAGATCACTCACTAAAATCAAACCTTCCTGCGGAGACTCAGAATACTTCGACAATACATCCCTTATTCTATTTATAGGACAATTTTCGACGTGCAGCTAAGCTTCGCACATATTTCGAAATCACTGTGAATCGAAAAGAATCCAATATGAAGTACTGAGGCACAGAATATTGAACTTAACTGAAAGTTAATTATCAATGGCAGGGAAAGTTTTAATCTCTATGGATTAGAACAAGAACTCAATCCAATTGTCCCACCTTCTGAAATTACTATATTGAAAGATGAGTTAGACCAGAAGAAACTGAAAGAAATCAGTGAACGATATCAGTCAGGTTGGATACTGAAAGACCAGAAGGAATGGGTACTATCGAGTCAGAGTTCAAAACCAGAGTTGCCCTTTGATATTAAAGGAATTATGGCACAGTTCATCAGCTACTCAGTAGGCTGTATGATGGGTAGGTATTCACTTGACAAGGAGGGGTTGATATTAGCTAATGCAGGTGATAGCATAGAGCAGTATTCTGAGATCGTAGGTAAGCAGATTACAGACTTGACCTTTGAGCCAGATGACGATGCTATCATCCCAGTATTAGATGATGAATGGTTAGAAGATGACATTGAAGGTAGATTCTACGCCTTCCTCAAAGCAAGCTTTGGAGCGAATGACTTTGCTAAGAACCTACAGTAATTAGAACAACAGATCGGTAAAGACATCCGTAAATACTTCGTCAAAGACTTCTATAAAGACCACATCAAGCGATACAAGAAGCGACCGATCTACTGGATGTTCTCCTCACCAAAAGTGCACTTCAGAGTACTTGTCTATCTACACCGATATACACCAGACACATTAAATAATATACTCAATGACTACCTCCGTGACTTCATACAAAAGCTAGAAGCACAGAAGCAGCACTACCAGCAGCTACAAGAGACTGGCTCTGCCTCCGAGCAGACTAAAGCCATCAAAGAGATAGACAAGCTGGATAAAATGCTACTAGACTGCCAGGAGTACGAGCGAGACATCCTCTATCCACTATCTACGGAGCGGATAGCCATAGATCTAGATGACGGCGTATTAGTCAACTATAATAAATTTGGTAAGGCAGTAGAGAAGGTAGCTGGGCTGAATGATGCGAAGGCTAAGAAGAAAGTAAGGGGGTTTGATTGGATTGATGTGGAGGAGATTAGGGATTAGGTTTCAGGGATAAGGTGATAGGTTTAAGATATATGCCAATAAGCCAATAGGCTTATATTTATTAAAATAAGCTTTTAGACTTATATTTATAATAATTAAGTCTTTAGGCTTATATTTGACCTTATAAGTCAATAGGCTAATAATAAACAAATGAAAATAAGAGCGGTATTAACATGTGATTTAGTAGATTCATCTAAACTGAATCCAGGCGATAGGCAGACCTTGTCCAACAGAATGAAGGTCTTTGCAGAGGAGCTATCTAATCAAAACCAAACGGAATATCTAGTATATCGAGGAGATAGCTTGCAAGGTTTAATATATGATCCATCGCAAGCACT
>ENA-ORXM01001546-ORXM01001546.1-marine-metagenome-genome-assembly--contig:-NODE-1546-length-31679-cov-4.957787_pt1 | contig 31679 bp, 18 predicted proteins | sample MGYA00237867_ERZ511480 | MGnify/ENA primary metagenome ERZ511480 (study PRJEB26309, sample SAMN06266103) | marine metagenome | isolation source: Algal blade | place: United Kingdom:Sidmouth, United... | reverse complement strand
CAAAGAAGGCTTTAAAGGAAAAGGAGAAAGAAAAAACAACGGCTGCTGCAAAAAAGCAAGATCCAATAAGGATATCAACTCAAAAAAAAACGGGAGCACCTTATGCAGAACCTAAATTGACCATAGAGCCAAAGTCAGGACAAGGAAAAGCTACAGAAATAAAAATCACTCAACCTAAAGTAGTGAGTCAAGGATCTGCTGGTGTAAAAGTAGAAGCTAAAAAAGAATCCACTTCTCCTGCCAAAAAAGACAACGGCATATTGAAACCAGTTTCTTGGGACATTGCTATAAAGTCACTAGGAAACAGTGAACATGAAATTATTTATACCGCCAACATAAAAAAAGGTTGGACAATATATTCTCAGCATACATCTGATGATGGTCCCGTACCCACCTCTTTTGAATTTGATTCTGGAGATCACTTTAGCTTGATCGGAGAAGCCTCAGAAGAGGGTAAAAAGAAACAGGGATTTGATAAGCTCTTTGAAACTGAAGTGATCAAGTTTGTCAAAGGACCTGTTTATTTCAAGCAAAAGGTAAAAGCGATAAATCCTGATCAAGCCATAACTGGATACTTAACATTTATGACTTGCGATAACGCTAGGTGTTTGCCTCCTGCTGATGTTGACTTTGTCATTTATCCAAATCAATCAAAAACTTTGATCGGCGCAGAAGCTACCCCGATAATTGAAGCCTTGGCTAAAGTTGGCAAACTACCTTCAACCAATACAGGTATCGGAGATGGTGGTAAAGGCACTGACTCTGCAAATGCAGCAACTGGTCCTTATCCTTCGGCTTTAAGCAATGTCGACCTTAAAAATCCTGTAGGCAATTGTGCTGATGTAGAAACAGTCGTAGCAAGTACTAGCATATGGAGGATATTCATTTTAGGATTTTTAGGAGGCTTGGTTGCTTTATTGACACCATGTGTTTTTCCTATGATTCCATTGACGGTAAGTTTCTTTACTAAAGGATCAGAAAACAGAAGTAAAGGATTGGCTAATGCCGTTCTATATGGTGCATTTATTCTTATGGTGTACTTGGCATTGAGTATCCCTTTCCACTTGATGGATAGTATCAGTGGGGATATTTTGAGTGATATTTCTACCAATGTTTGGCTGAATGTAGCGTTCTTTTTGATCTTCTTATTTTTTGCTTTTTCCTTTTTTGGTTATTACGAAATTACACTTCCAGAAAAATGGACAAACAAATCGAGTAGTGCAGAAGGCGCTGGAGGAATATTAGGGATCTTTTTTATGGCACTTACTTTGGCATTGGTTTCTTTTTCTTGTACTGGTCCGATCTTGGGATCATTGCTTGCAGGAGCTATGTCCTCTGAAGGAGGTGCTTGGCAGCTCACCGCCGGAATGGGTGGATTTGGACTGGCCCTTGCTTTGCCTTTCGCTTTGTTTGCAGCATTCCCATCTATGATGTCAGCATTGCCAAAATCTGGAGGATGGTTGAATACGGTTAAGGTGGTACTTGGATTTTTAGAACTTGCTTTGGCTTTCAAATTTTTATCAAACGCGGATCTTGTAAAGCATTGGGGACTTTTAAAAGTAGAACCATTTTTAATCATATGGATATTGTGTGCCGTAGGACTGGCGGCCTACTTATTTGGCTTCTTAAAATTTCCGCACGATTCGCCTTTAAAGAAATTAAAACCAGCTAGAGCTTTATTTGGAGCATTGTGTGTTGCTTTTGCAATTTATTTGGGGACCGGTTTGACTTATGATCAAGATAAAGGAACCTTAAATTCACTTAGTTTATTAAGTGGTCTTGCGCCTCCGACCTGCTACAGTATTCTTTACCCTTGTGACTGTCCAAATAATCTTACTTGCTTCAAGGATATCGATTCAGGTTTGAAATATGCCAAAGAGCAAAACAAACCAGTGATGATAGACTTTACTGGATACGCTTGTGTCAATTGCAGAAAAATGGAAGAACATGTTTGGCCGAAAAAGAAAATATTTAACATACTTGACGATGATTATGTATTGATCAGTTTATATGTAGATGACAAAAAAGATCTTCCAGAAAAAATGAAAGTTCCACTTGTCCAAGGAACAGGAAATAGAACCCTAAGAAACTATGGTCACAAGTGGGCCTATATGCAAGAAAAATATTTCAACAATAATTCGCAGCCATATTATGTGCTCCTAAGTCCAGATCTAGAATTGTTAAATACACCAGTTGGTTATACACCAGATGTAGATGAGTATGAACAGTTTTTAAAGTGTGGATTGGAAAGTTGGAAGAAGATTAAGAAATAGTTTTCGTGAATCATGAATCGTTAATCGGAGTTTAGGAATGGGTTTCAGTTTAAGAAAAAAGCATTGTCACGAACCAGTGACAATGCTTTTTTAAATTATAAAATGTGTGTTTTTTAGTACTAAATGTTACTCCCTAAAAACAAATACACGCATAAACAAATAATCACCCTCCTAAACACCCTCTTAAAAATCCTCCCCAAACTTTTCATCTTCTGCTTGAATAACAGTTGAGTCGGCGGGATTTCCATCACCGTCGAAACTTTCAGTACCATCTGAATATTGATTGTCGTAAGTACCTCGAGTTAGTTTATAGACTTCACAATCTAGCTCTATTCCTAGTTCACCAGGTGGTTCAAAGAATCGTTTTTTGTAGTCAAAATCTATGGTTTCATCGCTCTCGAGACGCTTGATAAATTTTGCAAAGATCGGTCTAGCCATTTTTGCACCAATACCATATTGGAGTGATCTAAATCGCATCCATCGATCTTCTCCCCCGACCCATGTACCGACAACTATATTCGGCGAAAGCCCCATGAACCAGCCATCAACATAATCATTGGTAGTTCCAGTTTTGCCACCTAGATCAGATTTTACACCACTAAAACCACGAAGCCCTTGACGCATCACACGGCGCATCATTTCTAGCATCACATAATTGGTCGTAGGATTTAAGGCTTGCTTATCTTCTCTAATGCCTTCAAAAATAACCCTCCCATACTTGTCTACGATCTTCTTGATAAAAGTTGGTTTATTATAAATACCATTGTTTGCAAAAGCCGTATACGCACCAGTCATATCATAAACCGAAAGATCTGCTGAACCCAAACATATAGAAGGTACCTTTGGAACTTTCTTCAAATCAATCCCTAAATTTCCTACAAGCTCTCTCACAGGCTCAACGTCTCCGAGTTGTTTCATAAGATAAACTGAGACCGTATTTTTTGACCACTGCAAGGCCTTGAACAAGGTAAATTTTTCTCCAGAGTATTCTCCCCCAGCGTTCTTGGGAGACCAATCTTTGAGTAAGCCAAAATTTGACTCTCCAGGGTGAATAGAATATTGCACATCATCAACCTCAAAGCAAGGAGAAAAACCTTGCTGCTCAATAGCGGTTGCATAAATAAAAGGCTTGAAAGTAGAACCGATCTGCCTATCAGAAGTCACGTGATCAAATTGGAAATATTTATGGTTGATACCGCCTACCCAAGCTTTTATGTAACCGGTCAGAGGGTCAACGGCTAACACACCTGTTTGGAGAAAACTCCTATGATATTTTATAGAATCCATTGGAGTCAATACCGTATCTTTTTCAAAGGCTTCATTCTCATAAGTAAAAACTTTCATAGGGACTTCTTTTTCCATTGACTTTTCAACGAGAGAGGTATAATCCACCCAGGTCTTTTTTAAGTCACTCCACTTTTCATTCTTCATGATGGTTCTATATTTTTCGATCAATGGTTTGCCTATCAACTTATCGCTTCTCAGGCTTGATAGAAATCCTTTTTCATCTTGTTCCGCCAACATTCTTTTGATGTCTATGTCTCGCAATTCAAAATCATCGATCAACGGTTTGCATGACTCAATCAAAGGATCTAAAGTTCTAGCACGAATGTTTTGAGCTCTTTCAGATTCATATATCAAGCGGTTCATTGTATTGGCACGAGCTTCCATTTCTACATCAGTAGTTCCTTTTTCATCTTGAGCTTCGTTTGGAGGGATTCTGTATGTCCAAGGATCTTCATTTTTCCATTTATCCCAAAAGATATTTTGGAGATCGGCCATGTGTTCCATTGCTGACTCTTCCGCATGTTTTTGGATGGTAGGATCAATGGTTGTATATATCTTTAATCCATCTCTGTAAATGTCATAGGGATCACCATCAGATTTTCTTTCAGCTTCATTTTCTAAAACTCTTTTAAGTTCCTTTCTTAACTCCATTCTGAAGTAAGGAGCCAAGCCATCTGCGTGAGTTTTTCTCATGAATCTGGTCATATCCATATCCTTAACACGCAAAGAGTCATAGACAGCTCTCGTCAGATAGTCGTTGTTATACATCTGTTTAAGTACGACCTCTCTCCTCTTTTTTGTTTGCTCAGGTCTTCTCAAAGGATTATAGAGAGAAGGATTTTTCAGCATCCCAACTAAGGTAGCTGCTTCTTGGATATTTAACTGATCTTGTTGCTTGCCAAAATATATTTCCGAAGCAGCCTTGATACCGTACGCACCATTTATAAAATTAAATTTATTGAGGTACATGGCAATGATCTCCTCTTTAGTATATTTTCTTTCTAGCTTAATAGCAATGATCCATTCTTTGAGCTTTTGCATGACTCTTTCGACGCCAGATCCAGGTTTGGCTGTAAATAATTGCTTTGCTAGCTGCTGTGTGATCGTTGATGCTCCACCTGAGGATCTATCGCCTAGAAAGAGCGTTTTAGCCATGACACGACCGAGTGCTTCCATATCTATACCAGAATGATCATAATACCTTTCGTCCTCTGTTGCGACCAAGGCCTTGATCAAGTTTGGAGAAAGTTCATCAAATCCAACAGGAACTCTATTCTCAATAAAATACCTTCCGAGCACTGTTTTATCCTCCGCTAAAACTTGAGTAGCATAGTCATAAGATGGATTCTCCAGCTCTTGAAAAGATGGAAGGTCCCCTTTAGAAATAAAATAGAAAAGTAAAGCCAAAGAAAGTATTCCAGCAATGGTACAAATCCAAAGGAATACTATGACCCTTTTGTATAAAGGCTTCCTTTTTTCCCGTAGCTCTGAAGCTGGAATAGAATCGTGCTTTTCCATACCTGATTATTTTTAACTAAAGATAGAACTTATTATGAAATCAATGTATAGAAGTGGTTGAATACCCCCTATTTTCAAAGCACTTCATTAAAATAACGAAGGCTTTCTATGATTTCTTTTGGTTGGCATTGAATATTTACGTGGCAATTACCGATCTCGGAGATTAGAGATAAAAGAAGTGCTCCTGAGCTGTTCTTTTTGTCATTTTGAATCAGGTCCATTATATGGTCAAACGAGGTTTCCTCGATCTTTTGAAGTTCATAATGCCTTAGCAAGGTGTTATTTATTTCTTCTAGAGAAGTTTTAGATAGACCGTTTTTCTTGAAAGATAGATAAGATTCACAGATCATCCCTAAAGCGATGGCTTCCCCATGAAGGTAAGCGGTATTTGTATTTAGATATAAACTTTCAATGGCATGGCCAATGGTATGCCCAAAATTTAGGATCTTTCTATAGGAAGACTCTAGAGGGTCTTTTTCAACGACCTCTTTTTTGATGTTAATTGATGTTGACAAAAGTCCTTCCCACTTATCAAAAGTTTGGATGTCTTCAATTTTGCAAAGAAACTGCCAATGTTTTTTATTCTTGATAAGAGCATGTTTAAATACTTCTGCAAAACCTGATCTAAGCTGACGGGAAGGTAGTGTCTTAAAAAATAATGGATCAGCAAAGACAACTTCAGGGTCGTTAAATAAGCCGATAATATTTTTTAAGGATTTATGATCGACCCCTAATTTGCCACCAACAGAAGCATCTACCTGAGACAATAACGTAGTTGGTATTTGTATAAATCTGATGCCTCTCATATAGGTTGAGGCACAAAACCCTCCCATGTCTCCGATCACTCCACCTCCGAGATTTATCAGGATACTATTGCGATCTGCATTATTATTAATAAGCGCCTCCCAGATCAACTTGCTGGTTGCTAAATTTTTATTAATTTCTCCAGATGTTATCTGAATTATCTGATAAGGAATTTTCTCGCTATTGCTTTCTTCCAAGATAGGAAGGCAGTGCTTTTTTGTATTTTCATCAACAAGCATAAACAAAGAGGAATGATCCAATTGTGCAATGGTATCCCACAAAGAATTGACTCTTGAGAGTTGTACATCATATCCTGCGACTTGGATCTTTGTCATTTTTATTGCTGGTTGGTTTCAATTTTTTCTTCAAGAACATTTACAGACCATGCTTCGGCTTTCGCCGAAAATTTAGGTTTGAGGTTTGTCCAAACCTTTTTAAAGAAATCAGAGTTTCTGTAATTATTTAAGGCTTCATCTGAATCCCAAAAAGAATAGGTAAAAAAAACATTCTTTGGATAAACCGCTTGCCAAGATTCCACATGACTACATCCTTCAAAACCAACGATCGTTTTTTTGTTCTTGTGGAAGGTAGCTATATAAGACTCCTTTTCGCCTTCCTTGATGGTCAATTTTACAATTCTTTTTATCATGAATAATAGACTTTTATCTAAACAAGTAATTTTACGAAATTATAGCAAATTGGATTAGAATATCGATAAAAATCTAGTCATTAATAGAAAAACTTATCGATTTATAACTGAGTGAGAAAATTTAAAAAATGGTAAAAATTTTGCATTCTTAGTCATAATAGAGCCTTAGGCCCTCTTTTTACGGTAAAAGGAACTAAAAAGGGAGAAAAAGAGTTTAAAAATCACACATAAATGTAGTTTAAAAGGATAACAGAATGCTTTGAAATTCGTTTATTGAGGGTAGAATTTTTAATAAATAAAAAAGACATATTGAGCGAAATTATTTTAACTATTGATGGAATTGATCCCATACTTTTATATGGGGAAAAAAATTCCAGATTAAACCTTGTCAAAAAAGCTTTTCCTGAGCTTACCATTACATCGAGAGGAAATAATTTAAAGATCGTTGGAGAAAAGAAACAAACTCAAAAGGCGAAAGGTACTTTTGAAAAAATGGTTCGTTTAATAAAGGAGAAACATGAACTTACCAATCATACACTTGAAGACATATTAAACGGTGAGAATCCATTTGACACTAAAATTTCAAATGGCGACCTAAGCAGTATTATCGTTACTGGACGCAATGGAAAACCGATAAAGGCAAAGACAGTCAATCAAAAGCGCCTTTTTGAAGCTTCAGAAGATAACGATATTGTTTTTGCCATCGGGCCTGCAGGAACTGGTAAAACTTATACAGCAGTTGCACTTGCCGTAAGGGCATTAAAAAATAGATTGGTCAAGAAAATCATAATGACCAGGCCGGCAGTAGAAGCTGGAGAGAATCTCGGTTTTTTACCTGGCGATCTTAAAGATAAAGTTGATCCGTACTTGCGTCCTTTGTATGATGCTTTGGACGATCTTTTTCCAGCTGACAAGTTGGCTCACTTCATGACAACAAGAGTTATTGAAGTTGCGCCTTTAGCATTCATGAGAGGTAGGACTTTGGACAATGCATTTATCATTTTGGATGAAGCTCAGAATGCCACAACCATGCAGTTGAAAATGTTTTTGACAAGGCTAGGGCCGAATGCAAAATGCATTATCACTGGAGACATGTCTCAAATTGACTTGCCGCGTAATCAACGATCTGGCTTGAGTCACTCTATTAATATTTTGGATGGAACAGAGGGCATTGTTACTGTTCAACTGACTGCTGAGGATGTAGTGAGGCACAGACTTGTCAAAGAGATAATCAAAGCTTATTCAAAGGATGATGAAAAAAGAAGGGCGATCAGAGACGAGAAGAAATATGGCAGAGTGAGTGATCGATCTGAGAAAAATGAACGTGAGAATAAGGTTGAGCGCACCAACAGGGATGAACGCTTTGGTGTTGAGGAAGAGTGAGTGATTTTTTTGCTTCAGCAAAAAATAATGTCACCTCTAGCGGGGTTTTCATTTTATCATTGCTCTATTGATGGGTTGACACCCATCGCAATTCTAATGTCACCTCTACCGGGGTTTATTCCCATAAAAAATGGATTGTTCAAAATTGAACAATCCATTTTTTATTAGGGCTGGAGCTTTGGTTAAGTTAAATGTAATATTGCAATATTACGATGAACCCAATGTTCACAATACTTCCAAGCTACAATTTTAATTATCTTCAACCATCAAATCGATCATTCAAAATATCGGCTTTTACCTTAAAGTCTCTAGACCAGGTCTTTGGTTTGCAACAATATGGTTGTACATGCTACCTACCGGTCAGATGAATGATATTTGGGAATTTATCCCGTTTTGGATCGGGCTGCTTTATGTCAGTTTCCCATTGAACTTTATGGTGTATGGTTGGAATGATATGGTGGATCTAGAAATTGATGCAGACAATCCCAGGAAGGACAGTTATTGGTTTGGAGCAAAAGGTACTCAAGAGCAGCTATCCTCTTTGTGGAAACCCATTTTGATCGTACAACTTTTATTCTTTCCGGTCATCTACTATTTTATAGGTCTCCTAGCGATCCCAATTTTTGTAGCATTTTTTGTGGTCAACAGTCTTTACAATTTGCCCAAGCACGGTTTTCGTTCCAAACCACCGCTGGAGCTTATATGTCAGATTGGGTATTTATTGATCGCGCCATTAAGTATTTATTTGAATGCCGCTACTCATCTACCGTGGCAGACCTACCTTTATTTATTTCTATTTGCCTTACAATCTCAACTTATTGGAGAGGTCATGGATATTGAGCCGGATAGAAAGTCGGGGCGCAGCACGAGTGCCACCGTTTTAGGAATGAAGTGGGCCAAGTTGCTGATCATATTTATAGTTACCGTGGAGGTGTCATTATTATTTTTGATTTATAAAGAATTCATATTTGGTGGCATGCTTGCTGTTGGATTGCTATGGCTTATCATAGATCTTGCATTTGTTTTTAAGACGAAGCTTTATAGTATGCGGCAAATGAAGTTGTTTGCTTTGATGTCGAATGTTGTTGCAGTAGTTAGTATGGGGTATGTTTGGTGGTCAGGGTGCCTTTTAAGTGTCGGGTGAGGTTTATGAGAATGGTAGAAAATTAAACAGAAGCATGTAAAATGTAGAATGCAAACTTCAAAATTGTAGTTTTTTGATAGTCCTTATGTTTAATTATTCTCAAGTTAACTTGTGTCTCACGCAATTCCTTTTGACACGATCTCATTTTGTGGATAAAGTTAGCGCGAGACTCTGCGGCTTGTGCTTCACCATAATTTAATGCTAGAGCAATGCCTGATCGGATAATTTGCTTTGCTAAATAAGTTCCAGCATAATATACAGGAAGCTTTTAAAAAAGGTCAAATATTGATGAGCTAAACGCTACAAATCTCTGTTGAAGGTCATATTTTTTCATACTTTATATTTGCTCAAAAATAGCCCGAGTTTATAAATCTTCAAATTCAATAATTAAAAACAACTACAATTCACTTTTACATTTAAAATTTTGCATTCTACATTTTACATTTAAATTACAACCACATTGCCGAAACACTTGTTACCTTTGCATAAATTCAAATATTTAGAAAATGAGTAAATCTTTCCATACCTTGAAAATCAGTAAGTTACAAGTTGAGACGGAGGACACCGTGTCTGTCAGCTTTGAAGTACCTGCTGAATTAAAGGATGCCTACAAATATACACAAGGGCAATATTTAACCTTAAAATTTAACATCGATGGATCAGAGCACAGAAGAGCGTATTCAATGTCTTCTAGCCCTATAGAAAAGGACATAACAGTCACAGTAAAAAGAGTAAAAGGTGGGTTGGTATCAAACCACATTCACGACAACCTAAAGGAAGGAAGTAGCGTAGAAGTGATGCAACCGGATGGACGTTTTTATTCCAAATTAAATCCTGATCATCGCAAGAGCTATTTTATGTTTGCGGCGGGCTCGGGGATCACTCCTTTAATGAGTATTGCAACTACTATTTTAGAAAAAGAACCTCAATCTTCTGTCTCCTTACTGTATGGTAATAGAAATGAGGACAGCATTATTTTTGAGGAAAAATTGAAATCTTATACTGATAAGTATTCTGGGCAATTTAAGCTTGAACATATTTTATCTAAGCCAAAAGTTGAGAAGAAATCTGGTCTTGGAGGTTTGTTTAAAAAAGCAAAACCCAGCTGGCCGGGAAAAATTGGTAGGATCGGAACGCAAGAAATTAGAAATTTTTTAGAAGATAATAAATCTATTTATTCTGACTCCGTTTATTTTATCTGTGGTCCTGGAAACATGATTGATACCGTTGAGGCTTTCTTGATCCAAAAAGGCGTTGAAAAATCAAACATTCATACGGAACGATTTGTAGTTGCCAATAAAACTGCTGGAACTAAACCTACGATGGCTTCTACCGATGGAGGATCTCGAGTGACCTATATATTAAATGGAGAAGAAAATTCTTTGACTGTTCCGAAAGGAAAAACAATCTTGACGGAGATGATCGATCAGAAATTAGAACCACCATATTCTTGTACTTCTGGTGCTTGCTCTACTTGTATGGCAAAGATGACCAGTGGTAAAGTGAAGATGGAAGTTTGTTACGCTTTAGACGATGACGAAGTAGCAGCAGGGTATATCTTATGCTGTCAAGCACATGCTGAAACGGAGGAGGTGACTATGAATTTTGATGTGTGATTTTATTGGGCTGTTGGCTTTTTGCCGTTAGCCATTTGCTTATCAACAGATTTGCTAAAAGGGAGGAGATACGATCATCGTGGCGAGGCGGATCGAGAAGTCGTTCTTTTGTTGTCTAAGACCCTTAACTGCTCTTTGACATATGCATTCTGAAAAAGAATCCTAAAAAAACCTTTCAAGGTTGGGCATCTCTTTGCTTAAATTTTCTGATCGTTCATAACTATTTTAAGATATGCCTAATTATTTTGCCTAACTTTCTACCCTTTTGAAAAAATCCACTTACCCATTTCTTTAAAGCCGACCTTCTTACCATAAAGTAAGATACCGACTCTAAATATCCTTCCTGAAAGCCAAGTGAAAAATAATACGGTTCCAATTAACACTGCAACTGAAATTAGGACTTGCCAGATAGGCGGATCAAATGCCAATCTTGCGGGCATAACAATTGGGGAGAAGAATGGAAAGATCGACGACCAAGTGGCCAAAGAAGAATCCGGACTTCTTACTACAGCAAGCATGATATAGATAGCCATTGCTACTAATAAAACGATAGGCATGGACAAAGTTTGGCTTTCACCCAGATCATCTCCAATAGCTGAACCAATGGCCGCGAAAAGAGAAGCATAGAGAAAGTATCCTCCTAAAAAGTAAATGAAGAAAAGTGGTAATATTCTAAGCCAATTTTGATTTTTGAATTCTTGCATTCCTTGTATGATCATCGCTTCCATATCTTCTGGATCTATGCCGGAAGCTTCCATATTCATCGAATTGACCTCATCTGCATTTATACCTAAAGCAAAAGCTGCTCCAATGTAAATCAATGGGATCAGTATGGCCCAAACAACCATTTGTGTTAAGCCAACTGCACCTACACCTACTATTTTACCCAGCATAAGTTGGAAGGAATTGACGGAAGAGACAATGACTTCGACAATACGATTCATCTTTTCCTCCATTACAGAACGCATGACCATCATACCGTATACAAGCACAACCATATACATGATCATCCCCATACTAACGCCTAACATTGCACCGATCGCGGATGTAAAACTTGAAGTATCTTCCTCACCTTCTTTAATTGGTTCTGGGTCGAAGGTTATGCTAGTATCTAGCATTTTTAAGTCTTCTTTATTCAATTGGAGTTCGGCGATCTTATAATTTCTAACTACTTTCTTTATGGAAGATTTTATTTTTTCTTGCAATTCAATACCTGGGGCTTTATCAGAATAAAAATAGATCGTGTGACTGGTTGTTTTGATATTTTTCATTGCTGGAATCCTTAGCACTCCAGAAAACTTTTCAGCCTCTACTTCTTTTTTTAGCTCGTCTAGGGAAAGATTGGATTTTACAAATTCTAGAGAGCCATCTTTTGAAGAAGGGATCACTTGCTCTTCTAATATCCCAGCTTCATCAAGAACGGCTATATTGAGTTGCTTGTCACCATCATACTTAAGAATAAAAAACACCACTACAAAAAACAGTGCAAATGCAATCGGGGTAAGAAGGGTACTTAAGATAAAAGACTTCTTTCTTACTCTTGTAAGGTATTCACGATTTACAACCAACCAAAATTTATCCACTAGGTAGCAATATATAAATTATCTAATGTTAAACCAGAAGCAATGAATTGCGGGGTTTAAATATCGACGATAAGATATGAGTTCTTTTTGAACTAATGAAAAGTTATATCTTTTATATGGGGTGTTTGGTCGAATATGGGGAATGAAGAAGCTTAGAAAGCGGAATACAAAGAAAAAGAGGCTGGATAATCTGTAAGGGCGCGATTTATTGCGTCCATCTCTCCACAAAACCTTTTTTATTATTTTTAAATTGAAGCGTTTTCTTTTTTGAAGCATTTACTTTTTTCTTGATAAAAAAGTAACCCCTTGTTTAAAATATACCTCGTTATATTATAGCTTTTTTGGCTAAGGCCAGTTAGCCTAAAATTAAAATAACGATTGTTCGCTGCTAGTTTCACTAGCACGCGTAGAAGGCGTTGCCGCCTCTGGCGGCTTTTATAAAATATTATGTTTACACAGCCGCCAGAGGCGGCAACGCCACTTACGCGTGCCAGCGCAGCTGGCAGCGAACAATCGTGATTTTATAACTTTAGTAATTAATCCCAAGTTTAAAAAGTAATCCCTCGTTTAAAATATACTATCACAAATAAAAGAACGGCAATGAGTCATGACCCATTGCCGTTCTTATATTTGATGTAAAATTAGATCAGTCTACCCTACTTAAACGCATTAAACCCAGTCACATCCATACCAGTTATCAGTAAGTGGATGTCATGGGTCCCTTCGTAGGTAAGCACTGTTTCGAGATTCATCATGTGTCGCATGATCGGGTATTCGTTTGTGATTCCCATCCCTCCATGTATTTGTCTTGCTTCACGGGCGATCTCTAATGCCATGTGGACGTTGTTACGTTTTGCCATGGAGATCTGTGCTGGAGTTGCTTTGCCTTCATTGGCCAAGGTACCAAGTCTCCAAGCTAATAATTGTGCTTTGGTGATCTCGGTGATCATCTCCGCAAGTTTCTTTTGAGTTAATTGAAATCCACCAATTGGTCTTCCAAACTGTTCTCTTTCTTGTGAATATCTTAGGGCAGAATCGTAGCAATCAACTGCTGCTCCAATGGCGCCCCAAGCAATACCGTATCTGGCTTTTGAAAGACAACTCAACGGCCCTTTAAGTCCAGTTACATTTGGCAGTAAATTAGATTTTGGTACACGTACATCTTCAAAAACCAACTCTCCTGTTATTGAAGCTCTTAGTGACCATTTACCATGAATCTCAGGTGTTGTGAATCCTTTCATCCCTCTCTCAACGATCAAACCTCTGATTACTCCCTCTTCATCTTTTGCCCAAACGACAGCCATATCCGCAACAGGTGAATTTGTGATCCACATCTTTGCTCCGTTCAAAATAACATGATCTCCATCGTCCTTGATATTTGTTATCATCCCAGATGGGTTTGAACCATGATCCGGTTCAGTCAAACCAAAACAACCTATCACCTCTCCTTTTGCCATCTTAGGCAACCACTTTTTCTTTTGCTCTTCAGAGCCAAATCTATAGATCGGATACATTACCAAAGAACCTTGCACAGATGCCATCGATCTCACACCCGAGTCTCCTCTTTCTAATTCTTGCATGATCACGCCGTAAGCGATCTCATCCATACCTCCACAACCATACTCCGCTGGAAGACTTGGGCCAAAAGCACCGATTTCAGCAAGCCCTTGAAATAAATGGATAGGACACTTTGCCTGCTCTGAAGCATCTTCTATGATCGGACTAACCTCCTGCTTCACCCAATCTCTAACAGCATCCCTTGCCATCTTGTGATCGTCGCTGAGTAAGTCGTCAACATTGTAATAATCGTGCGGCTGGAATGGATCAATCTTCGCCCTTCTCTCAAATTTTGCTGTCTTAAGTCCGTTATCTAAATGCATTTTCTTTTTTAGTTTTAAGTCTGTAGTCGCAAGTCTGTGGTCCTTTAAATACGACTCAATTAAACATTGGTTTAAGCTATATTATTCTTAAAGTAAAAATCATTCCTCTTTTCATTTTCTTTATAGTAGACTTTGATCAAAAGTCAATAATCTAAAGACTATAGACCTAAGACTTGAGACTACTCTACATATTCCTCCTATATTTTCCACCCACATCATACAAGGCGTTGGTAATTTCGCCGAGTGTGCAATATTTCGTCACTTCCATCAAGCTATTGAACGTATTTTCATTCTTGATGGCTGATACTTGTATAGCTTTTAACAGTTTTGCGGCCTTTTCGTTGTGTGCTTTGTGCAAATTATTTACGGTATCGATCTGAGAGAGCTTTTCTTCTTCTGTTGCTCGGATAACTTCCTCAGGAATAATTGTTGGCGACCCTTCTTTTGATAAGAACGTATTGACGCCGATGATCTTATAATCGCCATTGTGTTTGAGCGTCTCATAGTAGAGTGATTCTTCCTGAATCTTAGAACGTTGGTACATTGTTTCCATTGCGCCGAGTACACCACCCCTTTCAGTGATTCTATCAAATTCCGTTAAGACAGCCTCTTCCACAAGTTCTGTAAGTTCTTCAATGATAAATGCTCCTTGTAGCGGGTTTTCATTCTTTGTCATTCCCAATTCATGGTTGATGATCATTTGAATAGCGACCGCCCTTCTTACAGATTCCTCCGTCGGAGTAGTAATTGCTTCATCGTAAGCATTTGTGTGCAGGGAGTTGCAATTATCATAGATCGCATAAAGCGCCTGCAAAGTTGTTCTTATATCATTGAAAGAAATTTCCTGCGCGTGAAGGGATCTTCCAGAAGTTTGAATGTGGTATTTTAATTTTTGAGAGCGATCGTTTGCCCCATATTTTAATTTCATGGCTTTCGCCCAAATTCTTCTTGCGACTCTTCCTATCACCGCATACTCCGGATCAACACCGTTGGAAAAAAAGAAGGAAAGATTTGGTGCAAAGTCATTAATATCCATTCCTCTCGAGAGGTAATATTCCACGAAAGTGAAACCATTGGCCAAAGTAAAAGCAAGCTGTGTAATCGGATTAGATCCTGCCTCTGCGATGTGGTATCCCGAGATAGAAACAGAATAAAAATTTCTTACTTTATGGTCAATAAAATATTGCTGAAGGTCACCCATCAAACGCAAAGAAAACTCTGTAGAAAAGATGCAAGTATTCTGCGCTTGATCTTCTTTTAAAATATCTGCTTGCACAGTCCCTCTAACAGAAGAAAGTGCTTTTGATTTCATCTCCTGATAAATAGTTGGTTCTAGGATCTGATCTCCAGTCACGCCAAGCAATAGCAATCCTAATTTGTTATTTCCTTTAGGAATAGCTCCTTTGTAGGAAGGTCGCTCTACTCCATTATCGTCGTAGAGTGCTTTTAGTTTTGCTTCTACCTTATGTTCAAGATTATTTTCTTTGATGTATAATTCACATTGCTGATCTATTGCGGCATTCATAAAGAAGGCGCATATTGTAGCGGCTGGGCCATTAATCGTCATCGAAACTGAAGTCGTCGGATCACAAAGATTAAAACCAGAGTACAATTTTTTAGCATCATCCAAGCAGCAAACGGAGACACCTGAATTTCCAACTTTGCCATAGATATCAGGTCTATGATCTGGATCTTCTCCATAGAGCGTCACCGAATCAAAAGCGGTCGACAATCTTGCCGCTGGCATATCGGATGATAAATAATGGAATCTGGTATTCGTTCTTTCAGGACCACCCTCTCCAGCAAACATCCGAGTAGGGTCTTCCCCTTTTCTTTTGAAAGGAAAAACGCCGGCGGTAAACGGAAAACTTCCAGGTACATTTTCTTGCATCACCCATCTCAATATCTCTCCCCAATCTTTAAATCTTGGCAATGATATTTTAGGAATATCTGTCTGCGATAATGACTTGGTAGTCGTTGGAATTTTAATCTCTTTATCTCTCACTTTGAAGATGAATTCTTTTTCCTTGTACCTTTTCTTGGTATCTTCCCAAGTATCCAGAATCCTTTGACTTTGACCGTCAAGATCTAGCGAAAGGTCTTTAAATTTTTCTTCAAGTATCCTCTTTGTATCTTCATCGTCAATGATCTCTGTAGAATTTTTTAGCGAAAACAAATTTCTCGCGATCTCCGTTTGCTTTTCTACAAAGCTGTCATACTTACGATTATTTTCTGCAATTTCAGAAAGGTAGCGCACCCGTTTTGGAGGAATGATGTATATTTTTTCACTCATTTCATCAACGGCCTCAAAGGTCGATTTCAATTTGACGCCTGTTCTTTTTGACAAAACTTCAATTACTTGCTTGTACAGGTTATTCATTCCTGGATCATTGAACTGCGAAGCTATGGTGCCGAAGACAGGCATAGTCTCTGGATCAGACTCCCATAGATTGTGATTTCTTTGGTATTGTTTTTTGACGTCACGCAATGCATCTAAGGCACCTCTTTTGTCAAATTTATTTACAGCGATCAAATCTGCAAAATCGAGCATGTCAATTTTTTCCAATTGAGTAGCCGCGCCATATTCTGGTGTCATAACATAAAGAGAAACATCAGAGTGATCTGTAATTTCTGTGTCGGACTGACCGATTCCAGAAGTTTCTAAAATGATCAGATCGTAGCCTGCCGTTTTTAAAATATTCAGTGCCGATTGAACATGTTTTGATAAAGCAAGGTTTGATTGTCGCGTTGCTAAGGATCGCATGTAAACACGGTTAGAATGAATCGAGTTCATTCTAATTCTATCGCCGAGTAAAGCGCCGCCTGTTTTTCTTTTTGAAGGATCGACAGAAACGATAGCGATGTTCTTGTCATCAAAATCGAGAATAAATCTCCTCACTAGCTCATCAACAAGACTTGATTTTCCTGACCCCCCTGTTCCTGTGATACCCAATACTGGCGTTGGAGTATTAGCAACCTTTTTATTGAGTTCATCTAGCCATGCTTTGTTAGGTTCTGGATGATTTTCGGCCGCAGAGATCAATCTAGCGATGGCTCTTTTATTATTGGGATTGATTTCTTTTAGCTCCCCATTCAAATTTATACCCAGGGGGAAGTCTGCTCTTTCTAAAACATCATTGATCATCCCTTGCAATCCAAGTTTTCTGCCATCATCTGGAGAATAAATTTTTTCAATACCGTAAGCCTCTAAGTCTGCTATTTCAGAAGGCAAGATCGTACCACCACCACCACCTACAATTTTAATGTTAGAAGCGCCTCTTTCTTTAAGTAGATCATACATATACTTGAAATACTCATTATGGCCCCCTTGGTAAGAAGTGATCGCAATGCATTGAGCATCTTCTTGAATGGCAGTATCTACGATCTCTTGCACAGATCTATTGTGACCGAGATGTATTACCTCCGCGCCAGAAGATTGCATGATTCTCCTCATAATATTAATGGCCGCATCATGACCATCAAAGAGGGATGCTGCAGTGACCAATCTTATTTTATTCTTTGGCTTGTAAGGTTTTACTTTTTCCATTTCAAATCTGTTAAAAGGTGTTGATTACTTTAGGACTTAAAAATACAAATTTAAGGGTTAAGAGCAGACAGTTCACTCAATATCATTGCAGTTGCACCCCAAACGACCTTATTTTTTACATCAAAGAAAGGTACATTCTTTAAAGTCATCCGCTCAGATATGATGATATCTTTCTTTTTCCTATAAATTTCATCAGAAATTATTGATAGTGGTGTTTCTACAATAAGATTGACTTCATCATGAGCGGCTACAAAGTTTGGCCGATCAGTGGTATAGGCGACTACTGGTGTGACTAGAAAATTACTGACCGGTATGAATATATCTGTTAATCTCCCTAGTACTTCAATTTGAGATCTGTCAACTCCGATCTCCTCCTCTGCTTCTCTCAGTGCTGTAGTTTCTAGATCTATGTCATCGACTTCTTTTCTCCCACCAGGAAGACTCATTTGTCCGGAATGGCTATCGTTTTTATGATTGGTCCGTTCAATTAGCACTAAATGCGGTTGTCCTTGAATAGGATAAAGTAAAATTAAAACAGCTGCATCTTTATGAATTATGGGTGGAGGCTTATGCGCCCTTCTCAATACATGCGACATTTTGTATTGAGCCGGTCTACCAGGTAAGTCTTGCGAAAACCTGACCATTAATTTGTCAATAAGTTCTTTCATTTAGGCATAAGGCTATAAGTTATAAATTATGCGCAGGTTTATAATTAGAGACTTTGCCCTATTAACAGAATTGCAAACAAACTTGTTTGAAGTTATTATTTATTAGCCTTTTGAATATACATCTCAAGAGCCATGGTCATAGATGGAGCCTCTGGAATTGGAGCCTTTATATTGACAACAAGACCATGATCTTCTACAGCCTTACTAGTTGTTTTACCATAGACTGCCAAACGAGTCTCGTTTTGCATGAAGTCTGGAAAATTTTCATAAAGTGAATGAATACCTAGTGGACTAAAGAATACCAGAACATCGTAGGTCACATCAGAAAGATCAGAAAGATCACTAGAGACTGTTCTGTACATTAGGGAGTCTTGCCAATCTAATTCTAGATTTGTAAGAAAGTCCGAAACGGCTTTGCTACCTAGATTTGAGCAAGGCATCAAGAACTTCTCTTTGTCTTTATGTTTAAGTAGTGCAGGTTTGAGATCTGCGATGGTTTTTCTACCCGTGAAAACCTTTCGTTTTCTGTATACGATAAATTTTTGTAGGTAGTTAGCAATTGCCTCAGAAAGGCAAAAGTACTTTGTATCCTGTGACATCTTTATTCTGAGGTCTTCACAGATCCTAAAGAAGTGATCTATAGAATTTTTACTTGTGAATACAATAGCTGTGTAGTCATCAGGTTTGATCCGTTGTTTTCTGAATTCTTTTACAGAAACTTCTTCAACATGAATAAAAGGAACCCAGTCAATTTTTAGATCATATTTCTTTTCAAGTTCAAAATATGGTGAGCGGGTTGGCTTAGGTTGTGAAATCAAAATTGTCTTCACAGCTTTGAATTTTTCTTTCACTGCTTTACCATTTACTGTCATTCAAAAAACGTGATTTTATTATTAAATTTAGACTCCTATATAATTTTGCGCCATTTTAACGACTAAAAATAAGGGTGCTATTTCAACGACGCAAAGGTACATAAAAAAATGAAATCTATTACTTGCCAAGTACTTAGATCCTATTAAAATTCCTCTAAAACCTAGGTAAAACAGTACTAAAACCGTCAATATTGCAGTTATTTGCAAAAGTAAATCACTAAAAAGGTCCGGAGAAAAAGCAAAAAACAGGTTAATTGGCACCAAAATCAGCCCTAATATGATATAAAAGTTGGAAATTGTGAAGTTGTAGATCCGCACATCATTTTCAACAGGAAAGATGTAAGCCATCAAGTTCAAGACTAAATGTTTGCCCAAAACAACCAAAATCATCAACAAAAGACAATATCCAAAGTCTTTGAGATAGTAACCAGAACCATAATCTAGTTTGGTCATTATAAGGAATAATGTCAGCGCTGTATTTATTATAAAGAAGGCTTCCAAAAAGATATATGGAAAAGAAACCGTAGATCCAGTAGCACGATAATTGGACCTCAGAAGATTATCACTTTTAAAACTTTCAAAAGTTTTAAAAATAAAATGCCTGAAAAAGGTTGAAAGCGCAGCAGTCATCATGAGCATCAGCATGATGCTGACAAAAATAAATTTCTTTATCCTACTCTCATTTGTTTTAACTTGTATTCTTTGAGTCGGATCATCAATACTTCTCTCTACCCTATTAATGCCGATGGGGTTTGAAAAAACCTCGGCACCGGTCACTTTTTCAAAAGGATTGCCACTGTAGTTTGGCTTTGCCCCTATTGCTAATCTTTCATTGACAACAGGGTCAATGACAGCGGTAGAATCTATTTGGACTACTTCTTCCTCGGTAACATCTATGTCATTTACATTTTCTTCGACGGCTTCCTTTGGAGCTACAACTTCTTTTGGTGCGGTTTTCTCAAAAGGATTTTCAGACCGAACAGGAGGACTTACTTCTTTATAAATTAATCCTTTGTCTTTGATTCTATGCTCTAATTCAAATGGATTGCTTTGCTGCGCATTTAAACTTATTGCAAATAAGCTTAATATTAAAATATATAGAAAGGTGCTTTTCAAAACAATTTGAATTTATTGCGTAAAAATAAGAATTAGTTGGAGACTAGCTTGTAAAATGAGGTATAGTTCCTTCGACTTTGCTCGGGATTTGCCCACGGCTTTACTCAGGACAAGAATTTTGTTAACCACTTGTTAAGTGGGTTTCCTTGTAAAAAGAATAACCATAACTTACGTTAAACAACCATAGACCAGGAAATTTATGCAAAGTTCTGTAATAAAAAGAGTGATTCTGTTAGGTGCTATTGCCATTAGTGCGATAATCATTCTACAGGCTTACTGGGGCATATCCTACTATAAAATGAAAGAGCAAGATTTTCAAAGGTCTGTTCATATTGCATTATTAAAGGTCGCCAAGGACATCGCTAAATTTAACGATGCGGTACTTCCTACTACCAATTTGATAAAAAAAATATCGTCAAATTACTATGTTGTCAATACCAATAGCATTATCAATGCCGGGGAGTTGGAATACTACTTACAAAAGGAATTTTACGATGTTTCTCTAAACTTAGATTTTGAATATGCCATTTATGATTGTGACACCAATGAGATGGTCTATGGCAATCTTTGCAAATATGAGGACAAGCCAATAGGAGATGATAGGCTCGGAGACCTTCCAAAATATAATGAATTCATATATTATTTTGGTGTAAAATTTCCATCCCGTAGAGGTTACTTGGTAAGTCAGATGCAGTCTATCTTTATATTGGCTTGTGTCTTATTATTAACTACCCTATTTTTTATCTACTCCATATATGTGATCCTTAGCCAAAGAAGATTGTCAGAAATGCAGAAGGATTTTATCAATAACATGACCCATGAATTCAAGACTCCTATCTCAACCATCAAAATTTCTTCTGATGTCTTCTTAAAAGATCCGAAAATAAATAAGGACTCCAGGTTATTAAAATATGCTGGCATCATAAAAGATCAAAATCAAAGATTAAACAATCAAGTGGAAAAAGTTTTACAGATCGCAAAACTAGAAGAAGGAAATTTTCAACTTAAAAAAGAAGAGATCGACCTTCATGAGTTATTGAATAGTATCATCAATAGTGTAGAACTAAAGATCATAGAAAATAAAGGGAAGATCACCGTCAATTTTGAAGCGAGCAATGCGATCATCCAAGGGGACAAATTGCATCTATCAAACATCATTTACAACCTACTTGACAACGCCATTAAATATTGTCAAGATAGCCCAGACATCAAAGTTGTAACAAAACAAAATGGGAACGAGATTTCCTTATCGATAAAGGACAATGGAATAGGAATAGCCAAAGAATACCAAAACAAAGTATTTAATAAATTTTTTCGTGTCCCAACTGGCAACATTCATAATGTAAAAGGATTTGGGCTGGGCTTATTCTATATAAAAACAATTTGCCAAGCTCATGGGTGGAAAATAACCTTAGAATCAGAAGCCGGAGCTGGTACAGAAATTTTGATCACAATTTAAAATCATTTGAGTCTAGCACTTAAATACAAACTAAATAGGACTATGGTTTATAATAATATATCTTTAAGAAAAAGTAATACTAATTCTGAAACAATGAGAGCAAATATATTTTATGTTGAAGATGACGAGACTTTAAGTTTTGTTACAAAAGACAATTTGGAATTGCAAGGATTTAAAATTACACATTGTAGTGATGGCAAATCAGCATTGCAACTCATCAAAAATGATTTGAGCGAAATGGATCTTTGTATTCTGGACGTCATGCTACCGGAAGTAGACGGTTTTGAGTTAGCGAGAAAAATTAGAGAGCGAAATTCTCAAATCCCTATCTTGTTCTTGACTGCAAAATCATTGAAAGAAGATCGGATCAATGGTTTAAAAATAGGTGCTGATGATTACATTACAAAACCATTTAGTATTGAGGAGCTGATCCTAAAGATAGAGGTATTCTTGAAGCGAAGCAGAATTCATAGCAACCATACGGCCAGTCTATTTGAGGTAGGAAAGTACTCTTTTGACTACAAGAATTTACAACTTACTATAGCGGAAAATTCAAAAACGCTTACACAAAAAGAAGCTGATCTGCTTAAGCTATTTGTAGAAAACAAAAACGAGGTATTAAAGCGTTCTCACATATTGGAAACTGTCTGGGGCGAGGATGATTATTTCTTAGGTAGAAGTCTAGATGTTTTTATTTCGCGTCTTCGGAAATATCTAAGTGAGGATGACACTTTGGTTTTGAAAAATATTCATGGGGTTGGGTTTAAACTTAGTTGTTAGAATTTTTCGTTCGTGGTTCATGGTTCATGGTACATGGTAGTAAATTGTGAGGATGCTAGGTGTATTGATCGTGCCGTAATTCTAAAAAAAACCATATCCATCCCTCATAAAAAAAAACGATGAACGAAAAACGATCTTAACTTACAATCCCTGAAGTGCTTTCTTCGCTTTTTCCATTTCTGGGTCCAAATTGATCGCTTGTTGATAGTATTGCTTGGCTTGATCTTTATTTCCAATTTTTTCTGAAGCGACGCCCATATAGTAGTGTCCCCTTACATAGGTTGGTTCTAATTGAATACAGATCTTAAAATTGTCGGCGGCAAGTTTGAAGGAATCAATTTGCATGTATGCCAATCCAATGTTGTAATATGCATCAGGATTTTGACCATCTTTTTCATTGATCTGTTTGAATACTTCCACAGCTTTTAAGAATTCTCCTTGATTGCCAAAATGATTTCCCTTTGCGAGGTAGGCATCCATATAGTCAGGTTCTGAAGCGATGGCGTTGTCGAAAAAACGTTCTGCAATAGGATCGTTTCTTTCATCATAGATGTAACCTAGCATCATGAGCGCCTCAACATAATCTGAATCTTTATCAACAGCTGTTTGAAAAGAACCAATGGCTTTGTCCATTTCACCGATGTCTTTAAAATTAAGTCCCATCAAGAAGTAAGCTTCAGCATTATGACGATCAATCTTCAATACCTTTTGCAAGGTTTGGAAGGCTTCATTATTCTTTTTTAGCAACACTTCATATTCAGCCAATTTCAAAAGCAGAGAAGTATCCCGCGGAAATTTGAATGAGGCAGCAGACATGATGTTATAAGCTTTTCTCGATCGGTTGTAGTTCATATATACCGCCGCTAATTTCTGGGGATAGATCGGATTTTTTTGATCTAACTCCATTGCTCTTGTATAATCCTTGATCGCTTCATCATACCCTTCTAGTTTGAAGAAAGAATCTCCCCTTAATTCGTACAATTTATCATTTTGTGGTTCTTTTTCAATTTGAGCATCAAGGCTTCTGATCTCCATTTCTGTTTGAGAAAGATTCTCAGCCACTGGTTCTGAAACAACATTTTCAACTTGAGGCTCAGAGCCACAGGCTAAAATGGATAGAAAACTTAATAATGTAAAGATCTTTATAATATTATTCATCATATTGTGTATCGCAAATAACTTAGGAAACGTTGTAAAAGTAATGCAAAAATACCAAAGTAAATATAGAACGCTTGCAAAGCAAGTTTTGAAAATATTTCTATTTGCGGTAACCTTAATTTCTTATAAACAAGGATTCTGTCAAGAGATTCAAAATCTGCACCTTTTTGGTGGCCCATCCAATGATGAACTTACGACATTGATCACCAAAGATTGCCACCTAATTATTGGAGGTAGTTATGGCGAAGGGATGAATTTTGCTGGCCAAACCCTTAAAGATCATGGAAATGCCGATATTTTTTGGGGCGAAATAGATGGTGAAAATGAAACCTTGATAAGTTCTGGCGGCAGTTTTGAAAATGACAGATTGCAAGCTATTATTAGGAATAGTCAATCCGATCTTTTTGTAGCAGGCTCTTTTATTAACGAAGCAAATTTTCAAGATTCCATTCTATCAGCTGGGGCTAATATTTCCGCAGCTTTTTTAAGCAAATATATTGGCACAGAATTGGCTTGGTCTATCATCCTCAATGGAGATTCTTACGAGCAGGTCAATGATATGGCCGTCGATGAAAATGATAACATCTATGTGGCGGGTTATTACAAGAGCAGTCTTACCATAAATCAGATGACCATCAGTACTACGGCAAACGAAGCAGCATTTATATTTAAAATTACCAGTGAAGGCGAGTTGTTATGGCTGAGATCCTTTGGCATTGAAGGCAACAACCGCATTAAAGAAATTTCCTATTGTGAACAGACCGGTCAGATAATTTTAGCTGGAGACTTCAAGGGTGTTTTGAAAATAGGAGACGCTGTCATCCAAGCGAATACTTTTGATGAAGATCTTTTCATTGCATCTATTGACAAGGAAGGAACACCACAATGGCTTATAAAAGCAGGAGGTGTTTATATCGATGACTTAAAAGATATGGTGACTTCTGAAGCTGGAGATATTTATTTGACGGGCAACTTCAGAGGCATCATTAATATTGATGACCAATTACAAATTGAGACGCAGGGATCATTAGATGACAATCTATTTCTTATCAAATTGGATAACCTAGGAAATCCTATTTGGGCCAGATCCCTAGGAGAACAAGAATTTTCAGAAACGGGTTTTGCTATTTGCTTATCCGAGGATGAGAATGAACTTTATCTGACAGGTTATACAACTGGAAACATGCAAATTGATGCGGTTAATTTTGTTCCGACCGATGATGCCGATTTTCACATTTTCATTACTTCTTTTAGCACTAGTGCTGCTGAACTAAATTGGATCATTGGTCCAGAAGCTGCCACAGGGCTTATCGTCCCTAACTTAATGACTTTGACAGAATGCGGCGATCTTTTTATCGGAGGAGCCATTCGCGGAAGCATAGAAATACAAGGCGAACGGTATGAATCTGAAGCCTATGATGGTTTTATAACAAAGGTAAACTTGGCACCCAATGCCATATTTTCACCTTCCACTATACAAGAAATAAAAGCTTTTCCCAATCCTACCAAGGGATGCTTCCAATTAAAAAATGAGGAAGCGGTAACATTTAGTTTGTTTGATTTGAGTGGCGGTTTTCTTTTAGAAAAGGCATTAGATCCCAGAGAGGAAATCTGCTTAGAGGGGTTAACAGGGTTGTTTTTTTGGAAGGCTCAAACAAAAACCGGAAGCTTTGCCTTCGGAAGAATAGTTTTAGCAAAATAAACGCCAAGCAAAACAGAAAAAGATCCCAACTTGCATTCGGACCTTTTCTGACGTTTATTTAATAATTGATTAGTTTTCCAACAGCTATTTGATTACCATCTCCGTAGAGTTCGTAATAGTACATACCACTTAGCATGTGCTCATTTGAATATCTTAATGCTCCACCTGCTCCTTGTTGTCTATCAAAGAGTTGGCCATTGCCATGAAAAATCAAAATCTCTAAATGCTCATATTTATTATTGGGTGCTTTAAGTATAAAATTATTATTAAATGGATTCGGAATGATCTCTATTAAAGTATCAAAGTGTTTGGATTTAACCGAACTGACCACATCCTCCATACATTCATCATCATAGGTATGGATCGTTTCATTAGAAATTACTACATCGTTTAGGTCGAAGTAAATATGTGCTTTGTTTTCTATTCTTGTACCGATAGGTGTATCTGCTTTGGGAAAGATCTTAAACTTTACAAAACCTTGCGATCCAAATTCATCACTATTGCTAGGAGGAAGTAAAATATCATTGAAAACAAAGTTGACACTATTGTTATTTGAAATTGAATAATCATAATCGTGCGAAGTTGATAGGATGGTCATCGTTTCGATATCCAACCAATCTACAAGAGAGTCTCTGACTTGAATATTGTTGACCAATGCACCGGAAGTATTCTGAAACCGAATAATATATTCAATTGGAGAGCCGGGCAAAATACAGTGATCCTCTGTGATACCACCAGGAAAACCTTGCTTATTATTTGAATCGAAATCATCTAAATTTTGAATACATTCATGATCCTCAAATAGATTTCCATCATCATTTCCGAATTGAGTAGCAAAACCAAAACTTGACAATCCATCGCAACCTTGAATGGTAGAAGAAGGCATACTTAAACCAGGATGACCTAGTGATTGAGTCGCTTCCATCCGATACGTTTTGTCTCGACAAGCAATCAAAAATGTGGTATCATTATCATTGGATGCATTCAATTGGAAATTACCCTCACGCATTAACAGGTCATCTTCAATGATGATCCATGAGCCTTGCTCGCTCATATCTGCTCCTACATTGGTGATCGTAAATTCTATTTCGTTTCCAATTTGGACAGATTCTACAATTATGGAGGAGCCATCCCAATCTGGATCCAGATCTTCACAAAATTCATTCGGAAAAATTATTGACTCAACACAATGGGTCAGACCTAAGGCGGCATCACAGTCGATAAATATTTCAAAATCAATCTCACCAGAATCAAAAGGATCAACATCTCCAATGGTAAAAAGAATCAGGTTGTCTCCTAAATTGGTTAGAGGAACGGAGCTATTTTGAATTTCTGAATATTGATCTAATTGCACTTCAATGGTCGTATTCTCCATTGGCTTGGTGCCTCTATTGGCGTATTTTATTTTACCATTATTTAAAATACATTTTTTCAAATTAGGTATGACAACCCTCACTTCTGATAAAATGCAATTGCCAATGATCTTTGCTCCCAGATCCTGAGAGATGGTTTCATTAGAAACAATTTCGATCTCAATTGCAGGACAAGCTTCCCAAAATTGGCTTGGAGGTACAAGGCTGACCTGGTACACTCCAGGATCGAGATCGGCAGAATAAAATGGATCTTCTAGATCTACTGCATCATAAAATGTGTTTGGACCATTGACGAATTTGACTTTCCAATTGTCTCCAGTTCCTTCTGGAAGTTGTAGGCCATTGATACAATCTCCGTCATCATAAAAAAGAAAACCATTAATAGTACCCTGCCCAATGAGGCTGATATGCAAAAGCATAAAAATCTGAAAAACTAGGAATCTATATAATGTAGCCATAAGCTTTGTTCTTTGATAGTACAATAATACGCCTTGATTGAATCAAATATAGATACATTTATTGAGATTTGTACTATTGATATTTTTTTAGTAAATTGATTTTCAGGTACTTACAATACGTTATGTATACATTTTTATGCGAAATACGGTATTATATAGGCTTTTAAAAAGGTTAGATTTGCGCACTTTAAGCAAATTTGAAAAATTTATTGACTCTCGATACTTCAATCAACGAGAAGATATTAAGATATTTTTCAACCATTATAAGGCAGAAATTAAGAAAAAAGACCCCAAATTACTAGATGATATAATCCACAAAAAAGTATACAATAATGATAAAAGTAATCCTCAAGAATTAAGATTGCTCTACAGTAGGACTTTTCAACTGCTTAAACAATTTCTTTTCATTGAGTCCGTAAAAGAAAATAAGATCGAATTTGGCTTTACCTTATCAGAAGAATTTAAAAAACTAAAAGATAAGGACCTCTTTACAAAGACCTTTCAAAAAACTTCAAATGAACTTGAAGACGAAAAGTGGAGAGATCTAGATTTTTATCAGGATAAATTTAGATTAGAACAATTATACTATGATTTTATTTCTGATTATGAAAGGACAAAAGAAAACAATCTTCAGGTACTGACGGAAAATCTAGATGTATATTATTTTATACAAAAGCTCAATCACGCCTGCATGATAATTAGTCATCAGTCGGTTTTTAAAAAAGATTACAATTTAGATTCCATCAAACACATGGTCTTATTTCTCGATGACAACAAATTATTTCTGGAGAAATATCCGGCTCTAAATGTCACTTACAATTGCTACAAAGCACTGATCGAAGAGGACCATCAATCTCATTTTTCCAAGTTAAAATCTTTATTAATACAGCATAAGAATATTTTTCGACCTAAGCACATTCGTTTTTTATATTCCAGCGCCATAAATTATTGTATCAAAAGGATCAATTCGGGCGCGTCGGATTTTTACCAAGAGTTATTCAGCCTTTACAAAGATGGCATTGAAAATGAAATTCTATTGGAAAACAATCGATTAACAAGATTTTCGTATAAAAACATTGTGGCCCTTGCTGTAGGTTTGAAAGAATTTGATTGGGTAGAAAAATTCATCTATGACTATAAAGAAAAATTGGATCCAAAATATCGGGATTCCTTTTTTACTTTCAATTTGGCAAAACTAAAACAAGCACAAAATAAATATGAAGAGGCGATGTCCTTGCTTATTCATTTTAATCCGGAGGATATTCTTATGACGCTTGCCGCGAAAGCCAACTTATTAAAGATGTATTTCGAATTGCAAGAATTCAATTCCCTTGATTCCTTACTACATAGTATGGATAAGTATTTGGATAGGAAAAAAGTTTTGGGCTACCATAAAAAACATTACAAAGATGTCATTAAATTTTCGAGAAAACTTATGAACCTTGCTCCGTATGCTCAGGAAGAGAGAGAGACTTTGAGGAAGCAGATTGAAGCTTCTGAGATGAGGTCTGAAAGGGATTGGTTTTTGAAACAACTTACGTAGTTGTTGTCAGATGGCGGATGTCGGATGTCAGTTTTGTGAGGTTGGATGATGGTGCAAAAAAAACGAATCTTACGCTGTGAATCTTTGTGCTTCGCCGTGAATCGTTGTGAAACAAAACAAGTTCCCTCAAAAAAGATCGTTGTATATTTTGAGTTTCTTGGTGCAACTTAGTGACCCAATTCTCCAGTGTACAAAAAAGAAACTTGTCTCAACATCAAAGCTGCTAGTCAAGCCCAAGAGCACATGCATATAATACATGGTACTCTTGGGATGAAAAATAAGACTATAAAACTTTAAATGATCAAGACAAGTCATCTTAACAACCATCAATAGAAGTTTAATTCATGAAAGAGGTTGTATAAGCCTTTGTACGCTTATTCCATCTTCACAAATCTTGTATTTTGATTTGCCTTGATTCCGGCAGGTAATTTTATGTGATACATTCCAACGGGAATGTCTTTAAGGTCTAATTGCACTTTTGTTTCTCCATTTGAAATATCAAAGGATTGGGTTCGAATGATGTTTCCTTTCATGCCTACTATTGATAAACTGTATGAACCCGATCGCTCAGAAGTGAATTCTAAATTTAAGAGTCCATTAGTAGGGTTAGGAAACAATGCATTCAAAGAGACCGGCTCTGAGGCATCAACTTGCTCCGTGACATTCCCTTGATCAGGATCTTGTTGCAAACCATCTATACAACCGATCACATCAATTAAAAGTAAGCCATTAACATTGTATAAGATAGAGTAGGTTTTATCCTCATTGAATACGGCTCCTTTTGGCTCAAAAACATAGGCGATCTCTTGTTCTAATAGACGTGCGCCATCTGAGTTATAAACAGTAAAGAAGCCACTATTAGGGAAAAAGGTCTCTATCAACTCCTCCTTTTCAATCAAAATGTTTAGCTCTTTTCCATCTTCTAGCTCCCATGATTTTGAATAGGAGGAGTATTGAGTTTCTCCATCATCATAATGATTGATGGTTTCAAATTCGGTTTTCAAAGGTGGATAAATATTGAAGTTAGTCGTCCAATAGCCAGATTCCTGATAGCTATCTCCCAAATTTCTCTCAAAGTCAAACTGATAAAATCCTTGGCCTTTGCAATCATCGCTAAAGGTAGATAATTGATGATATGGAAGCTCTTCAGAATTTACAAGATCTAAATTTGAATCAAATTCAAAAGCATGGTAGTTCTTAGTTGGATCATCTACCCAAACTTGTTCATCAATCAATTGTACATTTCCATTTTTCAGAGGAAACATTCCTACAATGTTATAGTGTTTTTTCCATAGACCATAATAATCAGCCGCAGTATAGTGAACGGTCTTGATCATCTCAGATCGTATGTTCCGACCATTTTCATCCAACAGATGCAAGTACACCTCATCATATCCTTCTGCATCAGCAGGAGAACCAAAATCCGGATTGCCCGGAGGGAAAGTTAACAAGCCTAATAGATAAAAACTACCATCATCATTTCTTGCAATACTTTTCACTTCATGACCAAAAGATATAAATGTATTAAATACCTCAATATCTAGATTGACCATTTGCTCAGATTCATTTTGATCCATGTAGTATACATTGCCCGCATGGAGCCTTACTTTATCACCCATGTAAAATGGTTCCTCGTAATTAGTTTGTGCCAATAGTTCTCCATAGCCATCGAATGTCTGCATTGCCTTATTGCCATTTCCATCTTCCTCAACCACTGAAAATTGGCCAGGAGTCAACTGAATACAAGAGAGATCGATTTCTTTTTGAATGGTGAGTTGACAGATTTTTTCTGAGTCAATCGCGCTTGAGATAAGTATCGGATCTTCCGCAACCCATAGATTGTTATATTCATTTTTCTCCGTGATCAATAGGGTTGCATCTGCTACTAAGATCAAATAATTTTCCCCTTCGGAAACATCTGCCAAGATTGTTATTTCTCCTTGTACATTCTTTAAAGTGCCAACTGGGGTTGAGGTTATTGTGACCGCCCCTACTTTAATATCATTGCCATTAAAAGGGATTCTGTCTTTCGACAAATAAGCATAAACTTCATAAGCACCTTCCACACTAAAATCTCCTACATTCGTCAGATCAAAACTAAAATTTTCTGAACTTGAATAAGAACTCTCATCCGCTAGGCAACAAAAATCTGTAATGCTAAGATCGAGTCCAATTTCTGGACATGGTCCATTTGTATAATTAAATTCTCCAGCACATTCCGCTTCACAAGGATTCAAATATAAAACACCATTCTCTCCACAAACCAGATCAACTTCATCTGAACAATCACAACCAACATCAACATTACAATTCAACTCTACGATGAATCTTCTTTCTGTGAATGGGCCACTAAAATTCCATTTGCCGTCCCAGAAATTGATATAACCATAAGTATTTTTTGGCACACCACTGAAGTTAATAAATGAAGAATATCCACCTAACCAATCAAACTCTGAATCTCCATCAGCATCGTTGTAACCGATAAAACAAAGCTCAGTTATATTTGAAGCGATGAAATGATTTTCAGCTGGGTTATTTATAGTAGTTAAATGTGCATGACTCGGCAAATTAAATGCAGAAGCTTCTAACCATGTATGTTTTTCTTGTGAGATAAAATAATTATTTCCATCGTAAGTACCCAGAAAATCAAGCCCTGCAATTTCTTCTAAGCACTCTGCTGGTTCTTCATCTGCACATTCAATAACTTTAATATTTTGTTGATAAGAATTTTCATTCCCGCAATTATCTGTTGCAGTCCAAATTCTGATCAGCGTAAAGGAGCAAATTCCTCCTATATAGGATTCATCAAAAGAGACTTCCACTTCAGAATCGCAATCATCAGTTGCCGCAATACCAATACCATATA
>ENA-ORXM01001542-ORXM01001542.1-marine-metagenome-genome-assembly--contig:-NODE-1542-length-31755-cov-4.028884_pt1 | contig 31755 bp, 31 predicted proteins | sample MGYA00237867_ERZ511480 | MGnify/ENA primary metagenome ERZ511480 (study PRJEB26309, sample SAMN06266103) | marine metagenome | isolation source: Algal blade | place: United Kingdom:Sidmouth, United... | reverse complement strand
CAAAAGTTTCTTATATTCATCGAAATATCGCTTCTAAAGTGAAAGCTAGTGTATTGATATATGGTCAAAAAACTATTGATTTTATGATATATTTTATTATATTGTCAACTCTCATGAATGAAAAAGAAATATGATTGATTATCGGATCCGAAACGAGTAAAATTGGTATAGTTGCTAAGCAGGCCTGTGATCACATTTTTCGTATGCTTGCTACTTCAAAAAATCCATCAGGTGATAAATACTATCTAGATCTAGCAAATACATTATCTATAAGCGACTGTATTGAGGATATACAAAAAGACATATCATGAAAAAAACTAAAAATAGTATTTCTAAATAGTTGAATACCTGTAAATGAAAATAAGGTATACGATCATTGAAAAATGATGAAAAAATTACAAGAATGAGATGAAAAGTTATCTGTGCATCGAAATAATTATCAAATGATTAAAGAATTACTAAATAGAGATTTAATAAATCAGGATACAAAAGTAGTATACAACGCTTCAATACAAGTTCTTCAAGAAAAAAAATGAACAGAAAACTATAGTTTAATAAAAAAAGAAACTACAGCAGCATTACAACAACTAAAAGATAAGATCAATCTCACGATACTTTGTATTTCACTAGTGGATTGAACCAACATGGCTAAAAAATACATTAAAGATATGTGAGTGACACCGCAAGATCTTTTGGAAATGTTTCCAAATTGACAACCAAATCTGCAAGATATAGATTCAGTAGTTACACAGATTATTGCAAATAAGGAAATGACTAGAAATCAGTATGTAATCATTGATTGATGAAGTTTAAGAGAGAATTACAGCAATTTACCAAAAAATAGCTTGGCTTACGATAGAACAAATAGACAATTGAAAAGTATAAGCTCCTAAAGTAATATCTCCACCACCTTCACCCTACTCTTCCCACCACTCACCAATCTCACATCCATCTTGCGTACATCGAAGTACTCAGCCAGATCTGCGATCAGTGCTTTGTTTGCTTCGCCATCTACAGGATTGGCCGTGAGCTTGACAAAATACTGTGAAACAGCGCTAATAAATTTGATTCTTTCTTTTCGAAAAATTTAACCTGAATCAAATTTATTAATATCTCCTCATCACTGAGGAGATCTTTTTGTGTACGAATGTTTCTGGTCTTGGCTCATGGGGTGACCTTTACTTTGATCTTCATATTATACAAAAAAATTATTGCTCACCAAAATCTATCACTATCTGATCTTGCTCATGGTCAGCTGATACCTCTATATCAAGTATAGATCACTGTAGAGTATCTAGGGTTGCTTGACCTCAGATCATAGAGAGCGCTGGCAATATCTCAGACAATATATCAAAATCTATCGTTCATACAGCGAGTGTCGAGAGAGGATGAGTAGTTTTGATATTTGTATCTGGTGTATCTACAACAGAAAGCTCTGTGAGCATGAGATACTCTATAGATGAAGTATCAGAGGTTTGAGATGCTCTCAGGAGCGGCAATGTAACTGTCTCTGCAGTTTCATCTCATACAGCAAAAGAAGTGGACCATGACATCAGAGATTGTTCCTTGGTAGTGAAGATAGTAGTGGTATCATCTACAGATGGTTGAGATTTGATAAAACCATCTAACGCAGGATACATCTTGTCTAGGAGTGTGTACACATCAGATGTCTGAAAGGTAAGGCGTCCTCATCGACCAACTATACTAGGTACAAGATCCAATGAGATCGTACCTCACAGAGCATCCACAAGTATACGATAGTCATCAGAGTTGAGCAATGACAGACTTCCTCACACAAACTGTGGCAATATAAGTGGCAAAAACGACTCTAACAACAAGGGCTGAATACCAAATAATGAGCTCAAACTATGTGCAGATATATGAATAGGGCTATTGCTTGATCAGCTTGCCTCTCGAGTGTCGCTACTACTAAGTCTCGGGACAAATCAACCATCAAATAATAATCTAGCTTCTCCTGTGGGTAGTCAAGTGCTAATGTCAGCTGAGACAATGGTTCATTGCAGTTTATTTGCAAACTGTGCTACTCGTCAAGTTTGTCAATCGATAGGGGTAGATACAAAAAGAAGATTGTGTTCAAAATCTGCAGACTGCAAAGATGATATCAGTAATTGATCTTGAACTCCATCAAACATCAATTGATCATAGAGTGTTGTCTGGGCATAGATAATAATATCACTCATATTTCTTACTTCATAGCTAGGATCAGTAGGCAGTATTCAAAGTACATTAAGTTGATTCAGGTTTATCTCTAATCCTGGTTTGGGATCGATAAACAATATAGTCGATCAGCTATCTACAGTTGAGCTCTGTCGTAGCACTAGAGATTGCATTTTTGCAAATTCAACCACCACAGGTGTCTGCTCACCATACTGAGCCTCCAGTATGTCCAATACCTGATCATCCACATCTATGTACATCAATTGATCAAATCCATCTGGCAATACAGAAAATATCTCCGGTAGATCTACAGCTAGTGGCTGAGTAATACATCATACCAAAAACAGAGAAAAGAAAGCAAAAATAATCGTCATCACATATCTCATCCACTCTATGTGTTAATACCTAAAATCTCGAAAAAATCATTGCGGACATTATCCAACTCTCTACCTGCATCAATAATATAGTCACAGTGCTGTCTAGCTATATCTCTTTCTGATTTGGCAATACGAGTTCTATTTTCTATCTCGTGTGCTGATCACCTCATCTTGAGTCTCTCTGAGATCGTTACATCATCTATATCCAAAAAAATCGTAACAAATCTTTCATCTAGTTTTCACTCTTGTATCATCTTGAGAAGTCATTGTGCATCAGTCTCTTTGATGGTGTTTTTTCATTCCTTAGTAGGCTCTATCAGATCTTTTGATTTGCTTCCATACTTGGTCTCACTTGCAGTGGAGTGTGCTCGCTCCAAGAACTCTCCATTAGCAATTGCTTGATCAAACTCCTCTGGCGATATATGTCGATATTTTTCGCCCTGTACCTCTCCTGGTCTCATGTCTCTGGACGTATATGAGGGCACGTACACAAAATCAGATTGATCTATTTGATCAAGTTCGTGAAATAAGGTTGTCTTGCCGCTACCAGATACTCATAAGAGAAAATATATTTTTCACATATGTTGAAATGCAGGTAAATATAGTATATTGATTTTAAATTGAGACTATGTGTTTCAATCAAAACTCAATATACTACTTAGGAAATAGAATGCCTTATAGGCTAAATCCTTATTCGATTTACTATAAACTATAAGTTACTACCTTCTATCCATCACATACTTCATTACAAGCGGATTGTGCACAAACGTGATAACAACTATTCTCTCAACTAAACTATGCATCATACTCAAGCACAAACTGAAGACTAAGGTTATACAACATTTGTATACTATCTATCTCTACATACTCACCGGCGCCATGCAGATGTGCTCACTCTAGCCCATGGAGTATTGTGATTGCTCACTTCTCAGCAAAATGCTTTGCATCAGTAGCTCCATGAGCCCTGGAAAATCAAAGATCTCATCAAATAATCTTGTCCGAAAGTTTTTTGTACAACTGGAGTGCTGGATGATCTTCAGGTGTAGAGATCATCGCTCCATATTTTTCTTTTACGATTTCTCCATCATATTTTTGTATGACATGTTTGCACATGTTTTGCAGCAATGTCTGACTATATGACTCTGTGTGCCTGATATTGATGATACAAGTTGCGCTACCTGGTATGGCATTGTGTGCCTTGCCCGCATGGAGAGAGGTGAGCTGTACACTGGTTCATCGATGATCATCTTGAGCAAGCTCCACTGATTCTTGGATAGTATCTTTTAGCTCACGATACATAGACATAGCTTTTTCTATAGCATTGGTAGCGAGTCGAGGGTATGCACTATGACCAGCAACACCATGCACATCGATATGGATACTATAGATACCTTTGGCCGCTATACTGATATCTTGCAATCATAGTGAGTCAGGTATCAGCATTACATTACCACCATATCATAGCTCTGCTAGATGTTTGGCGCCATCTATTCATCATAGTTCTTCATCAGCAGTAAGTATGAGAGACACCTTCTTATCTATATCATCATCCAATACTTTTTTCATCACAAAAATCATCACACTCACGGCAGCCTTCATATCCACGGTTCATCTACCGTATAATTTGCCATCTTTTATACTTGGTTGCCATTGTCATTCTTCACTAGCTGGGACTACATCGACATGTCCATTGAGACAGATATCTCATCGCTTTTCATCAAAATTCTTTACAACTAGAGATGGTTTTTCATTATGAATAATCTTTTCTATCTTAGCTGATGGGTAACTTGCAAACTCAGACACAATACGATCTATCACCGCGTGCAACTGCTCTACATCAGTAGATACAGAAGGAATTTTTATCAACTCTTTGGTAAGATCTAATATATTATCTTGCATAATTTTTCCAAACAGATAAATTTTCTTAATATAGTATATCGCACATAAAACTGAACGATGTTTTTGATACTCATATTTTTAATTAATCTAATGTGTGATTGATTTTTACGGCGATAGACGAAGTAGTAAATACATTTAAATTTAAAATTTATTTACTATACTAAGCTATGAGATTGATATCTTTTTACAATATCTACCTCTACTTTCTCTATCTTTTCTCTGTTTTTGCTCACTTCTTTTTGTTGCTTAGCTTTTCTTCTGTACCCAGCCATGCAAGATATGATTCGTCTACCATATCAGGCTGTATCACAGTTATCTCTGGTATCTCATATGGATGCATTTGTTTGAGAAATTTCAATAAAGCATCCTGCTTACTGGCTGTAGTTTTGATCAGGAGAAGTTTTTCTTCATCTTTTTTGATTTCTCACTCCCGTATATAGTACGACTTCATGTAGTTGATACGTTGGATGCATTTTGCAAGACCTTTGCCAAGTATCGCCTTGATAAGCCTAGTGAGTTCTCTACCTTTATTTGGATAGGTTGTCATTACGATGATCATGCTCATGAGAGTTGATTATTTGATAGAAATAGTTGTAGTTCACATACTACCAACCAATGCGCTCAAAGTAGTAATTCATTGTATGCTTGAAAAATTATTTTTATCATTGACGATAGTGACAGTGTTGGGTCAGCGGACACTATAGACATCTACTAAATCAGTATATTCGGTCATATCAACCTTGTATATCGTGAGCTCATCTGGCATATTCTCCAGATTGTTGATGATATCGAGATCTAGACTGAGGCAATCAGCACAATCTGGGGTATAAAAAAACAATACATAGTTTCTTCACTCAAACTCAGCTTTGGTTGTTTCTCAAGCATCATATACGTCATAACCTGGATGTGATATAGATCGATCTTTAGGAGCTGGGTCTTGAGACTGTACTGACGGTGTATCTGTAGTCGACTGTGTACTACATCATGTGAGTGACACCAATCCAACAAATAAGCATATATATCAAAGTGAAAGTATTTTCATAAGAATGGAAAAAATAAATCAGCTACCTATGTAGTAGCTGATTTAGTTTATTTATCAAGACTTTCTCACAATCTATCTACTTCTCGACTAGTAGTATCCAAAAATAATCAGTTTTGTATCAATCGAGCCTCTACATCCTTGTCTCGTCACATCATAATAGCTACTCACAAAAGTATCAAAATACCAGCCACCACTTTTTTGAATATGCCATTTGGGTTTGCAGCTCGCTTAAGCTTGTTTACGATTTTTCTACCTCCATATGCTATGGCTAGCAACACCACACAGAGTCAAGCTACATACAACAATATATGTATCAATGACTCTACATATTGCTCTGTCTGAAGTATATTGCTAACCAATAGTGTATAAGTAGGCGAACAACTCGTAAATACCGGTCAAAGAACAATACCTAAAAGTATATCTCATTTTACTCATATACTTGCAGATCATTGGGCTTTATTTGTTGCTGCTTCTATGCCTGTCAAGTGCATAAATTTGTTCCATATCTGAGGAAACAATAAGACCAAACCAAAAAGAATAAGAATCACTGCTGATGCTTGGATCAAAGATTTTTGGGATATGCCAAATTGACTTACCAAATACTGAAGCACCAAACTAAACACTATCATACTGATAGCAAATGAGAGTATGATAAGTCGTGGGCGAGACTTCTTGCCATCTATCACAGATCATCAGATAATAACTGGCAATATAGGTAGTACACAAGGAGCCAACACTGTGAGTATACCAGCTACGAGAGAAAGGAGATACAAGGACATTGTGATTCAAAAAAATTAAACAGACATCTTATATACAAAGCACCTCTAATAGTCTGCAATACATGTTAGGGTGCGGGCTCAGTATCAGATTTTTGACTTCAATTAGACTTCTTTTTATCGATATATTTTTGCAGCTCCTTTATCGGTGGCAATACAGCAAAATTTTTTTCATAAAAATTTATATCAAATACAGTAGTAATTTCTGATGCAGTATCGTTTGAATCATCTTTACCAAGTAAGACTTTATCAATATGTTTACAAAATCACAAAAAATCAGATCACATTAGTTAATACATATAAAATATTTTTTTAGCCAATCACCACTTCATCTGGCATCTCTCCACTCCTCCTCACAAATTTGAGATACAACTTCGCTGTAGCTACGACGTCTTTTTCGCAGTATGTAGTAATTCTATCGAGATCCTTATCATTTCGATAGACGCTAGCAACCTGTTCGCCGGAGATATCATCTTTTGGGGTTGGGATATTGTTTATCCTGCACAGGAGATCTAGTGAGGTGAAGTTTTTTCTATCACCAAACTTCCAAAATTCTAGCGTATCTAAATGATTGACCTCTCGTGGCTTCTTGCCTGCCGTATCGATGATATCTGGGAGTGGGAGATCGTTGATCATTGCTCTCCTACAGATATATGGTACGTCAAACTCCTTCACATTGTGTCCACAGAGTCTATGGTACTTTTGATTGTAATGACTATTTAGGAGTTCAAAAAACTCACTCAATATATTTGACTCATCATCTCCAGCAAACGACTTGATACGAAATGACTTGTTGTTGTCTGCGTCCATATGGATATATCACACACTGATCACAATGATCTTCCCAAACTCAGCATAGATACCACTACGATTTTCGTACAGATCAGCCGCTGTCGTCCCCTCCTCAGCGTGATTGAGCATATAGGATGCTTTCTTCTCTCGTAGCGCCTGCATCTCATCATCCAGATCATAAAAACTACTCATCTGAGGCACACACTCTACATCCACAAACAGGATATTGGATAGTCTAGAAGCATTCATCATCTATATATGGATTATCGATAAAGCAGAGCTATGGTAATAATATAGTAAATTAAAGTGAAATATAAATGATAGATTTTACTACGTAGTCTATAGATTTCCATTATTCAATACAATGATCTATAGACTATATATGTTATAAAAAACAAAAATATCACAAAATCGAACTCACTACTGCCTCCTATATACTGAGCAAAGACGATATTGCAAGAAAAAGAAGCGACAGAAAAAGAAGGTAAAAAAAGGACAGGCTAGATACTAGCTTGTCCTTTTTATGTTTTAATAATCACAATATATCTACTCAATAGCTATGTATGAATATACCAGACATACGCCAATGATGATGAGACTAAGATATAAATAGGTCCATCTTCTATGAGTTATACTAGATAAATCTTTTGGAAAACTTTGCGGCATGGTTTCTATTTTAATTTTTATCAATATTGGAATCCTAAATGAGAACTCTTCCCTACATATATACCCATATAATATACAAAGTCAACTCTCCATCTAACCCAACTCATTGTATTTTATATACGATTTCATATAGTCACGTCCACGTATGATATTTTTGTTTTTTTATAGTATATAGGTGATGAAAAAGTGAATCTTGTTTTTCTTGGTTGCAGCGCTGTTTATTATGACTGGATTGTGGTTTGTCCAAAACAGCTCGATGAGTGCTGGTGGCGAACTCATAAATAAAGAGTCTCAGGAGATCAATCTCAATGAATTCTTGTCTGGATACAACAATAATCTCTACGAAAAAATAGAGCTAAAAGATGGTATCAAGCTCCAGGGATATCAGCTCCTCACAGGTGCTGCTGAGCCCAATATCCTAGGTATCGTACCGGACAAAAATTATAAAATACGAGAGACAAATAAGCCAGTAGATACTGCACTCGAAGATCTATGATTTAACCTTACAGGTGCTGCGGTACCTATAGATATCCAGTATGATGAGACGAGTTTTGTTGCGAAGTTCTTTTTGGAGCAGCTGCTCCCTCTCCTGCTCTTCTTGTGACTTCTCCTGTTGTTGTTCAAGTTTATGGGGAGATGATGAGGTGGTATGCCATTTGGTACCAAGACGGGGGTCCTCAGGACGCAGACAGATGTCTCTACTAAGTTTGCTGATGTAGCAGGTATGGACGAAGTCAAAGACGAACTCATCGAGATAGTAGATTTCTTGAAAGATAGCAAAAAATATCAGAAACTATGAGCCAAGATACCAAAATGAGTACTGCTATATGGTCCTCCAGGTAGTGGTAAGACACTCCTTGCCAGAGCTGTAGCTGGAGAGGCAGGTGTACCCTTTTTCTCTGCCAGTGGTAGTGAGTTTATGGAGATGCTCGTAGGTATGGGTGCGGCGAAGGTCAGAGACTTGTTCAAAAAAGCAAAAGCAGCCGGACCAGCTATTATATTTATTGATGAGATAGACAGTATCGGCAAGAAGAGATGAGGTGGTATGACAGGTGGACACCAAGAACAAGAACAAACATTGAATCAAATATTGACCGAGATGGATGGTTTTGACAAAGAAACCAATGTGATCGTCATCGCAGCGACCAATAGACCTGACACGCTCGACTCTGCTCTGATGAGATCAGGGAGATTTGACAGAAAGGTGATGGTAGGGAGACCTACTCTAGAAGAAAGAAAACTTATCCTTGAGTATCATGCTCAGGATAAGAAGTTTGTAAAAAATGTAGATATGGACGCGCTGTCTAGGAGGACAAGCGGTATGGTGTGAGCTGATCTGGCAAATATTATCAACGAAGCAGCACTCAAGACAGCAAAAGATGATCGCAAAAAAATACAAGAAACAGATCTAGAATACGCTTTAGAAAAAATCGTGATGTGACCAGAAAAGAGAATCAAAACGCTTAAAGAAAAAGAAAGAAATATCGTCACCTATCACGAACTGGGACATGCAGTGACGGCATACTATCTCGAGCACGCAGATCCAGTAGAAAAAATCTCTATCGTGAGTAGATGACAAGCGCTTGGTGTCACCTGGATGATGCCAGCCGAGGATAGCTACCTCAGCTCCAAGGCGAGATTTATGGATGAGATGGTGACCCTGCTATGAGGGAGAGCTGCTGAGGAGATCTTTTTTGGCAAGGATCATATCACCACCGGCGCAAGCAATGATTTTGAGAGAGTGACCAAGATCGCTAGAGGTATGGTGACCAAGTACGGTATGGATGACGACCTCGGACAGCTCGTGTATGTAGACGACAATGACTACTCAGCATACAAACCATTTTCGGAAAAAACTGCTGAGCTTATAGACACCAAAGTCAAGAAGCTCGTATCAGATGCATATACCAAGGCAGTCAAACTTATCAAAACAAACAAAAAACTTATGGAATCGATGGCAGAGCTACTCCTAGAAAGGGAATATATCTCACGTGACGAATTTGAACTCATGATGAAAGATCCAAAGAAGATCAAGGAGAAGGTGAAAGAGATTAGAAAGAAAAAATAGATTTAAGACTTGAGATTCTAGATTCGAGATTTTAGACAATACAGAATAAACAACACGTCTTTGCGAGGAGGTGCAGAGACTGTATTCACGAATGTGAGTAAGGCAATCTCATGATGTTGTAAGCGAGACTAAAGTATAAATTCAACAAGCATGTTCAAAGCAATAACCATATGACTTATATTACCCACACATATCAGTGATCTATGCGCTGAGTACAATCATAGTCTTTGAAAAAATGGTCACATATGGCTTGAGCTAGGATGACCATATCCACATATCAGTCTAGTACAATGTGTGCTAACTGACGATGAGATAGTGAGAGTGTCAGATGATTTGTCTACCAAAGAAATCAGTCCGATCAACTGCAAAGACATCAATTTGCATCGCTTCGTATCTACAGGATCCTGAAGCAAGGTGACATACTTCAATATCGCTGATGCAAGTATAAACGATCTACATAGTGCCTGTATGGATATCATAGAGTTTGCTCTAAATAGAAAATCTGTCCCATCGCACTACATATATCCAGACCATATATCAGAAGGACAGCTACAATATGTGACGAATTATTGAGAGCAATATGCGTATAAAAATTATAGTCCTCATATCACTATCGGCAAATGACATCTAGGAGATAATGCTATGTTACCAGATTTTACTTGCACTCAGATCTGAGTATTTCATATGTGACCAAGTGGCTCGTGTCAGACTTTGTTGCATACTATAGACATATGATAATCCAATCCATATACGACCAATACAATATACCAGATCATCTCCAGCTACATATGCTGAGAGTGGCTGGTGTATGTCAGATGATTTGCGATCATTGGAGTGGAACTAAAATCGATAGAAATACTCTGATCTCTGCAGCGCTTCTCCATGATATGGGAAATCTTGTAAAATATACTTTTGATATTACAACAAATACTATACTTCAATGACTTGATACAAAGGAATTGAAGAAACAGCAAAAAATAATGATAGAAAAATATGGAGATGATGATCATGCTGCAAATATTGCTATATGCAAAGAATTAGAAGTCGACAAAAATATCATAAAATTAGTAGATGCAGTGGAGTTTAATAATCTCAGTGTATTTACTTTAGAGAAAAATATTTTAGAAATACTTCTAATCTATTCTGATCTCAGAGTTTGACCATTTGGAATATTGAGTATACTATGAAGATTGGAGGAAGCATTTATAAGATACAAAAGAATCGATCGATTATGAGAAGGTAAGGCAGCTTTGAAACTATGAACGAAACACGAAAACATTATATTCGCTCACTGCTCCATACTCCCTACAGACATACACGACGAGAGTATCACGCCTCTCCTTGAACATTTAAGATGATTTGATATAGTGACTACTCTATGAACTTAATCATCAAAGATGCAGTACGACAGATCCTATGAAGACTCGCTAGTGCGGTCTGAGGTTTTCTTGTCATCAAAATGATCACTCCATATCTGGGACCACTCAGATTTGGTGATTATACCACCATACTCAAGTATTTTGCTATCTGGTCGGCATTTGCAGACTTCTGACTCTATGTCATAGCGATGAAACAGCTCGGCGAGATCAAAAGCAGATTAACTTCTTCAAAAACCGTACGTCATTCTGAAAGAGGAACGACTGAAGAATCCAGGCAGGCTGATGACTCACATATATCTTGATTGTGACTAGATTCTTCGCTGCGCTCTGAATGACGAGCTAATTCGGAATTGGCCATATATTACAATAAATTCGTCTCATCCAGACTCTTTATGATCGTGATGGTGTATACGATCGCTCTCATCATATCCTACCTCATCCCATCGTATACGAGCAATCCTTACCTCATCCGAGGCCTCCCACTGGGGATGATCTTCTCGGCAAGTTTCATGACAGCAGGTATTTTACAAATTCCTTTGCAGTTGTTTTGGCAGATGAAACATCTGAGTATCGGGCTCATCCTCGCGAGGATGGTGCAGATCGCCATACTGGGAGTATCTATATATGCCATCTATCCACTGATTGATTTCAGTGCCTCGACTCCAGTGATCCGAGCATTCAACGCTATCCTCCTGTCGGTAATCGCTAGTGGTGTGACACAGTGACTCTATGTCTATCTCATATGACGCAAATATCTCCCACTTCAGCGACATCGAGATCGAAACTTCACTAAAAATATTCTCAAAAGTAATCGACAATACGGATGTGCTTACTATCTCAGTAGTTTTCACACCCTCATTGTGGTGATTCTTATCTCTATTTTTTATCCCACCACGCAGGGATATATCTTTGCTGGAGTATATGGTCTGACGCTTAGTCTGATCGAGATACTCCTGATCATACCATCTGCACTAGGCAACTCTCTCATGCACGATATATGAGATGTGACCGATGAGACCAAGAAGAGACGTTTTGGGACGCTACTCTCTCTAGTGGTGATTGTATGATTTTTTGTGATAGCCAACTTCCTCATATTTGCACCTCACGTGATCAACTTCCTATGAGGATCAGAATTTCTCACGACTACCTCACAAATTGGATCAGATTGGATCTTACCATTTCTAGGTATCGTCATCACACTCAGCTTTATCAAACAAGTGTTTAACTATCTGTTTGTGAGCACAGATCTGCACAATAAATTATTGTGGATAAATCTGTTTGGCGTGGTCGTATGAGTATCGATATGAGTACCATTGATACTGAGGTATCAGTTGATTGGTGGTATCATCACACAGATACTCCTGGAGGTGTTGTTTGTGGTCGGTGCAGTATACGTTGCTCACAAGCACAACATGCTCCCACGCATCAAACAAAATATGTCGCTGTGACTTCTCGCATCATTAGCTCGATGCTTTATACTGTTTTTTTGATCTTATATGTACTTAAATCTCTCGCTAGATACATATCGATGACTTGCAGGTATATTACTAAATGGAGTCGCCTGACTGATTATTTTTCCACAGTACAAAAGGATTTTGAAGAGTTTATAATCAAGTATATATACTCTATCTCTAGCAAACAAAAAACTCTACGATCGCGTAGAGTTTTTTTCTTTGTAAGCTAAATTAATTCTACCCTCTATAGTCACTTGGTGTACATCCACCATATTGATTTGGTGAGGTGCCAGTGCCACAGTTGGTATTTAGTGATCCATATGATGTATATCATCCAGATCTATTTGGAGTGATATTAGCACCAAAATTTGTAGAATTTGATGTTGATCACTGATTATCAAATCTATAATATCATACATTGTCCCAAAATTGATCATCATCTGCAGTACATCCTCCATATCAGTTTGGTGATGTACCTGCTCTACACTGGTATCCAGCTGCAGTGGTACCACCAGATCAGCTCGTACGTCATGCAGATGTATTTGGCTGTCGTCACAGATCTAGATCTACATCACCATAGCATCCATTGTTAGTATTTGATCCATATTGATTTGGACAGATATCCTGATAGTTGCATATACCATCACCATCAGTATCTCATCCGTACTGTGCACATGGAGATGACGAGCGATACGACTGTGTAGTCACTACGGGGCAACCATAATTATTGCCTACTCAGTAAGTATCAGGACATAGATCGTCTTGATCACATATACCATCCTTGTCAGTGTCATAACATTTTTTGTGATCTTGGTGGTATGGCGGATGATAGTCTGGAGGAGAGATAGTGTAGTCACATGCATCTCCTAGACCATTATGATCTGCATCTCTTTGGTTGCTGTTGCTGCGAGTAGGACAATTGTCTTCGTAGTCACACACTCCATCATCATCATAGTCTAGCTCACCATTGTTGCATGATCCTGTAGGAGCTGATTCGCAAGCATCTCATCTAGCATCTCCATATGTGTTTTCTTGATATTGATTTGGTACATACGGACAATTGTCAGCATCATCACATACTCTATCCAAATCAGTGTCTCATCACGCATGCTCGCAATAATCATGAGGCTGAATAATTATATCACAATCATTGCCTATCCCATCATTGTCACGATCAAGCTGACCTGGATTGTATTGATGTATACAATTATCTACAGCATTGCATATGCCATCACTATCACTATCTCATCACTGAGATACACATGGATCTAGTGGAGTTGATTTTTGCTTCTTTCTGCCTTTGCACACACAAGAATTGTTATATTTATCATTGATGGTATTTGAATTATTATCGTTACAAGAAGTTCCCGGCTGAATGTAGTAATCTACATCACCGCATACAGGGTTTGGTTTTTGCGTTCATACGCACTCACACGAGCTTGTATATCTATCATTCAATGTATTTGGGTTGTAGTCATTGCAAGAAGTTCCCGGCTGAATGTAGTAATCTACATCACCGCATACAGGGTTTGGTTTTTGCGTTCATTGGCATCTACAACTACTGTTATACCTATCATTAATAGTGTTTGGATTATAGTCATTACATGAAGATCATGGTTGGATGTGATACTCTCTATCTCAACATACTGGGTTAGGTCTTGGGGTAGGTGTAGGTATATGAGTACATCTATCTGATACACGACAATAATCACTATTTCATCAGTTTCTTCATTTGCAGGTCCAGATATCATCCAGTCCACAGCTAGTGTTATTTTTTTCGATTACTGATCCAGATATACAAGATCCGAACGAAGATCCACATTGACCATGAGTTGGATTGGACGTTGGTGGTGTATGACATCCATCATCTATTTTTCCATTGCAGTCATTATCTATACCATCTCCACATATCTCAGCCATGATACAAAAATTCTGCTGTTCGCATTGGTATGTATGTGTATTGCAAATATCATGTCAGTTGCAGGTACCACAAGAGATCCAGCCACCACATCCATCTGATTGGCTTCCGCATTCTGCTCATGGACTACAAGTAGTCTGTGGTATACAGACTGGCTCTTGAGGACAATCACTCGCTGCACAGTAGGTGTGACCATTTCGACATTGATAGTTTGCTGTATAGCATCAGCTCGTTGCATTACCTCCACAGAGTCATTGCTCTTGACAGGTAGGATGAGATTGCTCTACTTCACACGCAGCTGGACTACAGCTTCTACATGACCCATTGGAGCAGGTATTTTGACATGTTTTGTCTGGTCAGTAGCTACATGATCTCGTGGTGAGTCCACAGTCAGCATCATTGCTACAGATATCATCATCTCCCGTGTCAGGTGTGTCGCACGCAGCTGGAGAACAGCTAGTACAAGATCATCCATTACATGTATTTTGACATGTTTTGTCTGGTCCGTAGCTGCATGATCTTGTGGTGAGTCAGCAGTCAGCATCATTGATACAGACACCACTTGCTATGATGGTTGGTAGTTTATCCTTTGCCAATTCTGGAGCAAAAGACATATACTGTGCTCGATACAAATTATATGCTAGTATAGCTACTACGAGCGTACCTAGCGTGGTAAGTATATTTCTTATAGACATATAAGATAATTAATAAACAAAAATGATCTAAGTCTCACGAAAATAGCGAAGAATTGAAGCTATTATGTGTTGACGAAGAAATACCGAGTTCTTGAGAAACTAAAAATTCAAACAAAGTGAAGGAGTTTTAGATTTCAAAAGTTGTCAGTAAATTACAACAACGTTAGATGTATAATCATTTTTATTTATTTGTCAAGTTTAAGTGCTTCAAAACAATAGAAAAACGATCAATAAGATCGATTGGTAGTTAAATTTGATACTGAGGACTATCTACTTACCTGCCTTCTCACTTCTTCTAGGCTTGTCTCTCACTCTAGTGCCTTGAGGATTGCATTGTGTTCTATACTGAGATATCACTGCTGCACAGCAGCATCGTATATCTCAAAAGAATCCTTTCCATGCATGATTGCCTGTGTGATGACACCATTGACGTCTAACATCTCTACTACAGCCACTCTTCACTCATAAGCATCTTTGGCTGATCCATTTGTATCCAGTACTGGTCACTGGAGAGTTCCATTGTATGTGATATCGATATTTTTGTTATGTCATTTTATTTCGTTGATGATTTGCTTGATATAAGTATCATCATTGGTGTCTAGCTTGACTGGCTCAGCATGTATGAGTTTTCTGACCAATCTCTGTCAGATAATAGTATTTAGGGCCGTGGCCAACATATATGGCTTGACTCACATATTGACTAGTCTCGCGATGGATTCTATAGCGGAGTTGGTATGAAGTGTCGAGATCACTAGATGTCAGGTAAGCGCAGCATTGATTGCCATCTCAGCAGTCTCCAGTGTTCTGATCTCTCATACCATAATCACGTCTGGATCATGTCTCAGCACACCCTTAAGTCACTCTTCAAATGTATATCACTCTTCTTCATTGATCTGAGATTGTTCGATACCTGGGAGTTCGTACTCTACTGGATTTTCAAGAGTGATGATTTTTTTGTCTGGAGAGTTGAGATAATTGATCAATGAATACACAGTGGTCGTCTTACCAGATCATGTGGGACCTGTCACAAGTATCAGCCCATAGTGTTTATCAAGTTGTTTTTTGAGGAGTCACATATGATACTCGTCAAATCATATCTGATCAAATGTCATCAATCCTTTGGATGCATCCAAAAATCTAAGTACCACACTCTCGCCCCTAAGTCCAGGCATAATACTCACTCTCACATCGATCTTGCTCGAGCCACCATCACTACGTGGAGACACAAAATCAAATCTTCCATCCTGCATCGTCTCATCGATATTCATCTTGGCTCCAGAGATAAATTTAAGCTTCATAAGATACTTTTTCCATTCTGCATGAGTAAATACAGAAATGGTTTGGAGGAGTCCGTCTTTTCTCACTCTCATAACCACGCCACTCTCTTCTGATTGAAAATGAACATCAGACGCTCATCATTGAAACGAAAGTCTCAGTAATTGGTATATAAATTCTTCTTCGGTAAATTTTGTGTGATCAGCTATTGTTTCCTTGATGATCTCGAGAGCCTCCTGACCCTTTGCATCTAGTCTATCCTTCTTGTCTTTTGCGATGTTTTTGTTTCTCTTGTGTAGTGCATCATACCACTGCATCGCATACTCAAATGACTCTGAGTCAGTAAAAAATGCTGTGATACTATGTCAAGCAGCCACAAGTCTATCCTCCACCTGATGATAAAGATTTGGAAAATTATTGGTGGTGAGGATATATACACTCTCTGCGTCCTGATCAAACACCAATGTCTGAGATGTTTTTGCTGTTTGTTCGGTCACTAGAGAAAGTGCTTCGAGATTTGGTTCGAGCTTTTGAATGTCTTCTAGTTGATATATTTTTGCTTCTTCGATCATACGTGTCATACTAATGTATTTAAATATTAGTGAGTTATTTAATTGAAATATATGAATACATTAGCGCTAAAATATTGGTTCACATACTCACTAAGTTTCCAATATTTTAGTATCAAAAAATATTCTACTCTAAGTATAGCTAGAGAGACATGGTTTGTCAAAAAATCACCTAAGCAGCAAGCACACGATAGAGAGATTGATGAGTACTTTTTTTAGTACCTCTCAAATCTATCACTTTTGTGTCTTTAAGATCTAGAACTGGATCATCTTTTTTTGATTGCATAGCAAGATATGAGACTTTATGCATATTATATTTAAGAGTATTTACGCTAGTCATATCAACATCGTTTTCTGACTCGACAGGTATACCAATATAAGCTTTGGCTGGTATATGACTACTCTTGAGTGCATTCCTAAAATTACTTCATATAAACAAGTGAGAATCCAAAATCTTTCCTTTGAAGTCACGCTCTAGTGTAGGCATTATTCGAGATGTGGTAACTCACACAGCAATATCTGCCTGCTCCTCCATCCTCTGCACCATTATACTGTCTAAATCCTGAGCATATACAAATGGATATATCTTACTATCGATCATCTCTATGCGTAACTGATCTAGAGCTATATGATCTGCAAGATTACGTTTAGATGATGATATCGCGTGAAATTGTGTCAAATTGATGTACGATCCATCACTTAGTGGATACATCACATCTTGCTCTCGCTGCTGGAGTAGGTCAGATCTTTTTTTGCTATGATCCATAGCATCTATAGTAACAAATCTCTTATCCAGCAATGCTGCTTGGCGTCTTAGAGATACATCAAAAAACTCCATATACTGAGAGATGCTAAAATGTGATCTATCTCTCGCAAACGTCTCCACGATCTTTTGTTTGGTCAAAAAATGATGAGAAGCAAGTCATATTTCATTTTGATTGATGAGCGGCATTGAAGCTATTTCCACTCCTATATTTTCTCCAGGCTTCTTTCTACTTTCTACCTCTCATTTAACTTTTGCATCTATATAGTCAGCATTAGATCCAGTATTAGTTAATCTTTTCTTTCTAAGTTTTGGTTTCAAAAAACCAGTCGGGTCAACTTCTTTCACAAAATCAGCTTTTTTTTGATCAGACATCGCAAGCTGTCATTTTGAATCAAAAACCATAGATGAGGCAGGTCTTCATCGATGAACCTTACAATAATCAATAAAAGATAGGTGGATTGCGCTCATCAAATCTTTAAGCAATTCCTGCTCAGCATCTTGATCAGGCTTTGGATAATAAGATATATGAGCTCATATTAGATCTGGAATACTTTGTACATCAGCAGATCTCATCAACTTCAATAATTGTGATATATAATCTTTTTTTCTAAATTTAAAACTAAGTTCTATCTTATGATTTAGCTCAATATCAGAATTTAATAAATTTTGCTTGAGTAGAGGCGTAAATTCATCAAAAAACTCTTGGAGTTCTTCCTGATCTACCATATTATCCAAATACATAGATCATATAAACAAATTAGCAAAGGTGCCTCTACGATTTCTTAAATCATTTCTATAAGACTTTTCCGCAGGTGATTCATCTTCGACAGGTACATGTGAAACAAACAAATATTGTATCATCTCTACTATCAGACTCATATCCAAATTTTCTAAATTAATTTGATTTATATTTTGTATCAAAGCATCATAATCATTTCAAGGAAATACTTTATATTTCTTAAAAGAACCATCATTGCCATAGATATTGTACAACCTCATAAAAGTGGTATATACATATTTTTTTCACTGAGTATTGAGTGAGAGATATGGTCAATCTCTATCCTTGAGCTGACTAAACATCTTCATTCTCTGAGGTCACATCATGTTATATAGTGACTTCATAGCATCTTTTTTACCTCGTACATAGAGCTTTTTTTTTGCTTCATTTCATGCTCAAGTCAAATTATCCAGATCAGTATTCATCTGACCTACCACATCTACAGCACGAAATCTAATGTGCTCATGCTTGTGTAATCTTTTTATATCTTGATGATAGCCTGCTTCGAGCATAGATCAAATCGCTGATTTGATGGTCACAAAAGTGTCTCTGAGTGCCTTGGCTCATAGAGGATATGGAGGAATTCATTTTTCTATATTTCAGACTTCGAGTTCTTTTATTTCTCTCGCTATCTTTCATTGTCTATCAATACTTTGTTGTCACATAAATAGATGATTTAAATTTTTTGCATCAATTGGTGTCTGACATTTGGTTCGATCTAGACTAATCACATTATCTTCTGAATATTTGACGAACGGCATATGGAAATGATTTCATTCACGAAGACCGCGTCCTAGTATCCAATCATTTATATCTCTACAATACTGATACATCACATCAGCGTTTTTTTTGGAAGATCAAATTTGTGGGATTTTGGCAAATACCAAAGTGAGCTCATCGTCAAGCACTTTGTTTCGATCTGGAAATACAGTCTTTCTTGACTCTGATTCCACAAACTGTTCCATAAAATTATTATACACAAAACCTCCCTATACTGCAAAAAAATATATCAAAAAAACCCACTACTGACATAATGAGTTTTTATCAAAACATTTTTTGGATACCCTCACACCACTCTTAATCTATATTATATATCCCCAACTGTGTCCCCTCTGATATACCAAGCTCTCTAGCAGTATTGGCATTTACTTCTAAAACATATTTTGCGAGCGTCCCCTCTGGCGGACCAAACAGCTGACAATCATTATTTTTGCTGGCCTCTTCTCCACATGGTGGGGCGTATTCTTTCATATATAATACTTCTCCATCCTCTGCTAGCCAAAGCATATCTAGCGGGATCAGAGTATTCTTCATCCAAAACTTATTCCAACCCAAATTGTCAAACACAAACAACATACCTTCATCTGCAGCCATCTGATCTACTCACATCAGTCACTGAGTAAGCTCTTTGGGTGTATCGGCAACCTCTACCGAGAAGCATTTTGCTTCATTGCACACTTGCGGATCTCAACCAGTAGGTTTCATTATTTTGTTGCATCATACAGTCAGTAGTGCTCCACACATAAGTATTGTGGCAGTCAGGATTTTTTTATTCATCAAGATATATCAAATAATAAATACGTAGAGATAATAATTATGATACTATTTTTTACCAAAAAATGAATTCTTTTTCTTGGTCCATCGTTCGTCTTGTCTCGGCAATTTTTGTATATCTTTGGTATCTGACAACAAAAATGGAATAGCTTCTTCTATATACAATCATCACTGACTGGCCTTGCACATCACGAGATAGCGCTGATTATCTTGCTGTAGCCTGGTTGCTACTTGTACTCACAGATCTCTAGCGTCATCACAGCGGATTATACGATCCATATTGTATCCTATTTTTTGACATTCGTCAGCTAGATAGTGAGTCTGATCACCGATGAGATATATGTATTCAGCGGATTGGGTGATGAGGAGAGCGAGTTTTCTATGTTCTGATTCTGAAAAATCACCCAGCTCGTTCATATCACCGATACAGTAGATGAGCTTATGATCTGTATATAGTGTATTGCGTAGTTGGATCGTCTGGAGGATCGTCATCTTCATACTCTCTGGAGCAGCATTGTAGCTACTATCTACTATCACACTCTCACCCATACCTGAGTACACTCAAAACCTGCCAGGCTGCAAATCAAAAGTAAATGACTCAGGGAGCATATACTCTACCTCAAATCTTATTGCTACTATCATCGCAAGCTCCACTCACAAGCTCACATATCCAGCAAACACTTCTCAGATCAGATTGGTAGAGATATGACCCACTTTATCATGATCTATATGTCACTGATCCAATGCAAAACTAGATACTGCCACATGTGTATCGTCTGATCTCAACGTATACTCATCAAAACTAATGTCAGCATCAGCAGTATGATGCAACGCGAAGGTCAGCACATCGACCTCTATCTCCTCCGATATCTGATCAAGATAGTTGGCAGTGCCTGGCACACATACGATATCTGTAGCAGCAAATAGCAATTTTGATTTTTCTTCGAGTATCTGATCTGGAGAGTCAAAATTTTGGCCATGTACCTTGTCTAGTCAAGTAAATATAGCCATATGCGGCACAGCGATGTCTAAGAGTATATCCATATCTCCTGGCTGATCGATACCATACTCTAGCACTACTACTTCATAAGCTCTAGCGCTTTTTGGAGATCGAGCGGTGGTAAGTCATTGAAATATGGCAGAAATAGTGCCCAACACAGTAGGACTATAGCTCTGTATCTCTAGTATTGAGAGTGATAATCCGATCTCGGAGTTAAAATTTTTGGGAGATGTGGAAATGCGTACATCGGGGAGAGATACTCATAATACATGAGAAATTATCATCCTAGAAGTAGTTTTGCCAATACTACCTGTAATACCTATGATATACGGTCTCTGACGACTAATATATGTACTCGCACATCGGCGAATAAACCTACCAAACATATTTTTTAGCATTTATCAATAAGACTATTCGAGAAATAAAGGTATTTTTGCGATTATTGTGACTACTTCTTATAGTGAGATCTAATCAAGAAGAATGATGTGGAGAACTAGAATGAATATACCTAGCTGTAAATTGAACTGAAGTTTTATATGTATGGCAGTATGAAGTGTATCAAATCTAATAAGATGTGTAATATCATCAAATGAATACTAGGTACTAGTTGAATAGTCGGACTGTATATGGCTCAAGGAATATATGCTCGACAACTACCTCTGGAGCAGATCTCAGATCCAGGCTGCAAAGCACTTCACTGGACAGATCACAGCTCAGACTGCAAAATAGATTTTGAGCGACCTGATCAAACTGTATTTAGCTGACCATGAAATGCAACCGAAAAGTTACATTTTTCTGTATTGTTCAAAGGGTCTTATAGCGATGGCTACAGTGGCATCTGAGGACATCCAGGGCTAGATATCGTCTCAGCAAAATGAACCCCACTGTATAGTATATGACCTGGTGTAATCACTAGAGCAGAATGGATCAATGGATACGGCAATACTGTAGTAGTGCAACACCAAGACGGCGAAGAAACCATATACTCCAACTACGCACATATGGATGTGATATCTGTAGTAGAGTGACAAATAGTACAAGAATGACAAAAAATATGAGAAATCGGAAATACTGGTTTTACGATGTGAGCACTAGGAAATCATGTTGATTTTCAGATCACCAAACAAGTAAGCCCTAGTCATCCATATGGCCATACAGCTTGTCCACAATGATATCGAGAAGCTACCAAGAGCTGAGTATGCAATGATATATTGGATAAGTACACCTATGATCCGCTAGTATTTTTAAAACAAAAAATAGCCAACCAGGACTTAGTAAAAGCATCAGATGATCTCTTATGAATTAGCAAAAAAGCGATTGATACCAAAAAAATTACAGTAGATACATCTGATATATATGCTCCAACAATACATACAAGCTCCAACATCACAAATCCTATAATGTTCAAAGACACAAATATGAGTAACGAAATAAATCCTATATGATACACTATTTATGCCCACTTGTTGGAATCAATAACTACAGCGCAAACTTTTGATAAACTATTTTTGGAGATATACTTTGATGGGGTATTATTGGATGGGATACTATCTCAACCCATACGACTTGATTATAGACCCTCGATGGTAGATTTTTATACTGATAAAGTTACACAAGTGATAGATGGCAAAAAACAACTACTGTTTAAGACAAAAGAGGCTGGACAAACTCAGATCAATATCATGATGTGAGATACTCGCATCGCAGTAGTCCCACTAGAGATACAATAACAATGAATAGATTGCCTACAAAATCTGTAAATACTGCGCTATATACCACAACATAGCACTCACCACACCACAAAAAAACATACCTCGACCTATATCGGTCAATACAAGGGTTCGATTTCGTTTGATCAATAATGCTTGATTGGTACACTCATAGATTCCATATACTATGAGTCCAAATATCATCCCCATACTGAGTGCATCTCATATATCTATCACCAATGGATTTGAGATCACAAAAATAAGTAATCCTCAGGTAATAAGCAACCAACTAAGAATTGCTGCCAATCGATCTACCTTATTTTTCATCAAAGATCATATATTTTTTTCAAATATTTTTTTGAAAAATATGACTCGCAAAATTTCCAATGAAGCACAAAAAATAACTCAAATAAGAATAATGATTCAATAAGACATAGATATATAGTAAGATAAAAATTTTGACTATAGCTAGAAACTTGAACTCTAACATCCTGAGCTAGTCGTAAGGCACGACTCAACTTACTATCTGAGATTCTCTTATACGTCGCACTCTAGAGCATTTCCTATGGTCATTTAGCTCAGCTAACACTCAGCATGCTACAAGGAACTTCTACTATCAATCAAACAATAAACTGCCTACTCTCACTAGCGTACTTCACTCCTGCACTGCAATCTCTCGATCTCCACTCATGCCCATACTACAGTGTGGAAGATCGTATTGATCACATAGTGATCTGCACTGGGCATATATCTCTCTGGTCTTAGCATCATCTCCCAGCACACCCATACACATCAGTCAGTCACATCTGATATATGGTAACGACTCACATAGTCACAACATCTCTCACAACTTATCTTGATCAAAACCGTATTTTTGTGATTCTCATGTGAGATTTAGCTGGAGTAGGATATCTTGATAAGATTTGTGTTGAGAGCTTTTGATTTCTTGATTGATTTTTCTCAAAAGTTTGATGCTATCCACTGACTGTATAGTATCAAATATCTGTATCGCGTCTTTCACTTTATTGGTCTGGAGATGTCCTATCATATGCATCTCACAGTCTAGTCCAGCATCCTGGATGAGGGTGTATTTTCTTTGTGCATCGTGGACTCTAGACTCTCAGATGAGTCACACTCAGGACTGTATCGCTCTTAGAGTTGTTTCATCAGATTGATATTTGGTCACTGCGAGTAGTTGTGTGACTCATAGCTGAGTGGTGAGTTCGTTATACTTTGAGATATCAAACATAGTGTTGTACGACTAAAGAGTGAAAGATAAGGCATCGCTTCTTGAAGTCAATCATCCTGAGCTTGTCGAAGGGTGCGACTCAACTTTTCTCTAAACTCTCCGTCATTCAGAACCGGATGAGTCTATACAAACGAAGTGAGTATAAGACGATTGCGGTGTGGAATCTCATGAAGTTGTAAGCGGGACGTACTCGCTACCATATACCACATATACCACCCACTACCACACTCTCAGTGGCTACATTTTTCTAATAACAAAACATATTATATTTTTATTGTCAATTACCCTTGAAATCTCTCTAAAGAACCATATATAGGAGAAACCGCGAACGCGGGCTGAATAAAAAAATATTAATTACTTAACCATATATCACCAATAGGGTGATATATTAAATCTTTAAAATCTATGTTTGGAAGAAAAACACCACTTACTGTAGGTCAAGTTTTGCAAGATCCAAAAATGCAGGCACTTATCAATAAGGTTCTAAATTCTGAATCTGAACCCTTGATAGATAAAGCATTTTATACTGTATTACAAAAACCAGAGTATGCGTACCTGCATTATGCAGAAGAGAAAATTGTAGAACTTTCAAAGGAAAGTTACATTTCCAAGAAATACTACAATTACCCAGAAGTAAACTTAAAAGCATTTAAGAGTTTTGACTGGTATAAAATAGATCCAGCAAAAGAACGTCTGATGATGATTCATGAGACACCTTTTGAGGGACATGTCTGCAAGTCTCGCAAAAGAACGTCTGGCAATTATACTTCAATGTTTATTTACAGTAAAAGCACTGGAGATAAAACAACATTGAATATGTCTAAGTATTTAGGCTCTCCAAAGGGAGCTGATGTTACTGTGGTTGATTTTATAAAAGACTATCAACAAACAGCTCACAAAATGTTTGAAGAGTCTAAATTTGAGAAAGTTTAAAAATCTGCCTATGTCAAAATTCTACACCTCAGTGAAACAGGTCGCAACTAGCCTCATAAAAAGAGGGAAAAGTATTACTAATCCTCATAAAGATGAACCTAGTGATAAGAAAATGAAAAATACAAAAAAAGAAACTACACCTCAAGCCCACAAAGAACTCTATGAAGATAGAGGTGATTTGGGAGCTTGTTAATTAATCACATTATCAAAAAAAATTAAATGTCAGAAACGTTCAATCTCATTTGTGGAGATACAGATGAGTTATCATTAATTAAAAAAATGGAAATTCAACATAACTCTCCAGTAATTAAACAAAATAAAGAGTTAGCAAAGATAGCAGCTACAGAATTGGTAAATCAGTCCAGGCAGCATCTGGTGTGTTCTAGAATACATGGCACTAAGTCTAGCTACCTAGCTTCTAAAACTTCAGATGGAAGGTCATATGTAGACATGCACTACTGTGCAAACAAAATCTCTAGATGTGGGGAGATGATGAAGAAATCATCTCTAAGCATGGTTCATGTCTACAACAAGGATGAGAGAATTAAACGTGATAGTAATCATCTTTGTCATCGTCTAAAGATATGTGTAGAAAATAATACTATATTATTATCTGGGTTATCCAAAGATGTTGAGAATATTGATGAACTATGGCTAATGCGAGATGAACTTCATGATCAAGAAATCACTTTTAGAGGTATATCCAGAGCAATTAAACAGCAGATTAAGAATGGAATTAAGAATACTATTGATAAAAATGCTAGTTTTTTAGCTAGTGCATAATTTAATAAAAAATGAAAATAATACATAGAAAAGTATCAAAACTAACGCCTACAGAAAAAGAAGATATTAATCAACTATTTGCAGGCAATTCGATAAATGAAGCTGGAATTAAAACAGTTTATTTAAGAAAAATAAGTAGTAAAAAGTATGAGTGTAAAATTACATTTCTCTTATCTAATAAGAAAAAAATAGTTGCTACTGCAGATAGAGAATTTTCTGCTGCAATGCGGGCTAAAAATAAAATATTTGACGAATCACTTAAAACTAGATCTAAACTTAAAGCTCATACTTAAATATGAGGCATAGTAGTAGATAAAAAACTAAAAAGCCTGCAGGATTACCTGTGGGCTTTTTTATTTCTCCAAAAAAACTTACCTCAACACCAATACTCTTCTCCCCACCTGCTGCCCTTTTCTTTGATAGACTTCTCAGGCAGATGTGATAGTATATCAAGTCTCCACCGCTGCCTCAGTGATGCGATCTGAGATGATGGGATGATCGAGTCGGAGGTACTCTGGTACGGTCATCACGATCGGTACGAGAGGGAGTCTATTTTTGAAATTTGTTAGAAATGCGGTATATATATCGACGATATCTCAGAGATTATCTTTGAGGATAGTATGAGTCTGATTTTTGTGCTTGAGCATCTCTTGCTTGACCACTGGGCCGAGTCGTCACTCTGTCACCACCACATCTACTTTGTCGAGAAATGGCTTAGTGAACTCATCATTTACATCGTGCTTAAAAAAAGTCATATGCTTATCTTCTTGATACTGTGATTGTGTCTTTCGTCGCTTGATGTTTTGTTTGGCTGGCGTGATATTGATGTCCGATCATATAGTATGATACCCCAGATGATTGGCTATAAAGTTGGTGGTGCCAAAACCACAAAACGGATCATAGATAGTGAGAGTCTCTGCAGAGTCAGCAACTCACACTCCTATATTGACCAATATCTGAGCAAGCTTGCTGGGCATCATACCGATCTGCATCCCATGTGCCGGTTTGTCAAAATCAATCATACTATACAGGTCGATGTTTTGTCGTCACATCACCAGACCATAGGTACCATCTCAGAGCGAAAATACTTCTGCTCACTTTTTTTTGATCTCTAGGTCACTCCTCTCTTGGTCGATGATCTTGTATCTTCTGACACCGTAGTTTCTTTTGATCATTAGACCCAATTCATTGCTATCCACTCACACGATATTGATACTAGCTTCCTTGATCTGGATACCGAGTTCTTTTTCGTTGCATATGACTCCTCGTTTGATTAGACCACCTAGCTGGGTTATCTGAGCTTCTTGCTGAGTTTGAAAATACACTATCCCATCCTCATGTGATACATCAGTAGGTGCGAGTAGTTTCATCTCTGCGAGGGAGAGGTTTAGTGTTTTTCCTAGTATGCCAAAATATTTCATAAGTTTTAGGTTTCATAAAACACGTTTAGCTTATTCTCCAGATGACTCCAACAATATAGTTATTTCTTCTTTTGCTCTGTCTAATTGAGCATCGATTCCATCATCAAGAAATGCATCAGGATCAAATTCTACCTCTATATCTGGCACGATACCATCCTTGTCAATACTAGTACCATTTGGGGTGTATCGCTTGCCGATACTGTATTTGAGTGATGATCCATCTGAGAGCTCCTTGATGGTCTGCACAGATCATTTGCCAAACGTAGTAGTACCAATAAGTAGTGCGCCTATCTGATCTTGGAGTGCTCCAGCTACGATCTCTGCTGCACTAGCTGACATAGCATCCACCAGCACCACAAGCGGTATTGATTCTAGATCTCCATATCATTTTGAAACAAATACCTCATTTGGTGATATAGAATAATCCACCGTAGTTATAATTTCATTTTTTGGCACAAAAAATGAAGCAACCTCCACTGAGATAGGGAGTATTCATCATCAGTTCCCTCTGAGATCTAAGATAATACCATCTGCTTGAGACCCAAATTGTTTGATATTGTCTCTGAGTTTGATGGTGGTGTCTTCACCAAAAGTAGCTAATTCGATGTATAAGATATTTTTGTTGTTGATATCAAAAATCTCTGCAGTCACTGATGGCACATCTATGGTATCTCTCGTTACAGGTAGCTCAAGTATTTCTTCGGTAGACTCTCTATATAGCGTAAGGATAATCTCACTGCCTTTGGGGCCACGGATTTTTTGCACAGCATCAAAAAGATTAAGATCCTGAACACTGTCTTCACCTATCTTGAGTATCAAATCCAAGGCTTGTACTCCACCACGAAAGGCAGGAGAGTTTTTTAGTACTTCCTCGATCAACACTCAATCTTTCTTTTTGGTCACTACAGCCCCTATTCATTCAAAATTTTGTGTACCCTGTATTGCTTCATCAAAAGCAGTATTTTCTTTGACATCTAAATAACTTGTATACGGATCACCCATTGCATCCACAAAACCTTTCAAAGCATTGTCTTGCATCTTCACAAAATCAATCTCATCTGCATCTATATACTCATTGAGTAATACATCTGATATTTCTTGATATTTGCCAAATGATAGAGACTGAAGATTGTCTCTGCTAGTAGTATTAGAGATAGCTGGTGATGACACTTGGTCTACTGGAGTGTATATCTTTTCCAGTACAGGAAAACTCTTGGTCATTGGTTCTGCTATGGCGTAGTTAAAATACTCTGTTCACAAAAATGTCTTGAGTCAAAAAACGCTCAACAACACTCAACCAAATAATCACCAAATAAATCAATATTTCATACGCTATATATCACTAGTAAAGATATTTTGTATATACATAAAGCTATAAACTATACCTACTAAAAACTAAAAAACGACATCATAAATTCGGCATATTGTTTTGGTATCTTGTATCTAGCTGCTCACAAAATTGAAGAGGGTCATACAAGATAGCTAGGATCTTGCTTGTTGCAGTCTCCATCTAGATAGCTACGAGAGTCAGTACTTGCAGATCTATTGTCTCCTATCACAAAGTATCACGTATCCACCACAAATGCTGGTGTATCACAATAATATGGAGTTTTCGTGCCTGCTGGCAAATATGATTCATCCATTACTTCGCATTTTCTAGGATCGAGTGTACAAATCTCCAATGTGCCACTAGTGAGATTTATAATCTCCTGGGGTGTAGGCACTCACACAATTCTTTTGAGATACTCACCATCATCGTACGTATAAAAAATAATATCCCCTCTCTCATACACGGGTTGTTGCATTACTATAGCCACATCTCACTGGATATAGCTAGGTGACATACTCTCCCCTGCTACAGTCACAGGAGTAAAAAACAATGCATGTGATACAAACAATCCAGACGCCAACACTATCAAAAACATCAATAAAAACAAACCAAAAATAATTGGCTCCACGACATATTTCCAGCCCTTGGTGCGAAAATACAACATCCCGCTAACAAATGCTATCACTCCTGGAAATAGGAATGAAAGATATCATGGTAGATCAAACTGAAATAATAACACTACACCTCATATCAACATAAGTCGATACGTGAGGTAGTATGATCGTTTTCGTGCATGATGGCGTCAGTGTATATCAAGTACTTTGATACTAAGATTACCTGCTATCCAAGTGATCAATCGTAGCACAAGTAGCGTTATTCAAAACAAAAGTATCGTCATCGCATCTAATCACATCATGGTCAACACAGAGCTAAGTAAAGTTTTTTAGATATCTAGAGTTTGAATCAATTCTTCATAAATTTTTATGTACCAGTTACATTCTCATAATTTTCTCGCACTTTATTATCTTTGACAAAGATCACATCAATTCTAGGCTGGAGATCACTGGGGTGTCTATGAAGATATGTCTTGAAAGATCTTTTGAGATGGCCGAGTTTTTTGTCGGTGATATATGCCATGATATCTTCTACTACCACGACCAGCTTTACTTCTACACATACGATATATTCGCCTATAGTTGCTATGATATCTATCTCTCATCACCTTATGGTTCGATTTCTCTCCAAAATATGCCATCATTGGTCCAGTAGCCACTGCTCTGCTACTCCTTCTGCTATATCTCATCTCTCCCTATTGTGCATCATATACCATGGCTAAATAATATAATATAAAGTGTATGTATATAGGCATATTTCTCAAGTGTTTTGTAGATTAAAATTCGTAGTCAAGAAGCTTGAAACAAAGCACTACATCACTACAGTCATTGTATGAAACAAGAAAAGAAGCTAATAGCAAAAAAAGCTGCTACATCACGCACTATCAGCGTGCTTGATCGATTGATCAATAAGCCAGTCAATGTAAGTTTTCCTGATAAGGCAAAGCTTGTAGCTGGAGATTTGGTGGTGTACAAAGATCAAGAAAAAAAAGAATATCTCTGAGAATATCTATGATATAGCATAAAAACTGAAAAAAAATGAACCTTTGTACGTGCATTGGAATGAAAAGAAATGGATCGTCACATCCAAAACAAAGAAAAAGCAGATGTATTATACCAAGTATTTAAAAAACAATTTAAACAAAAATTTCCTGATTCCAAACCAATAACTGCTAGGATCGACTTACACGGGAGTCAGATATATTTTTATTTTTTTGCTGAAGATAGATACGATTTTTCTGATTTTGTGAGGACATTTAGAGAACAAGTAAGACTCAAGTTTTTTATATATCAGGTGAGTGCTAGGGATAGGATTAGGATGTTTCCTGGGATAGATACTCGATATGACGCCAATGGATTGCCGATGATGTATAGCATATTCAAGCATCCACTCCCACAAGTAAGCAAAAATGCTATACAATCTCAATGACTACGCGGAAGAGATATGGAAAGACTTAAGGATCGATCTGGTCAGCTAGATCATACGCTGGAGTTTGAGGCTGATTTGTATGCCGAAGAAGTACCCAAATATCCAGAAAAATGGTCTATAGTGACTTTGTGAGACAAAAAAATGATGTGTACATGATACAATATATTAACCCAAGAGATCAAGCTTAGAGGTGAAGATCCAGATAAACCTGACGAATTTTATGGAGAGTTTATGTCGATTTCGCTGGAGGAATTTGAAAAAAAATGAAAAATATCTGGAGAAAAAGTAAGAAAAAAACGCACACATACCAAAAATAAAACAATTGCAAAATCTCCAGATCAACAAAAAAATAATGAGTCATCAATCTCATCTCCTAAAAAGAAATTTGTGAAAAGAGATGACTCAACAAAAAAAGAACAAAAAAACACTTGAAAAACAAAGTGAATACCAACAAATGGTGGCAGTAAATTTAGACCCAGATGACCCAGACCAACAAGGGAATATAAAGCTAGAGTTGACAAATAGATTATAAAATATATACATCAATTATAGTCTCTAGATGTTAGATTTGGGAATAAGGAGATCTAGAGACTACGTAGCAAATACTATAATATTGCAAACTTAGTGAGTATGTAATCCAATATTTTAGCGCTAATGTATTCAACTCTTTCAATCAAAGAACTCACTTACATTTCAATACATTAGTAAAGTCTACAGTAAGCAAAAAGCTAAAGTTCTCTCTTCATATCCAACTATCAATCACTTCCTGATTTTATAATTTATTTACTATATTTATTCACTATACTCTATGTTTATAAAAGCTGAGATCCTTATTTGGCTACTCCTCACTATAGTGCTGTTATTTACACCGATAGTATTATTTTTCAAACACCACAAACACATATTTTGAAATATACAAAACAATATACAAGATCGATCAGCTCGTCGCAAAGAAGCTGCAAAAATAAAACTAGAACAAAAGCAAAAAAATGAACTAGAAAATCAAAAAAATACGCCAGATATACACACTAATGATAATGAAACTCATAACACTAATGAAGCAATACCTGAAAAAGAAATAGTAGAGCCAGAACAAGTGTA
>ENA-ORXM01001541-ORXM01001541.1-marine-metagenome-genome-assembly--contig:-NODE-1541-length-31780-cov-7.118001_pt1 | contig 31780 bp, 28 predicted proteins | sample MGYA00237867_ERZ511480 | MGnify/ENA primary metagenome ERZ511480 (study PRJEB26309, sample SAMN06266103) | marine metagenome | isolation source: Algal blade | place: United Kingdom:Sidmouth, United... | reverse complement strand
GTCGGCGGTAGTCTTGGCGCGAAGATTGTCAGCGAGACCATGCCTGCCGCTATTGCACTGCTCCCGCGGGCACTGCGTAAGCGCCTTAAGGTCGTTCAGCAAACACGTCCTGAATATCAAGAGGCAGCTAAAGCTATTTATGCTGCGGCTGGTGTTGAAGCCATTTGCGAGACTTTTTTCTCGGATATCGAGACACACCTCGCCAAAGCGCATTTCATTGTCGGCCGAGCAGGGGCGTCTTCTGTGTCTGAAATGGCCGTTATGGGATTGCCCGCTTTGCTAGTGCCGCTAAAGATTGCGATGGACGACCATCAAACGGTCAATGCAATGGCACTTTCCCGCCATGGCGCTGCCGATATTTTGCCTGAATCAGAGTTTACGCCAGAGCAAGTGAAAACTACTCTGGAGGCAAGACTAAATGATTCGAACTGGCTTAAAAGAGCGTCCGCTGCATCCCGTAGCCAAGGCCGCCCCAACGCCGCAGCAGAACTGGCCGAGCTGGTCATATCAGCTGTTAAATAATGAAGGCGTAGAAATGCCCCAACCCGAGCTGAAACAACGCGCCCTCGCAACGAAAGTCCCTTTCGATACGGGGCCTATCCATTTTGTGGGCATTGGCGGCATTGGTATGTCTGGTATCGCCGAAGTTATGCTCAATTTAGGCTATACGGTGCAGGGCTCTGATGGGCGCGAGTCGGCTATTACTAAGCGGCTCAAGAGATTGGGCGCAACGATTTACTTAGGCCAGAAAGCCGAGCAGGTTCATGGAGCAGGGGCCATAGTGATGTCCTCTGCCATTAAGCCTGATAACCCCGAACTTGTCGAAGCGCGTGCGCGGTCTATTCCTGTTGTGCGCCGTGCTGAAATGCTGGCTGAACTTATGCGCCTCAAATGGGCGGTGGCCGTTGGCGGCACGCATGGCAAGACTACGACAACAACAATGATTGCGGCTCTTTTAGAGGGCGGTAAACTTGACCCTACGGTTATCAATGGCGGGATCATTAATGCTTACGGCTCTAACGCTAAGCTTGGCATGGGCAAATGGATGGTGGTCGAAGCTGACGAGTCCGATGGTTCGTTCTTAAAGCTATTTCCGACCGTCGCCGTTGTTACGAATATCGACCCTGAGCATATGGAGCATTACGGTGATTTCGATGTGCTTCGTAAAGCCTTTGATACCTTTGTTGAGAACTTACCTTTTTACGGTTTTGCTGTTCTCTGCATCGATCATCCTGAAGTTCAATCTCTCGTCAGCCGCGTTACTGACCGCCGCGTTATCACCTATGGGTTTAACCCTCAGGCCGATGTTCGCGCGGAGAATTTACAGCTCGAAACAACAGGCTCGCGTTTTGATGTGGTCTTCCGCGGGATAGACGGTGTTGAGGACCGCTGGGATGGATTATTCCTTCCCATGGCAGGTAAGCATAACACTCAAAATGTTCTCTCCGCGATTGCCGTGTCACGAGAGCTAGGCTTAACTCAAGCGCAGGTTCGTGCGGGGCTAGATAGCTTTGGCGGTGTCAAACGGCGCTTTACCCATGTGGGTGATTGGAACGGCGTGACAATTATTGACGATTACGGCCATCATCCTGTCGAGATTTCTGCTGTTCTGCAAGCCGCTCGTCAGGTCTCCGAAGGTAAGGTTCATGCTGTAATGCAGCCCCATCGCTATTCAAGGCTTAAAGATTTATTTGAAGAATTTTCGACCTGCTTTAACGACGCTGATCATGTCTATGTGTCGGATGTTTATGCAGCGGGAGAACTTCCGTTAGAGGGGGTGAGTGGCCCTGCGCTTGTAGAAAGTTTGACCTCACACGGGCATCGGCATTCAACCTCCATCACCAAAGACTCTTTAGCTAAAACACTCAAGCCTAATCTTGAAAAAGGGGATCTAATTGTCTGTCTTGGGGCAGGGGATATTACGTTCTGGGCAGCTGATTTGGCAAAGAATTTGGATGCTGCGTGAGCTTCATTGACACGCTCCCACCCGTTCGCGGAAAGCTCTCGGCTGATGTTCCTCTCGCGCCTTACACGTGGCTGCGGGTTGGCGGCCCAGCTGAGGTTCTTTTCATGCCTAAGGATGAAGCTGACCTTGCGCATTTTCTCTCCTCTACGCCAGATGATATACCTGTTACAATATTAGGCGTCGCGTCCAACATCATCATTCGCGACGGCGGCATTAAGGGTGTCGTCGTGCGCCTAGGCCCAGCCTTTGGAAAAGTTACAACGGACGGTTTGACCGTGCGTGCGGGTGCGGCAGCGCTTGATAATAGAGTCGCCAAAGAGGCGGCCAAGGCAGGCATTGCAGGACTTGAATTTTACGCAGGTATTCCCGGCACGATTGGGGGGGCGCTGCGCATGAATGCGGGCTGCTACGGCACTGAAACTAAAGATGTTTTAATAGAGGCTATTGCCCTAGACCGCACAGGACGCAGACTAGTCATGCCGCTCTCTGAGCTGGGTTATTCCTACCGCCATTCTAAAGCGCCTAATGATCTTATATTTGTCCAAGCGGTGTTTAAAGGCACGGCTGATGAGCCGGCAGCTATCACGGCACGTATGGCGGACATCACGTCCCGGCGCGAAGAGAGCCAGCCCATCAGAGAGAAGACAGGCGGCTCAACATTTAAGAACCCCGACCAAGTGCAATCAGGGGGCCGAGGGGCGTGGAAAGTTATCGACGATGCAGGCGGACGCGGCTTCAAAGTTGGCGGCGCGCAGATGAGCGAAAAGCATTGCAACTTTATGATCAATACCGGCGAGGCTACAGCGGCTGATTTGGAGCAGCTTGGCGAGACGATGATTGCAAAAGTCAGAGAGACGCAAGGTGTCGATTTGGAGTGGGAAGTTAAACGGATTGGAGAGCGGGCGTGAGAGTTGCCGTCCTAAAAGGAGGCATGTCCTCCGAACGTGAGGTGTCCCTCGTCTCAGGCGCGGAATGTGCCAAGGCTCTCCGCGAAGAGGGTTATGACGTCACTGAAATCGACGTGGCCCCAAATCTCTGGGAGCAACTTCACGCCGCTGACCCTGATGTAATCTTCAATGCTCTTCACGGTGATTGGGGTGAAGATGGCCGCGTTCAGGGCGTGCTAGATTTATTCGGAGCGCCTTATACGCATAGCGGCGTGATGGCCTCTGCACTTGCCATGGACAAGCATCGTTCCAAAGCGGTTTTGCGTGATGTCGGCATTACAGTGTCTGAAGGTTATCTAGTTCCGCGCTTGGCGGCGGCTAAGGATCACCCCATGGACCCGCCTTATGTGGTTAAACCTAACGGGCAGGGGTCCAGCCATAGCATCTATATCGTGCATAAAGGCGAAGGCCCTGCTTCTGCAATGGCCGACAATGAGGCCATGGGCGAGCTTGTGCTGGTCGAAAAATTCATTCCAGGGCGCGAACTTACAGTGGCAGTTATGGACGGCAAAGCCTTGGCGGTCACAGAAATCATCCCGCAAACAGATTGGTATGATTATGAGGCTAAATATGCTGAAGGCGGCTCGCGCCATGTCGTGCCCGCCGATTTACCCCAAAATGTCACGGATTTATGCCTGACATGGGCGTCTTTGGCACATCAAGCGCTTGGATGCCGCGGAATCTCCCGCTCAGATTTCAGATTTAATGATATTAATGCAGATTTAACAGACATCGTAAACAAAATCGTAATGCTTGAACTCAATACTCAACCCGGAATGACCCCGACTTCGCTAGCGCCTGAACAGGCCGCGTATGAGGGACTTAGTTTTGGGCAGCTTTGCCGCTGGATTATTGAGGATGCTTCATGGCCGCGATAGGTAGAGGAAAATCTATTCCTAAAGGTTCACATCGTGTGAGCCCCTTAAAGCCTGGACTTCGCGGCGCTCGTAATTGGGCGTCTGCGCAAATGCGGGCTGCCAATCATACGCGTAAGGGATTCACGCGTTTTGTGGTTTCCATCGTTGGAACATTATTATTTATCATTTTCTTGGGACTTTGGCTCGGTGGGTATCTATCAAATGTCGCTCAAGCTGGAGAAAACTTTAAACGCAATCGCCTTATGTCAATGGGATTTGTTATTGAGCGAGTCGATGTGATGGGCGAAGGCCGCTTGCGCGAAGAAGATGTTCGCCGTGCTCTAGGTATATATGGCGGGGACTATCTTTTCGGTATTGATATGAAAGAGGCGCAAAACCGCGTTGAGAGCCTGTCTTGGGTTGACCATGCAGTCGTGCGCCGCCTCTGGCCTGACAGGATCGTTGTGCAAATTATCGAACGGCAACCTTATGCCTTGTGGCAACATGAAGGCGACGTGAAAGTTGTCGATATTAAAGGCGCAGCTATTACAGATGCAAAGGTTGAGCAATTTGCGCAGTTAAAGCTATTTGTCGGAGAATCTGCCGGAGAAAATGCGCCGAACATTCATTTAATGATGAGAGAGTTTCCAAACATTGCCTCACGCGTTGACAGTTTTGTCAATGTTAGCGACCGCCGCTGGGACATGGTTGTTGACGAGGGGGCCTTACGTATTATGCTTCCCGAGCAAAATATGCGCGGCGCTCTGCGGCAATTGCAGTCCCTTCAGGCAGAAACCCAAATTTTGGATCGTACTATCAAGGTCATTGATATGCGCCTGCCTGACCGATTGACTGTGACGCCGACACCGCCGGAGCAGGCCTAAGTTTTATGTTTAAGGGTGGGGTTAATAAAAAGGCGGAGACAATTGCTGTGCTCGATATTGGATCGAGTAAAGTGGTCTGTTTGATCGGTCAAAGAGTGCCTAACTTTGGCGTTAAGTTAATCGGCTCAGGGTTCGGCGTTAGTGCTGGGCTCAAGAACGGCGCTGTTGTTGATATGGAAGCTGCTGAGGTTGGTATCCGCACAGCGGTTGAAAAAGCTGAGCGCGCCGCGGGTGTTACGGTTCAATCCGTTTGCGTCAATGTCGCGCTTCGCTCTCTTCGCTCTCAGCATATGAATGTGCAGACCGAATTTGCCAGCGGCGAAGTAGCAGATCGGGATTTGAAACGGGTCCTAAACTCATCCCTTGCAGAACTCGCGCAGCCCGAAGATGCTATTTTGCACGCGATTCCACTCAATTGGTCTGTTGATGATGAAAACGGTATTCGTGATCCGCGCGGTATGTTTGGTCAGCGATTAGGTGTTGAGATGCACTTTGTCTTGGCGGGTGTCGGCCCGCTCCGAAATTTAGCGCATTGTATTGAACGCTGTCATTTACAGATAAGTTCTGTCACCGTCTCTCCTTATGCGGCGGGAATAGGCGTGTTGACGGATGATGAGCGCGACCTTGGCGTGACTATTATTGATATGGGCGGCGGCATTACAACGGCGGCAGTGTTCCGCGATAATACAATGGTGCATGTTGATGCGCTTTCTGTGGGTGGTAAGAATGTCACAAATGACATTGCACGCGGCTTGACCACGCCTTCCGAGGCGGCTGAACGCATTAAAACGATTTATGGATCCGCACTTCACGGCTCAGACGATAGCCATGTCATGGTTCCGTGTCCGCCTATGGGCGCGCAAGAAGAGCTTAGCCACCAACCACGAGACCTGCTGACATCCATCATTCGCTCGCGAGTGGAGGAAACTTTTGAACTTTTGCGGGATCGCATCGCTGACTCTGGTCTGGAGACTTACTCAGGACGCCGCATTGTTTTGACGGGCGGCGGCTCTCAACTCAATGGCGTAAGAGAGCTGGCGGAGTATGTGTTTAATAAGCGGGTTAGGATTGGCCGCCCTCATGGAATTCTGGGTATGCGCGAAGCTTTATCTGGGCCGGATTTTGCCGTAGCCACTGGATTGCTAAAACATGCCTTTATGGAATCTGGCGAAGCCATCTCCGGACCGCCTGATTTGTCAGGCCAACGTTACCGGAAAAAGCGCTATACAGGCAATTCTTTGGGCCGTTCGCTGCAATGGCTCAAGGAAAACTTCTAAAAAGCAAAAATGACTGCTAAATTTTATGTTTAGTTAATCACTGTTTAACCGTTTTACGCGAAATTGAATTAACTATTCAATTACCATAATTCGCGGGACTATTATGCCAATTTCATTATCTCTTCCGAAATCAGTCGAGCTCAAGCCACGTATTGTCGTTATCGGCGTTGGAGGAGCAGGCGGGAATGCCGTGAACAATATGATCGGGGCAGGACTCGACGGCGTTGAATTTATCGTCGCAAATACAGATGCCCAAGCGCTCGCGCTCTCTCGTGCTGATCGCAAGGTTCAACTCGGCGGCGGCATTACTCAAGGCCTGGGTGCGGGCATGCGCCCTGAAATCGGAGAGCAATCTGCTGAAGAAAGTTTGGACGAAATTCTTGAGCATCTTGATGGCGCGCATATGCTATTCGTCGCAGCCGGTATGGGCGGCGGCACAGGGACTGGCGCAGCGCCTGTTATTGCTCGCGCGGCCCGTGAGCGTGGTATCCTAACCGTTGGTATTGTGACTAAGCCGTTTCAATTTGAAGGGTCTCGCCGCATGAAGTTGGCTGAGCAGGGGATTGAGAACCTCTATGGCGCAGTTGACACAATGATCACAATTCCTAACCAAAATCTCTTCCGTGTGGCGACAGAGCAGACAACCATGTCTGATGCTTTTTCTATGGCAGACGAAGTCCTGCATAGCGGCGTTCGCGGCGTAACTGATTTGATGGTCGTTCCCGGTCTTATCAATCTCGACTTTAACGATGTTCGCACAGTTATGGACGAAATGGGCAAAGCTATGATGGGCACAGGCGAAGCCACAGGTGAGCGCCGCGCTATCGAAGCTGCCGAAGCCGCTATCAATAACCCGCTTCTTGATGATGTCTCGCTAAAAGGCGCAAAAGGCGTTTTGATTAACATTACAGGCGGGCGTGACCTGACCCTTTATGAAGTTGATGAAGCCGCAAGCCTGATTCGCGGCCAAGTTGACGAAGATGCCAATATTATTGTCGGCTCTGCTCTTGATGATGACTTGGACGGAATTGTACGCGTCTCTGTTGTCGCAACGGGCGTTGATACTGAATATGTTATGGAAGCTAAGCCTGTGCCGTCGCGCTATGTTGAAGAGGTCGCGGCCACAACCGAGTATGAAGAAGATGAATTCGCGATTGAGGACGAATATGAGCCTCAGCCGACTTATGCACGTCAAGCGCCGCAAGCACCTGTTGCCCCTCCTGCACCTCAACCTGTTGCTCAGGCACCTGCGCAGGCTTATGTTGCGCCAAAGCCTTATCCACCGCAAATTCAGTCCCCTGAGCCAGCTCCAGTACAGCAATATGTGCCGCAAGTCGCGCCGCAGCCTGCACCCATCCCGCAAGCTCAGCCTCAAAATCTTGTTAAAAAGCCCTTTGGTTTCTTTGGTCTTAAAAAGCAAAAGCCTGCTCCTGCGCCCCGCGTGCAGCGCCAAGCCCCTCAGCAAAGCGGTGATTTATTTGGCGACAATATGGACGACGAGCTGGAAATCCCCAGCTTCCTACGCCGTCAAAACAGATAGGTTTTTCGAGCATACAAAAACAAAAGCGTCTTTCGAAAGAAAGGCGCTTTTTTTATAACACTTTCGTCACGTTCTGAAACACCCTGTAACGGAGCTTTTGTTGCTCTTGGACGGTGTCTTGCTAGTTTATAGTTAAGGAAGACGATAATTATGCCTAATGTTCGCCGACAATCTACTTTGAGCGGGCCTGCTGTGACAGCAGGTATTGAGCTGCATGGCGGTGAGCACACACGGCTGGTTATGCGCCCGGCACCCGTTGGGACGGGACTTGTATTTATTCGTACCGATGTAAAAGACCGTGATAACCGTGTGGATGTGCGCCCCGATACAGTGACGGGAGTAAAGAACTGCACGACCCTATCCAATGCCGCAGGCGTGAAAGTTTCGACGATTGAACATTTACTGGCAGCGTTGGCCGCCTCAGGGATAGATAATCTTTACATTGATCTGGACGGAGAAGAGTTGCCGGCTCTGGACGGAAGTTCTGAGCCGTTTCTAAAACTGATTGAGCAAGTCGGTATTATTCGCCAATCTGCGCCTCGCCGCTATGTTAAAGTTCTTGAGACCATTGAAGTCAGAAATGGTGATAGTTTTGCGAGAATAGAACCGTGTTCGCGGCTAGAACTTGATGTTACCATTGACTTTGCAGACGCCGCGATTGGTAAGCAGCGCGTTGAAATTGTTCCAGACGTCCGTGCTTTCCGTGACAGATTAGCCTCTGCCCGTACTTTTGCGCGTATGCATGAAGTCGCCGCCCTACAAGCCGCAGGTCTGTCAAAAGGCGGATCGCTCGATAACGCCGTTATCGTTGATGGCGATCAGGTCTTAAACCCCGAAGGTCTGCGCTTTGCGGATGAATTTGTACGCCACAAAGCCCTTGATTTATTGGGTGATTTATATCTGGGCGGGCCGATTTTGGGCCGCGTCACGACTGTTAAGGGCGGCCACGGCCTTAACCACGACCTGCTAATGGCGCTCTATGGAACCCTAGATGCATGGAAATTCACCTCTTTGACCTCTAATGCAGAGGTTCAAGAGCTGAAATCCGTGTCAGCCTAACCGTTTTCTCACTTTCGCCGCGCGGTAATCTCCGTTAGTAAGCTTTGACTTTTAACCCCTTTGGGAATCGCTATGCGCTATAAAGCTGTATTAAAACCTGTTTCCGTTGCGGCTTTGGCCCTGACGTTGTCTGCCTGTTCCTCCTTGGGTATTGGCGGCAATAAAAAAGAAAAGCTGGCTTACGTAGAGCGTCCGGCTGAGCAGATTTATAATCAAGGCTTTGACCGCATGGAACGTGGCGATTGGGATCGCGCTAAACTCTTCTTCCAAGAAGTTGAGCGCCAGCATCCTTTCTCAAAATGGGCCCGGCGCGCGATGCTGATGCAAGCCTATGCCAATTACCGTTCAACAGATTATGAAGAATCCATTGCGACAGCTCAGCGATTTATTGGCCTCCATCCCGGTAATGAGAGCACGCCTTATGCCTATTATTTGATTGCGATGAATTATTACGACCAGATCTATGATGTTGGCCGTGATCAAGCGACAACCGTCAATGCCGAAGCGGCCTTGCAGCAAGTTGTGCGCCGCTATCCAGAGAGTGACTATGCGCGAGATGCGAGGTTGAAGCTAGAACTGACCCATGACCATTTGGCTGGTAAGGAAATGTCTATTGGGCGTTATTATCTGAAAGACAATCAGCAACTTGCGGCGATTGGGCGATTTAAAAATGTTGTCAAAAACTACGAGACAACCTCACAGACCGAAGAAGCGCTTCACCGTCTTGTTGAGGCCTACACGTCGTTAGGCATTATTAGCGAAGCTAAGCTTGTTGGCTCTGTTCTAGGCTATAACTACCCGTCCAGTGACTGGTATGAAGATAGCTATGAACTCCTCGCAGAATATGGCGTGAACTTGAATGAAGAAATCAATAAGCCGCGTAAGCAGGGTTATTGGTCCCGCTTAAAAGAACGTCTCTTCTAAGGTCGATGTTAACCGGGCTGTCTATCCGCAATGTTGTCTTGATAGAGGCGCTTGACCTCGAATTTGGTGCAGGGCTTACGGCGCTGACAGGTGAAACAGGCGCGGGGAAATCTATTATTCTGGACGCGTTGGGCATGGCGACGGGCGCGCGCTCTGACCGTGGCCTCGTTAGAAGCGGCACAGATAAAGCGCAATGCATCGCAGGGTTCACGCTCTCAAACTCTGTGGCTAAACTTCTTGAAGCGCATGACATTGATATTGATCCCAATGAAGATGTTACTTTGCGCCGAAGTCTGACAAAGGATGGTCGCAGCAAAGCCTTTATCAACGATCAAGCGGTCAGCGCGAAACTGTTATCTAAGGTCGGCGGGCTTTTGCTTGAAGTGCATGGTCAACATGACGGGCGCGGATTACTTGACCCTGGCACGCATATCCACCTGTTGGACCTTTTTGGTGGACATCAAACATTGTTGGACCGATGCGAGGCGGCGTATAAAGAGCGGAGGGAGACGCAGGCCCAAGTCGATGCGCTCCTTGCCTTACAAGCCAAAGCCGTTGAGGATCGTGACTTCCTGGAACATGCGATTGCAGAGCTGGACCGCCTAGCGCCAAACTCAGGTGAAGATGTGCAGCTTGCGGAAGAGCGGAAGTTCCTGCAAGGGGCTGAGGGCGCTTTGACAGAATTAACCGCCGCGCAGGATGCGCTAGGCGAAGATGGAGCCTTTGAAGCGCGTCTGTCTTCGGCTTTGGCGGGGATAGAGAGATTACGCACAAAATTCGGAGACGCTCAGTCTAATGCGGCCAAGGCTTTGAACTCTGCGGCCCAAGCCCTAGAACGGGCTATGCTGGAAACACAAGAAGCCCGCGAAGCTGTCAGCCTTGCGGCGCAGAGTTTTAATGTTGAGCCTGGACGCTTGGATGAAACAGAAAAGCGGCTCTTTGCGCTGCGTGCTGCAGCCCGTAAATATGATTGCGATATTGACGCCTTGATAGAGGCGCGCAGTAAATTCGCGGGCGAGCTTGCCTCCATTGATAATGCGGATATGGATTTGTCTAAAGCCAAAGCCGCGGCGGCAAAAGCCAAAGACGCCTATGATAAAGCGGCTTTTGCCTTGAGTAAGGCCCGCGAAAAATCGGCTAAAACCTTGGATAAGGCGGTCATGCGGGAATTACCGCCGCTTAAAATGGAGCGGGCGCAATTTCTCTCTCATATTGAGCCTTGCCCCGAATCTGCTCTGGGCATTGATAAGGTGCGTTTCCAAGTGTCGACCAACCCCGGCACAGCTATGGGCCCGCTTGATAAGATTGCCTCTGGCGGCGAAATGGCCCGCTTTGCATTGGCCATTAAAGTTGCACTGGCGGGTAAGAACGACGCCGTGATGGTGTTTGACGAAGTGGATCAAGGTGTTGGTGGTGCCGTGGCAGATGCGGTAGGCAAACGCCTCGCGCGGCTATCTAAATCGGCACAGGTTTTTGTAGTGACTCATAGCCCGCAAGTAGCGGCAGCAGCGGATCATCAATACCGCATAGAAAAATCCTCAACAGGTAGCACGACAACAACTCATGTGAGCCTCGTTGCGGATGATGCGCGGGAAGAAGAAATCGCGCGAATGCTCGCCGGCGAAACGATTACGCAAGAGGCGAGGGCGGCTGCGCGTCAGTTGATGGCGTCGTGAGTGATGCTGAGGCCAAAAAACGCATTGCCTTTCTAAGCCGCGAAATCAAAGCAGCAGATGCTCTTTATTATCAAGATGACAACCCTGCTATTAGCGACGCGGAATATGACGCTTTGCGGCAGGAACTCATCGCTCTGGAAACTGAACATCCCCATTTAATATCCAAAAACAGCCCGACCCAATCTGTAGGTGTCAAGCCGTCCGGCAAATTTGGTAAGATAACCCATAGCGTCGCAATGTTATCCTTGGACAATGCTTTCACAGATGGAGATGTGTCTGATTTTGTCGCGCGGGTGAAACGCTTTCTCTCTATGGATGAGGGGGCTGCAATGGCTTTTACGGCTGAGCCCAAGATTGACGGGTTATCGGCGGCGTTGCGCTATGAGCAAGGCAAACTCGTTAGCGGAGCTACGCGTGGGGACGGTAAGGTTGGCGAAGATGTTACCGCCAATCTACGTACGGTTAGAAATATTCCTAAAACCCTCAGCGGTCAGGGTTGGCCAGATGTGCTCGAAGTGCGCGGCGAGGTCTATATCGATCATGCTGATTTTGACACGATGAATAAGGCGCAAGTTGTTGGCGGGAAAGATGCGTATAAAAACCCGCGAAATGCTGCGGCGGGTTCGCTTCGTCAGATTGACTCAGATGTGACGGCTAGTCGTCCATTAAAGTTTTTTGCCTACACATGGGGTGAAGTAAGCGCGCCTTTTGCGCAAACCCAAATGGAGGCAGTTGAGCGCTTTGCACAGTGGGGGTTTCACACCAATCCGCAGATGAAACTCCATGAAAATGCCGCAGAGATGATTGCGCATTATCATGACATTGAAGAGAAGCGCGCAGGGCTAGGTTACGATATTGATGGCGTCGTTTATAAGGTCAATAAGCTCGCATTACAGGAGCGCCTAGGTTTTGTTTCGCGCGCGCCGCGTTGGGCCATTGCGCATAAATTTCCTGCTGAAAAAGCGATTACGAAACTCGAAGCGATTGATGTTCAAGTGGGGCGCACTGGGGCGCTAACGCCGGTTGCGAGGCTAACGCCCATCACAGTTGGCGGCGTTGTTGTCTCGAACGCCACGCTTCACAATGAAGACGAGATTGAGCGTCTTGGCGTGAAGCCTGGCGATACCGTTGAGATACAACGTGCCGGAGATGTCATCCCTCAAGTACTGCGTGTCGTGGAAGATGGCGGCGGGATAATGACTCTCTTGCCGCAGACTTGTCCGATATGTGATGCGCCTGCTGTACGCGACGTTGATGAGAAATCAGGCCGAGTAGACGTCGTGCGGCGCTGCACAAATGGACTTAGCTGTCCCGCGCAAGCCATTGAAGGACTTAAACATTTTGTCTCCCGCCGTGCTTTTGATATTGACGGTATGGGCGCGAAACAGATTGAACTCTTTTATGAAAAAGGACTAGTCAAAGAACCTGCGGATATCTTCACGTTAGAGATGCGCAATGAAGAGATCCAATTGAATAAATGGGAGGGGTGGGGCGAAACAAGTGCGGCTAATCTGTTCGCGGCCATCAATGACAAACGTGAGATTAGTTTTGCGCGGGCTTTATATGCATTGGGCATTCGTCATGTTGGGCAAGGCAATTCAGATTTAATTGCCAAACATTATCTTTCTTGGGAGAAAATGCAGACTGCTCTCGAAAACGCAAAGGACCACATTGGTGAAGATTGGGCTGACCTCATTTCAGTGGACGGTATGGGCGAGGCGGCAGCTGGATCTTTGGTTGATTTTTTCAATACCGAGCAGAATGCAAAAGCAATCAAAAACTTATTGCAATACATCACAGTTACTGACGCCGAGGCCCCGTCATCAGATAGCCCCATTTCAGGCAAGATTGTTGTTTTTACTGGAAAGCTCGAAAAATTCTCTCGCGATGAAGCTAAGGCGAAAGCGCAAAGCCTTGGCGCGAAGGTATCAGGCAGTGTTTCAGCTAAGACTAATATTTTAGTTGCAGGGCCAGGGGCTGGCTCGAAGCTTAAGAAGGCGACCGAGCTGGGCGTAAAAACGTTGACCGAAGATGAATGGTTGGCATTCATAAGCTAATCTTGCCTCAGCTGTAATTTTTCGTCAAAGTCCCTCAAAAATAAGGGGAATAGATATGTCACATTTTTTAGCGCCGGTTCTGGCATTGATTCTTTGGTCGCTCATCATTTGGTGCGTGATGTATGCGCGGCGCATTCCCGCGATGCAAAAAGCGAAAGTAGATCCTGATACAGCCAAATCACCTGATGGTGATTGGAAAGCTAAGATGCCCTTAAAAGTTCAGGCCGCCGCACATAATTATAATCACCTTATGGAACAGCCGACGATATTCTATGCGCTCATGTTCTATATCGTTTTGACGAATGGTCAGAGCAGCTTGATGAGTTACCTAGCCTGGGCCTATGTAATATTGCGCGTGCTGCACAGCCTCGTTCAAGTCAGTGCGGGCAAGGTCATGGTGCGGTTTACGCTCTTTTCTGTCTCAACCATCGTTTTGATTGTGATGGCCTGCGCGCAGGCGGCTAAGCTGTTTTAGCTCAAAGCCGTATTTTTCTTCACAGCATCCCAAACCGCTGATAGCGCGATGAAGTCACAGCTCTCGTCAGGATCGCGGTCATTATTTAAATCCGCAGGACTATTGCGGGTGATAATCACGCCAATCGGCACGCCGCTGAGAACATCAATGACAGGCCCACCGCTCATGCCTGTGACCACAGGTTCATCCGGAGTTTGTATATGCGCGATCCACGTGCCCGGATTGCGCTCAAAATAGACCTTACCCCGCCGCGTTTCCATATGACGAGCCCCAGCTGGAAAGCCTTGGCATATGACCTCTCGGCCAATCACGGGGTCTGGCGGCCGTTGATCGGGGAGTCGGCAGCCTAGAATAGCCACATCAAGTCCCTCAGGCCATGTCGTGAACTCACCCTGCGCAAAAGGCGGGAGCAGGTCATTTGTGTCGGTCATACAGTGCCCCGCCGTAATCCAGCCGTCCCAATGAGCAAAGAAACTCGCATAGCATTGAAACCCGCGCTCATTGTAAAAATGACGGCGAATATCTAGTCCATCTGTGGGAGCTGACGGCGCAGTCTTCCAGATTTGAGGTGGCGCTTTAAGCTGCGTCTGCGTTGCAGGGGCCGGCTTTGGCGGCACGGGCCGTCTACGCTTGAAGAATGAAAAAAGTCTCATAACGTCTCATACAAAGCCTAGTCGCAAGACGTAAAGCCATGTTAAGCAGAGATTATGAAATATATTTTGCTATCCCTCTCGCTCCTTGTCTCCGCCTGCACAACATCGGCAATAGCGGCTGAGGAGGTTGCTGAAAACACTCACGGCGACGCGCATCAAGCGAGTCATGATGAACCTCGTCCTTATGATGCTACGGCTGATGCCGAAATGGATATCAATCATGTGCTTGTCGAAGCGAAAGAGGAGGGCAAGCTTGGGCTTCTTGTTTTCGGTGCTAATTGGTGTCACGACAGCCGTGCTTTAGCGGCGCAATTTGAAAAACCACGCTTTCAGACTTTGCTACGCAGTCATTATAAAATGACCTATATCGATGTAGGCCAGAAAAATAGAAATATTGATTTAGCGCGAGAGTTCGGTGTTGATAATATTGTTGGCACGCCAACTGTTTTCATCACAGACTTCGAGGGGCAGGTGCTCAATCTTGAAACCGCGCCGACATGGCGAAACGCGGCTAGCCGCTCAGAAGATAATGTCTATGATTATTTTCGAAGCTACGCCCACCCTGGCGGTCAGGTTGAATAAATGTTTATAGGGCATTATGGGCCCGCTGTTTGGGACACACAACGCGGGCATGGCACGCCGCTAGTGACGCTATGGCAGGGATTTCTGGCTGTTCAATTCGTAGATATTATTTGGGCTATTCTCGTTATAGTCGGTATTGAAGGGCCAGGAACAAACGCGTCTGGAATGCCAATCTTCAATATTCCTTGGTCGCATTCGCTTTTGACTTCTTTAATTTTAGCCGTGTGTGCAGGCGCCCTGTTTCGTTTATTTAAGCCATCTGCTGGCGCGCGTGGATTTTTGGTTATCGCAGCACTTGTTTTTTCTCATTGGGTTTTGGACCTGATTGTTCATCGTCCTGATTTGCCGCTTTATCCAGGTAGTCAGATGCTGTTTGGCTTTGGATTTTGGAACTATCCAATCCTCGCCTATATTCTTGAGATGGGGTTAGTCTTTGCCGGATTCCTTTTCTGGCAAAAGGTGACAGCCGCCAAGCATCCAAAATATGATTACGCGCTTTGGATTTTCTTCGCCGCGATGGCCGCACTTCAGGTCTATGTTATATTGATTCCAGGTCTCGCCGTTCAGGCAGGCACATTCGATCAGCAGGCCGGACCGCAAGGCGCTGCCTTAGGCGTTACTACATTGATAATTTTCTTTGGCATGGCAGCTATTGTGGCGTGGATTGAAAAGGGACGCCCCTCAAAATTCAGTCCAGAGAATCCGGCTTGATTTTATTGGGCAGCGAAACCGCTTGATTGGTTTTACCTTTGGCTTTGAAACCGCGTCCTGTCATCACGGCGTCTTTCCCGAACTTTTCTCGTGCAATATCACTGGCACGTTCTGCTATGCCTCGCCTAACAGCTGAAGGGTCGAGCAGATCGCCGCTATCCCCGACAGGGGCGGTGAGGCCGGATATACCTGCGCCGATGAGTCTGAATTTTCGTCTGCCGGAATATTTACCCAATTCTTTTTCGAGCATAGCTTCACAGGTACGGAATATAACATCGGCGAGCTGCACAGGTTGAGGTAAAGTCCGCCTGCGGGTGACGGTCTCGAAATCTTTGGTTTTTAGTTTTAGCGTAACAACGGTTCCGGCCAAGTTTTTGGCTTTGCTGCGGTCAGCGGTTTTTAGGCAGACTTGCCAGAGCTTATCTTTCAGCGCGTCCAAGTCGCTGATGTCCTTATTGAAGGTCGTTTCCGCGGAGACAGATTTTCGCAGGCTTACGCGCTTCACGGGGCGGTTATCTTCGGCGCGGGCGAGGCGGGCCAAGTGCAGCCCCATATCGCCAAAGCGTACCGCCATTTTTTTATCACTCCAGCGCCGCACATCGGCAATAGTGTTCAAGCCTTCCTTGGCGAGACTTCGCGCAAATGCGGGGCCTACGCCATATATAAATCCGACAGGTTTATCGGCGAGGAACTTCAAAGCATCAGCGCGTCCCAGAACGGCAAAGCCATTAGGCTTGTCCAGATCAGACGCGGTCTTAGCGAGGAACTTATTATAAGACAGGCCGACAGAGACGGTAACGCCAACCTCTTTGAGGATATCGTTCTGAAGTTTGATCAAGCTCTGACTAGGGGCGCGGCCATGTATGCGTTCTGTGCCAGATAGATCCATAAAAGCTTCATCGATTGACAAAGGCTCCACAGCAGGAGTCAGCTCGCGCATCATCTCGCGTATAATCCCTCCGTCCCGTGCATATTTATCCATATTGCCGCGAACGACCACGGCCTCAGGGCAGAGCTTGAGGGCTTTAAACATTGGCATAGCCGAATGGACGCCGTAAATGCGCGCATGATAACAAGCGGCGGAGACAACGCCGCGACGCCCTCCGCCAACGATAACGGGCTTGTCGCGTATGTCCGGATTGTCGCGTTTCTCAACCGAACAGAAAAAAGCATCGCAATCTACATGAGCAATGGTGAGAGAACCAAGCTCAGGATGGGTGACAAGGCGCGTAGACCCACATGACATGCAGTTGTGCTCTTGCGCAGGGGAGGCGCAGTCACGACATAGTTTAGCCATGTTAGACAGCTTAGACAGGTTTACGACCTCTTATTATGTTCTATATATGTTCTATTTGCTGTAGCTTGTGAAGTCCGATTATGGTTAATCCAAACCTAAAACGAAACAAACCTAAAGTTAAGGATATGGTGCCATAGAGTGGATATATAAATACGATAATCGCAGGCAACGTCCTGCAAAATGGTGAACTGGGAATATGTTACAAATCATGCCGAAAAAAGTCCTCATCGTTGAAGATAATGAGCTGAACATGAAATTGTTCGCCGACCTTCTTGAAGCGCATGGATATGAGACACGTCAAACGCGTGAAGGGCTTAAGGCCATTGGAATTGCGCGTAGCTTTCGTCCTGACCTAATCCTAATGGACATTCAATTGCCTGAAGTTTCAGGCCTAGAGGTTACTAAATGGATTAAAGACGATTCGGCTTTAGCTGATATTCCAGTCGTAGCGGTCACGGCCTTTGCCATGAAAGGCGACGAGAAACGTATTCGCGATGGGGGATGTGAGGCTTATATTGCTAAGCCCATCACGGTCACTTCATTTCTTGAAACGGTTCGTAAGTTCGTCGAAGCCGCATAGTAGGGCGAGGCTATGTCTGCTCGCATACTTGTTGTTGATGACCTTGCGCCAAACCTCCATCTCTTAGAGGTCAAGCTCCAAGCTGAATATTATGACGTCGTAACGGCTAAGAGCGGGTATGATGCGTTAGAAATTGCCGGCACAGAAAAAATTGACCTCATTTTGATGGACGCGATGATGCCCGGCATGAACGGGTTTGAAGCGTGTGAGAAGCTTAAGCAGAATCCCGAAACGTGGCATATTCCTGTTATTATGGTGACGGCGCTCGAAGAAACGAAAGACCGTATTGCTGGTTTGGAAGCCGGCGCAGACGATTTTATTACAAAGCCTATTGATGATTTCAATTTAATGGCGCGTGTTCGCTCTTTGCTACGGCTAAAAATGGTGACGGATCAACTCTTAAGCCATACAGGGCATACGCGGACGAACTCTCGTCCTCTTTTGGAGCGTATAGATTCGAATAGCGGAAATATTCTTATTATAGAAGACCATAAATTACGGTCCGAAAAGTTAGCCGTTCCGCTTAGAAAAAAGCATAATGTCGTCATTGAATCCGATCCAGTTAAAGCTCTAAAAAAAGCTAAGGGCGGGATGGATCTTATTATTGTCAGCCTGGTCTCTGGCGGGTTTGATGGATTGCGCGTCTGTGCCAGCCTCAGATTTAATGAGGCCAGCCGCGAGACGCCCATATTAATTGTGGGAGATCCTGAAGACGAACAACGCCTTATTCGCGCCTATGATATTGGCATCAATGATACGTTGATGCGCCCGATTGAGCTGCAGGAAATGCAAGCGCGCGTAAGTACATTGCTGCGCCGTAAATTCTATGCTGATAGTTTGCGGGAAAACTTTAATGAAAACCTTGAAATGGTTGTATCAGACCCACTGACAGGCTTGGGCAATCGCCGCTATTTTGACCGTGCCATCGATCCATTTTTTGGTGCCTTAAAGGATAAAGGTGAAGTCTTTTCTATTATCGTTTTTGATATTGATCACTTTAAGCGCGTGAATGATATTTTGGGACATGATATGGGCGACCAAATTTTGAAAGAAATCGCCGCGCGCCTTGTCACGAATATGCGGGCTATTGATGTTGTCAGCCGTTATGGCGGCGAAGAATTTATGATTGCAATGCCCAAAACAACTGATGGTGAAGCGTTGATTGCGGCGGATCGTGTCCGTGGCCTCATAGCAGGGACGCCAATCTTTGTAGAAGGTCAAGCTTTGCATATAACGACTTCAGCGGGTGTTGCGGAGGTTAAAAAGGGTGAGCAGCTGCGTGATGTGTTTAAACGTGCGGATGACGCACTCTACAAAGCTAAGCAAGCGGGCCGGAATCAAGTGGTGTCTGCGGCGGCGTCACGTCCAAAGGCGGCCTAACGCGTAGGTGGTCTTCGTAATACTCCCGTATAATGGCGGCATTACGATTATTGGCTTTCCAGCCCCAGTCAAAAATATCCCCAATGAGAGGGATTGTGCCGATCAACCAATCAATGCCAACATTAAACGCCATACCGGTTAGATTACGTTTCGGTAGGCCGAGCTTGGCCCCTTGAGCAATAATATAACCTGATACTCCTAAACCAATTGTGTCGCCTATACCGGGTATCAAGCCAATTATTGTATCCAGACCTAGGGGCGCGGGGAGCCCCGGAACGTTAAATTGGCTGTCCATGAGGCGGGCTAAGGACTCAATAGCCTCTACCTTTGATTCAAGAGTTTTATCTTGTGGAGTCATGATAGGTTTACGTTCTAACTAAGTTACAGTTCCATTGCTCGTGAAATCCGGTCATAAAAAAAAGCCGCTCTAAAGAACGGCTTTTAGAAATATTCAGCAAATTTATTTAATCTTGCCTTCTTTAAAGTCGACATGTTTACGCACGACAGGGTCATATTTCTTTTTAACCATTTTCTCTGTCATGGTGCGTGAATTCTTTTTGGTCACGTAAAAGTAACCTGTTCCGGCTGTGCTATTCAGGCGGATTTTAATTGTGGTTGGCTTCGCCATGGCTCAGGGCCCTCTTCTTCAATTCTAAGCGCGCGAATTAGGGCAGATAGCGGGCCATGTCAACACGACTTTTACAGGGAAGGGAATGTATCCGATAAGAACTTACCATGCTTGGCATGTGAGTAGAAAATATGAGCGGGCGGGCGGTCATAGGCCAAATATTGCTGCAAGACTTTAAGCATCATTTGCGTGGCGCGCTGAAGCTCTAGCTTCCAAATTTCATCGAAAGTAAACCACCCCACATTTAAAAGCTCCGCACTATCAGCTATCTTAGGCAGAGATGGTGTGTTCAAGTGTTTGACAAAGAACCATGCATCGAACCGTTTATGGCGATGAGGGGGTGTTACAGCACGTCCAAAAACTTCTATCCCGTCCAAATCAGCTTTTAAGCCCGCCTTACGAAAGGCGTCCCATGACGGATCGCGGTGATTGCGAACGGTTGCGGCTTCCTTTCCTAAGAGCAGAGAGGTTTCCTCATAAGTCTCGCGGACAGAGGCCAAGACGACCGCGCGGGCTTTGCGCGGCGTAAATGCCGCCTCCATTATGGTCTCAGTCCGAGGGGATAAATCACCTGTATAGTCAACATAGCTGTCGCCCCGATCAACACGTCCGCCCGGGAAAACATAAACACTGGGCATAAAGTCGTGTTTTTTTGAGCGCTGTCCCATCAAGATTCGCGGATTGTCTTTGGGACCGTGGGTTAGGACGATGGTCGACGCGATTCGCGGGCGCGGTGCACGCACAAGTTCTTTTCGTTTATGCCGTTCGGTGTCCGTCATGCGAATCTCACCAAGCGATTTTGGAGAGAGAGCCTTCATCTGCGCCGCTTGCCTTTATTGCCTCTAGGGCGGGATGATCCTCCCCGATGAGCGTCACGCTTGGGTTTCTTGCCAGGTTCGGGTTTTGTCAAAATTTCAAAAATGAGCCCGCCTGTTATAGGTGTGGCTTCGACAAGTTTGACTTTAATCTGGCGGCCAAAGCGGTAAGTGCCGCCGCTATCCGCCCCAATCAATGCTTTTCGTTTTTCATCAAAGACGTAGTATTCCCGACCTAGGCTACGTGTTGGGATAAGGCCATCTGCACCTGTCTCGTCCAATGTGATGAATAGTCCGAATTTAGTGACACCGGTAATGCGGGCGTCAAAGGTTGCGCCGACGCGCTTTTCAAGGAAAGCGGCGATGTAACGATCTTTCGAATCGCGCTCTGCCTTCATAGCGCGGCGCTCAGTATTGGAGATGTGTTCACTGATTTCTTTAAGGCGCGAGGCTTCGGAGGTGCTTGTCCCGTCCTCACCTAAATTAAACGCATCAATGAGCGCGCGGTGGACGACTAAATCTGCATAGCGGCGGATAGGGGAGGTAAAATGGGCATAATGAGTCAGGTTAAGGCCGAAATGCCCCTTGGGGTCAGGGTCATAAATCGCTTGGCTTTGGCTACGTAGTACGGACATGCCTACGGTTTCGGATAGGCCTTTTTCATCGGCTTGTTTTAAGAGTGTATTGAGGCGCTTCGTACTTGCCCGTTCTCCAAGTGACCATTTCAGACCGAGCGCGGGGAGAAAGTCTGACAGACCTTGTAGTTTTTCGCGCGAGGGCGGTTCGTGGACACGCACAATAGTGGTGACCCCTTTGTCTCCAAGCGCTTCGGCAGCCGCGACATTGGCCTGTACCATAAATTCTTCGACGAGCTTATGTGCGTCAAAGCGGTCACGGATCGTAATCTCTGTAACCTCGCCCTTATCGTTTACATGGACGCGGCGTTCGGGCAGTTCAATCGCCAGAGGCTGGCGTTCGTTTCGTGCTTTGCGCAGGGCTTTGTAAGCACTGAAAATATCTTTTAAAATATCGACAACAGGCTCTGCCGCTTTGCCGGGATTGCCCGTAAAAGCTTCTTGCGCTTGGGCATATGTTAACCGCGCTTTGGAACGCATGATACCACGGTGGAATTTATGAGAGCGTTTAATCCCGTGTTTATCGAAGATCATATTTACGGCCATGCAGGCACGGTCTTCGTTAGGACGGAGCGAACAAAGGTCGGAGGATAGCTCATGTGGCAGCATGGGTTCGACACGATCAGGTAGGTAAACGGAATTGCCTTTTTCGCGGGCTGCGCGGTCTAGCGGACTGTCAGGTTTTACGAAAGCTGCGACATCGGCAATGGCTACCCAGATATTCCAGCCGCTATCTTTCGTTGGAGACGCCGTAATAGCATCATCAAAATCTTTTGCGTCAACAGGATCTATCGTAACTAAAGGTAAGTGTCGTAAGTCACTGTGATATTTAGATAGTTTTGGAAGCTTAAGCGATTTAGCTTCCTCTATAACATCATCTGGAAAGCCTAGAGGTATCTCGTGCTGATAGAGTGAAATCAGTGAAGCTGCCTTACCGCCATCCGCTGAGCCCACTGTTTCGACAATCTCTGCAAGACGTAGGTCACCTTGATTGCGCCGCGTGGATTGAAACCAGATAAGGTCATTGTTTTTCGAGCCTTCAGGCACCTTGACGGGCTTGTATTCATGACGTGCCTTTTTATCGACGGGTTGAATGCGCCATCCTCGGCCCCCTTGATAAAGAATGCCTAAGCTCTTTGACGGTCCTGCGCCGAGCCGTTTCATCACTTGCGCGATGATAAGCCCATGTTTTTTTGAGATGCGGCAGAGCGCGCGCCCACCAACACCAACCGTCGCTGCTGAACGCCCTTTGGCTTTTTTGGATATAGGGCCTTCGCGCACAATCACGGTAGGCGCTGGACCGTCTTGTTTCCAGATCTCGGGCTGTCCAATCATATCGCCATGTTCATCCAAACCGGTCACTTTGATGACCATCACGCCCGGCAAATCATCGGCCTCGCGATAGGTCTTCTTCTTGGATTTTTTCAAAACGCCGTCATCCACCATCTCGCGCAATAATTGACGCAACGCGCGGCGGTCTTCGCCCTTTACGCCTAATTGGCGAGCTAAGGCTTTATTATCAAACCTGTCAGGCTGACCACTGACGGCTTTTAAGATGCTGTCGCGACTCAATTCCATGTGATGACTATAAACCTATTTCTTAGCTGCGGGCTTCTTTTTCGCGGCGGGCTTTTTCTTAGCCGCAGCTTTTTTCTTCGCAGCAGGTTTTTTCTTTTTAGCAGGCGCTTTACGCTTTTTCTTGGCCGGCCCTTTTGCTATCTTTGCGGCGATATAGTCCAAAGCCATTTCCATTGTCACATCCGCAGGCTCTGTGCCTTTTGGGAGTGTCGCATTGATTTTCTCATATTTTACATATGGTCCATAACGGCCTGACATGATTTGAACGGGCTTTTCATCTTCGGGATGCTTGCCTAAGTCTTTGACAACCGTTCCGCCGCTACGTCCGCGTCCGGGATTAGCGATTTTATCAGCAATCCTAGAGACGGCGTCATTCATGCCTACAGTGAACATTTCGTCCGGGTCTTTTAGGCTCACATAAGTTGTATTGTGCTTAATGTACGGCCCGAAGCGTCCGAGCGCAGTGATGATTTGATTGCCATCATCAGGATGAGAGCCGATTTTACGCGGTAGATTGATAAGCATGAGCCCTTTTTCAAGATCCATCAGGTCATAAGGCCATGTTTTTGGCAGACTTGTCCGTTTGGGCTTCTTTTCGGTTTCCATCTCGACATAGGGGCCAAAGCGGCCTGTCTTTAGGACGATGTCTTTTTCGGTTTCTGGATGCTGCCCAAGGATTTTATCCTCGGCAGGAGCTTCTTGGTCTTCACCGCCAAAGGGACGTGTGAACTTACAGTCCGAATAGTTAGAACAGCCGACGAAGGCACCAAACTTACCAAGTTTCAGGCTTAATTTGCCGTCTTCACAGCTTGTGCATTTGCGCGGGTCAGAGCCGTCTTCTTTATCGGGGAAGACCAGAGGGCGAAGCGCATCATTCAGCGCGTCCAGAACATTGGTAACGCGAAGCTCTTTGGTTTCATCAATGGAGGCTGAAAACTCGTTCCAGAAATCGTGTAGGAGTTTTTTCCATTCCAAATCACCTGCCGAAACTTTATCGAGGCGTTCTTCGAGATCTGCCGTATAATTATACTGCACATATTTGCCAAAGAAGTTCTCAAGGAAGGCCACCAACATGCGGCCTTTATCAACCGGCGTGAAGCGGCGCTTATCAAGAGTGACATAGCCGCGGTCTTGCAAGACTTTTAGGATAGACGCATAGGTGGATGGGCGGCCAATGCCCAGCTCTTCCATACGCTTGACCAGGCTGGCTTCTGAGTAGCGGGGCGGGGGCTGGGTGAAATGCTGATCTGTATTGACCTTGGTCGCATCCACTTTATCGCCCGCGACAACTGGCGCGAGCGTGGCGTCGCTGTCATTTTCTTCATCAGCCGTTTTGGGCTTGGTTTCTTCATAAAGCTTGAGGAAACCATCAAAGCGAATGACCTGACCTGAGGCACGCAGGCCAACCGTGTTGTCTTTATCGGCCATCTCGATGGTTGTCCGCTCTAATTTAGCAGAGGCCATTTGGGACGCCATGGCGCGTTTCCAAATCAGCTCATAAAGCTTTTTCATATCCCCTGAAAGTTTAAGGCTTTCGGGTGTACGAGAAAAACTAGTGGGGCGAATAGCTTCATGAGCCTCTTGTGCATTTTTGGCTTTGGATTTGTAAACGCGGTGCTGTCCGGGAAGGTAATCATCGCCAAATTCAGTTCCGATGGTCGCGCGGCATTCACTAATAGCTTCGCCGATCATGGAAATACCGTCCGTTCGCATATAAGTAATGAGACCGGTTGTTTCGCCGCCAATATCTACACCTTCATAAAGCATTTGAGCTGTGCGCATGGTTTGCGTCGCTGAGAAGCTAAGCTTGCGCGAGGCTTCTTGCTGCAGGGTTGATGTCATGAACGGGGCCTGCGGATTACGCGTTAGCGGTTTGGCTTCGACGGAGACCACAGAAAGCGCCGCTTTATCGACGGTGGCTTTCGCACGGGCCGCGTCTTGCGCATTACCTAGCGAGAATTTATCAAGTTTCTCACCGTCTAAAGAGACAAGACGTGCCGGGAAATCCCCGCCCTTACTGTTCTTCATCACAGCGGCAAGCGACCAATATTCGCGCGGATCGAATTTCTCGATTTCTGTTTCGCGCTCACATATCAAGCGTAACGCAACGGACTGCACACGGCCCGCTGAGCGTGCGCCAGGAAGTTTGCGCCATAAGACAGGTGAAAGCGTAAAGCCAACAAGGTAATCAAGGGCGCGGCGGGCGAGATAAGCCTCTACCAACTCCATATCAAGCTGGCGCGGATTGGCGATGGCATCGGTTACAGACTTCTTCGTAATCGCGTTAAAGACCACGCGTTCAATCTCTTTCTCGCCGAGTTTGTTCTTCTTCTTCTTGGAAAGAACATCAAGCAAGTGCCAGGAAATCGCTTCACCTTCTCTATCCGGGTCGGTTGCGAGGATGAGTTTGTCTGATTTTTGAAGGGCGGTCTCAATATCTTTGATACGTTTTTTGGATTGTGTATCGACCAACCACGTCATTTCAAAATCATTCTCAGGGTCAACTGAGCCGTTTTTGCTGGGCAGGTCCCGAATATGACCGAAACTGGCGAGGACTTTGTAATTCTTACCTAAATATTTTTCGATTGTTTTGGCTTTGGCCGGAGATTCGACGATGACAAGATTCATGCCTGTGACTTCCAAATGTAGCGGCGCCGGAGGGCTGTGAGGCCGACCGGCGGGTCTTAAAATGAGCGCTCATTTGGGCGATGGACTATCGATTGTCAACACCGCGCCTACAGTGTTGCTAAATTATAGACCTTGCTTTACTGACGATTAAGAATATTATATACATTTATAAGTTGTATATCAGGAGTACGCAATGACACCCATGAAATCAAATAAAGCTGATGTATCCATGCCAGCTGATCACGTTCAGTCTTATATCGCACAGATGTTAGAGGAGCTATCTACTATCGCAGGACGCTCGGGTCTCAATGAGTTGTCGTCTTTGCTACGCGCGACCGCTGTGGCATCGAAGGTGGATTTGAGCCTAGAATTGAACGGCTAAGGCCACGCGGCCATCCGCCTCAACAATGGCATCACCATTGAGTTCCATTTCCAGAAGAGCTGCGGTGACCAAAGCCGTTGAAAAACCGCTTAGCCGAATAAGCTCATCTCGCGGTGCAGGTGTCGGTGAGAGTAGGTCCAACAAAGCTGTGCGGGCTGTCTTGATATCTTTTTCAGCACTCTCCCAATCAAATTCGGCTTGCTTAAAGTTTTTGCCAGGCTCCATCATTTGAGGCGGCCTAATATTTTCAAGGCAATTAATGATGTCTTCGGTGTTTTCAATGAGAGCTGCGCCTTGTTGAATAAGGCGGTTACAGCCCTTTGTGCGAGGGTCAAGCGGTGAGCCAGGTGCAGCCATGACTTCGCGGTTCTGCTCTGTGGCATATCGCGCCGTGATAAGCGTGCCTGATCGTTCAGCTGCTTCAATGACAATCACGCCCATGGACAGGCCTGAGATGATACGATTACGGCGAGGGAAGTCGCGGGCGGTCGCGCGATATCCTAGAGGGCTTTCTGAAATCAGGGCGCCTTCATTCGTCATGGCTTCGTAGAGTTCGGCATTTTGACGAGGATAGATATGGTCCACGCCCCCGCCCAAAACGGCGGCAGTGCCTGTTCCGAGCGCGCCGCTATGGGCATTAGCGTCAATGCCGCGCGCAAGTCCTGAAACTATCGTAAATCCGGCCTCTCCAAGTTCACCCGCAATTTGCCGTGCAAAGCGCTGACCTATGGCCGAGGCATTGCGGGAGCCGACAATGGCCGCGCAAGGTTTATGTAAAATGTCTGTTCGGCCTATGATGCTGATGAGCGGTGGCGGCGGGTCAACCGCCCTTAGATAAGATGGGTAATCTGGTTCGCAAGCGGCGAGAATTTTGACGCCCATCTGCTCAGCTTGTTCCATTTCGGCTTCAATCTCAGCCATGTTTGGAATAGCTGTCGATTTGCGCCGCATGATAGAGGGTAGGGCCTCTATTGCCGCCTCTGCCGTTTTGTAGCGCCCTAGTAAATCCCGAAAGGCTACTGGGCCGACGCGCGGTGTGCGTGAGAGCCGAAGCCAAGCCCGCTTTTCGGCAAAGCTAAGCTCGCGTAATCGCATTAGTCTTTTTTACCAATGCGAGATTCAGTCCCTTTAATGATGCGGCCAATATTTTCAGCATGTCTTATATATATAATGACAGCAAGCACAGCGGCCATGATGGCAACATGATAATACCCCATAAACATAGCAATGAGCGGAGAGGCACCTGCAGCAGCCAGCGCAGATAGTGAAGAGATACGTGTTATAAACGCACAGGCCAGCCATATAGCTCCTGCGATGAGGGCAATGGGCCAAGCTGTGGCGAAAAGGCAACCAAAAAATGTCGCAACACCTTTACCGCCTTTGAATTTTAGCCAGATAGGATAACAATGTCCGACAAGCGCTGCTGCACCCGCGAATAAACCAATGGGCAAGCCGAAAAAATGATTGAAGATCAGCGCGGCAACTCCCGCTTTGGCGGCGTCTAGAAGTAGCGTTATAAGCGCAATGTCCTTACGCCCGGTACGAAGCACATTTGTTGCACCAATATTTCCGGATCCAATATCACGAATATCGCCTTGGCCAGTTGCGCGCGTTATCAACAGGCCGAAGGGAATTGACCCTAAAAGATAACCGCCGATTACAGCGTAAAGGATTGGCATTGAGAACATAATAAGAACATATCTAAGTTAGAGGGATGAGTCAAATACAACCCGCCCTTGGCAAATTGTCTTGTGGTTACGGCCCGTCATGCGGCGACCATCAAGCGGTGTATTTTTGGACCGAGAGAGCAGGGCATCGCTATCGCACACCCAAGGGCGGTCGGGATCAAAGATGATCAAATCGGCAGGCGCACCGATTTTTATTAGGCCGCTTTCAAGTCCTAGCAAGTTTGCAGGATTTGACGTTACAGCGGCTAAGAATGCCATCAAGTCCAGTCGCCCATCTGCGACTTGCGACAGACCTGCGGCGAGGAGGAGTTCCAGCCCGACAGCCCCCGTTGAGGCTTCGGAATAAGGCAAACGTTTTTCACCGGCGGGGCGAGGATCATGGTTAGAAACGATGACATCAATCGTTCCGTCATTGATGCCTTTGAGTAAAGCCAATCGGTCGCTTTCTTCGCGCAAGGGCGGGTCTAGCTTGGCAAAAGTGCGGTAATCGCCGATATCAACTTCATTTAGCGCCAGATGATTAATGCTGACAGAGCAAGCGATTTCCAAATCCCGTGACTTAGCACGGCGAACAACCTCAAGCGCTTCAGCTGAAGAAATCATATCAATCAATAATCTCCCGCCTGTCAGTTCAGCCAATGCCACATCTCGCTCAGCCATAATGCGCTCGGCGGCGGCGGGAGCGCCTGCCAATCCCAGACGTGACGACAAATCGCTTTCATGGGCAACGGCATCTTTTGAAAGAGACGGCTCTATCGCGCGGTTGGCAATGAGCGCATTAAAGCTAGCGGAGTAAGATAAAGTGCGCCGCATGATTTGGGCATCTGCAATAGGCCGCGTCCCGTTAGAAAACATTACAGCGCCAGCCTCAGTCATCAATCCAATTTCCGTCAGGGTCTGTCCGTCGAGTCCCTTGGTCAAAGCCCCGGCAGCATAAACATTGACAGGGGCCTCCTCGGCGCGGCGCGTAATGAAATCGACAAGTGACATGTCATCAATGACGGGGTCGGTTTCAGGCATGATAACGATTGAAGTCACGCCGCCTGCAGCTGCGGCCTTTGCCGCCGTTAATATAGTTTCGCGGTTTTCTCGCCCCGGCTCACCCGTCGAAACCCGCATATCTATGAGGCCGGGAGCGCAAATATGTCCCTCCGCATCAATGATATCGCCCCTGGCTTCCACGTTTGGGCCAAAGGCTGATATGCGTCCGTCCTCGATGAGGATGTTTCCTGCCTCATCATATCCCGTTGCTGGGTCAATGATGCGCGCATTTACAATCGAGATGGTGCTCATGGCGCTTTATCCTGAACATCTGAGAGCGCATGTAAAATGCCCATTCGCATCGCCACTCCAGTTTCGACTTGTTGCGTGATTAAACTAATCTCGGGATCATCGGCGATATCAGAGCTTATCTCGACGCCGCGATTCATCGGGCCGGGATGCATAACCAATGCGCCGTCTTTGGCATAGCCTAATTTGGTGCGGTCTAGCCCGTGGAAATGAAAATACTCTCGCTTGGACGGGACAAAGGCTCCGTTCATGCGCTCTAACTGCAAGCGCAGCATCATAATGACATCACAACCTTTCAGGCCCGTTTTCATATCGTGAAAAATATCGACGCCCCAACGGTCAGCATCTATTGGCAGAAGAGTGGGCGGTCCAATCAGGCGAACTTCTGCGCCGAGCATGTTTAGTAACTTCACATTGGAACGGGCAACGCGCGAGTGCAGAATATCGCCGCATATCGCAATGCGCAGTCCGTCAATCTGTCCATCACCGCCATCTCTGGCAAAGGCTTGGCGTAAGGTGAGGGCATCCAGTAGCGCTTGTGTCGGATGTTCGTGAATGCCGTCCCCCGCATTAATAACCGAACAAGAAACTTTCTGTGCGAGCAGGGCAGGCGCGCCTGAAGATCCGTGACGTACCGTAAGGATGTCGGGGTTCATGGCATTTAATGTGGCGGCCGTATCTAGCAGTGTCTCGCCTTTCTTGACCGAGCTACTCGCGATTTGCATAGAGATAACATCTGCGCCCAATCGTTTCCCGGCCAATTCAAAACTCTTTTCTGTCCGGGTTGAATTTTCAAAAAACACATTGATGAGTGTCTTGCCTTTCAGCACTGAGCGATCGGGGCTTTTCTGAACATTCAAGTCCAAATAATATTCCCCCAAAGACAAAAGGGTTTCAATGTCAGGGCGGTGAAAGTCATCAATCGACAAGCAGTGCATTTTATCAAAGGCATAGCCAAATGAAGAGGCGCTTGGGGCTTGCGAGGAGAAAAAGTTATCGGGCGTCAGGTGATGATTAAAGGACTTTGCAGCGTCCATCACATCCGGCCAATGTTTTTGCGGGATTGTACCCGCATCATACCAGCCTTGTATTGTTGTAGCGGCTTTGTCCAAAGCCCGAGCTGCAGGGCGGATACCGCCGAAAATATCGTCAATAATAGACTTTGAATAAGACATAAGTGCTCTGTACGAAAAATTCGTACAGAGTCAATAGGCTTTGCTCTGGGCTCTAACTCCGCAACCGGTCCAAAACGCCTTGGAGAATATAACCTGCCGCAAGTTTATCGACATTTTCTTTGCGTTTTTTGCGGCTCATATCAGCTTCCAGCATGCCGCGCGTCACGGCCATGGTGGAGAGGCGCTCATCCCACAAGAAAATGGGAAGGTCTTCAAGCTTGAGTAGATTGGCGCAAAAATCCCGAACAGATTGCGTGCGCGGTCCATGTGTTCCATTCATATTTATGGGTAGCCCTACGATAAGCGCAGAGGCCTCATTCTCGGCATAAATTTTCAAAAGTTGCTGCGCATCCAAGGTGAATTTTTCGCGGGTAATCGTCTGAAGCGGCGTTGATATTAAACGCGTGCGATCACTAATCGCAAGACCCAAAGTCTTAGTGCCAGGATCTACGCCCAGCAGCGCGCCTGAAGTTTCCCGCAAATCAGCTAAAGTAATAATCGCCATTGCCGCGGCTTAGCGGGCTATTCAGTAAACAGCAAGACACATAAAACCGCGCCTGCAAGGGGCAGGCGCGGCTCGGTTTAGAAGCTCCGAAGAGCAATAATAGGGTTATGCTTTAGAAACTTTCAAACCGAACTTGAAGCTTACCTGTAAACTCGTCACCTGAACCACCGGCACTGGCACCAAAGGCAAAATTGTCATTTCCTCGGATAGCAATTGTTGCACCAAAGCCAACATCATCGCCATAGAAGCCTACGCCGCCCGCTGCTGACCATTTTGCATCTGGTGAGAGATACATGTCAGGCAGTGATGCCACCGCTGCGAGACCTGAGCTAAGATCCGAAACCTGTTCGTTGATACGAACGATTTGGCTGGCATTGGACTGTATCGCCGTTTCAGCCAGACCGATACGAGACGCATTTGCCGAGATATTGCTTGTATTTGATGCAATAGCTGTGCGGTTTTCAGAGACACCTGTCGTATTCAGTGCAATCGCATCTGAATTGGTTTGAATGTCTGAACTGTTCATCATTACGCCTTCAGAATTTGTCGCAATACCTTCAGCATTTGTCGAGATGTTCGTGCTGTTAGTTGCGATATTTCCTGAGTTTGTGGAAATAGCTGTTGTATTCGTATCGATATCCACGCGGTTCGCGTCAATATCCGTACGGTTCGCATCGATGTCGGTGCGGTTTGTCGCTATATCCATGGTGTTCTGATCCGTTGTCATTGTGAGAGGCTCATCAATGACAGGCACTTGAACGACCGGCACTTCAGAAGTTTCTGGCGTAGCCGATACTGCAGCGGATGTAGCGGGTTCGGCACTGACATTCTGTAGTTCCATATTGAAAGATACAGGCGCATTTGAGGCGAGAGGTTGGCCAGCAAAAGGATCACCTTCTGTCAAGCGTGTTTCCAACTCACTGAGGAAGTCAGAGAAACTTGTAATGCTGGCTACTGAGCCAAAGCTTGCGCCATAGAATGTATTGTCAGAAGCAAGCTCACCATTAGCATTCGTCGTTACTATACCAGTCGGCATGACTTGACGTGATGTTGACAGTGCAGATGTTACACCTGGCATGACATAGGTATATGCTGTCGTGCCGAACATCATCTGGTTAGTCAATGTCGTTGTGGCTAGGCTACCAAGTGCGAAAGAGTTGGTATGTGTGGCGCCGGTGACAGACGAGTTACCCAAAGCATAGGAGAAAGTACCCCCTGCATTAGACAGACGTCCGAGCGCTACACCGCCGGTACCGGAAGACACAGAATTCCAACCGATAGCTGTTGAAAGGTTCGCAGATGCCGTAGCATTATTGCCGATAGCTGTTCCTGCGACACCCGATGCGTCAGCATTTGGACCTACAGCTGTTGCATTAGAGCCGGGAGCCGTAGAGCCTGATCCGATAGCGACAGAGTTAAAGTTAGAGGCCTCAGCCCCCTCACGAATGAGGACGCCTGATGTGTCATAGGTGGCACCACCAATGGCGACGGAACCGTTACCGCTAGATTCAGCACCCTCGCCAGCAACTCGTCCACCACCAATAGCAATCGCTGATTCTTCAGTGGTTGAACTTGCAAATGAACCTGAGGC
>ENA-ORXM01001539-ORXM01001539.1-marine-metagenome-genome-assembly--contig:-NODE-1539-length-31800-cov-5.830375_pt1 | contig 31800 bp, 19 predicted proteins | sample MGYA00237867_ERZ511480 | MGnify/ENA primary metagenome ERZ511480 (study PRJEB26309, sample SAMN06266103) | marine metagenome | isolation source: Algal blade | place: United Kingdom:Sidmouth, United... | reverse complement strand
AACGATTTAAAAATCTCAACATTTGCTTCTTCCTCATTGGTCTTCAAAGCATCTTTGTATGTTTGCTCTGGCCATGGTAGACCATTACTTCTGAGCGGCCATACTTCTTTGTAGACATTCCCACTTCCATCTTCGAAGTTATAATCCGCAAAGCGTCCGTCAATTTGTTCCACTAAAGTATATACTCCTGAAAATTCACCATTGACCAATAATCTTACGTGCACACATCTTGGAGCCGCTACCCCCATCTCACGAAACAAATGGTACCCTAGCCTCTCTCTCATCTGAGAAGGATCCTGATTCATAGAATGAAACTGGAGTTTTTTAAGTCCATAAAACTTATCCGAAGAGTTTTCCCAATTTATTTTTACTTTCATCGAAAGCTTGGGACAGGTTTTGTACCCTGATGGGTCAAACCAATTATTGCCCGAAAGGCAATCTACAAATGCACCAATTGATCCTTTATATCTTATGCCAACTGGAGAAACAGTTTCTCCTTCAAACTTTAATTTTCCTTCCACGTATTCTTCTGCAGCCGGATCATTATCTATAAAGGATAAATTTTCCTCTGATAGAATTAATTCGAAAGTCAAAAATTTATCTTGATCAAAAAGGTAGTCTGAGTCTAAAAATAAATACTGTGGTTCTGGATCTTCGTTGGAAGGCTCCTCATCATTGGTTTCTTCTATTTCTTCCTCCATTTCTTCGACCACAGGAATAGTAATTCCCATATCATCTTCTTGACATGCGAAAATTAACAGTAACATTGTGAAAAAAAAGCACTTAATAAATTTGATATACATACTATTCTTAGTTTGTACTTACAAAATAAGCAATTTTTGAGAAATGGGTGTTGAGAAAGTCAAGAAGTTAGCCATTTTAATCTTATCAAACTCTAACGGGTAATAGCCTTTGGAAATTCTCGAATCAGATAAACGATATATTGATAATTTCAAAAACAGTATGAAATAGCTGGTATGACTGCGTTTTTATTTTATTAACTTTAACCATTGCTAGATTATCTAATTCTTAGATAATCTAGCATTTCAAGAAAATGAACACTACAATGTATATATATTACATTTTATTTATAATTTTTGCATTCCTTACGAATACGCAATCATTCTCCCAAGACATAAAGCACTCTTGTAGCACATCTTATGCTCCAATGCCTCAAAGAGATATTGAAACCTATCTGAACTCCATGAGTCAGGTCAGCAGAAATAGTATATCAAAAGATTCTATTACAATACCCATTGTGATACACAACCTGACTTGGAATCATAATGGATATCTTTCTGATAATTTTATAACTGACTTTATTGCAAAGACAAATGATGGTCTCGCTAATAGAGGTGCCTCTTTTGTCCAAAACGGTGTAGACGCAAAAATCAGGCTTTGCTTAGCAAATGTTGACCCAGATGGAAAACCAACTTCTGGAATAATCCATAAAGAACATTATATGGGTATTGGAGAGGCTTATATTACAGACTTTTATGATCGAAACCAAAGTTGGGATCCGGATAGGTATCTTAATATTTATTTGACGGATGGGGCTTCAGGATTTACTTATTTCCCTTGGAGTATTTTTTCAAATTTTGGTGGCATAGCAGTTTCGACAAAATATATCCAAGAGGGTGCAGGTCTTACAATACTTTTGCATGAGATTGGTCATTACTTGGGCTTATATCATACGTTTGAAGACCATGGGATTCTAAACGGAAAATGTGTCAATGTAAGATGCATGATCAATGGGGATATGGTTTGCGATACCCCGCCTGATCAAATTGGATTTGATGCTTGCTTTGAAGTAAATTCTTGCGACACCGACATTGGAGTTCTTGAAGACTCTTTAAATTTATTTATATCTGACACGCTAGACATGAATGACAATTACATGGATGGTGGCATTTGTAGGTTTAGATTTACTCAAGGGCAAATAAATCGAATGCATTGGGCCTTGCAGGAATATAGATCAGAATTGATTGGAGGTGATAGTTTATGCAAAAATTGTCTACCCTTTAGCGTAGACTTTGAAATTCCAAAACACCATTTAATACTAGGCGAAACCATTGACTTAGAAAGTCTGACTAATGCTTCAAATTATACTTACAATTGGTATGTGGACAATGAATTGTCGCATACAGGGATAGTGTTTGATTTTACTCCTTCAGAAGTAGGTACCAATAAAATTAAACTGGAGGTTTTTAACAATGAAGATGACAACTGTCAGGAACCATGGACCATGGAAAAATTAATTAGTACCAGGTGCGCTGATGCTCATCTTGAGTTTTATCGACCGGACGAAATAGTCAAGGACTCTGTTTACAGTCTTGAAATAACAGGCATCGAAAACTTGCACTGGTCCTATCTTGATCAAGAAGGAATTACCAATAAAATTGAATTTTATTCTAATCAATCCGGGCTAGTCAAAATCGAAATACAATACAGTTTAGGACTATGCCAATTCATCGACAGTTTGTTTGTTGTAGTCTTTGACAATGACAACAGAAAAAGAAAATATTTTATTGAAGACCTAGGCACACCTGATGATAGTCTATGTGCTCCAACCATTGTCAATATAAAGAAAAGAAACAGCGGAGAATACTTTTTGCAAGGCTACTCTAATTGCAAAGAGGATCAAATAGATTTCAACGACATTGATACCACTCAAGATTTTATGAGAAGGTATATCCCTGAGGCAAATTTTATTGAACAATGGGAATATACTAACGAAGTAGACACCATAGGTATAAACCCTGTTGGAAATTTTTTAAATCAATTGCAATTGATACCCGATGACTTTGTTTTTGATGAAGACGGCAGTATGTATTGTCTTGCTGTAGAAAGTTATAGTCTAAATAGAACAGATGATATTGACTCTCCTATCCTATATAAGGTGGATGCAACAGGCAGACCAATATGGTGTAAACGACTAAATATTCCTTCAAAATATGTTTGGTGGTATAGCAGAGATGCTCTTGAACTTAGAATAATAGATGATAAGCTTTATCTGATCATAAGTAACACTATAGTACTAATGGATAAAAAAGGAAATCTTCTTGAAGCATTCAAGATGGTACAAACTCCAGAAAATCAAAATTATAGGGGATTTGGAGGTCCTCAATTCGAGATGCTTCTTGAAAAAGATCAATTGTTTTTTACAGCCCCATATTTCAATACTTATCCGGAACACTTTATACAATATTCTAACAGTTTATCATCAAGTTATAGATCTTATCTCATTATTGGAAATATTAATTTACTCACCAAAAAATTCAACTTCTCTGCTTATGATGCAGAAAACAAAGCTATATTTAGAAAAAGTATGAAAGTCAAAAAATTAGATGATGACTATTATATATATTTTTTTGAAGACCACGAAAACGGTTTAGTTCACAACATACTTAAAACAATCAAATCGGGAGAGATCTACAATCACAGATCTTATTTTGACAGCACTCCTGAAGATCGAGGACTTTCTCAGAGAAAAACCGATGCAGGGATCATAAGTCTTAATAATGGAACTACTGTTGCTCTTTCTTCTGTCCAGCTTGGCAAAAGACTTGGAATGTTGAAATTTGATAAAGAAGGTTCTTTATTTGAGCATCATCATTTCAACATCCCAGAGCATCCAGAACAAACTAATTACATCAGTGTATCCCGATGGGCAAACGAGGCTATGAGCTTAGCTTCTGATGGATTTCTTTATGCATCTAATAGAGACAGAGATAGAAATGATAGGCTTACATTAAAACACCTCCCGTTAGATTCTATTTATCTTCAATGTGAGAAAGTGTATCCAGAAATTTTTGAGGTTGATTCAGTTTTGGTTCCTTTTCAAGAAGAAATACAATTGACTACAAAACCGATAGATATCAAAGTAGAGGAGATTGAATTAATTCATAAAAGAAGCTTTTGGCAAAACAAAACTATTTGTGAAAATGAACACGAACTATTTGATTATTCTATAACACAAGTTGATACGACCTACGCTTGCCCCGATCAGATCATTTATGAACTGAAAATCTGTAGAAATGCAATTCAAAGTCCTTCCAATATAAATCTTTTTGTTTTTGAGCAATCTCCTTTATTAAATGAAACTGTTGAAGTGGACAGGCTTGCCATTGAATTCAATGATTCTCTTTGTACCATTCTTAATTATACCTCTACTGTATCAGATCAAAAGCATTTCATGTTAAATACAAAAGAAAATTATGCCACGCCATATACTTTGCATCGTGACTTTTTTGATGCAGCTGTAACTTTAGAATATAATTATTTAAATAACTTCATTGATTCCGAAATAAAGCCTTGTGATGAGTTAGTAACAAATAAAAATTTAATAAGCGAAAATTCAATTAATGTATACCCAAACCCAGCAAACGATCTCGTGAACATCACTTCACAGTCAGTACACTTAAAATCTATTGAAATTTACAACGCGCTAGGGCAACTCAGTCAAAAAATCCAATTAAAACAAGTGCAAGAATATAGTTTAGACGTGCAAGATTTCTTTAGTGGAATTTACATATTCAAAATATTTACAGAAGACAACAGATCATATAATAAAAAGCTATTTATTAATTGAAAATCTTTTTTATATACTTCAAATTTTAACGTTACCATTTCTTAATTTTCCCTCGCCAAACTCAATTTTTCCTGCAATTCATCAATAGCGGATTGGGTATGTTGTATCTGTGAAATTAGACCTAGAAGCAAGAGACATTATTGAACGTGTTCGTAAAACAAGCCCTCATGAGATAACAATGGCCTAAGTAGCTCGATGTGACGTCTGTTAAATTATCTTTTTTTTAAGCATTGATTCTGCTATCTTCGCAGCTCAAAATAAATTAATACCTAATATGTTCACTGTTGAAAATTTTATCACCTTAGGGTTTTTAGTACTATTGCAAGCAGTATTGGGCTTTGACAATCTGCTTTACATTTCCCTAGAATCAAAGCGTGCACCAGAAGACAAGCAAAAATTTGTCAGACAGCTTGGAATCGGTTTAGCGATATTCCTAAGGATTGCTTTACTATTCATCCTTGTTTCCGTGATTGAGCGATTTCAAGATCCGATTTGGAATCCGAATACTGCCTTTTTTGAAGGCTCCATCAATATCCATAGTCTGATTGTTTTAGCAGGTGGTATATTCATCATCTATACAGCAATGAAAGAGATTTGGCACATGATCGCTCTGGAAGATGATGTACATACAGAGAAAACTCAAAAATCAGTTGGCTCCATTGTAACGATGATAGTCATAATGAATCTTGTTTTCTCATTTGATTCCATATTGAGCGCTATGGCATTGACTGATGTATTTTGGGTTATGGCAACTGCTATTATCATTAGTGGTATTATGATGATTTGGCTTGCAGAAAAAGTAACAGATTTCTTAAAAAAGAATAGAATGTATGAAGTACTTGGACTCTTTATTCTATTTATTGTAGGTATTATGCTGGTGACAGAAGGAGGCCACCTTGCTCACCTTAAGTTGTTTGGAAATAAGGTAGAAGCTATGAGTAAAACGACTTTCTATTTCGTTTTAGGTATTCTTGTGATTGTTGACTTAGTACAATCCAGATACCAAAAGAAAATTATCAAGGAACAAGAAAACGCAAAGAAACAAACTGCGTAAATTTAGTATTCAGCTTTAAAAAAGATAGGCATGCGCTATAAAGCGTATGCCTATCTTTTTTTGGCTACTAGCATAAAAAAACGCTACCGAAGAAGGGTGAGGTCTCCTTTATACTTTCCAATAAATCCATCGATGAATTCCACTTCTGCATAGTAAACAAAAACTCCTACATTCATCTCCTCTCCTCTAAAGTCTCCGTACCATCCATTGGCAGGATCTTCTGGTATAAAATCTTTTGCTTCAAAAATGATTTCCCCCCAACGATCTGTGATCAGCATTCTATTGACTTTTGCAATGGTTGGATTATTATAAACTGTGAAAAATTCGTTGATACCATTTTTGTCTGGACTAAAAGCATTTGGGATGTAGACAGCTCGCGTTCTATCAACCTTCAAGAATATTTCATCTATATCTGGACAACCGTTTTCATCCGTGACTTCAACATAATAGGTTGTATTCACAAAGGGTGATACTGTTTGTGTGAAACAATTATCCATACAATCTAAATCATCTTCAGATTCCCATTCTATAAATACTCCATTTGAAAGTGCATTTAAATCAACCTCATCTCCTAAATTTATTTCTAGATCTGGACCTAGATCAACATAAACTTGCGGTGGCTCTATGATTGAAAGTTGCGTTTCCCACTCACAACCAATTGCATCGATCACCTGTATCGGATAAGTACCTGGGCCAAGGTTATTAAAGACTATATCTTGTGAATAATCAGAGCCGTCAAAGGAATACAAATAAGGTTCTGTGCCTCCAACAATGTCAGAAATTTCAATTTGACCATCATTAAAACCAAAACAAGTAATGTCTGCATAGTCAATAATCGCATCTGTCGGTTGAACTAAATTCTCGTTTACATCAATTGTGCTAAGGCTGCTACAACCATTTCCTGTATTGGTAATAAGCAACTCATAGGTACCTGCTGTTGCTACTGTAATATTTAAATCATTTGCATTGGGAATCGTTTGTGGTCCGGTCCATTCATAAGTAAATTCAGACCCAGTAGAACTTCCGTCCCCAAACAGATCAACAAATTCCGTTACACAATCAAGCTCATCATTGACAGCTGTTTCCACTTGCGGTGGTGTTTGATCTAGATCTACATCAACAGCTAAACTTTGTTCACAACCATTTTCAGTATTATAGATTGTAAGCTCATAAGTACCAGCTTCAGATACTTCTGGATTTAATATATTTCCATCGCTTAGCTGTCCGCCTGTTGGCGAATTCCATTGATATTCAAATTCATCTCCTTCAGAAGAACCAAAGGCATTTAAAGTTATGCTTGGGGTATAACAAGTGATTAATTCTGGTGGCCCAATATTTACTTGTGGCAAGTCAAAATTATCTTCCACAACGATCAAAGAAGTATGCACGCATCCATTTGTTTGATCGGTGACTATCATCGTATAATTACCTGAAGACGTAACCTCTGTTTCAAAATTGCTTGAGATCAAACTACCATTTGCATCAAACCAATCGAATGCTAAATCTGGAAACGGTATAGAGTTTGAACCATTCAACACTACCCTATCGTTTAGACAGTCTATTATTAATGGACCGATGATGTCAATGATCGCTTCTGGGTCTGCAAGATCTTCCATTAAATTTGCAGCACTTTGAGCAGTACATCCATTATCAAGATCTGTGACTAGTAGATTGTATTCTCCTGCAACATTTGTTTCAAAACTAAATTCATTGCTAACAACATTTCCTGAAGGACCTGTCCATTCATAAGCAACATTAGAACCTTGAGAAGAACCGTCTGCTGAAAGTTCTTCCATTTGATTCAAGCAAGTGATCAATGCTGGGTCACCGGTACTAGCCAATGGATCTTCTATATTTTCTAAAATAGGAAAACTAATTTCTTGTGTGCAACCATTAAACTCATCAGTTATCATCAACTGATACGTTCCTGAATCCGTTATATCAATGTTGTTACTTTCTGATATTATATTTCCATTGGAGTCAGACCATTCAAATAATAAATTGCCTATCCCTGTTGAGGAGACCGCATCGACATTTATATTATTCACTATACAAGTCAATTCGTTTAAATCATTGATCGCTACATTTGGCTCCTCAAAATTTGAGATCACTTCTACACTCCTAATTGTTCTACATCCATTGGCCGGATCTGTCACCACCAAAGTATATAATCCTTCTTGATCGATCATCATATCTGAAGTAGTTCCAATGATAGTAGATTGTCCACTCGTCCATTCAAAAGTAGCTGTAGCTAAATTTGAAGTCGCTGCTAAATTAAAGTTTGGTTGATTACAAGTTAATAGTAAAGGATCTTCAATCTCTACTTCTGGTGCCTCCACATCTTCGTCCACCATGACAGACGAGATTGCAGTACAGCCATTTTCTGTATTGATTACTGTCAGCTCATAGGTCCCGATTTCATCAATTTCTAATTCTGATTCTTGACCGATTATGTTTCCGTTTTCATCCCTCCACTCATAAAGAATGCTAGCACCTTGATCTGTATCTGAACCTCCGATCAGGTGTATTGGTTCTATACAATTGATCGTTTGTGGCGGTCCGGCATCTGCCTGAGGAAAATCTGCATCTTGATCTACGATCACAGTTGCTGATTCTATACAAGCAGATCTGTTGTTGGTTACCATTAAAGTATAAATACCTGCTTCTGAAGTTTCAAATTGCATATCAGTACTTACCACATCTCCGTTTTCATCCAACCATTCATAAGTAATATCTTGACCAGTCGAAGTATTTACACTACCGATTTGATAGCTGTTATTTTCACAGGTCAATGTACCATTTGGACCAGCATCTGCCAATGGAACATCTGTCTCATCAACAACAAAAACTTCTTGTCTAGAAACACAACCATTGGTCAAGTCAGTTACTATTAAATTATAAGCACCGGGAGCATCTACATAAAATTCTATTTCCGTTCCCACTATAAATCCATTTTCATCTTGCCATGCGAAGATCAATTCATCAAAATCACTATTTGAAGAAGGAATAGAATTGCTTGCGTCAAAAATGACTGAAGAAATATCACAATTTAAAATTTGATCTGAACCTGGATTGGCAATTGGTGGATCAATGTTTTGCTCTATCAATATACTTGCTTCTGAAGAACATCCATTATCTTGATCGATCACCTGCAAGGTATAAACTCCCGGGGTGGTGACAACAAAACTATTTTCATCTCCTATGCTGTTACCATTTTCATCATACCATTGCTGCGTAACGCTACCTCCAATATCCGACCCGTTGTTATCTAAAACAACTTCTACATTATTACAATCCAAATTTCCTGAGGAATTAACAGCACTCGTTGGGATATTTTCATCTGGCGTAACAACGACTTCTGAAATTGCGGTACACCCGTTTGATGTATTCTCCACGATCAAAGTATAAACATCTGGATTTGACACCGCTAAGTTTGGCGTGTTGCCAATAACAACACCATTGGCATTTTGCCATTCATAAGCGATATTTGCTCCTGTACTTGACTGACTACCATTCAGCATAACTTCGGTGACATCACAGGTTATGATAAGCGGTTGTCCCGCATCTGAAAATGGTGGTTCAACATCCTCCAATACATCAACTATTGAAGAGGAAGAACAACTATTTTCGGTATTTGTAACAACTAATTCATAACTTCCGGCTATATCAACGGATAGGTTAATGTCAGTTCCGATTTCTGTTCCATTTTCATCAAGCCATTGATAGATCATATTAGAACCAGTAGAAGAATTGCTTCCATCCAATTCAATCTCTAAAACATTACAATTTAATTCTTCAACAACCCCAGGGTCACTTAATGGAAAATCTGTATCCTCGTCAATAACTAATTCCGCGGAAGCGGTACAACCATTTGAGAGGTCTGTAATATTCAAAGTGTAAGTCCCTGAATTTTCGGTGGCAACCATCGCATCATTACCTATCACACTACCACTAGCGTCTACCCATTCATAAAAAAGATCTACTCCAGAAGAATTTGATGCGTCCAATACGCCTTCAGATTCTACACATGTAATGGTGAAAGGAAGTCCTGGGTCAACAACAGGATCATTAAAATCCTCCGTAATGACGATATCAGTGACAGCCGTACAGCCATTTTCTGGATTAGAAATTTCTAAAGTATACGTACCTGCTTGATCAACAGAAATACTATTGTCAAAGCCTAAAGGAGCACCAACCGACGAAGTCCAATTAAACTGCAAATTATCAGATCCTGAAGAAGCAGAACCATCCAACTCTAAAGTTGGGTTGTCGCAATTTAAGATTTCACCTGGACCAATTTGTGCTACCGGATCTTCTACATCTTCGGTTACTTCTACTTGAGATTCTGTAACACATCCATTTGAGGCATCAGAGATCACCAATGTATAAGTACCAGGATCATCAGTATCTAAAGTTGGGGTTTGACCCAACAAGATGCCATTTTCATCCATCCATTCATAAGTGATCGTTGGACCAGCTGAAGAACCAGATCCATCTAGTTGAACGGTACTATTATTGCAAGTAAGAAATGCTTCTGGGCCAGCGTCTGCGATTGGCAAACTCTCATCTGCATTTATAACAACATCATCAATAGCTGTACAGCCATTGTTTAAGTTGGTTACAATCAAGCTATAAGTTCCTGGATTATTAATTGCAAGATTTATATCCGTGCCTATTTCTGTCCCTCCGGAAGACAACCATTGGTAAGTATAATTTGAACCTGAATCAGAAGCTGATCCATTTAATTGCGCTTCTGTTTCTTGACAAGTTATTAGATCATCTGGGCCTGCATCGGCAAGTGGTGGATTTATATCCTGCTCTACAACAATGCTAGCATCTGCCGTACAACCATTTGGACCAGTCACTATGAAGGTATATTCACCAGGTTCTGTAACAGTCGTTTCCGACCCTTGAGCACCTGATCCTTCCCATTCAAAGGTAACATCGCTCGTAGTTGAATTTCCTATTAAAATAAGATCTTGGAGGTCGCATGTCAAAGTAGCTACTGGAGGTATCTCAACTTCTGGCGGTGTTAGGTCTTCTTCTACTGTAACACGACTTTCTTGCGTACAACCATTTGGTCCAGTGACTGTCAAGACATATTCTCCAGCATTATTCACCATTGGAGTTGCGTCAACAGAAGAAAACCCATTTGGGCCAGACCAAGCATAAGTGGCTCCATCTGTTTCTGAACTTCCACTCAACAATACTTCTTGAATATTACAATCTAATTGGTCCTCAACCAAGCTTTCTACTTCTGGCTCTGTTAAGTCTTCTTCTACTTCTACTGTGGTCATCTCTGTGCATCCATTTACACCGGTAGCTAGCACTGTATATGTACCCGGCTCAGTGATCATAGGAGTTGGTTCGGATGATATATAGCCATTGGGGCCGGTCCATTCAAACGAGATCGCATCTGTAGAACTAGCTTCTATTTGTGTGGATTGGATGTTGCAATCAAGCATTGCCCCAGATGCAGATAGGTCTGGTGGGGTGAGGTCACTATCAACATTGACTGAATATTCATTGGTACACCCATTAGGCCCCGTAACTACAACATCGTAAGTACCAGGAGTATTAACAACAAAATTAGAATCTTGATAGACTGTACCATCTGGCCCTGTCCACTCTAAAACTTGTGTTGAGTCCGCATTTGAAAAAATGGAAGCCGTTAAATTATTGCAATCTAAAACGCCTTCTGTATACGGTGTGATGACTGGTGGAATCGTATCCACTGTAACATTAACACTAGCTTCTCCTGTACAACCATTTCTTCTATCTATGACGATCAAGGTATAAGTCCCTGTGTCTGTAACACCAGAATAATCTAATTCATTATGAACAAAATTGCCGTCTTCATCAACCCAAACATATAAGTAGTCGGGTATATTTCCTCCGGAGGTATCCAGAGTCGATCCTACTCCCGATAGATTTACAGAAGATCCATCGCAACCAAGCGGCCTATCTACTGAAGCAACCGCTTCGGGAAAATCCACGGTCTCCTCCACTGTGACAGTAGTAGAAGCCCAGCAACATGATTCAAGATCATATACCGTAAATGTATAGTCTCCTGGTTGATCGATAACTGGTGTAAGTGTATAATGACCAGATACAATGTTTCCATTTTCAGTTTCCCATCCGTAAATAAATCCTGGACCACTATCAGAACCAATTGCACTCAATGCACCTACTGCATCTATACCAGGACAAACAGATAAACCAGAGGCTACTGCATTAGCTGTGATCTCAACACCAGATTCTATCCAAAGTGTAAAAGGGCAACCATCTCCACCGTATCCATCTATCATGATCAAATAAGTCTCTCCAATTATCAGCGGCTCCATATAAAAAATGAAATTTGTATTCTCCCCAGAAAGGGTTCCTTTGCAGGCTACTTGTTCTCCAGGGCAATCTCCATCTTCATCTCTTAAAGCATAGCATCCCAATTGAATGCCTCTGTTTGCATCACACTCAGAGATATCAACTTCCAGGTACATGTGATCTTCTTCTGCTACAAAGGCCATCCATTGATTGTTTTGAATGGTATACTGAAAACCATTTTCAATACACCAGCCTCTATAAGGTATATCACCATTATGAGTGTATGTACGATCAGGAGGATCTGTGTCCGATCTCCATCCATTGAGTTGACAAGAATTGATCAAAGGTGCATCAGCACAAAGGTCTTCACCGATTGGAGCACACGGATTGATTGTCTGTGAATTTAATTGAATAACATTCAAAAAAGCACATAGAATAATTAGAAAAGGGAGTAGATGTTTGTTCATATAAATCTCTATTATAGCCTTAAGTAATGAGAGACTCAAAGTTTTCATTTTTAATGAAAACTCAAGCATTTGGTTTTAGTTTAGACAGCGTATGAGTTTTTGAAAATTTTGCTTGGCGTTAAGTAAGTAAATATAAATAAATATTGTTAAATATGCTTGTATTATGAGAAAATGCGGAATAAAATTTTATGGCAATACATTTGAAAAGTTTATTATATTACAATTCATTGTTATTTAGACATTAAAAGTGGTCTAAAATTCTACATTTATTTTCTTATTTATAAGAGCTAGCGATTGGAAATCGCTATATTTAGATTCTATAAAACATATTACATGAAATCCATATTTACAGCTTTTCTTCTTCTATTATCTACTCAAACTTTTGCTCAAGGTGACACGGTAACCGTTCAAACATTGACACTAGACTCAGATACTCGTAATGGTGTGTTTGAATTTCCTGACGACCCCAATGCCTCTTATCGAAAAGTGATCATGGAATATACCATGCGGTGTATCAATGGAGAGGTAAATCCTGGAGACAACTCTACGGGTTGTCATGAATGGGATTATAGTTGTAATACTTTTATCACAGACTCGACTACGGTTGATTCTTTAATGGCTACACATCCAACACACATTATTTCAAATTTTGACGAGGATGTATTTCCGTATACGACTCAACCTACCTATACACATTATCAAAGTGTTCAAAAACAAGTGAGCTACAACAATGTGCTTTCGGAAACGGAAACACAGATCGGCGCGGGAAGTGAAGTGCTGGATCACCCGTTTTCATCAGAAGTTCCTTATTCAAAAACACAATACCTCTGGGATGGCTTAAGCCTTATTGCAGACGAATTAGAAGCTGGTGATATCACAAGTATAAAGCTTGAACTTTCAGAACCAATAGCAGCCGCTTCTTTCTTGCGAATCAAAATGAAACTCACAGATCAAGATTTTTTGACTACAGAGAATATTGAAGCTGATGGCTTTACTGAAGTATTCTATTTAGACAAAGCATTAGATAACAACATCACACAATTTAAATTTCACACGCCTTTTAATTGGGATGGCATGTCAGGTATACTGATGGAGATCAGCTATCAAAATGAAAATGAATTGGCCGCGGTAAAGCCTCTTGGTTTTGATTTTGATGTGGATTGCAGCTTGAGCTCAAAAAAATTGGATCGCTATGTTCAATTTAATGGCGCAGAAAGTATATCCGTTCCAACGGGGCCGATGTCCAACATTTCTGAAGAGATAACGATCATGTTCTGGTCTAATGGAAACGCGGACATACTCCCTATAAATACCTACATCTTTGAAGGCGTAGATAACAATCGATTGAGGCAAGCTTCTGTACACCTTCCATGGAGCGATGGCAATATATATTGGGATTGCGGTAATGATGGGAGTGGCTATGACCGAATTAGCGTTGGGGCTTCGCCTGCTGACTTTGCTGGAAAATGGAGTCATTGGACTTTTACAAAAAATGCTACTACTGGTCGTATGAGTATCTATCTTGATGGCAACCTCATTCAATCAGGAACCGGAAAAATTAAACCTATTGATATCACTGACTTCACCATTGGCGCAAGCCAAGCAAAAATCACAAACTATGTGGGTGGTGTAAATGAATTTACAGTTTGGAATAAAGAGCTTAATGCTAACACCATAAATGAGTGGATGCTCAAAGATCTTGAATCTTCTCATCCTGACTACGACAATCTAGTGGCTTATTACAAAATGGACGGCACTAATTCAGAAATCGTTATGGATGCTTCTACTTTTGGAATGGAAGCAACAGTAACTGGTGCTTTAGCTCGAAGAGACATGAAAGGTTCTGACTTATATAGAAATTTTGAATTGGGTACAAAAAGACCAAACGTTACCTTTGTTCAAGGAACTTACGATACTTCCATCGAAGAAATAGTTGTTACCGAATCTGTTCTAAATCCACAACACGCCATTCGTTCCTTCTTTGTAGACGGAACAGATCTTTTTGAAGATGAGACGATCTATGTTTGGTTGGCGGCGGATGAAAAAACTTTTGATGAGGATGGGAATGTGGTTTCAAGCAATCCCATTGCCATGGAAAATTCTATTTCTCCTGGCACCTTGGATTACTTTAGAAAATTTCCTTCGAAATACGAGCTTTTATCTTTTGTAACGCCCTATGGTTTTTTCTTAGACTTAGGTCCAAACGGTAAAACTTGGACTTTTGATGTGACAGATTTTCTACCCATACTAAAGGGCAACAGAAGATTGAGTATGGAGCGTGGTGGACAGTTTAATGAAGAATTAGATATCAAGTTTAAATTTATAAAAGGAACTCCTACTAGAGAAGTGATCTCTATCCAGAACATTTGGCCTTTTGCAAGTGGTGGATATACAGCCATAACAGAAGACAATATTTTTGAAGAAAGATCCATTGATCTAAATCCAAATGGATCTTCTTTCAAAGTAAGATCCTCGATTACTGGGCATGGTCAAAATGGAGAATTTATTCCTAGATCTCACTTCTTTAATATAAATCAAGGAAGTACAGAATACGTTTGGAATGTCTGGAAGTACTGTGGGCAAAATCCTGTTTATCCCCAAGGAGGAACTTGGGTATTTGATAGAGCAGGCTGGTGTCCTGGTATGCCTACTGATCTTGCTGAGATGGAAATAACGGAATTTATCACCCCTGGCGAAACAGCTACTTTTGACTATGGTATCATGGAGGCTTTAGATCAGAGTGCCTCAAATTATTTGGTATCAAACCAATTGGTTACTTATGGTCCATACAATCATCAAGTGGATGCGGAGATCATGACCATCAAACGGCCGTCAAAAGATGTCAGATATGCCAGAGAGAATCCTGCTTGCATTGATCCTTTGATTGAAATCAAAAATTTAGGCCAAGAAAATTTAACCAGCTTGAACATTGAATATAGCATCAAAGGTGGCAGCAAACTTTCTTACCAATGGCTTGGAAATTTAGCTTTCAATGAAACAGCAGAAGTTGTATTGCCGACTTGGGATTTTTCTTTCTTCCAATTTGCAGAAAGCAATATTTTTGAAGTCAGCATTAGTAACCCAAATGGTCAAGCAGATGAAAATCAAGATAACAATGTTTTAGCCGTTGAATTTGAGGAAACTGTGAAATACCCTCAGGCTGATATGACTTTTGTGATCAGAACCAACAACAGAGCTGCTGAAAATAGATTGACTGTCAAAGACCAATCTGGCTCCATCGTTTTTGAAAGATCAAACATGACAAATACGACTTCTTACTTTGACAACTTGTCTTTAATGACAGGTTGTTACACTATAGATTTTACCGATAGTGGAAATGATGGTTTGGATTTTTGGTATTGGGAAGCAGTTGGCCAAAATGTAGGGACTGGTTATTTTCAACTAAGGGTCGACAATCAATTAGTAAAAACTTTTGAACCTGACTTTGGCGGTGACATCAGTTTCAACTTCTTTGTTGATGCTATTGTAAGCAATGAGGAGGTATTGAAAAATAAAATTCTCTCGGTGTATCCAAATCCAAACAATGGTCAATTTGAAGTTGAGTTGCAAGGGTATGAAGGAGAAGAAATTTCTATAGAAGTTACGGACATGAGCGGAAAGCTGATCTCTATTTATAACTTTGAAAACGTGGCTGATCACATCAAAAAACCGATTGACATTAGCAAACAACCGAATGGAATGTATTTAGTAAATATTCTTTCTAAGGATGGCGTTAAGGTGAGCAAGATTGTGAAAGGGGAATAATTTCGTTCATCGTTCATCGTTCGTGGTTTATCGTATATACCTTCGACTCCTTTGTCGCTCCCGGCAAGCTGTTTATCGTCATTAATAGATATTATTCTGAGGGCTATAAAATTAAATTTTCAAAATAAAAAATGGTCAAAGTGCAAAGTTGGTTTATCAGCTTTTTGCTTTGACCATTTCTTATTGATTTAAAATTCTACCCGTTAAGTTAGCCAAAGTAAACCGTTCCACAGTGATCGCTAACTGGCTAAAAACCAATAATATTAGATTAGTTCGATATATGTATGGTCACGTGAGTGAGCAGCACAAAGCGATATAATGCTTTGCATCTGGAAGGGTTGAAAGAGCAGTTGAGGAAGTATCATCCATTAAAATAGGAACCAATTAAAGAATAAAAAACGTTAACTTTATGACGGAAGAATTTAGTAATGAAATTAGAAAAAGATGAGTGTACCAGAAATAAAGCAAGCTCTAATAGAACATATCGGCCAGGCTGATGAGAAAACACTTGAAGTAATGTTAGCTTTTGTTGAAGCGATGTTGTCTTCAGAGGAAGATGGTGTAATGGGTTATGATGCACACGGAAATCCAAAATCAGTAAATAAAGCAAAGCACTCATTAGATAAAGAATTAAAGGCTGCAAAAGAAGGAAAGTATATAAGCTTAACAGAATTAAGAAACAGATCAGAAAAATGGTTGAACGGTACTAAGTAGTAGTAACGGAAAAAGCCGAAATAAGTCTAATGCAAATAACACAATACTTAGAAGAAGAATCTTCCTTTGCAACAGCAGAAAGAGTACTTTCAAACCTTTTAGAGGCAATAGATTCTTTAAGTACCTACCCCGAATCGAATGGGATTTTACATGAAATAAGTGACGAAGAGATTACTTACCGAAGATTAATAAAATGGTCGTATCGTATAATTTATAATGTTGAAGAAACTACGAAACGAGTTTATGTGGTTGACGTAGATCACGTAAGAAAAGATCCATTGAGATTAAAAGAAGCCTTCAAAAAATAGACGTAAATAAGCATCCTGACGTCTTTGAAATTGGACCATAAAGGTTGATGATTCTAGAACCTATGTTCATAAAAATGGGACTATATTAGATCAGGTAAAATCAAAAGGTAGAATTTCATTAGATCAAAGTTTGACGGGTTCTAATTTAAAGAAAATATTTTTGAGTGTTAATTTTGTTACAACACATTCAGCGTTCAGTTTAGCAAACTAAGAAGTATAAGTTTTTTGAACTAACGGGCTAAAAACCAATAATATTAAAGTGTTTCAATATATGTATGATCACAAGTGACTGAGGGGTATGGAGGGATATAATACACTAAATCTAGAAGGATTGAAATAGCAGTTGAGGATCATACCCTTAGATAAACTCAAAGCAGGCAGTTAAAATAGGAACCAATTAAAGAATAAAAAACGTTAACTTTATGATATAGTAATTTAGCAATGAAATCAGACTTAAATGAGTGCGACTGAATTAAGAGAAGTATTAATAAAACGTATAGGACAGGCAGATGAAAGAATGTTGAGAGTAATGTATGCAATGCTGTCAGCTTACGAAGTGCCAACAGGTGGAGAAGTAGCGAATATACCAGTTCCAAAAGAATGGAAAGAAATGACGGATGAGGAACTAAAAGCGGAATTAGAACAAGCAAATGACTCAATAGAAAAAGGGGAGTACATAAGTATACAAGATCTAGAAAAACAGATGAGTGAATGGTAGACAACAAGTATAAAATTGTACTGTCAAAAAAGTTTAGAGATCAGATAAAGATTATAGTTGAATACTACGAACGAGAAGGAGGAAAGCAAACATCAAAAAAAGCAAGGCAGAGTATATTGTTAAGTATAAAAAGCTTGATGTTTTTTCCAAAAAGAAAACCGAAATTAGAACTTCCAAATCCATTGCCGTATGAAGTGCGTATCACAAAAGTATGGTCCTACAAAATAATTTACAGAGTTATAGAGGAAAGAAAAGAAGTTAGAATATTGACTGTCCGTCATGATAAAGAATCACCAGATAAATTAGAAAAGGATTTAAAATAAAAATCCTCACATCTTCAATAGACGTAGTAAACTTGCGTGATGAGTCTCTGATTATCCAAAGAATGGTAAAAGCCTTTGATTATTTTTTATTGATGAGTCCACTCTGAAAACTGACGAATTGCATAAAATGGAATATTTTGGATGAGATTTTTGGTTTTCGAAATTCAGTGATGCCTGAGCATCAGTGAATTGAGAAAATGAAAAATATCGCCAAAAGAAACAATTTTGGTTTTGTGAGTTTTCGGAGTGGACTCATAAGTAAGCTACAAATTTAAACATAATATATTGGATATTGTAGATATGTACCCATGATCGCACCTTAGCAGGCGAAGCGAAAGCTAGAGCAGTGTAGGGCTAGGGGTAGTAGATATGAGCCGATTTTTCTCGGCTCAGTCACGGAGTAGCTATTGCCGATAGGCATAGCTATTCCGTGACCAAAGCGAAGCGGCGTATCGGATGACCCGACTCCACCGGCAGGTAGGAGTAGCCTCCAAATAGCGAAAATTACTGTTTATGTAGCTACGATTTAGGCAACAGATCCGCCTTCAAGATATAATCTTCCATGTAGGTACGATTGGCGCGGATCTCCTTCTTTAGATACTTTTCAATCATCAGACTAGCTATAGGTGCGGCGAATGTACCCCCATCTCCAGCATTCTCCACATATACCGCGATGGCGATTTTGGGATTGTCTCGTGGCGCAAATGCAAAAAATATAGAGTGCGGTTGGTATATTGGTTTGAGTTTCATTTGACCACTACAGAAAATGGAATATATAAAGACTTACTTGTCAGCAGTGCAAATGAACATGACATTTACGTTTTTGACTTCTAATATACGAAGATGAATATTTAAGAGGATTTAAATTACTAGGTGATAGAGGATGCATAAGAAAAGTGACTCCTCTGAGGTTATTCGAAGACATAGATAAGTTTATCGATGTTCCATATCTTAGAAATCAGAAAGACTTTAAATAGACGATTACAATAAGAGAATTTATAACCCTCCTCAATCAACGAAAGTGCATATATCTAAAAAGTTATTTCTAAGCAATTTAAAAATATGCTATCTGAAGTTTGGGGGTAAGTTTACCGACATACCCCCAAATTTACTTCAAATTTCAATGGTCTTTATCACCAAAATATCTATGAATGGAGAAATAAATAGATCGATTGTACACTCTTGAAGTATCTGGATTTTCCAGTAATACACCATGAGTAAATCTCAAATCTAAACTCCATTTTACTGCAAACCTAAAAGCGAGGCCTGCGGCTAAACCCAAATCTAGTTTTCTGTTGTCTTTAAAGTTTTCAGATACGTTTTGAAATTCAAGACCATTTGCCCAATAAGTACTTAGTAAATAACTTGGTTCTAAGCCTCCTAAGATACTTAATCTTGGCACTATTTCGTACTTTAACAATATCGGAGCAGCAATATAATTGTGTAATAATTGAAAATCAGCACCAACAGATCTTGCGTCATACCCCTTACTAATGGCTAAGATTTCTGCTTGAAGTTCAAGCTTAGAAATCAAAGAAAAGTTTCCAACTACACCGAAATGTATAGCCTCTAATTCACCAAAATCTTCAATAGCGTCAGCGGACTTGCTTTCAACAATATTGGAAATATTGAATCCAAACTTTAGACCTATATTGACTTGACTTTTAAGAGTTGTTGGTAAGTGAAATATCAGAATAATAAAAAGAATGTATTTCATCTGTCATAAACTTTAGTTGCAAGATGCAGTGAGTGTAGCAGTACCAATCCCTCGAGTAGACCCAGTAACAGATGCTGAGGTAAAAAATTCGCTACCACCACAAGTTATTATTGGAGCAATAGTAGATAGCGTGGTAGTAACCAGCTCTAACCTAAAGCAATCAACGCAGGATGTAGGGCCGATGAAACCCAAAAAATTGCTTGTAGTACTATAATTCGTGCTAGTGCCATCGCTATTTCGCCAAGTACCAGCCGCTGCTGGTGTGCCAATGTAATTTAAGCCAGTAGAATAATCAATCCAAATACAGAGTCGTTTACGCTGACCTTTGAGCCTAGCTGTAATTTGAGGAATACATCTATTACTAGATCCTGGCCCTCTTCGGCAGCGAAGTTTTATATCTGCCTTTCTATCTCTTTTACATCCAGGAAAATTATTTACATGTTCAACTTGAATCTTGTCACCGCACATCATATGACTCGAATTATAATCTATTTCATTCTCAGTAATATCTTTTCTTACATCAATAACATCATCTCCTATCAGAAAAATAAAGTCTTTGTTAGCAAAGCGATTTTCATATACATCTGTAATATTTACCAATTCAGATTCAGTATCATTAATTTGACGTAAAAAAACATATCTTGAATTTCTCTTGATGAAAGCATGAAAATCATCTTCTTCATTATAATTAAATTCGAAAAGAACAGTGTGAATATTATTGTATATATTTTCTAGAGATTCGAAATTATTGGAACTTTTTGTTTCAATGAGGTTTCTATTGTCATACATTTCGGCGTATGCTTCGTAGTCATTAAACTGTACTACTCCATTATCAATGGAATATAAATTGTTAGAATCATCTTTAATAACCCTAGATTCAACTAAATATTCTATATCTACATCATCTAGACCTTGCTTTTCACAAGAGCTAAATAAAAATGTAAATAAGAGAAGAGAAGAGAAGAGAGATTAAAGTTCAATAAATTTTTCATTATAAATATAATTATGGTTAAGAATCATTTTTATTTTGCCTTCGATTTAGGCAGAATTTAGCACAATATAACAATAATTATAATATAACAATCGCCCTAAATAAAAATAAGTCATCTTAGATTTCATTAAATTATTCTAATGCGACTTCGGATCATTAAATGTCAAGCATAATTTGGATCATAAATGAATGCAGCAGAGCAATTTTTAATTCTCGAGCGCTGAATATCGAATCCTCTTTTGCAGGTAAAGAAATGTTCAGAGCTACGATTTAGGCAACAGATCCGCCTTCAAGATATAATCTTCCATGTAGGTACGATTAGCACGAATCTCTTTCTTAAGGTACTTTTCAATCATCAGACTAGCGATAGGTGCGGCAAAAGCACCCCCATCTCCAGCATTCTCCACATATACCGCGATGGCGATCTGGGGATTGTCTCGTGGCGCAAAGGCAAAAAATATGGAGTGATCCTTCCCGTGAGGATTCTGTGCTGTACCCGTCTTACCGCAGATAGAAATATCTGAAATATGGCTCCATCGAGCAGTACCCGCGGCGGTCACATTCTCCATACCGTCAATGACTTTCTCAAAATAAACAGAATCAATGCTTACTTTTTTTGGGGTAGTATAAGTAGCTGAAATATTGTCATCGCTTTCTATATATTCCTTGACTAAATGAGGTGGATAGTAGTAACCTCGATTGGCAATGATAGCGGCTAGGTTGGCCATTTGTAAATTTGTCAACTGTATTTCACCCTGTCCTATACCTATAGATACTATGGTGGGTGATCGCCAAGAGCGACCATTATAAAGCTTATTATAATATTTAGTAGTAGGGATATTTCCACTCTTCTCTGGTCGAAAGTCTATGTCCAGGGTACGTCCTAGACCAAATTCGTAGAGGTAAGAATTGAACAGATCAAGTCCTTTGTTGGGATTATGATAGCCTTCTTTATCAATAATACTTTTAAAGGTTTCGCAGAAATAGGAATTGCAAGAATACTGTATAGCCTTGCCCATATTATACGCACTAGGATGCTCATGGCAGCCTAGGAATCGGTTGACATTCCAATACGCTCCTGAGCAAGGAACAAATCGATTATAATCCCAAGTTTTTTCTTGCAGTGCGATCAGCCCAACTATAGGCTTGAATAGTGAGCCTGGTGGATACTTAGCAGAAACGGCTCTGTTAAAAAATGGGTTGAGAGGATCATTATTCAGTTTAGAAAATAACTCACCACGCTCACGGCTGATACTCAGCTCATTTGGATTATAAGATGGGGCACTGATCATGGTCAAAATTTCTCCAGACGCAGGTTCGATGGCAACGATACTTCCTAGTTTATTATTCATAAGCAGTTCGCCATACTTTTGAAGATCTGCATCAATAGAAATTTTGAGATCCTTGCCTGATACCGCATTTTTATTGAGGCTTCCATCTTTGTAGTCACCTACGATACGTCCGAGATTATCTTTGAGCTGATATTTAATACCCTTTTTCCCACGGAGCTCATTTTCATAATAAGACTCTAACCCTGACATACCTATATAGTCTCCAGGTGCATATACATCCTGTTCTTCTACTTGTCTGGGATTTACCTCACTAATGTATCCTAAGGTATGTGAGGCGATAGAATCTCGATAACCTCGAATATTCCTTTTCTGTACATAGAAGCCAGGAAATTCGTGCAGACTTTCTTGCAATTGACCATAAGCTACAGCAGATAATCTCCGCATAAAGGAAAAAGGAGTTGATTTGGAATAGCGTTTACCCCAAGGCTTATTTAGCCTTTCGGCAAAATTTTCTTTAGAAATATCTAGTATGCCACAAAATATGGTGGTATCTATATCTGGCTTGACTTGATTATAGGTAACCATCAATTCGTAGATGGGTTGATTGTAGGTCATTAGGATATCATTGCGATCATAGACCAGTCCACGAGATGGGTATAAGACATATTTATTGATAGCAGCGGTACGTGCTTTGTCCCTATAGCTGCTGTCTAGTAACTGAATCTGGGCTGTCTTTGCCAATAGGATACCAGCCCCAAGCAAGAAAATAATGCGGATGATATATTGTCTATTGGAGTTGGTAGCAGCCAATTATTTTGGATTGATGATAAACTGAAATAAAATTATCAAAAGATAAGATACTATAAAACTGGCAAAAGTTTTTAAAAGTATCTGACCTATATAGACAAAGGTAAATGCCTCTACAGAAAAGTAGAATAAAAGATGCACAAAGAGCATGATAGCGCTGTATGTGGCAAACCAAACAAACCCATAGTGTGCTATAGTCGGACTGTGCAGTATGTCATATTCGCTCTGGGGCTTTGTAATATTTAAAACAGTTGGCCGGATAAAGGCGGTAAAAACGCAAGCGCTAGCATGTACACCTGGAGAACTATAAAAGAAATCTAATAAAATCCCAAAAAGAAAACCGAGTAGAATGACAGTAATTTTGTTTATTCGGAAAGGTAGATTCATAATGAAAGCAGGATATATCATCGCGTGAAAATAACTTGCATGACCCCAATCAGGCATAAACTGCTTAAATACTGCTACCTGAAGTAGTAGTAGTAGAGTAAATCTAAATATAGTCTTTGTAAATACACTATTCATCCCTTGTAACCTCTTCTATTGCTTTTTGCTCTGTAGCTAATAAGTTGTCAATCACATAAACATATTGTAACTTACTAATATCGTTATTTAATTTCACTTGTATAGCGTAAGAGTCATTCCCTTGAGTAAGCCAAAATGAGTCGATAGTGCCAACAGTGATATTGGCCGGAAATTTTGTAGAATAGCCGCTAGTGACGATGGTATCGCCTTTCATAATACTAGCATGTCTAGAGACATCAACTAGATCCATTCGAGTGGGATCATTCCCATTCCATTGCATAGAACCGAAATAGCCTTTGTTCTTTATAGCAGCACTGATGCGCATACTGCGGTGCAATACGGAGAGTACAACGGCAAAATTATCGTTCACTTCTTTTACAATACCTACAATACCATTTGCGTTGATGACGCCCATTCTTTTTCCAATACCAGCTAGGCTACCTTTGTCTAGGGTGATCTTATTGTTATTGAGATTTATAGAATTATTGATCACCTTAGCGGTAATATATGAATATTGGAGAGTACTGTCCTGGGTAAGCAAGGAGTCTCGTCTGGTAACTTCCTTAATATCCGTGTTGTAAAGGAGTTTTCGGAGGCGTGCATTTTCATTTGCTAAACTATCCGATACTGCACTAAGATGAAAATATTGTCTAAGATTGTTCACCCCTCCATATATTTTTCCTGAGAATATATTGGTGGAATTTATAAATATTTCATTTTGGCTAGTATTGTATCTCGCAACTAAGCTAAGACAGAGGATCTCCAAAAAGAGAAAAAGAAAAATATTGCCATACTTGACAAAAAGCAATATTAGATTTCGCATATGAAAAGGGAATTATATCAACTACACACTATTTCGATCAATCAAAAACGAAAATCTATCTGTATTTTTTAGTGCAATACCTGTTCCTATAACCACAGCTTTGAGAGGGTCGTCAGCAACATGGACTTTTAACTTTGTCTTGGAAGCGATACGTTTATCTAGACCTCGAAGTAATGCGCCTCCACCTGTAAGGTAAATTCCTGTTTTATAAATATCAGATGCCAGCTCGGGTGGTGTCATCTCCAAAGCCTTTAGAATAGCTTCCTCTATTTTGGAAATAGATTTATCGAGTGCTTCGGCAATTTCTTTATAGTGAATCACAGTCTGCATAGGTATACCAGTCATCAAATCTCGTCCGTTGACAGCATAATCTTCAGGTGGTGTGTCTAGGTCAATCAAGGCAGAACCTACATTGATCTTTATCTGCTCGGCAGTACGCTCTCCAATAAGTATATTGTGCTGACGTTTCATGTAATCCATGATGTCTTCTGTAAACTCATCACCAGCAGTACGGATAGATTGGTCGCAGACTATTCCTGATAATGCAATCACTGCAATTTCAGTAGTACCACCTCCAATATCAATTACCATATTGCCGATAGGCTCTTCTACATCAAGACCGATACCTAAAGCAGCAGCCATTGGTTCATAGATGAGGTAAGTTTCTTTTGAATCTACGTGATCAGCAGATTCAAAAACGGCCCTTTTTTCAACTTCAGTAATACCTGATGGAATGCAGATAACCATTTTCATATGGGTGAAGAATTTCTTCTTACTACCGATCATTTTGATCATACCCTCAATCATACTTTCTGCGGCAGTAAAATCTGCTATGACGCCGTCTTTTAAAGGACGCACCGTTTTTATATTTTCGTGGGTTTTTTCATGCATCTGCATGGCTTTGTTGCCCACTGCTATAGTTTCTCCAGTTCTCCTATTGATGGCAACAATGGAAGGTTCGTTAATGACAATCTTGCCATCTTCAATTATCAGGGTGTTTGCAGTGCCTAAATCAATAGCCACTTCCTGGGTGAAAAAGTTAAATAATTTCATTAGTTATTAAAAAGTATGCGCCAAAAAAGGTAAAAGCACTGAAGATCATCAGTAAGACACAAAAGAACTGTTTTTTTAGGACAATTTATTAAGATTTTTACAATATATATTAATCTAATAGTTAATTCCTCCTGAAACGACCTCCCACATGCTTTCTCGTTGAAGATATTTGTCTGCTAATGTACGCAATTCTTCTGCTTCTATTGTCTGAATTTTATGTATTAATTGGTTAAAACTATTGAAGGGAATATCATTGATCAAAAAAGCTTTGACAACTTCTGACGAATTCATCGGTCCATCTACCATAGCTAATAAGTTACCCATCAGATAGTTTTTCACCATTTCAAGTTCAACGTCATCAATAAGATCTGTGCACAAGCGTTCCATTTCCAAATAAATTTCTTTCATGGTTTGCTTCGCATAATTATTATCAACTTCTGTACCGATGTAGAAGTATCCATCATACAGCATAGTATCCAATGAAGAAAATATATTGTAAGTGTATCCCTTTTGTTCTCTGATGTTCATCATAAGTCTACTGCCAAAGTATCCGCCAAGAATAGTATTTAGCACATAGAGTCCATCGTAGTCTTTATGGCTTCTATTGAACATGCGTTTTCCGATCCTAATAGAAGTTTGGATAGCACCTTCAACATAATCATTTATCCTGCTAGGAGGATCTGTCTTCCCTAATAATATTGGAGGTGATTTTTTCCCGCTTTTTAGAGCTGTTCCTAATTTGTTGTCTATAAGTGCGATGACGTCTGGTGTGATATTTCCACTCGCAATTAAGGTGCAATTGTTACCGTGATATAATCTCCCGAAATGATCTTTTAGATCTTGTTGATTTACATCATTTATCATCTCAATAGAGCTATTGTAACCGTATGGATGCTCGGAACCAAAGATGGATTCTGTTACCTGTCTATAAGCGCGGACATCACATTTGGAGTTGTTATATTTTAGCTTTTGGATGGTATTCTTCTGAAACAGTGCTAGTTCATCAGCCTGAAAACTTGGTTCGGTAATTATTTCGCAAACTAAATCCAGCAGTTTTGGGAAGTATTTACCTAAACTGTATAAAATAAGGCTCGAAGTATCTAAATCTACTGGGCTTGCCAGGGTTGCCCCATGGAAATCCAAAATTTCAGCGAGTTCTTGTGAAGATCGGAGTTGAGTCCCTTCTAAGAGCAGTTTTGAGGTGGCACGGGCTACTAATTTCTTATGTTCGAAAGGCCTACCAGCATCAAAGAATATATCCAACTTTACAATGTCCTGAATACCAGCTTTTAGCACCCATAATGGTGTACCATTACTGAGTGTGTGAAGTACAGGTTGAGGAAAATCAATCTTATCAATTTTAGATATTTTTGGGGGATGGGTTCTGTCTGGCATTTTTTTTTACAATATGTTGAACTGTTTTAGCAACTATTTATGATTTGCATTAGTAATTAAATGGCAAAGGCATGCAAAAATGCTATTTTTGTACTTAATAACTTAATTCTATACCTATGACTTTCAGCGTTTCTTCCACAGAGTTACTAAAAAAATTGCAGTTGGCAGGTGGAGCCATCGGAACCAATGTAGTAATGCCAATCTTAGAAGACTATCATTTTACTTTGGAAGGGAACACTTTAATTATCAAAGCTTCTGACTTAGAAACTACTATTATCACTTCGGTAGAGGTTAATGGTCATGAAAGTGGAGAGATAGCCGTGCCTGCTAAAATACTTACAGAAACGCTAAAATCTTTGCCACAACAGCCCATCACCTTTCGCGCTGATATGGATAATTATGGCATAGAAATAACCTCCTCGACTGGTAAGTATAAGATGGCTGGTGAGGATGCGAGTGATTTCCCAAAGACTCCAGAATCTGATGAGGTGGATGAAATAAATATTCCCTCAATGGCAATTATAAACGGTATAGGAAAAACTTTATTTGCTACTAGTAATGATGAACTTCGACCAGCTATGTCAGGTGTATTATTCCAGATTGATTTTGACAAAATTGTCATGGTAGCTACGGATGCTCACAAGCTAGTGAAATACACTTACAATGATGTAAAGAGTGAAATCGTAACGCAGTTTATTGTACCAAAAAAAGTACTTGCTCAATTAAAGGGGAGTTTGTCAAATAGTTCGGATTTAAGAATTTCATTCAATAAAAGCAATGCTTTCTTTGTTAATGATGATGTACAGATGATCTGTAGATTGATTGATAGTAGATATCCAGATTACAATGCTGTCATACCAGTAGAGAATCCGAATAAAATGAGTGTCAATCGTGCAGACCTGCATAGCAGTCTAAAGCGCATTGCATTTTATGCTAACCAAACTACAAATCAAGTCACTTTTACTATATCTGACGGAAGTCTTACGATCAATGCGCAAGACAAAGACTTCTCAAATGAAGCTACTGAGCAGCTAACTTGTCTTTATGATGGCGAACCTATACAGATTAGCTTTAACGCGAAGTTCTTAGCTGAAATGTTAAGTGTATTAAATGTAGAAGAAATAACCCTAGAAATGTCTACACCCAATAGAGCAGGTATATTGAAGCCTGGGGAAAGCGCAGAAAATGAGGATATTCTTATGCTGGTAATGCCAGTAATGTTAAGCGTAGGTGCGTGAGAAAAATAGCTTCCATAATTACGCTGTCTGGACTTGTATTAGCTTGTGCTAATGAAGTGAAGGAAATTAAGGCTAATAGCCCCATCAGCGTGGCGCGTATTTGGTTGGAAAACTACTACTATACTAACGATTATGAGTTAGCTAAAAGCTATAGCACTAAAGAGACATCTGCGATGATTGATACCATCAAGACGATGATTTTTCCAGATCAGTTAGCCAATAAGTCAAAGTTCGAAATCCTAAATGTCCAATGTAAGCAAAAGCAATCGGCAACTGTAGCAGAGTGTACATGCAAATACATTGAGGATGGGGAGCCTTTCACTGAGCTACTTCACCTGGTACAGTTGGAGGGACAATGGTTGGTGGATGCACAAATGGGAGCAGACAATGACCTGCTTAAAGATGATGATATAGAGAAGATGTCTAGAGAATTCGAGAAATCGCTAGATCAGATGTTAGAACAATAATATGAAGACGGGATTATTTTTTGGGTCATTCAATCCCATACATATTGGACATTTAATTATTGCAAATTTTATGGCGACCCAGACAGATCTGGATGAAGTTTGGATAGTTGTCACGCCACAAAATCCGCATAAAGAGAGAGCGACTTTAGCTAATGATTATGACCGTCTTCACTTGGTAAGGCTTGCTGTCGAAGACAATCCCATGATAACCGCTTCCAAAATTGAATTTGGTCTTCCAAAACCTTCTTATACCATAGATACTCTAACCTACCTCAAAGAAAAGTATCCAACTAGAGACTTCATCTTGATAATGGGTTCAGATAATCTAGGAAATTTGCATAAGTGGAAAAACTACGAAAAAATTTTAGCAGAAAATAAGATATACGTTTATCGTAGGCCCGCTTACGAGGAGGGTCGCTTAGCTGACCACGATGCAATTACCATATACGAAGCACCCCTTATGAACATTTCGGCTAGCTATATAAGATCATGCATATATAATAGTCATAGTATTCAATACCTAGTAAGTCCTGAAGTCTTTGAATATTTAGAATCAAGCACCATGTACAAAAAAATGTAGACTGTCTGCTGCTCTAATATCAGATGACTATACTTCATTTCATTTGCATGAAAGTCGTAAACTACTTGTCATTTGCATATTTTATCACAATATTTTGAATGGTTAATCGTCTAAGCACTACAAGTTACTATCGAATGAAAAGATCCGTACTATTATTCTCTATCCTCCTGTTCACAGTTATCCCAATAACGGTTAAAGCGCAAAATGATTTGGCTATTGGCCAATGGAAAGCACATTTACCCTACACTACGTTCATAAATGCTGCTCAAAACAAAGAGTCCTTATTCTTTAGTACAGAATGGTCTCTATTGATAATAGATAAGGAGGAGAATACCACCCGTTTTCTTAGTAAGGTCGATGGCTTAAGCGAAACTGGGGTTCGTGTGATCGGTACAAATAAAGAAACTGGACTCCTAGTGGTTACCTATGATAATGCCGTCTTTGATATTATTACATCAGATGGCATTAGGAGTGTAATCGATATTAGTAAAGATGGAAATTTTAATGATCGTAGTATAAATAATTTAACTTTTGATGGTACACGGTTTTTATACTTCGCTACTGGCTTTGGTGTCACAAAATACGACTTGGAAAGAAATCAATTTGTGTATACTGTAGATACCGGCATTCCAGTGTTAGATATAGCGATTTTTAAAAATAACATTTATGTCTCTACTGAGGATGGGATCTATACTATAGACAAGGGCGATAATGCAAATCAACAAGCATTTGGAGAGTGGAGTCTACTCGGTGCAACTCAAAATTTTCCACCTAATTATCTTAATAGTTTTTTAGAAGTCAAAGATGACGTTTTGTACTTAGATGTAGACGAGGCATTTATGAAGTTTGATGGAGAAGTAGTAGATATGATTCGACCAGCAGAAGAAAACTTCACTTTTAAATTTTTGACAGCAGATGGAGTATCTGTTTTGGCAGGGTATGAATGTGGAGCTGAAGATGGGAGTGGATGTAGAGGAAAAATTATTAGCTATAGTCCAAGTAATGATGAATTTACAGAATTGGATAACTCTTGTTTGGATAGACCTACATTTGCAATCGAAGATGAAGATGGTACAATTTGGTCTACCGATTTATTTAGAAAGATAAGAAAGACAAATACTTCTGGTGGGGATTGTAAAAAGCTAGAGTTCAATGCTCCATTTTCTCAATTTGTAAGTGAAATAGCGGTAATTAATAAGGATGTGTACGTAGCAAGCGGAGGCTTGACAGTAGGTGGAAACTCAGCTGAGCGCAAGGACGGGGTGTTTGTGCTAGATGAACAGAATAATTGGAGTAGGATTAGTGAAGAGCAAGTACCAAGATTATTGGATTCAGTAGCGCACGTAGATTTGTATAGGGTAATAGGGCATCCATCAAATGGAAAGGTTTATATAGGTACCAATTATGGAGGGCTGATTGAGATGGATGGGGAGGAATATACTATATATAATGACACGAATTCGTCTCTTCAAGGTGCTGAGGGCGACGAACGAAGAGAACGTGTTGTAGGCATGGCCTTTGATGAAAATAACAATTTGTGGCTCACAAATAATGATGCGCCTTTGCCTATCTCAGTTCTGACAGATGAGGGAGAATGGAGAAGTTTTTCTCTCGGCTCAGTTAAAAATATAAATCAACTCGCCATAGATCGCTTGGGCTATAAATGGGCTATTGTGCGTGGAACATCTCAAGGTCTAGTAGTTTTTGATGACAATGGTACATTGGATGATATTTCTGATGATAGAACGCGCGTTATTACCGCTGTCAATTCAAATTTGCCTGACAATTTAGTTCGCTGCATAGAAACTGATAAAGATGGAGATATTTGGGTAGGAACTATAGACGGGGTAGTAGTATTCGAATGCGGTTCTACAGCTTTTGAAGAATCTTGTATTGGGAATAAGCGAATCATCGAGGAGAACGAGGTAGATGATGAAACGGAAAATTTATTGAAAGGTGAAGTCATTAATACTATTGGCATTGATGGTGCCAACAGAAAATGGTTTGGTACTTCGAGTGGTATCTTCGTTCAGGATGCTAATGGTACTAAAAATATCGCTTTCTATAACGAAGCAAATAGTCCTTTGCTAGATAATAACGTAATTGATATAGCTTTTAATGATGATACGGGCGATGTGTATATAGGTACCGCAAAAGGCATAATATCACTCAGAGGAGAAGCTATAGTGGGTAATCCCGTCAACGACGCTAACATCTTTGCTTATCCAAATCCAGTGCGACCAGATTATGATGGACCTATTGCGATTAGAGGTCTAGCCGAAAATGCTAATGTAAAAATCACGGATATTAATGGGCAACTGATTTTTGAAACGACAGCCTTAGGCGGACAAGCGATCTGGAATGGAAAGGATTATAATGGCAGAAAGGCTTCTACTGGGGTTTACCTTGTATTTAGTACTGCAGATAATATTACAAATCTTGATGCGGTTGCCACAAAGATCTTGTTCATAAAATAAGCTGCTTGAAATAATAGTAGCTCTTTAGCTGCCTGATTAAGCCAAAAGATCCAGACATCTAAGTACTGCAAATAAACTATAGTTTTGTAGGTATTTTATTTAGGGATGTTCGTAAGAAGATTAAACTGAAGAACCATAGGGAGTTAATCAAAATTTAAGGGTTTGGATTACTCCATT
>ENA-ORXM01001537-ORXM01001537.1-marine-metagenome-genome-assembly--contig:-NODE-1537-length-31820-cov-42.960149_pt1 | contig 31820 bp, 20 predicted proteins | sample MGYA00237867_ERZ511480 | MGnify/ENA primary metagenome ERZ511480 (study PRJEB26309, sample SAMN06266103) | marine metagenome | isolation source: Algal blade | place: United Kingdom:Sidmouth, United... | reverse complement strand
TTTACATCCTTGCCATCCAGCAGGCAACTTCTTTACACTTACTGATTTGTACAAGTTATTTAGTCGCCATTCCTTAATCATCGCCATAACCCCACATCTGCCCATCAAATTCGCTAACGAAAATTTCGTGGCATATCCATCCCACGGGGCGGGAACGATATATCATTCCCCTACGATTCCGCCGATCCGCCATCATTCGCGCCCATCAACGATCCTCTCGTATGGGCATGATATATCGTTCCCATTATTGATTGCCCTTAATCATCGCCATATCCCTACATCTGCCCATCACATTCGCCGACGAAAATCCCGCGACATATCCATCCCACGGGGCGGGAACGATATATCGTGCCCATCACATCCGCCCCCGAAAATTCCGCGGCACATCAATCCCACGGGACGGGCACGATATATCGTTCCCCTACGATTCCGCCGATCCGCCATCATTCGCGCCCATCATCCATCCCTCTTACGGGCATGATATATCGTGCCGATCATTGATTGCCCTTAATCATCTCCATATCCCCTCATCTGCCAATCAAATTCGCCAACGAAAATTTCGTGGCATATCCATCACATGGGGCGGGCACGATATATCGTGCCCCTACGATTCCGCCGATCCGCCATCATTCGCGCCCATCAACGATCCCCTCGTGCAGGCATGATATATCGTGCCCATCATTGATTGCCCTTAATCATCTCCATATCCCCACATCTGCCAATCACATCCGCCCCTCAAAAATTCCGCGGCACATCAATCCCACGGGACGGGCACGACATATCGTTCCCCTACGATCCGATTCGCGCCGATACGGGCATTATATTTATTTATGATTCAATCCATTCTTCTTATGATTTCTCAAATGCCTCTGATATTCAGCCGTTTCACGCCATTCTTTGTTAAACTTATTAAACGGCATAGAGGGATGCAATTTGTCTTGCTGCCATCGTGCAGGGTTGGCACGCATATAGCTGCGATATCTTTCTAATGCCCTATCATGGCGTACAATTCGATCCCAAAAATTACGATGCCAGCGCATACGTTCTGGCATAAGCCCGGATCTATTTACCTCGCGGCTAACCGCGGCTTTATAGCTGCCAAGAATGGTTGAAAGCGAACCAGCAATTGACTCTCCAAACTTCCGGACCACGGGATCATGTCTTGCTATCTCAAACCCAGCACGCGAATTATCTTCAACAGACGAAAGAGCTAGCTCTTCCATTTCATTTTCTGATCCTATCTCCGAAACGATATTCAGCGTACCGTGCATGTGGTTCGGCATAATCACATGTTCATCGAGCTCAACATGCGGATGATGATCAGGAATCGCCAACCAGCAAGATTCAGCTACGTGGCCAACTTCATTCAAAACCATCTCTTGGTTAACCACTTGTCCAAACAGGTTTCGTCCCCATTTTGTACAAATTGTTACGTAATATGCGCCGCAGCTTGTATAATCATAGCCAGGATAGCGCAATGAGTTGCGTCGATTTTTGTTTGTCATAATCACTCACAGATATATTTGGGTGAGTTGTCATTATATGATCAAACATAAAATAAAGTGACGGGACATTGGTACTAGGCCACTACATTTGCAGGAACAAAATGGCACATCCATCACATGGGCGGGAAGGATATATCGTTCCCGCCCCGTCACGATTCCGCTGATCCGCGGATATGGGCATTGCGCCCATCATTCGCATCCCTCATACTCGTACGGGCATGATATATCGTGCCCGTACGATCCCACCGATCTGCGGGGATGGGAGATCACACCAACATTTCTCGCAACTCGCGCATCCCCGCCTGAATCTCGGCCTCCAGCTGATCCAACTCATCCAAAATCACCCGCGGCGGATCATACTTGATCTCATCATAAACAATCTCTTTATAACGATTGATGCTCAGATCGTACTCGTTCTCGGCAATCTCGCTTTTCGGCACTAAAAAAGATTGATCCGTACGGGCGCGCTTTCCCTCTGCATCCAAATTATGCCAACGTTTAACAATGTCGGGGATATTATTCTGCTCATGAGATGGTTCCTCACCCAGCAGCGTGCGCTTATCATCCAGCGAAAAACCATCGGCCTGCATATCGTAAAACCAAACGTGATCCGTGCCGCCAGAATTAGTCTTGGTAAAGAAGACAATTGCGGTCGAAACGCCAGAATAGGGCTTGAAAATCCCCGACGGCATTGCAACAATCCCATCCAATTTCTGATCCTCGACCAGCATCTTGCGCAAACTCTTGTGTGCTTTTGATGATCCAAAAAGAACACCATCGGGCACAATCACCGCCGCCCGTCCACCCGGCTTGAGCAAACGCAAAAAGAGCGCCATAAAAAGTAGCTCAGTCTTCTTCGTCTTTACCACATCCAGCAGATCTTTAGACGTCGCGTCGTAATCAAGCGATCCGGCAAAGGGTGGGTTTGCCAACAGCAGCGTAAATTGCTCCTCTACACCGCTGCGCCCCTCGGCCAGCGAATCGCGATTCTCGATCATCGGCTCGTCCACACCATGCAGCAGCATATTCATTGTCGCCACGCGCAACATAGTCGAATCAAAATCAAAACCGTGAAACATGGCCCCAACAAAGCGCTGGCGCAACGCGGGGTCCGCAAAAATCGCAGCCCCATGATTCTCTTCCAAATATTCCGCCGCGGCTACCAAAAAACCCGCAGTGCCACAAGCTGGATCGCAAATTTCATCGTGCGGCGCGGGGGCTGTCATCGCTACCATCATCTGAATAATGTGGCGCGGCGTGCGGAACTGTCCATTTTGGCCCGCGCTTGAAAGCTTGCTCAGCATATACTCGTAGAGATCGCCTTTGGTATCGCGATCATCCATCTCGATCTGGTCGATCATGTCGACAACGCGTTGCAGCAACCCCGCTTTTTCTGGCGGCAGCGTAAAGCGAGCGTCCTTCATATGCTCGGCAAATGCGCTGCCTTCGCTGCCCATCCCCTTCACAAACGGAAAGACCGCCTCAGTTATGGTCTCATACATCGTTGTCGCATCTTGATTCTTAAAACGAGACCAGCGCAAATCCTCAAACCGATAAATAATCTTGGCATTCCCCTCACCTTTTTCCACATAAATCCCGTCTGGAAAGGTTGAGGTCTCGATAGTATTACCAAGACGATTGGCTTTATTTTCCTCCCGCGTGTGGATCTCGTCTAGCCGTTTGATGAAGAGAAGATACGTCAACTGCTCAATCACCTCCATCGGATTAGAAATTCCACCCGACCAATAGGTGTCCCAAATGCGGTCAACTTGCGAACGGATTTCGCCAGTCAGCATAAATGTTTCCTTTGCATATACTTACCCAGAAAAATCCCGTAGCACATCTTAAAAAGCAGAGATGAGACAGAATTTTTCTGGAAAGCTATATTTCTCAATTTATATTTCCAAATTTGTGCAAAGTATAGCAGCTTTAATTTGTATATACAATAGGCCAATGGGAGTGGTATTTTTCAATTCGATTACAAAAATTGTTAGCGCGAATAAGTACTGGTTAAGTTAAGGTTAACCCCTTGCTCCCATTATGGTTCGGCAAAGCTCACCAACCAGTCCCGACTGGAGCTTAACTTAACGCTGTTGAGGGACAGGGAGGAGTTTAGCCCCATCATGTTATTAAAAACAACTTAACCCAGCGTTTATTCTCCAAATTCCAAATCTTACGCCGCTACCATCTCAATCGGCTTTACACTAATCGGACAGACCACCAACTCAGCCGTTTGCGTAAGTGGCCCTGAAACCTGTACTTAAATCCTATTGACGATTATAACTTCTTGACATAGAGTAAATAAAAGCTGTTTTTGTGCTGAAAATCTTGTCTAAAAGTGATGCAGTCGACAAATGTGTTTGCACTGTTTTGTTGCAAATGGACCACAAAACCACCTACTAAAATATCAATCTTTTGACCTGCTCAAGTTACTCGTATAAAAATGTATTAACATGAATAAATTTCAAACACTACTATTAGAAATCATTGAATACTTTGTTCCCGCCCGCGAATATAAAACTCTTGCAGAAATTAACTTTCAACGTAAGTGTCGGATTCTCAGCGGGTCTTTGCTTTTCATGATTTTCATAAGTTTGATAAACCTCATTATCGTGCCCTTCGTTCAACAGGAATTCGATATAATTGATCTTTCGGTGGCAGCAATCCCCATCTTTATGGCTTTTAATTTGGTGATTTTGCGTAAAACAGGTTCGATTCAAATCGTGAGCTGGTTGATTTTAGTTATTGGTGGTGCGGTAATAATATTCTGTATATTAATTACTGGCGGCCTACAGAGTACACTTACACTCCATCTCTTATCATTACCTATTATTGCCACGTTTTTCCTCGGTCAACGGCACGGGATATCCATGGCTATCGCCATGATTGTTGTGCTTTATTTACTGCAAATGGGCAATGCTTGGATTTTTGAATTGCGATTGATCGAGCCGCTCCCTTTAGCAAGTAAAGAAAGTCTCTTCCTTGGGTACTATCCTGCCATTTTACTAATAACGGTACTTTGCTCTCTGTTCGAACAGTCACGCGTACAGGCAGAAAATAGGATGGAAGAAATGTTCGTCACATTGCAAGATCTTCATGATGAATTGATCGTTGCTAACGATGAGTCTAACACCGCAAATAAAGCAAAAAGTGAATTCCTTGCCACAATGAGCCATGAAATACGCACACCGCTAAATGGCATAATGGGCATGACTAGTTTGCTGCTCGACACAGCGCAATCAGCCGAGCAGAAAGAGCAGACGCAGATCATCCGCAAAAGCGGGGAGTCACTTTTAAACATCATCAACGAGATCTTAGATTTCTCTAAAATAGAAGCAGGCAAAATCGAGCTAGAAGAAAGTCCTTTCAACCTACACCATTGTTTAGCAGATTCGTTCGATTTGGTTATAGCCCAAGCGAACGAGAAAGGCATCGAACTACTGAAAAATTTGTCACCAACTGTTCCAACAAACGTTATAGGCGATGTGACCCGTTTGCGTCAGATTTTGCTAAATCTTTTAAGCAACGCCGTCAAATTTACCCAAAACGGACAAATCCTTGTCGAGGTCGAGGCAGAACCCCTTGGCAATAATCTCTTTCAATTCCTCTTTCGCGTTACAGACAGCGGCATCGGTATTCCGCAAGAAGGACTCGATCGTCTATTTAAACCATTCAGTCAGGTAGACGCGTCGACGACTCGTCAATATGACGGCACAGGATTGGGACTGGTCATTAGCCAACGACTAAGTATGGCAATGGGTGGCGAAATGTGGGTCGAAAGTGAACAAGGTACAGGCAGCATTTTTACTTTTACGGCAAAAATGAGAATAGCCGAAAATGATGATGACGTCCCCCGACATAGAGACCACTTAGGCGAACAAAGACAAACCGACAATTCAAACCTTGTGGCAAATGTGCCATTACGCATATTGGTTGCCGAAGATAATCTAGTAAACCAAATGGTTGCGGTCAAAATGCTAGAGAAACAGGGCTACCGCGCCGATGTGGTTGGCGATGGCAAAGAAGCTGTCGAGGCAGTGCAGCGCCAAACATATGACCTCATTTTTATGGATGTACGTATGCCAAATATGGATGGTGTTGAGGCAACTCGCTACATTCGTAGTGCTATCCCTGCGATAATGCAGCCTGCTATTGTTGCCATGACCGCTGATGCGCTTATGGGAGATAGAGAACGCCTATTGGATATTGGCATGGATGATTATATTAGCAAGCCTATTCAACTTGGCAAACTGATCCAAGTGCTTGAGTCAGTCAGCCAACGGGTCTCGTCGAAAATTAGTACATAGAAATAAAAAAGGGGATGCGCAAACGCATCCCCTTTTTTATTTCTACAACTCCGACCGTCTACGCCGCCACCATCTCAATCGGCCGCACGCTAATCGGGCAGACCTTCAACTCCGCCGTCTGCGTAATCGGATCATAGCCCGAGCCAGTTAGTACATTCACCGGCACCTCGTTGAAGCTAAAGCTGCAAAAGACCGTCCCGCGCGGCGAGCGTCGTGTCTCTTTTACCTTCACCTGCACCGCACCGCGTGGGCTGGCAATCTCGGCCCAGCCGCCATCTTGCAGCCCCCAATCCGCCACATCCTGCGGGTTCACTTCCATCAACTCCTCGGGCAACAAATAGTCGATCCCCGACGAGCGGCCCGTCTGCGTGCGCGTATGGTACGACTCTAAGCGTCGACCCGTCGTCAGCCAGACCGGATACTCATCACTCACAGTCTCCGCCGGGTCGCGATAAGCTGTATGAGCAAACTTGCCGCGCCCAATCGGGAACTCATCCTCGTGCAATCGTGGCGTGCCAGGGTGACCCTTGTATGGAATCGGCCACTGATATTGACCATCATCGATCATGTCCCAGTCCACCCCATTGTAAATCGGCGAAAGCTCACAAATTTCGTTGAAAATAGGTTTCGCCGACTCATACTCAAAGCCCTCAAAACCCAGTCGCTTAGCCAGCTCACAGACGATCCACCAATCCGGCTGTGCAACGCCCGGCGCATCCACTGCCTTGCGCACACGCTGAATCCGTCGCTCCGTATTTGTGTAGACACCATCCGTCTCGCCCCAGCCCGTCGCAGGCAGCACAACATCCGCCATCTTCGCCGTCTCGGTCAAGAAGAGATCGATCACCACTATATGCTCCAAACTGCGCAGCGCATGCTCGCCATGGGCGCGATCCGGGTCCGACACAACCGTGTTCTCCCCATCGATCAACATCGCGTGGATCGTCTCACCGCACAGGTCTAGCGCCGTCACCTTCGTAATGCCCTTCTCCAACTCCAGCGGTCGACCATACACCTTCTCGAACTTGGCCTGCATTTCCGGGTCCGTTACTGGCTGAAAGCCCACATAATTATTTGGCAGCGCACCCGCGTCACCCGCGCCCTGAATATTGTTCTGCCCGCGCATCGGGTTGATGCCCGTGCCCTCGCGCCCAATATTGCCCGTCATCAGCGCCAAATTCGACAGACTCTGCACATTGTCCACACCGCAAATATGTTCGGTAATGCCCAGCGTATAGTAAATCGCGCCCTTGTCCGCCTCACCATAGAGCTTAGCCGCGGCATCAATATCCGCCGCAGGCACGCCACAAATTTCTGCCGCCCACTCTGGCGTAAATTGCTTAACATGCTGAATAAACTGATCAATCCCCTGCGTACGCGTCGCCACGAACTCGGTATCAATCAGCTCGTCCCGCGCGATCACATGGGCCATTGCAAGCAGCAGCGCCGTGTCGGATCCCACGCGGATCGGCAAGAAAATGTCGGCCATTTCCGCCAACTGTATACGCCGCGGGTCGGCCACAATCATCTTGGCCCCCTTGGCAAGTGCTTTCTTCAAACGCGTCGCCGCCACCGGATGGCACTCCGTCATATTCGTGCCAATGGCAAAGATCACGTCAGGTTTTTCCATATCGCTCAACGGATTCGACATGGCACCACGTCCAATTGTTGCCGCCAGACCGGCGACTGTGGGGGCGTGTCAAGCCCGGCTACAATTGTCTATATAGTGGGTTCCATAACCCACGCGCACAAACTTCTGCATCATGTACGCAGCCTCGTGTGGCGTGCGCCCCGAAGCAATCGCATAAACGCTGTGGCGACCATGTTCATCCGCCACCTTTTTAAAGCCTGCCGCCGCGCGGTCCAGCGCTTCGTCCCAAGTCGCCTGCCGAAACTCACCATCCGCGCCCTTGATCAGCGGGTGCGCCAACCTTTCTGGATGATGCACAAAATCGTACGCGTACTGCCCCTTAATACAGAGAGCGCCCTCATTAGCCGGGCCATCCATTGCAGGCTGGATTCCGATAATTCGATTGTCTCGGGTCATAATATCGACCGAACAGCCCACTGCACAATATCCACAGACCGAGCGGGTCTTCTGGATGCCTGCATCGAAAAGCGGCTGTTGTTTTGCTGGTATTGTAGAAACCATTCGTGGCTCCCTTATTTTTGAAATAACTGGATTCAAATTATGACACCGTTGTCACAACATCGCTCAAACAAAAGCGATTAGGTACAGATTTTCTATCGTAGACATATCTTTATTTTACTACATGAGTCAAGCCGTCTCGGCAAAGCGCAATGCTTTTCTATCGCCCAACGCGCCGGTTGGACAGGTCTGCACGCATTGACCGCAGAAGGTGCAGGCGGACTCTTTGAGAATACCGTTGAATTCGGTGGTGATCTGCGTGTGAAAGCCGCGATTCATGATGCTGATGGCGTAGTCGCCTTCTTGTTCGGCGCAGACGCGCACGCAGCGATAGCACGAAATACATTTGTCGTAATCGCGCAGAATAAAGGGGTTTTCATCATCTTTGCGACTGTCGCCAGATTGCGCGCCAGCAAAGCGACCCGTGCGCGCGCCGTACTCGTCTACGAGCAGGGTTAGCTCTTGCGACGAGTAGCCCGAGAGCACATCAACGTCGATTGCATCATTCTCGGATGCGACCATTTCGAGCAACGTTTTACGATGTCGGTTGATGCGGTCGGTCGAGGTTGTCACCTTCATATCAGGTGCAGCTATGGTTGTACACGAGGCAACCGGGTTGCGGATTCCTTCGATCTCGACGACGCAGAGACGGCACGCGCCAAATGGTTCGAGTCGCGGATCGTAGCAGAGTACGGGAACATTTTTTTTGTTGCGTGTTGCCACTTCGTAGACGGTTTCGCCTGCGGTAAAGGTGACTTCGCTGCCGTCTACTTGCATTTTGTGGACAGTCATTGTTTGTGTTGGCATTAAATTGATATCCTGAGCATTTGGTTTCTCGGAGAGTGGTTGTAACGTGATGCATGGTTCGTGGTGCGTAAACTAATCCAGCTTACTGTGATGCTGTGGAAGAGATTTATCTTAGATGCTCTACCGTTATACATTCTCTTAGCACAACCAGATTAAATAGTAGTTCACGCACGACGCATCACCCATTATGCTTCTAAGCCCTTCACATGCGCAGCAACTTCATCTGGAAAGTAGCGCACAAGGCTCTTTGCCACCAGCGGTGCCGCGACGCCAAGGCCGCAAGCGCTGACCTCTTGCATGGTGAAGCTGATGTCTTCTACTTCTTGCAGCCAGTCGTCTAGGTTGCTGGGGCCGGTGCCGTTGAGCCGTTCGGTAAGGCGCTGAGTGCCGATGCGGCAGGGGAAGCATTTGCCGCACGATTCGTGAGCAAAGAAGGACATGGCGTTGTGGGCCACGTCGACAATGTCGCGCGTGTCATCGAAAACCATGATGCCTGCCGCGCCCAACATGGATCCCCGTTCGCGGATGCTGGGTTCGTCAAGCGTCGCGGTTTCCATATCCTCGCCAGACAAAAAGCCGCCCGAGAGACCGGCCATGGTGACAGCCTGAATGGCGCGCCCATCGCTTGGTCCACCCGCCCACTCGTAGAGCAGGGTTTTTAGGGGCAGCCCAAAAGGAACTTCGTAGTTGCCAGGTCGCTGCACGTCACCAGATAGACTGATCACTTTGGTGCCACTTCTTTCTCCCAAGCCAAGCGATTGATACCACGCGGCTCCCTTGCGCAGAATTTGCGGCACGGAGACGAGTGTTTCGACGTTGTTGACGACGGTTGGCAGGTTGTTGAAGCCATGGGTGACGGGGTAAGGCGGTTTGTTGCGTGGGAAGGGGTGCTTGCCTTCGAGGCTGTTGAGCAGCGAGGTCTCTTCGCCGCAGATGTAGGCCCCCGCGCCGCGCCGGATATATAGATCAAAGTGGAGATCGGTGCCGAGAATGTTTGCGCCAAGGATGTTGGCCTCGTTGGCTTCGACGATGGCCTGCTCGAGGATCACTTCGGTTTGTGGATATTCGTAGCGCAGATAGATGATGCCGATGGTTGCGCCCGCCGCATGGCCCGCGAGGATCATGCCTTCGATCAGCGCATGTGGATCGTAATCCATAATAGCGCGATCTTTGAAGCAGCCTGGCTCGCCTTCGTCCGCGTTACAGATGATATACTTTTGCGCTCCCTCTGCATCGCGCACGGCTTGCCATTTGCGCCCCGTGGGGAAGCCTGCACCGCCACGCCCGGCAAGCCCGCTGTCGGTTAGCTCTTGAATCAGCGTTGCGGGCGTCATTTCGTTAAGCGCTTTATGCAGTGCGGTGTAGCCGTTGGATGCTTGGTAGCCGCTGAGGGTGGCCCGATTTGGCTCGCGAATGTCGGCGAAGACACATTCTTCGATGCCGCCGGGGTTGGGGGGCGGCAGCAATGTAGGTCGATTTTCTAATGTGTCGACCGTCTGCCCGACAAGCACTTCGTGGCCTTGCAGCACTGGCGTTGGATCGTCGCAGCGTCCAGCACAGGGCATTGGCGTTGCGCCTTGTTCGGCCAACGCAGCGAGGACCTCGCCGCCGCCGCGCATACAGCAGACAGGGCCGTCGCAGACGCGGGGGACGCTTTGGGGCGTGGCCGCATCGCGGGCAAAGTGATGATAGAATGTGACGGTTCCGTATAGATCGGCAAGAGGGGTGCGCAACCCTTGCGAGACGGCCTGCATTGCCTCTTCGGAAATATAGCCGTCGCGGTCGTGGAAGGCATGGAGAATGGGTAAAAGCGGGGCAGGTTCGTTACGCCACTGCTTGATGATTTCTTGGTTTGCCAAGGTCATAAAAAGACACCGTTGTCTACTAAAATTTAGTAACTCGTTTGGGGGGGATAAGTTTGAGTCAGTACAGTCTTGGAAGTGAAGGAATGTTAACTGACGGAAGTATAAATGATTCGATCATTTAAATGCAAACATTCGGTCAATTCGGCAGAGCTAGTAAATTTTTGGCTTGCTAGTTGAAAGTGACAGTCACCTACTTATTCGACGCAACTCTAACTTTCAATCAACGAGATGTCCAATACGAGCCAAGAGGGACTTGCACAATCGCCTTCTAATTGAGCCTTTGTGTACATGTCTAAATCTTCGCGATCAGCAATAGTTCCGCCGCCCATATTTACTTTATCACCTGTATTGAGGAGTATGCTAACCCCATCTTTTTAATGCTAAGCTCATCTTCTACCATCTCTGCTACAGTATCATGGTGCCATAATAGCAAGTATTCATTTACCCTTGCACAGCCTTCGCTGATTGTTAGATTGTCGCTCATTGCCGCTGCCAGTCGAATTGGCTGAGGGTTGCGTCTCTTGGCTATATTTAACGCATATCCTTATTCCAACTATTCTGCATCTATGATACGATGTCCGAGAATAGAGCGCAATGGTGATTTGATTTCTCTCACGTTACGAGAGACTTCACTTAAAACGTCTTTCTTGACTTAATTGTTGCGGTCTACAGATACATTTTGAATCAACTCCGGATAAAAAGAGACTGTTCCAAATTGAGTGTAAGGCTAAACCAGAAAAATAATTATATGGATTTTGGCGATTTTCTGGAGTAGCTTCCGGCCATACTGTATAGTTTATTTTTTGGAATGGCCTAAATGGCGCTAGATTACTTAGCCCAACAAAGATGCTTACACACTTTAGTAATACAGCCCCGATAAAAAAGGACTCAATGAAACCACAATTTGATGTAACCATCGTTAGTCTGAAAAAAGCGTATGCACTGCCCCGTGCTTGGACGGCTGAGCGCTACTTGGATCTTTTAAAGATGCTCGAATTTTATGATACGGATGGTCTTAGCGAAGCTGATTTAGGGGAGATGGCCGTTATGGCGCTTCAGGATGTGGAAGAGCCAGCCCATGCCGCCGAAATGGTGCTTGAGCTAACGTTGGGAGATTCGGCCAATAAAGGCGTTCGCCAGCATTTGGTTCACGAAATGCAGGAAGAGCGGGCTTGGGAGCAACATGGGGACATTATGCGCCACTCGCAAATTTTTGTGGCTATGGAGGTTTTGAATCGTGCCCTTCCCGCCCTGTATGCTAGGCCGGATATAACGCAACTGACATTGGAGATTGTGCCCAAAGATGGTGCTGGAGCCAATTTGCTTGCTCAACCGCTTACACCCGCTTTTCTTGTACGGTTGCTGGCTAGCGCGGCGGATGAACACAGCCCTCTGCAAAGACTTTTTGCCGATCAGATAGTGGGCAATCAGTTCTCGGAGGCAACCGCAATTATTTGGCAGATTGAGGCCGAGGAACCTAAAAAAGAGGGGGGCCACCCAAGCCGCAGCGTCGAGGTCTTTATGCCCAATCATTGGGTTGAGCCGCTTAAGTCGGTTAACCACTTCGAAGCGACTGCGCACTTTGACAAAGTCTAATGTTCGCATAGGTAAATTTTTGAAATGGAGAAAACGGGGGAAGGATATTTTTATTAATGTAAGAATAAGGCTGATTGCACTGAATGCTGCTAAGGGAAAATGTCTGGAGAACTTATTGAATTTTCTACCCTCTTTTGGTTGCGTTGATGCGTAACGTTTGATATACTATCTCCCGCAGTATGGATCCCTAGCTCAATTGGCAGAGCAACGGCCTTTTAAGCCGTGGGTTCTGGGTTCAAGTCCCAGGGGATTCATTTTCTAGGGAGTAGAAAAAAGCCGCTTTTACCTGGTTTAGGTAAAGGCGGCTTTTTAGTTTGTGCGAATGCATTCGAAAGTGTGTGAATGATCTGGTTTGTTAAGTAATATTGTCTGCGCTGCTCGGTGTGTTAATGCAAGTGAGACAGAGCTTTTCTGAGGAGCTATATGGTTTAAGGTATACGTTTTACTATCTTTATCAGGAGTTACGCATTATGCGTGCATAACTCCAATCTAAAGTTAATTTAAAAATATGATGCCAATCGTGCTACTTTTTGGAACGAGGCTGTGAACGATGGATTTTAGTCAACTCAGAGGAGCTTCTAGGAATGCGAACAACAATAGCAACAACACAGACTGTTTTGCCTGAAACAGTAGTAACATCCACAACTCTTATATCTTGATCCACGGGGCTTGTGGCAATCTCTCGTTCTAGTACGGTGTCAAGAACGACCAAATATCCGAATGCCGCATTTCGGCGTGAGATATAGTCTGCTGCTTGGTCTTTGTAGCTGTTAATTATTCCATCAGTCGTAATTATTTTTCGATTTTCTAACTTTAATTCTGCCGGATATCCTTCAATTAACAGATCTAATCTACTATTTTCTAGCACTGGCTCAGAACTGACTTCGATACCAGAACCTGTACTACCAAGTTTACCTTGGAGATGTTGATGAAACCCTTGAGTCTCCGTTTGTTGTGCAATGTCTGCGCCAATATATCCAGTAACAGCCGAACAATTATGGCGATACATTATTAGTCCATATAGAATTTTCTGATGCTGGTCTCTATCAGCGTCCACAGGTATATTTCTTTCAAGTAATTGACAATAGACGGATAGTAAACATCGATCAAGCTGATCAATATTCGTTCTATAAGTGAGCTGCGCTGGATCGTATAGCGTGACATCAATAGTATATTCTAACTTGGGTTGCAGCTTATTGATCGTTGCATAAACTGGAAAGGTCTGATCGAATAGTCGTCCCTGCAACTCAGGATAGGCAATGCGAAAATGAGCAGGAATACGCTCACGTGTTGGCATCGTCTGCATTCTCAATGCCTTAGTCACTTGGTCTTTAAACTGTTCTATATCGATATATCTTTTGATTCCTAGCAACTGGACTTGGAATGAGACAGGCTCTGCCCCTTGCAAAACACTTATGTTCCAAATGGTATCAGTAAGTAGATCTCCTACTGCAAAAGGATATTCGTTGATCACGATTCCAGAAGTGCTAAAATCTGGAATATCAACTAGATTACGTAATTTTGATGTGCGATTCGTCTTGGTCAAGGAATGCGATTCCTCAATATAGCCCTTGTTACGTAGTTCAGTGAGGCTAATTGTTTCAAGGAATTTAAGTGCAAACTCAAATCGGTAGTCATCACTCCTCTCGAACCAATCTTGGAGTATCTCAAAATCAAAATAATTTTCGAGTAAAATTACTCCGGAGGCTAACAAATCATTTGCAATAGATTTGTTAATTCTATGAGTCAACCGTGATGAGGTTAGGCTAGGATATTCTAAAACACCTTCCGTAGTTTCCGAGTTAAATTCTGGAAACTTTAAGACACAACTGGGGTCGAATTCAACAATTTTCTCTTGCTCATCGGTATAGCTTATTTCATCTTCAGTCGGTTTTAGGGAATACGTGTAAGTATAAATCAAGATCGCTGTTTCATAATCTTGAATATTGCATTGCATGTAACAAAATTTTTCGAGGCGGTTTAGCTCAGGCATCTACTGGACCCAATTGTTTTACGAATTTCGAATAGCATTTTCTACAAATTCGCTACTTATTGGTAGTTCAACTTTTTCTGCCACACCTAGGTCAATTAGTCTCCGACATTCTGATACTATGTGCCTTAAGGTAATTCCTCTCATTTCGATGAGGCAATCAAGTGCTGGTTCTGAAAAAGGGAAATACACATTACTAGGATTACCTGCATTGTCAATTCGTTCTTCTTTTAGGTAATTTGCAATTACCTGCTTGACGTCGTCTGGACCTCTAATTAGCTCAACCGTAACTGGGAAGCGATCTTCAATTGCTGGATAATACAGTTTGAGTTCATTCCATGCATCGCGCGCTGAGGCAAGAACAAGGGAAAAACTATCGCTGCTTGCTTGAATCATTCTGCGCAATGTCGCCAGGTATTCAGTCGCTGCTTTTTTACTTAACCTCTGAGTACGAAGGTCTTCTAATTCATCGACTAGTAAATAAAGATGTTGTATTCCCATAATTTTAAATAGACGGAGTATTGCTCTCAAATAGAATTCAATACCAACAACTTTACTATTTTTTCCTAAAAAATTCTTGACAAGGAAATTTTCCCATATATGTACATCTTTTGAAGCACTACTAGATATCAAGTCTAACAAACTATCTATGATTATTGGGTTATCTGAAATTTCTTGTTGGGTTAGAACTCTTTTGGAATACTCTCTAATCTTTGTGTTATCCAATTTAATATTGTTATCATCCAAAATATCTCTAAACTCTCTGAAGCCCCCAGATAACAATGCTTTGTAATATGATGGTTCATAGTCATTCTGTTCGAGAATTCCAATTTGATTATTGGGCTGAAAATCAGAAAACTCTCTCAGGAAGTTCCACAGATTATTCCCAAATTCTTCATTAAGCGAGCGTCGTATCGGTAAAAATATTAGATCTTGCATCGTTTCAAGCTGTATCATCCTAAGAAGAGATATCAATATGTCTTCTGGGGCAACACTTGGATTTTGAACAATAAATGATAGCGCTTGCCCTCCAAATATACCGTCTTCATCCGCATTAATTGTTTCATGAATGTAGTTGAGCAGATGCGATTTTCCTGTACCATACTCACCAAGAATTATCATTCCATTAAATTCACCCCGAAAGAAGGTGGATACAAGGAAGTCTCTAACACCTTCCTCTTGTGTTTTGGTCAAAAAAGTGTATGCAATGTAGCCTTCAGGGAAATTCCCTCCAAGTGGAAACGGATTTTTTTTCAGATTATATTTAGAGTATTGAGCTTCTTGTTTGCGTTTGTGTTCAGCGAAATCAGTTTCCGAAATTTCTCGAAATAAAGATGGCATTTTAGTTTAGTCCCCCATTTGATGGTATTACAACCAGATTAGAGCGAACGGTTCCATCGACGATCACATAATAGCGGTGATTTCCATACCTTTCTTTCAGAGAAATGGGCTCAGTAAGATATTTGAGATTGTGTATCAATCCTCCTGGCCCTCGTTCTAAATGGAGCAAGTTCCTATTTTCTTTCCATGTTGCAATCAGTAGTTTTTTGAAGACCTCTACACTGAGCTTATGAGTAGGACATAATTTATACATGAGCCAAGGAATTGGAGCGACTTGGGAATTCCCGCGACGTGACCTAAATGTTTCTGTGATTTTTTCTAAGAACCATGATGTGGACCTGGGGACATCAGAAATAGGATAAATTACATAAGATTCTGTCGTCGGTATACCACAGCGTTCTGCCTCACGAACATTCAGCTCATCAATTATTCCAGAGTCTAAACACCAGTATCGATAAGTATGAAGAAATTCCACTTGTGACTTACGGACCAAGTTATCAGAGGCAATAGATTGACTGATTTCTACGTTTTTGGTTGCGGGCCACTCTTCTGGCCACTCACCATCAATTTTTTCGATATGAATAGGTCTTTTTACTGACTGGCTTAATATATACAGATGATGGCTACTTGATGCAAAATCCTCATCGCTTTCTGGAACTTGATACTCAGAACAGAAATATCGCAAAAACTGCTCCTTGGCATCAGAATGAAATATTTGCTGTCGAAAAATGGCTTTTTCACTTTCTGATAGTAAAGGTACACCATATTGACCATTCCAGCTATTGGCTAATTCTCTGGCATTGTCAGACCACTCTATATCGCCATTGATGTCATAGCTATGAGAGATATCAAAATGCAAATATCTAAATGAGTCGAAATATCGATATATACTTGAGTATTTGAATGGTTTCCCATCGACGCGGTTCAAAATTCCTTTGTCTTTTGCTGCGTTTACCAAATGAGTTCGATTGGTCAATCCATCTCGGATAGCAAATACGATTAAATCTCTAATTAACGTAAGCTGTTCAGCTCTTTGAGATTTAGAATAAGATTTAGGTTGCTCTACAGTGATTTGTTCCATATGACTATACTTTCCCGAACTGGCTCACGTCCGTATCTCCCCATTTGTTGAGCGCTATTGCCTCGATAACGTACCACAACTATCTTACATGGCGTCAAACCAACCTGTTCGCCGATCTGTGCAAGAATTTCGTCAACACGAATTGTGACTCCGGAGAACCTAACATTGCTTACTACAAAAGCAATCTTGCCCGCCTTTGCGATTCCCTGAGATATTGAATCGAGCACCAAGAACATATCCTCAAAGTAACCAGAAATCATAGATGTTATTCGTTTCTTATCATGTTGAGACAATCTAGGCTCTAGTTCAGCCAATGTCATCAGCAGATCATCAGGTGGCATATAATTCAAAGAATTCATAGTAGGCAATGGCTTGGCTTCGACATGTGACCGCATCGATTTTTTGCGTATATCAATTAAATCCTGGTTTGACTTAACGAAATGTAGTGCCATTTCAAGTGAGAAAATTCGCGTGTAATCATGTCTGTTTAGATATGGAGGAGAGGTAATTACAAAATCTGGTTGTTTCAAAATTACACTTGTATCTCGGGCGTCTCCTAGCAAAGCATACCATGATTCTGGATGATCGTGATTCTTAGAATTAGCAGCATCGTTTATCATGACATGAGAACGTGCCAAAAATGCTCTTATAACATTCTCGGGGCAAACGTCTTTATCAACCAACCTAAGCCAGCCTCCCGATTTTACTGTTAAACTAAATTCTTCGAGGAGAGATAGCAATGAGAGTAAAAAGAAATCCGAATGATTTTGGTTTGGAATTCTGCAGACCCACGCGTAAATACTGTTAATAGCTCTTTTTACTATTGCTGAAAAGGCTTTTTCAACAATAGGTAAATCTCCAAATTGGTCACACAATTCGTGATTAGTTGTAAATGTATCTAATACTTCATTGAGCTCCTTAGCCAAATAACATTGGACCTTTGTGTTTGATACAAAAACCGAGAATGGTAATTGATCTATGCCCCACGCAGGTATCTGTTTTTCCCGACAAGCGAGAAGGGTTGTACCGGCACCTACAAAGGGGTCATATATTAATGAATCCTTTGTAGCATTAAATTCGCTGAGCATCTCGTGAACTAATTCGGGGGAATAGCTATGAGGGAAAGCGTACCAATTATATATTGGTTCTTTCTTTGCCCGTGTTGCTGTCACAAATTTTTTGTAGTGTAGACGCTCTTCAATAGTGTACATTTTCAACACGCAGCCAGACTGTAAAGTCGTATCAACTTCAGTAACGGTATTCGTTTAATATACCATAAGTCTATTGATTAGAAAACGCGCAGGTATATAATTTGTCGAAGCGGACTCTTGAACAAATGATATGGTAGATCAAAAAAATTCCAGGAATCTTCAACGCCTTTTGAACCACCCCACTTGCCACGAGCAAATGCTCACGACGCGGCACGCCCCACAGCCATTCATAGACCTGTTGCTTCACCACCAGATCTAACAGACCCTTGCTCATCTTCCAGCGCAATAAAAATGAATCCAGTGCCCATCTGCGGCCGTTGGCGGATCACGAACGTGCCAGCAATGAGCATTCTTTGACACTGCGGACCCTGCTTGGCTCTGTCAGGTGACCGAAAAGCCGGTTTCGTATCCGGATTGTTTGGCCTGCGCTCAGCAGCGCCTGCAGCCGGATTGTCCTTTCCCGCCCCATCTGCTGGCCGCGCTCTATGCGGCAAATCAGCCAGATGATGTGGTCGAGGGCATGCGTCATACGGGCTACCCAGTGGTGCGTGTATCGAGCCTACTTGGCTGTAAATACAAAAGTTGGCTGGGCCGCACGGAAGGCTATCCGCTAGAAACGCCGCGTGAGTATTGGGCGCGTCTGCGCGGGACGCTGATTCATCGCGCAATTGAGGAGATGGGGTTGGATGCAGAGGGGCTGACCGAGAAACGGCTCAGCGCTTTTCTGTGGGATGACGTGGTGGCCGCTTTTGTGACCGGTCGGGTCGATGCGTACGATGTTGAAAGTCGCACGCTCTACGATTTTAAGACCGTGAACATTAACAAGCAGGGCTTGGCAGGCATGACGCTGCCGCGCCCGCGCCATGTCAAACAGCTGCGGATCTACTCGTGGCTGCTGGTGAAAAATGGCTACCCACCGCCGACCTCGATCCAGATTGCGTACATGAGCATGGCCGACCTGCGTACCGAACAAGCACCTGTCCTGACTGCCGCCGAGCTGAATGAAATTGAGGGCTGGATTCTCACTATTCTGCGCGATATTCTGGCCAAGCAAGCACCAGAAGTGAAGCCGATTGAGGGTTGGGAATGTTCGTTTTGCGCGTTTACGCAATGTCGTAAAAACCGTAAAAATTGTCAGCCGAAAAAGAAGAAAGCAGAGGAGGCGCAGCCATGAACATCCTCGATACGTTGGCGCGACAGAGCACCGTCGAGACCAAGCGTCGTCGTCGTGCGGATGAGCTGCTGAGCGATTCCGCGCTGTCGATTACGTTCAAAGATAGTGCTTCTGTAGCCGCGCTGGTAAACGGTCATCACTCGTGTGCAATCATTGCTCAAGCGGATGGCGAAGTTGTCGGTCTCCTCTTCGACGGAGCCGCCGCGGTTGACAAAGGTGAAAGCGACGCAGCACTCTTCGCTGAGCCAAAATCGCAACGCAATCGTGGCGGCACATCGTTCACGTGGCTGACCGAAGCATGGCGGCGCTGGTCACATCATCAGCTCTTGATTCTGACTGATGGCTGCGGCGAGATGCCAAACGTGTTGCTCCACGACCGCGAACGAACGACCGCGATTGTGATCCCCGATGGCGATCCAGATGCGATGACGACCATCTGCGCTCGTGTAGTCGAACTCGATGATCTCTCTCGACTGCCCAGCCTGATGGCAATGTTGGTTCCACGAACGACAACGGCATGACAACAATGATATAGATGATGAAGATGAATTAGATGATGCTCGTTGCCCTATCCAATTGGATAACGAGCATCACTCATCTCAATCATTCTTTCATCTCAATCATCTCCGTCACGCCGTCCCATTGTCCAAAGCATCTTCCGTACCTGGCTTTCGTCCTCGTGCGGAAGATGTTCTTGTTTTTGCTTGAGAATTGGATAGATGAGCAATTGGTTTAGATGAGTAGACTGTTCATCGCTTTGGCTCTGAAGCGAAATCCGTTTCAGAAAGTTCATACAAATCGATGCGGGTATTGTGTGGCTATTGGCCTATCGTACACGCGCAAAACATCAGAAAAGTTAAAAGTTGCAGAGTTGCAAGGTTGCAAAGTGATAAGAGGCGCATCGCTTGCAATCCTGCATGCTTTGCCCCTTTTACCTTTGCAACTCTTCAACTCTGCTAAAGGAGCAAAGTCTATGCAGAAACCAGAAGAGAAACCGAGAAAGTCGCTGACTGTATTGTGGCGACATACAGATGATTTGCGGCAGCGATTGGGGAGTCGATTCTACCATCGCTACATGCGGCGTTTTCATCGACGCTGGCTCAAGCAGAAGGAGGCGCGCAAATGAGCATCCCCAAAACTGAGATTGAGCAGCTCAAAACATGCGCGGATCTGCTTGCGCTTTGCGGCAGCGAGTTGACCCGTGTGGCCAACACCAATGGCGGCGAGTACGCTGGACCCTGTCCATTCTGTGGTGGCGAGGATCGCTTTCACCTCCAACCGTACACCGAGAGTGGTAGTCGCCGGTTCTGTCGCTAATGCACCGGTGATCCGCAAGTGGGCCACTGGCGCGATGCCTTCGACTTCGTCATGCGCCGCGACGGGATCGGTTTTGTCGCCGCCTATCGTTTGTTGGCAAATGGCGCGCCCAGCACGCCCGCAACCGTGACGCGTGATCTGTTCAAAAAGCGCGACGGAGAGACAAAAGTGTGCCGGTCAACCAAGTGGCAAAGGCAGGCATGGAAACAAGTTCGTCAGGCTGTAACTCAACTCCAGAAGGCCGACTCGGCGCAGGCAAGTCGCGACTACTTATCCAGCCGCGGCATTACGTCCGAGACGTGTCGCGCTTGGCAGTTGGGTCACGCCGTGGTCTGGAACAAGTTGTTGAAGCAGCGGATGCAGGCGATTGCATTTCCGTGGATTGATGGGGACGCAGTCAATGCAATCCAGTATCGTTTCACCCAAACCGGCCTGGTCAAGAAAGCACGCTTTGGTCAAAAAGCGGGCAGCGACCGCCACCTTTTTGGACTGCATCTGTTGCAGGGAAACGAAACGTTGGTGCTGGTCGAAGGCGAGTTGAATGCAGTGAGTATTTGGCAGAGTTGTCAGCATGTTGACGTGCTTTCATGGGGCCCACAAGCGAACATGGCGCGCCCGAGCGTGGCCCAAACCGCGGCCAAGATCGCCAGCCGCTACCAGCGGATCCTGCTGTGGGCGGATGAATTCACTGCTTCGTATCGAGCGTTGTCCGCACTGCACGAGCACGATCTGGTTGTGGACGAGGCTGTGATCACGGCGTCACCTGACGGATGTGATGCGAATGACCTGCTGCTGAGAGGAGAGTTAGGAGAGTTTTTAGTTTAGGGTGACTGATGTGGACTTGAGGATGTATGGATTTGCCCTGGCTTTTTGGTCAGGGCATTTTTTGTTGTTGAGAAACGGAAATCTAGAGGCAGTTCTTCCTCAGAATCGAGACCAACTTTGACGTCGCCATTTCCCCAGCGGCCGACGTTAGAGACATCTTTGCAGAGGCCGCGGGGATCGTTGTTCTGGTCGAAGTGCATGCTGAGGGAGAGGCGCAGGCGACGGGCTTGCACTTCATGAGCTCGCTCCTCTCATCCACCCCAATTCTTCTTCACCCACTCCCTTGCACCCTCAACGTCCAACAAATACCTTGCCACAACCTCCCGCTCCACCCAATCGGGCATGAGCGGCTGGAACTTGCTCAATCGATAGTTGGGCAGCGAATCAATCACGCCCCTCCACAACTCAGCGTCGTCCCAGAATGCATCGTCGCGCAGGGGAGCCAAATGCTGGCGGAACGTAGCCGCGTCCAACCCCGAACCGTGGATGCGGATCATGAAGTTGTCGGGGACGATCTTCCAATCGAGGTCGAAGGTTTCGAGGGCATAGCGCAGGGTGGCGTTGATGCGGCCGCCCGCGAAGGTCCACCAGCGGATCTCGTCGGGCGCGGCAGAGATGCCGCCAATGCCGGGACGCAGGATGCCAGCCTTTTTGGCGCGCTCATCGGTCAGGATGGTGGTGGCTTCGGCATCGAGATAGCCATATTCATCGCTGTCGGTGAGGAGGGTCAGGATGCGCTGGCTGACGTGATAACCCAAAAATTGGGGCAGAAATCCACCCCAGGTTGGCTCGCGGCCGCGGGGTGCGGGGACCACGATGACGCGGCGGTCGTCGTGCTGAACGTGCATGACGGCCCACGGTCGGCCACCGAGCAGAAAGCAGCTGATATCGTCGACAAGCCGATCCACAAATTCCTGATTGAGGGTGCCAAGGGGTCGCCCATCTGTGGTTTGGACGGTGTAGCTTTGGGGGCTGGAGAAGACTGCATATAGCTCCATAAAGTTGCGTCGCCCAAAGAGCTTCTCGGCCTTGGGACCAATAACCAGCCGACCCGCAGTTTGGCGCAGACCGCCGTCGCGCAGCATCCAGTTGACCAGTTCGTCAAACTCGTGGCGCTCAATGCCCTGAAAGTCTGGCACCACGGAGAGATGGGTCCACGCGTCTTCGATGGGAATGCCGTCGCTGGCCAATGCCATGACCAGCAGTTGATGAATGAAGACAGGCCAGCAGCGGGGATCCACCGCGATGGATTCGACCCAGCGCTCCTTGGCTAGCTCGATGAGGGCAATGGCCTGCAGGACGCCATCGCTACTCTCACAGAAGAATGTGGTATTGGCGGCTTGACCAGCCCGCCGCCCGGTGCGCCCCATACGTTGTAAAAAGGAGCTGACCGTGCTGGGGGCTTCGGCCTGTAGTACGCGATCCAGATCGCCCACGTCGATGCCCAGCTCTAGGGTAGAGGTGCAGACGATACAGGCGTCGCTGCCCTGATGAAAGCGCTCTTCGGCCAAGGCTCGTTCTTCGCGAGAGACCGCGCTGTGGTGGACAAAGACGGTGGTACCAGCTCGACGCACAAACTCGGCCACGGCTTCGGTGGTGGCGCGGGATTGGCAGAAGAAGAGGCTCTTTTGACCCTTGGCCATGCTGGCTGCATCCTGCGAGATCTGGGCCAGATCGGGGCGGTGGACAATGAGCAGCTGGCGCAGGGCCGGGGGCGCGGGTGGATCCACAATGCAGCCTGACCGCTGCGAGGTGCCGGTGAGCCAAGTGAGGATGGCATCGGGGTTGCCCACCGTGGCGCTGAGACCCGCCCGCTGCACATCATGTTGGGAGACACGCACCAGCCGCTCGATGACGCTCATCAGGTGTGCGCCGCGGTCAGTCCCCGCCAGCGCGTGGACCTCGTCGATGATGATCATGCGCAGGTCGCGGAAGAGCTTGTGCTCGTCAACCCGGCCCGAAACGAGCATGACCTCCAGTGACTCGGGAGTGGTCATGAGCAGTTCGGTTGGCTCTTTGAGAAACTTGCGCCGCTGACCGTCGGTGGTGTCGCCATGCCAGACAAAGCGATCCAGCCCCACCATTTCGGTGTAGAGATCCAGCCGATCGGCCTGATTGTTGAGCAGGGCTTTGATAGGCGCGATGTAGATGGCCCCGACCCCTTCAGGCTGATCTGTCACCATCTGAGAGAGTAAGGGGAAGATGGCAGCCTCTGTCTTGCCGCCTGCGGTGGGAGCCAAAATGATGACGTTGTTGTCATCGAGCAGCGCCTGCCCCGCCTCTTCCTGGACGGGGCGCAGACTCGACCAGCCCAGCCGCGCGACAATGGCCTGCTGCAAACGAGGGGCAAAGCGGGAAAAGAGGCTCACCAAACATCCTCTTGCGGAACCAATCCGTCGGCTTCGTCCGTCTCTTCTTCGTTTGTACTATATTCGCTCGTGCTATATAACGGCTCACCACGCACGAGAAGTTGCTCTTGAGGGTTAAGCTGACCGGGGCTGAGTTGACCTGGATCGAAGCCATATTCAGTCATCGGATCGTACTCATCATGATCGTCGACCAGATCCATCTGATTGATGAACTCGCGCAGAAACTGGCGCGGCACTACGCCTACATCACCCTTAAAACCAGCTGTGACTTCGTCTACAAGTCGGTCAATAAATTCGTTACTGACGCGGCTATCGATGCGCCCACGCTGACCGCTGGGGAAGAGTTCGCGCAGCCGTAACGCAACCGCACGCAAGCGCTCGGCATCAAAAGGAAGCAGTTCGAGCTGGGCCTGACGCGGACTGGCTAAGCGGCCTTGCTTTAGGAAGCGAATGCGGTCGTGAAGGGGTGCCAACCCAGCCACGCCATGGCGGCTGTCGAAAAAATCGGGCGTGCCGGTAAAGAGCCAGAGCAGCCCTGGATAGGAGCTGGCCGCGTCGGCAATCTGGCGGATACCGTTGAGTGATTTGCCGCGGGAGTCGGATCTCATGCGCAGAATGGTTTCGGCTTCGTCAACGACAATGAGCAGACCTTTATAGCCCGCTGCCTTGACAATCGCCAGCACGCCGCGCAGATAGTCCAGCGCCTCACGGCTACCGATATCGCCCTTGATGCCCGCAGCCTTTTTGGCAGAAGCGGCCACATTCTCGCTGCCACAAAGCCAAGAGATCAAGGCTCCGGCCTCGGCTAACTCACCCTGCTGTTTGAGGTCGAAGATGGTTTGGATGACGCGCACAAAGTCCTGGGGAGCCTGTCCACCGGGAATGGAAGCCAGATCCTCATCCAGTCGCCGACGGACTAGGTTGTCAAAATCGGGAGATTCTTCATCCGCACCTCCAGCAATCAGCGCGTCCTCGATGCGACCAATCCAGCGGTCCAGAATGTCGCCCAAGGCCCCCCGCGGGCAGGTGACCGTACCCAGATCTGTCATCACCCGGCGATAGACATCGTCGAAGCGGTGGAAGCGCAGATCATTGTCGGAGACAACCACAAAGCTGGTCGCAAAGTTGCGTTCTTGGGCATCGAGCAGGGCTAAGCGGGCCATAAATGTTTTGCCACAGCCGTAACCGCCGCGCAGAAATTTGATGGTGCCTTCGCCATCCTTGGCAAGATCGAGCTGGCGATGGAGTTCGCCCCGTTGCTTTTCGATGCCCACGGCAAAGGTGTCGATACCGCGCTCTGGCACCAGGCCGTTGCGCAGCGATTCGAAGATATGGTTTAGGTCTCGGTGGGTCAATGTACTCATGGATTGGATCCTTACTATTGTGTCTCTAGGTGCCGGGTGTGTCCCCGGCATTTTACTCCCTTACGTACCGTTTCACCCCAGCAACCACATCAATGCGGATGTCGAAGGGGGCTTTTTGGGCATATTCATCAATTTGATTGGCAAAGCGGCGGGCCTTGCGGGGACCCCCCAGCAGGTTGGCGGCTTCGCTTTCGGTAACGGTGCCATGGGCAGCCAGATGACCAAAGAAGTCACGTACGCCGCCCTCGGGCAGTTGGGACAACCAGCCTGCGTTTAAATTTTGCCCTGTGTTTAAATCCTGCATTGGCGCGTTTTCGGCTGCTGCGTTTTCGGCTGCTGCGTTGTCATCTTTTGCGTTGTTGTCAGTCGCGCTCTGTTCACCCTCTGCTGGGGCTGCCCGTTCCTCATCCACCTGAAGGCGGGTTGGGGTCACATCGAAGTGAGCGTCGGGTGTATAAGGCGTCACGTCGGCCACCGCGCTGGGGTGGTGAATCTCTACCTGAACCTGGGCATCGTGGGGGCCGGTGAGGCGGAAGAAGAGCTCAAATTCATGCCCCACTGTGGCTCGGATGAGTCCACCCACAAGAGTGGCCTTGCCCCGAGGCTGGTTCAGCTCAACCTGGATCCGCTCTGTCTGCAGATTGGATGTTTGGATGACCCGCAAGGCTAGGTCAACCGTTTGGGGCGTGCCAAAGTCGAGCGCCATTTGAGAGACAACCTCACTCTTAATCTGCAGGCAATGCATTCCCGCTACACCCTCTAACCGCTTGGCGCTGATGCCATATTGGAGCATATTGCCGCCCACTGCCGCGCGGTGAACAACGGTGAGTACCGGGATGACTCGCTCTTGCAGGCTATTGCCGCCATGGGCAAAGCGCTTCTTGCGGCCCGTGTCAAAGAGCGCGGTGCTTTTGGGAAACATAAGGTTGCCCTCTGCCCCAGTATACCCCAGATCGGCTAGGGGGACCCGCACTTCGTTGGTATGATCCGCGGCCACCGGCGAGATGATGTGGCGCTGCGCAGGATCCACTTTGCGCCCGTGGGATTGGACCGAACCGGTGCTTTCGTGGATCAGCAAAAAGCCATGATCCGCGGTAAAAACAAAGCGGCGCACACCTGCCTCTCGTAGGAGACGCCACGCCGCGTTGAGCTTCTGCATGACGTTGTTGTAGACAGATAGCCCCACGTCTGTTTCGCCCGCTTTATCTATCTCGCGGCTGTGAACAACCATGAGACGCGCCTGGCGCACCGTGCGCTCGAGGCTGGTGCTGCTGCGCTCGATGACCTGATCGAGCGAGAGCCAGGGCGCGGTGTTGCCCCCAATGCGGTCGTGCATGGCGCGCTTGCGGCTTTCGGGATCGGTGACCCGGAATTCGCCGGTCGAGAAGCCTGTGATGCGGCTCTTTTCGCCACTCAACACGGGCGTGAGCTTACCCTTTTCGGCCACGGGTGCAAGAACGTTCATGCCGACCGCGGTGATGGTGGGTAGTTCGGCTAGGCGCGCTTTGAGCTGGACGGTGGACGCGGGCGTGTCGACCAGCTGGCTGTATAGCTCTTGGCCCATTTCGTAGCGCAGTGCGTCGACCACAAAGTAGGCGGTGGTACCAGCCTCTTGGGTCATCGGCTTGACCACATCGTCGAAGAGGGTGCGCTGCTGGTTGGCGGCCGTGGGCAAAAAGCCGTGGGCGCGGCAGAGCTGGTTGAACTCTCGCGCCCAGCCATCGGCCCACTGCTGCCAGTGTTGACGCAATCTGTCTAGCGTGGTGCGCAGATCTTCAAATTGGGGCAATTGGGGGTAGAGCAGCTCGACTCGCCGCTGTTCGAGATGACGATGGGCCTGATCGACCGCGGCCCCGCTTGCCACATAGCGCGCCAGTGCTTCATCGACGCGTGTCTCTGGATCGCCAGAGACGTCGAGCCGTTCACCAGCGTGCGCAATTGTTTGACCAAGATGCGCCGCGCCCCTAACTAGCTGCCACGATGATTGCCGATTGGGATCTTGCCCCAGCCAGAAGGAGTTGCCACCACCGCGGCCGGTCCTTGCATCGGACGAAGTAAGCCGCTTTTTGGCCCACTCTGCTGCGGGCGTCCACTTTGCGTCTCGGAGTGCGGCAATCGCAGCGTCGAGCACGGCATCTTCTTCAAAGCGGAAGGTATCGATCTGCCCCAGATCTTCGGCCTGGACCGCTTCGATTTCGTCGGCCAAAAAGCCTTGGGTCTCGTTGGCGGTGCGCTGATAGTACGCTGGATGCTGGTCGCGCAGATGGGCGGCCAGGGTGTAGCAGGTGTCGATCACACTTTGGGGCAGCTGTTGGGCGGGGGTAAGCAGGGGACTGATCGGTGGCCGCTTCAGGTCATCTACATATTCAACACAGAGCGCCCAGCTGGCCGCGGCAAAGGCGACATCGTCTGCGTGCGCGCGCTCGATTTTGGTTGTCTCAGGCAGGATAGCCGCCAGCCACCTTTTGGGTACACCAAGCCAAGTCGAGAGACGCGCCCAAAGGGTGGCACCATCTTGGGGATAGATGCCGGGTTGGGCCAGGCGCTGGGCGATAAAGCCCTGTTTGGCATCCAGCAGATCGTCCAAGACCGCGCTGATAGAGAGCGCCTGGATCTGGCTATCGAAGCCGCCGTCGTTCTGGTTGATGTAAGCGTCCAGCCAAGCATCGGCCTCGGACAAGGTCAGATCGGGCTGGGCGGTGTAGGCGTCGATCTGATCGGGGTGGACCCGACCCGCGGCGGCTTCGGTGATGATGGTGTCCAGAGCTTTTTGGTAACGTTTACCAGCCTTGTATAGCTCTAGCAGCGGACTATGGTTGACGCGCTCTTCGTTAAAACCGGGCAGGTGGATCACCAGCGGCGTCGGCTCGGAACCGCTGGCTAGATCTTCTAACTCCAGCATCAGGGCCAGATGACTACCGCGGAAGGCGCGCACGTTGTAGGGCAGTTGACCCGCCTGCCGCGCGGCGATGAGCCCATCTACAAAGTCACTGTAGTGGTTATTCACATCGAGCCAGATGCGAATCGGAGTCTTCCGAATCTGCGACCGTAGGTGCGCCTCTAGCGCCGCCGAGACTGGGCCGGTTTGGTTAATCATTGGTTGTACTCTTGTTCATGGTTTCATCCGCAGAATCTGGTCAAAACATTTGTGCAAGCCCGGGCTTCAGGTGACAGTCATTCACGCAGACGTTTTTTCGAGAGGGCTACTTCACCCTCGCTTGGATTGTTAAATGACGGTCACCTTTGCACTCTCTGGGTATCGTCTCATCTGGAACGGACCCCCAACATTTAACCGGGGTGACGAGTTCCACAACCCTTGTGCGGCTACATGACGCTTAACCAAAGTAGCTCGGCAAATGGGCGGTGGAGCCGTTGCCCAAGTGATTTTTGAAGTTCCATCAAGCCACACCCACGATACTATTCATCTTCTCATCTTATTCATCTTCTCATCTCATTCATCTTCTCATCTCATTCATGCTTGATCAAACAACCCCACCACTGCCACCAAATTCTCTAACAGCTCTTTCCGTGCCGCCACCATTTGCGGATTCGCGGCTTCGTACGCGGCGCGGGCGGCGGCTTCGTCTGGCGCGTGGAGACGGAATTCGAGGCCCTGCTTTTCCGAGAGGGTTAGCTCCAGCTCCCAAACATACTCGGGGATCGCGGACCAGAGACCGGCCTCTAAAAGCGTCATGCTGGCGATGGCGGTACGCGCTTTGCCGCGACCCATGCGTCGTTCGGCCTCTTTTGCCACGGCTTTCAATGCCTCGATGGGATGGTCACGTAAATAAGCATCTCGGTGCAGAGTATCCCCCTGTTCATCACTCTGTTCGGCAGCCTTCTCAAGTTCTTCTTTCAGCATTCCCACACTCAAACCAGCGGGGTGATAGGGTGCCTCTTCGATGCGGAAGTCGGGGCCGATTTCGTCTTGCAGACGCAGCTCCCAGGCCCAGGCGCGGGCGGGATGATAGTGCCAGAAGCAGCCGTGGGCCACGCCTAATGATGGATCCTCTTGGCACTTGGCATCGACGCGGGTGGGCCAGTAACGCATGGCCAGATGGGACCAGTCGTAATCTTTGCGCCCTTTGGCCGTGGATAGCTCTTTCCACCACTTTTTGGGATCTTTCCACAGCGGATCGAGCAGCGGCCAGAGCGCGGCCGAGTTGATCATAACGCCGTCGTCCAGATCGGGGGCATAGCGCGCGTCTTGCTCGCGGGGTGGGCAGGACGCGCTAGTGGAATTATCGGTAGGGGGTGCACCGCGGTTGCTGCACTGGACCACCGCGTCTATAAAGTCGGACAGTTCGTCGCGGGCTTTGAGGACTTGGTCGTAGCGCTTTTCCGCGGCGCTGGCGGCCTTTTTGTCGACCCCGTCGCGCGCGGCGCGCAGATCGGTTAATTCGCCCTCCAACCGGTTGAGGGCCGGTTGCAGCTGATCGGCCAGCAGGAGGGTGAGCGTCTGCTCGTTGAAGCGGTGGATGGTGACCCAGGCTACAAAGGTCTTCTTTGTCGAGGAAAGGGGCCAGTGGATGGGCCGATTCTCGTACATGCCTTTGTGGACATCTTTGAAGAAGTCGAGGGCCAGCCACTGGCGCAGGCTTTTACGTTTTGTGCCAATGGCCGGGCCGTAGGTTTGCCATGCTTGATGGAGCGCTGTGGCCGCGGGATGGCCCAGACTGTCGCGCCAATCTTCACCATCCAGAGTGCCATCCAGAAAGAGGATGCCGCCGGGCAGCGCGTGAGTCAAATCGTCTTTGGTTGGGTCGAGGATGCCTTCGCAAGTGGGGCTAAAGCGACCCAAAGCCACACCCAAAGCAAAGCTTAGATGATCCGTGGATGGTTCGGGATCGAGTTCTTCGATGTAATCGGGCAGTGCTGCGCCTTCGGAGCGGTCAACCGCCGTTTGCGCCCATTCTTGAGCATAACGCCAAGAGGAAAAACCTGGGTAAATAAAGTCGACATCATTTTCAACAGTTTTTACATGTTTAACAAACGCGTCTTCGAGAGTTCGCAGCACAAGATCTGATTCACTAAATTTAAGGATCGGAAGACGTTTTACGTCACCAACTTCGAATCCAACTCCAGGATTTAAAGATTTCATTATGAACCGACTGCGTTCGCTATTCATCAAGCAAAGTGTACTCTCAAACAGCTCTTGTGATTGAGGAAATACTGATGAACCCTTATTCCCCATAATGCTAGGAAACCGATGTGCCCGCGCTAAGAAGCTATTGCCTATCATTGAAAATGCAATGCCTTTTTGAAAATATAAATGTTTGCTGGGCATCCCGTTACCGCCACCTTTTGAGCCAAAGGCGTCATACATCACACGTTTTTCCAAACCCAATTTAATCCATTTAATCAGATATTCAAGTGGCTCGAACCAAACAGCACCGTCTGCACCCTTTATGTATGGGACCCACCTTTGTGTGGCAGGTGGTTCAACACCGAAGTCACGCTGAAGTCTCGTAATTACTTCCCATGCTTTACGGAGATATCGTTCGTTTCCAGAAGTCTGCATCCCTGCTCTGACTGGTGCTACATCATCAAGCTTTGGCATCATTTCATACTGCTTCAAAAACTCCTCACCCCACGAATAGACCAACGGCCACTCCGGCACAACCTTCAGCGCCGCTGGATCGAACTCGTGGCGACCGACATGGCATAGGGTGGCTGCTCGCTTGTGCTGGGTGCGATCCGTATTTCCCTCTGTCTCGTCTAGTGTCAATTTCTGAGCGATGCTATTGGTTCCGATAGGTAATCTGCGCCTAAGCACACTTATACATACACTTACTACCATTCCACCCACTTCCTCAAATGCACCAATTTCGAAATCCCCTAATGCCCGAAGGTCATGCTTATCCAGCAAATGCTGTCGTAGTTCCGAATATTGCTTGACAAACATCCAGTTGCGCATGGTCAACATCGACGATACGCCGCCGTCACTCACCAACTCCAGCCCGCGCAGCAAAAATGCCGCATAGAGATCTGCCTTGCCCAGCGGGTATTGTCTTTTTAAATAGCTTGAATCAGCCAAGTCCCCCGCGCCTTGGTAAGGCGGATTAGCTACTACCAGATCATATGCCCCCTCTTGCACCATGCGCACAAAACGCACGCCCGCGGCCAACTGCTCACCGCGCAGGCGCAGCCCCAGGTCGTCACCGCGGCTGTGGCGGCTCAAAAAGGTCTCTAGCCGGTCGAGCAGGGTGTTCTGGGCTTGGGCACGGTCCATGGGCGCGCGGCGGGCTGCGGGGAAGCCATCAAAGAGATCGCCCTGGCTCGCCTCCAGCGTGCCCAATTCGCCCTCAAATTGTTTTAGCGCCTGCTCCACGGCTTGGTTCACCTTGAGCAAACTGCCCAAATGGTCGGCCCCGGCCAGCGCTTGGATCACCGTGTCGGTCAGCTGGGCGGGGATGCCCGTCTCGCGCTCCACCTCTCGGCGCAGCTCCACCAGGGCGGGATCATCATCGGGCAGGCTGGCCAGCCGCAGGTTGGAGGCGACCAGATTGATCTGCTCGGGCTGGGCGTCGGGCGCAATCTGCTTGCCCTTGATCCAGAGGGCGGCGGCCGCAATCTGCACCGCGCGCGGGTCCAGATCAATGCCGTGAAGGTTGTGGGCCAGAATGCGCTCCACAATGGCTCGGTCGCTCCAATGGGGTTGGCCCGTCTCGCCCCGGTGGTGGGCTTCTTCTTTATAAAGGGCAACCAGCAGCGTCAGCGCCACCACCAAAAAGTGGCCCGATCCCACGGCCGGGTCCAGCAGCTTGATGTCGCGTAGACTCTCGGGTGCGTGGGTCACCGCATCCTCGGGGATCGGTTGCGGCACGTAGTAGGCCCAGCGTCGTTCCGCATCGGTCTGCAGAGGCATCAGGTCGGTCAGCGCCACCTCGCCCGCGTCGCGCTTGGCCCGCCAGTCGAT